>Ga0209201_1001158_pt1 | contig 32115 bp, 22 predicted proteins | sample AD_UKC055_MetaG_FD_184411 | JGI IMG/M metagenome (GOLD analysis project Ga0209201, IMG submission 184411) | Active sludge microbial communities of municipal wastewater-treating anaerobic digesters from USA - AD_UKC055_MetaG (SPAdes) (version 2) | ecosystem: Engineered > Bioreactor > Anaerobic >... | reverse complement strand
CTCGAAAAACGCCGATAGCTGTAAGCCAGTTTCGCCCCCGTCGCTGCTGTATGTTTTGTAGTCATGGGAGAAGATTATCACGGCAACTCTTCTTTGTCAACAGTTCCGAGGTACTACGGTATTGGGATGGGGAGGGGACGGCAGGCCTGCCCATCCCTGGCGGGGGGGTGGCCGTGCTTGGAAGATGGGGTCGGGAGGGGTCAATGCCACGCCGAGGTTGCGCAGCCGCTGCGCTGGCGCCTGTGCCAGGAAAACACCGCTCAAAAACTGAGATGCGCCCACGCACTGCTGACCCCTCGCTCGCAGGCCCACTCTCACGCGGCTGACCAAGGCCGGGCTGCCGGGTTTTCCCGCATTTGTTTGAACAAAACCGCTGCTGCCGCCGTCTGATTTATACAGTTCAACAGGAACTGAAAAGGGCCGGTGATCGAGAGTGGATTACCGACCTGTGTTTCATAGTGGCTGGTTCAAGCGGGGGCGGCTCGTTCAATGTAACGGGCCGCCCCTCATTGTTACTTGGACGGCCCCCATGCCCGGACTCCCCGGATGCCCACCATCGCCTTCTTCGGCCTTACTGCGCGGCGAGAGGCTTGAGGCGGATCGCCTTCAAATTGATCGCGTGCCAGCCTTCCTTAACCGGCCTGACGACAAGGGTCGTCTGCCCGGGCGTGGTGATTTCGAGGGCGCCAAGTTTGGCCAGCTTGAACTTGCCGTAGTCGCGGGTGACCACCGCTGGGCCGGCGGTCTTGCTTTCACCCACAGACACTTGGAGGGAAGCCTTTTCGAGCGCGGCGACTTCAGCGGTGACTTCAAACCTGCCGGGTTTGGTGACCTTGAACTCCCAATCGGCCCAGTCGGCAGGGTCGGTCCAGAAGCCGAGGTTGTCGCGTTCATGGCCGGTCTCGTACTTGATTTGATTGCCGTGCAGGCGCGCTTCGCTGGCGGGCAGCACGATCGAGCCGTCGTAGTCCTGCGCCAAGCCGGGCTGCGTGATGTCGAGGGCACCCTTGACCCGCAGGACGATGGTTGCGGAGACAGGATCGGGCGCGGCGGCGGGCACGGTCAGGAGGATCCCTTCCGGGCGGCTTTGGATGCTGATCGCCTCCTTGGTGGAGGGCCTCATCAGGTAGGCTTTCTTGACGGTGTTGTTCAGGCCGGGAACGAGGAGCCTGCCATCCGTGGGCCAATCGAAGACGTGGAGATAGAGGGTCGCGCCGCTCCGGGTGAGCTTCTTTGTGCAGCGGCCCCAAGGGAGGCGTTTGAAGGGACTGGCGGTGGTACCGTAGATGGCCGGGGAATTGCGCTTCATCCATTGGCCGATTTCTTTGAGTCGCTCGACGGATGGGGCGGGGATGATGCCTTCGGAAGTCGGTCCAACATTGAGAAGGTAGTTGCCCCCCTTGCTGGCACAGTCAATCAGGTTGCGAATCAGCATGGCCGAGGACTTCCAGTTCTGGTCGTGTTTGTTGTAGCCCCAGTGGTTGTTCATGGTCATGCAGGACTCCCAATCCACGCCCGGGCCAAAGCCGGTGGGCGGGATTTCCTGCTCGGGGGTGCCGTAATCGCCGACGCCGCCGGTCCCTTTGTCCATGCCGTCCATGCCGGCGCGGCCCTTGCCGACGCGGTTGTTGATGATGATGTCGGGCTGAAGACTGCGAACGTAGTTGTAGAGGTCCACGCCCCGCTCGCGGGTCCAGGGCTGCTCCCACTCGCCGTCGAACCACAGGATGCCCAGCGGGCCGTAGCGAGTGATAAGTTCCTTGAGCTGGGCTTTCATGTAGGCGACGTAGCGATCCATGTCGGGGGTGCCGGTGGCCTTGTCGTTCCAGGCGCGGCGCGTGCCCCAGTCGGGGTGGTGCCAGTCCATGATCGAATGGTAGAAGCAAAGCCTGAGGCCGGCAGCGCGGCAGGCTTTGGCCAGCTCCTGGAGCGGGTCGCGCTTGAAGGGCGTGGACTTGATGCACCAATCGGTCTGGTCCGAGGGATAGATGCCGAAGCCGTCGTGGTGCTTGGAGGTGATGACGATGTACTTCATGCCCGCCTCTTTGGCCAGTCGCACCCATTGCCTGGCATCAAATCTCACCGGGTTGAACTGGTCTGCGAACTTCTCATACTGGGAGACGGGCATCTTGGTCTGTTCGAGAAACCATTCGCCGTAGTTGGTCTGGCCGTTCCACTCGCCCGCGGGAACAGAATAGACGCCCCAGTGGATGAAGAGGCCGAACCGGGCATCCCGGAACCAGGCCATGCGTTGGTCGCGCTGGACTTGTGACTCGGCGACCTGAGCGACTAAAGGTGCCGCGATGAGCGAGATAAGAGGCATCAGCAACGATGGGCTAACGAGGCGGAGCGAATTCATAAGTGTTGCGGGGTTGAGAGGTTCAATGCGGGGACATTGTATGGTCGAACGCGCGGGCGTTGCCAAGCCCGAAGGCAAAGCATGCCCCCCAGGGAAGCGGGCAAACCGGAGATGCGAGGAACCGAAGAGGCTTGAGCCAGGCATCTGTTCGCCCTTAAATGTGAATTATGCCGATCTTGAAAGGCAAAGGCGATTTGTTGCGCGGGGCCCGCGTCTATCTTTCCGGGCCAATGGATTTTGTGGCGTCGCGCGTGACGGAAAAGCAGTCGGGCTGGCGCAATCGGGTCAGCCAGTTCCTGCAGACGATGGGGGTCACTGTGTTCGATCCCTGGTTCAAGCCGGAGGTTCGGGGGCTGCACGAATATGGGCGGGAGGACGTTAAGAGCGGCGACCGCATCCGAAAGCGGTGGACTTATGCCGGCGGCAAGCGCGGCGCGCAGGCCCGCGCGTGGTGCGCCAGGCAATTCTGGGAGACCCTGCACATTGACTTGCGGATGGTGGACACGAGCGATTTCAGCATTTCGTATTGCCCGACAAACATCTACAGCGTCGGCACGCCGCACGAGATCATCATGGCGACGCTACAACACAAGCCGGTGCTCTTCGTCAGCCCGCCCATTGTGTTCCCTGCGCTGCACGAGTTGCGCGCCCACCTGGCGGACGATCTGGCGGGCCAGGAGCTGTTGGCACGTCTGGAACGGGAGATTCCGATCAAGGAAAACCCGGGTGGCGTGCCCAGCCTCTGGTATATTCCACTGGTCGGGGGCGAGAATTTCTTCGACGGCTTCGGGTTTGCGGCTTATCGCAAACGCTTTGGTTGGGGGGAGGACATCCCGATTGACCGGCACGAGCGGCGGTTCCCCCCCAAACGCCCGCTGCTGCCGTTCCTCGAGCGGCTCAACCAGCGGCTGCCGAAGAAGTGGGACAGCAAGCTCGACCGGTTTGTGCCAGATGACGACTGGCTGTTGTGGGATTTCCGCGCCCAGGAGGTTCGCGGCAAGCACGTCGAATCCGTGCGCAAGTAGTGTTAGCCGTCTGGAGGCAACCGTTGGAGGGTGTCGGTCCTTTGCCGGCGGTCCACGGTTTGCCGGTCCAAGCTATAGAGGCAGTCGAAAAGCCGCTCCTTGAATGAGGCAGGGCCGGATGCTTGTTCGGCAGCAATCTCCGCTGCGATGCCGTAACAAGCAAGCGCACACGCGGCGGCCAGGACCAGGTCGCGTTCCACCGCCGCAAAAGCGCCAATGACCGATGCCGCCATGCAACCCGTCCCGACCACGCGCGTCATCATGGGGTGGCCGTTCTTGACGAGGCAGGTGATTTTCCCGTCCGTGACGATGTCCGATTCACCGGTAATCACCACGACGGCCTTGCGTTGGGTCGCCAGTCTCTGCGCCAGCAAAACCAGGTCGGCGTCAACTTCCGTCGCATCCACACCGCGGGTCTTGACGTTCTTGCCACTGATCTTGGCGATTTCTGAAGCGTTGCCCTTGATCACGTCCACCCTGACCTCGTCGAGGAGTTCCAGGCATTTCTGATCGCGGAAGGCGGTCGCGCCGGCTCCGCAGGCATCCAAGACCACCGGGATGCCCTTCCGGTTGGCGCTCCGGGCGGCAAGCTTCATGGCTTCGACCAATCCCACGGTCAGAGTGCCTATATTCAGGACCAGGGCGGAGGCGATTTGGGCCATTTCGGCGGCTTCCTCGCGCGCGTGGGCCATCACCGGCGACGCGCCCAGGGTTTTGAGCACTTGGGCGCAGTCGTAAACTGTCACCCAGTTGGTCAGGTGATGCACGACGGGGTTTTGCCGCCGGACTCTATCCAGCAAATCGAAAGCGTTGGGTCTCACGGGCATGATCGAGCGGGAGGACCTGTATTGGTTGGGGATCTTGGACTACAAATCACTGCCATCGGCCTCGGCTTCAACGGCCTCCAGAAAGGCCTTGAGGGCCTTGACGCGTGGTTCAGCCAGGCGGCGCGCGGAGGCCAGTTCGAGCTGCGCGGGCAGGTACTCCAGGTTGCGGCGCAGGCCTTGAACCGCGTCGGCATGACGCTCGAACCTCGTGTCGCGGCCCACCTTGCTGACGACGCGGAGAATTGCGATGGCCCCGAGTTGTTCCAGAAGATCGGCATCCCGCAGCAGCGTGCCCTCAAGAGTAGTCGGTTTGCGCGACGGAAGATGCGTCCGGATCGCCTCAATGGTGGCGGGAATCTTGGCTTCTGGAAACCCGAATTGCTTGAGAATCGTGGGCACCCTCCTGGCGGCATACGCCACGTGGTCCCAGGCCGCCAGCGCGGCCGGGGCTTCCGGACGGTGCCCGAGGAAGACTCCCAGGTCGTGCATCCAAGCCGCCGCATACAGAACGTCGTCATCGTAGGGCTTGCCTTCCGCCAGCCGCCTTGCGAGCCGGTAAAGGCGGGGTTGGTGACTAAACTTGTCCGGCGGCTTCGCTTGGGCGCAAATAAAATCGGCGATAGCCTCTCGGTATCCGGATTGAGTCATGGCGGCAAGATAGCAGCGCCGTTATTGATGTCCAATCCGTGAGTTTGAAGCCCAACAACTGCTGGCCCTGCGGCAATATAATGGACCATACGCGCGGAGAGATGGCCCCCCGGGCCGAGGCCTTTCTGAAAACTGCTTTTGGAGCCATGCTGTGATGCTGTGATTCTGGACAAAAAAAGGGCTTGCGTATTTGCAGAGAAGTGTCAGTCTTAGCGCGTCTGTTAGATAGCTTGTCAATCCCATGGCATGGTAAATCTTCAGGTGAACTCAGTTCAGTGATGATTTGAAACCCGATGATCGGGAACAGTCTGGAGAAAGCTAAAGTTAGTCTAGGACAGTAGTTAGAGATATCGAATGAGCGCGAAACTGTTTGTTGGGAACCTTTCCTTCAACATCACGGAAAACGACCTGCAGGACGCCTTTGCCGCCCACGGCACCGTCGTCGAAGCCAACCTGATGATGGACCGTGCCACCGGCCGTCCCCGCGGGTTTGCTTTTGTTACCATGGGCAGCCCCGAAGAGGCAGAAAAGGCCATCCAGGCATTGAACAACAAGGAACTGGGGGGCAGGAAACTGACCGTCAACATCGCCCGCCCCCGCGAAGAACGTCCGCCCGGCGGTGGCTCTCGCGGCTACGGTGGCCGCGGTCGCGACCGTTACTAATTCAGCAGTTTGCTTCTATTCCCGGGCCCGGGTGCACCGGGCCCGTTCTTTTTCCCGGCTGCGTCCTTTTCGTCCGGTGCGGGGGGCGTCCGTGATGGCACGGACGGACGATCTATCGGATGGCAGCCGGGAGGAAGGCGTGGCCGGCACGACCAGCGGCGCAGCCAGGTCACGCTACAAATTCCAGCTCCGGCGGGCGGGGAATTATCCTCCGCTCGGCCGCTTGCCCCAGGAACCGGCGGATAGACTCCCGGCCTTTCTCACCATAGTCGAGCGTCCAATGGTTCACATACATCCCGACGAACTTATCCGCCAAGTCCAGGCCCATGTCGCGGGCATATTGGAGGGCGTGCTGCACCGCTTCGGGCCGATGATCAAGGCTGTATTGGATGCTCGAAGTCAGCACATCCGACACAACCCGGCGCGTGGCGGACGGGAAACGCTTGTGGATCACGTTGCCGCCCAGTGGCAGCGGCAAACCGTTGTTGGCGTTGCCCCACCAGACTCCCAAGTCCTCGCACACCTGCAAACCTTCCTTCTGATAGGTAAGCTGCCCTTCATGGATGATCAATCCGACATCGGCCCTGTCTGAGCGCACAGTGGCGAAGACCTGGTCGAACGGGACGACAAGGTAATCCAACTCGCTTGCCGGTTTGGCCAGCCACAATTGCAGCGCGAGGAAAGCACTGGTCATCGTGCCCGGCACGGCGATCCGCTTGCGGCTGACCTCGGAGCGAGAGAGCTTCTCCTTCGCCACGAGCATCGGCCCATAGCCGTCGCCCATGCTCGCGCCGCTCGGCAGCAGGGCATATTGCCCGTTCACGTAGGCATAGGCGTGAATGCTGATTGCCGAGATGTCGAGTTCGCCGCGCGTGGCCCGCTCGTTGAGCGTCTGGATATCCTGCAGGATGTGCTTGAAATGAAACCCGCTGGTTGGAATCAGCTCGCGGGCCAATCCGTAGAACATGAACGCATCGTCCGGGTCGGGCGAGTGGCCGAGAGTCAGAGTGTTTGGCGACATGCGCCCAAGCTACCCCGGCTCCAAGGCTGCTGTCACGAAGAGAAGCTCCCTCGGCACGCCTTTCAGCAAATTCCCAAGAGCTCAAGCCCTTCGCGGCACAGGCTGCGGCATCAGCTCCAGAGTCTCCCGGGTGAAGGGAAGGCCATGACGCCGCCTGGCGACCAACCGGGTCATCTGCTCGAAGACCGGACGCAATTCGGGAAACCGCGCACGGAGTCGAGCTTGCGGCAAAGAGGCCACGATCACTCGCATGAACGCCTCCAGCGACACAACATTCCCATGCGATGCCTCGTTGGATGTCACCACGTGCGGCCAACACCCGGGGATAAGGCAGCACGAAAGGCTGCAGCGCAGGTCGCGTTGCGAGAACCCCAGCACCGGAAAGCTGCCGCGGCGCAAGGCGTTCACCAACTGCTCCAGCTCTGAAGCCAGCAGGCCAAAGACGGCCCGGGTCATCTCGGGCGTATTACCGGCACCGGTGAGGCCGTAGTCATAGTCGGCCGGGAGCGGCAGAAACACCTGTTGCTCAGTCACTTCCTCGTCTCCAGACAGCCGCTCCAGTCGCAGGCAACCGAACTCGGCAGTCAGGGCCCAACTGTGAGAGACGTCCTCCCGTCCAAAGGCCACCAGACCGAGCGGGACCGCTTTCCCCAGCACCGCGAAAACCCGATGCCCTTTCCGAAGCAGGCATCCAGGCCCCGGGGTGTTAAGCTTGCTCAAGCACAATGCCATATTCTGGCGACAACAACGATGGCACACATTTTGCCCGGCTCGCCGAGAGGAGGAAATCCGTAATCGCCGCAGAATCGCGTAGGGTGTTTCCCGCTGCCGCGCCGCACCGGCGCGCATAACTCAGGCGGCGGGCATGCCATGCAGTTCTGCGGCCGCCGCGCCGCGCGCGCGTCCAACCCTCTGCCCAATCCTCTTGCCTTCACTTGAACGCTCCCTAAACTCCGCGGGCGATGCGCAACCTGGGCACCCTCAACCCGCAGCAGCGGCTGGCCGTGGAGACTATTCACGGCCCAGTCCTGATTCTCGCCGGCGCCGGAACCGGCAAGACGCGGGTGATCACGCATCGCGTTGCGCACCTCATCGAGCGCGGGATTGCGCCCGGGCACATTCTCGGCGTCACTTTCACCAACAAGGCGGCGCGCGAGATGAAGGAGCGGGTTGCCAAATTGATCCCCAGGCGGGCGCAAACCGCAGAGCACTCGCGGCGGACGGTCTCCCCCGGCTCCCAACTCCCGGCGGCAGATTCGCCACCCACTATTTGCACTTTCCACTCCCTGTGCGTGCGCATTTTGCGGCAGCACATCGAAAAGCTGGGCTACAAGCGGAACTTCGTCATCTATGACGAAGCGGAGCAACTCGGCGTCCTCAAGAAGATTCTGGCGCAGATTTCCGCCAAAGGCGAGAAGGCCGACCCGGCGGCGATTCTCGCGTTGCTCAGCCGGCTGCGCAACGGCGGCGACCGTGCCGCGGTGTTTGCGGATCCCAGCGTGCGGGGCATGGCCGAGCACATCCGCTCCCGCTACGAGTCAGCCCTGCGCGCTTGTAATGCTGTGGACTTTGACGATTTGATTCTGCTCACTCTGCGGCTCTTCGGAGAGCATCCCGAGGCACTGGACGCCTGCCGCGCCCGTTACCGCTACGTGATGGTGGATGAATACCAGGACACCAACGCGGCGCAATTCCGCCTGGTCCATGACCTAACCTGCGAGCACCGCAATCTCTGCGTCGTGGGCGATGACGACCAGAGCATATACGGATGGCGCGGCGCGGAAATCTCGAACCTGCTCGACATGGAGAAGCATTACCCGGAAACGCGGGTCATCAAGCTGGAGCAGAACTACCGCTCGACCAATACTATCCTCAACGCCGCCAACGCGATCATCCGGCACAACGTCCGGCGTCGCGGCAAAAGACTGTGGTCCCAGAAAGGCGACGGACCGAAGATCACGTTGCATGCCTTTGCCAACGACGAGGAAGAGGCGCGCACCATCGCCGAGCAGATCGAGTTCGCGCGGCTTGCCCATCGTACCCCCTGGGCCCACCAGGCAATTCTCTTTCGCACCAATGCCCAATCGCGCCCGCTGGAAACCGCCCTGCGCCAGGCCGGCGTGCGCTACCACCTGGTCGGCGGCCAGAGCTTCTTCGACCGGCGCGAGGTCCGCGACCTGCTTGCCTACCTCAAGATCCTGCTCAATCCGAACGACGACGTGAGCCTGCTGCGCATTGCGAATGTCCCGGCGCGGGGTTTAAGCGACGTAACGATGGAACGCCTGCTGGCGGCCAGCCAAGAGCGCAAGTGCCCGGTCTTCGCCGTAATGAAGAACCCAGCGGTGACCACCACCTTCCAGGCCCGCACCCGAGAGAGCATCGCGGGCTTTGTCGAGCTCCTCCAACGCGCTCGAGGACAGCTCCAGGGCGAGGCCCTTTCGCGCGATCCCAAGGCGCTGCAGTCCTGGGCCCACCACTTCCTGGACGAAATCGGCTACTTCGCGGAGTTGCGCCGGACCGAAAAGAACCCCGCGACCGCTGAGAATCGGCTTCGGAACCTCAAAGACGTCATCGCCACCCTCGACGGGGCCGAGATCGCTTCGTTGCCACCGTTGGATCGCCTGCAGGCATTCCTGGAGCAGATCACCCTGGACGCCGAGCGCGAAGAAGACGAGGACGCGGACGCCAGTGAAGGGGTCACGCTCATTACGATGCATAGCTGCAAAGGGCTGGAGTTTCCCCACGTTTACATTGTAGGCATGGAAAACGGCTTATTGCCCCATTCGCGCGCGCAGGCAGACGGCACGCTCGATGAGGAGCGCCGCCTGTTCTACGTCGCCATCACCCGCGCCATGCAAACGCTCACGATTAGCCATTGTGGCGCGCGGAAAAAATACGGCGCCAACGTGCCTTGCCACCCCTCACCGTTCCTGAAGGACCTCCCGCCCGAATTAGTGGATAACGCCGACGAACTGGCCAATCAGCCCGTCACGCCACAGTCCGCCAAGGCCAATTTCGCGGTCCTGCGCGCCGCGCTTGGGTGAGGCGCCCTTAGCGCATCGGAGAGGCAATAGCCTCCCAGGCGCGAGCCTCATGGCTTATAGACATTGATAATGACGGGCAACTCGATCTTCGGCTGCGCCGCCACCGACGTCTCAACTGAAATCTTGCCATTAACCGTTTGCGCTGGCGCTTCCTTGAGGTTGACAACCAGGTCATAGGCTTTGCCGGGCTCCTTGGACTCCAGTTTAACCTCCAGGTTCGCAAGCGAGCACTGAAGATTCTTGAGTTCAAACCCCTGGCCTTTCGCCGAACGAATGGTCACCCGCCGCATAGCCTGCGCCTCCGGGCGATTCGTAGCCGCCTGTCCCTGGCCGGAAAGACTCCAATACAGCGCCTCTGGATTGGCCACCAGGTCGCCGGTGACCTTGCCGTAAACATACAGGACTGAGGCTGGGCCATTCGTTTGGCCGGCAGCGAACACATGCACGTATTCGTTGAACTGGCGGGGCGGCCCATCCGGCTCGACGTCAACCAGAATCCGCGCGGTGGAAGCGTTCGTCTTAGCGGCAGGGTCAAGCCTGGCTTTGATCCAGGGCTTGGAACTCACAAGCCGCTCGATCTTAAGCGGTTTCCCGTCGCTGCGCGTGATAGTGGTAAACAAGTTGGTCGCTCGACTGCCGAGAGGTACGTGTGGCGCCAACGCCATCGGGCTAACATCGTAGAGCGGAGTGTAATCGGCCTTGATGGTCAGTTTCACCTCCGGAGTCTCCGGGTCGTTGGACTTGACCATAATGTACTTCTCCATGGTCGCACGCGCCCTGCCCAGATTCAGCGTAAACACCAACTCGCCGCTCTCGCCCGGCGGCAGCGTATCCGGCTTCAGGCTCGCAATGGTGCAACCGCAAGTGGGTTTTGGCGTCTCAATCTTGAGAACCGCATCGCCGACATTCTTATACTTAAAGGCGCCCGTCACGCTTTGAACCGCCGACGTCTTGCCGAAGTCACAGACCATCTGCTCGAAGCGGATCTTGGCGGTATTGGTGGCCCAAGCCGGAAGGCATAACGAACCGGCCAGGAGGCCGGCGGCAAAGAAACACTTATTCATATATCCAATCTCACTATCAAATTGAACTCAGCCGGAGGAGGCGAGATTTTTCCCGCCTGCCTCCGGCTGGCTCAACAAGTCACCCGAAGGTGATTACGGTTTAACAACTCGATACAGGCCTTGCGGGGCTGTACCCACCGCCGTGCTCTTGGAGGCGGTAGTGCCCGTAGCGGTCACATCGCCCGGCACCGTAGCCCAGTTGGGATCCTGCCAGCTCGATTTGCTCTGGAGCCGGTAGGTAGTTCCAGCCTTTGCATTCCAGCTCACCGTCGCCACGCCATTAACAACGCTCACCTTGGTAATAGTGAACGGAATCAATGTCCCTGTGCAGTCGGCGCTGGAGGAGGCCGGAATCCCCTTGCAGGTGTTCACACCGGTAGCCGTAACCGTATCGGTGACGGGATTGGCGCCAGCAGTGACGATGTAGCTGCCGCTGAACCATTTCGTTTCACCTACGCCCAGTTCAATCGGGCCAAGCAAGTGGGTGTTCGCGGCTGGAGCACTGCTGACGACATAAACGTTGGTCAGGATCGTGTCGCCCGAGTTACTGACCGAGCCTGTATAGGAGAAGAGACCTCCAACCGGCACCTCGGTGGACGGGCAATCCTTGGTCACCGTGATGCTCGGGGTATTGAGCAAGTCACAGATGCCCGTGGCGGTCGCGTACACCATCTCGGTCGAGCAGCGATCCTTGCCGCGTGCCGTCAGAGTACTAACGATAGTGCAGCACGTCTTGGGCGTGCGGAAGCTGCCGCTGAAGTATTCTGTGGCGCCGGGCGCCAGCGTGAGAGGCCCGACGACCGGCGTGTTGTTGCTCGGCTGGCTGTTGACCACATAAACATCCGTCAGGGTAACATTCCCGTCATTGCGAACCGTGCCGGTGAAGTGCAGGTCCGCATTGTGCGGTGTGGCCGAATCCGGACACTTCATCGTCACCGCGATGCGCGGAGTTGTGTCAATCGGGCAGGTGGTGGTGGCGCTGCTGTTTACCTGCGCCAACGTGCAGGAATCATAGCCGCGCGCAGTTACGGTGTCAGTGCCGCAGAAGTCAGATGACGGCACGACGTAGGATGAGTAGTAAGGCACCGACTCGCCAGGGGCGAGAGCGATCGGACCAAATATCGGCCCGGGCGTCGGTTGGCTGTTCTCAATCATAACATCAACCAGGGTAATGGTGCCGGCGTTGCTGACGGTCCCACTGTACTCAAGCACCTCTCCGGGACGCACTGCTTCAGCCGGGCAGACCTTGGTTACGACGATCTTCGGCAGGGTAAGCGCCGTGCAGGTAGCCGTGAAGGTATCCGCCACGGTAGCTCCGGTGCAGATGTCGCGGCCGGTGGCGCCGACCGTGCTCGAACTCACGCAGCAATTGGGGGGCACCGTATAGCTGCCCGTGAAGGTGGCCTTGGCGCCCGGCGCCAGCGAGTTTGCGGTATAGATCACCGTGTTAGCCGCAGGCTGATCGCTGACCACAACGATGTCAGTCAAGGTGACATCGCCCGCGTTGCTCACGATGCCGCTGTAAGTAAGGATGCCACCCGGCGGCACGAGCGTTGTCGGGCAGGTTTGCGTGACAACGATTCGTGGAGATGTCGTAACCGTGCAGGTCGCCGACGCCGTGGCGGAGACCAGAGCGGTGGTGCATTTATCCTTGCCGCTCGCCGTCAGTGTGGAAGTGATGGTACAGCCGCTGCCGGCGGGCACCAGGTAGCTGCCATTGAAGGAGGCCACCTCACCGGGCGACAGCGTAGCCCTCGTAAACACAATAGTGCTTCCCGTGCGGTCATTGACCACGACCACGTCGGTGAGGGTGACATCACCCGCATTGCTGACGCTGCCGCTGTAGGCGATCATACCGCCCACAGGAGCCGACGACAGGCACTCCTGAGTGACGGTGATGCGCGGATGCGAGGGCAACGCGCATGCTGCCGAAGCAGTATCGCTGACCGGCGAGCCGCCGCAGATGTCGCTGCCCGTGGCGACCACAGTGCTGTTAATGGTGCATTGATCCACCGGCGGCGTCGGGAACGTCACCGTGAAGGTCGCGGACTGTCCCACGCTGAGAGTGGCGGGCACAGCCGAAACGGTTCCGCCCAGGTTGTCCACCACAGACACGTTGTTCAGCGCGATATTGCCAGTGTTGCGCACTGTGCCAGTGAAGCTCGTCGCCACCACCGGTGGCGGAGCAACGGACTGCGAGTAAACCTCTACTTCCGCCAGAGCCAGATTGCAGTAGCCGGCCATCTGGATTTTGACATACCGACCGGTCCGGTTCACCTCGAAGGCAGAAGGTCTGGCAAGGGTGCCATACCGTTGATAGACGCCGATGCCAGACTGGTTGAGGGCGTCTTGCAGGTTAGCGGGGATCGGCGAATCCGACACCAGGACATCCACATTAGTGCCGTTATTGGCAAACCCATCGGTGCGGCCCCAGAGGTTGATTGTGCCGATGTTTTGCACGCTGCCCAGATCCACTTGCCACCAGGGATCCGTTCCCCAGAGGGTAATAGACATGGCGTGGTCCGTATATACACCGCTGAGATGCCCATCCACGGCGTATTCCGGGCTAAAGTACCACCAATTCCCTCCGGTGATATCCAGCAGGGTGCTGGATTGCTCCGTCCAGTTGCCCCGCCCCAGGGCGAGATTCTGGCCAGGAATGACATTGGTGCTTTGGCCCTGGCAAGCCAGGGTGACATCAATGGCAGGGGCGGTTCCCACCGGGCAGGTGGACACAAACGAGTTGGCCACCTGCTGGAGCGTGCACTGATCCTTGCCCGTCGCCTGGAGGTTGGCGGTTACGGAGCAGACGTCAGCAGGCACAGTATAAGTGCCTGTAAAGGAAGCAGACGCGCCGGGCAGCAGCGAGGCTGCGGTGAACACGGTCGTGTTAGCCGCCGGGCGATCACTTATCACGCGGACGTCGGTGAGGGTGACGTTGCCAGCATTGCGGACAGTGCCGCTGTAAGTAAGGGAGCCACCGGGCGAAACAGTCGTGGTCGGGCAGACCGCCGTGACCACAATCGCGGGCGCCGTAAGGATCGGGCAGGTCGTCGTCGCCGCATCCGTTACCTGCACACCACAAATGCTCCGGCCCGTCGCCGTCGAGGTGCTCGTCGTCGAGCAGCTATTCGTCGGCACCGTATAACTGCCCGAGAAGCTCTGCTGTTGACCGGGCGCCAAGGCCGCCGGCCCAAATACAGTTCCGCCCAGGGTGTTCGCCACCACCACATTGGTCAGCGTCACGTTGCCCGTGTTGCGCACCGTGCCCGTGAAACTCTGCGTCCCACCTGGAGTCGTTTGCGTCTCCGAGCAGTTCTGCGTAACATCAATGCCTGGCGAGGTCGTCAGCGAGCACGTCGCCGACGCGCTGTCGGTCACCGGCCCCCCGTTCGGGCAGTTGCCCACGCCACTCGCCGCCACTGTCCGGGTCATCGAGCAGGAGTCCGCCGGCGCTGTGAACGTCGCCGTAAAGTTCGCCGACGCTCCCGGCGTCAAGCTCGCCGGCACGCTCGAAATCGTCCCGCCCTCGCTGTTGACGACCGCAACGCTGTTGAGCGTCACATCACCTGTATTCCTAACCGTGCCGCTGTAAACAATCGTCCCGCCAGCCGCAGCCGGTTGTGCCGGACACGCCAGCGTCACATCAATGGACGGCGCCGTGCCAATCGGACACGTCAGCTCAAACTGGTTCGTCACGTTGCCAGAGCAATTGTCCGTGCCGACCGCGCGGAACACCGTCAGCAGCGAGCAGGTGTTGGCCGGCGCCGCAAGGCTGCTCGTAAAGTTCGTAGAAGCACCCGGAGCCAGCGAGGCAATATCCTTCACCTTCGTATTGGCGGATGCCGGATTCCGATACACCGCAATGTTATACAGTGGCACATTGCCTAGGTTGCTGACTGTAACCCCGTGAATCAGCGTGCCGCCGCCAGCTGGCGTGGTCTCCGGGCACTGCGCCGTGATCAGGATCGCGGGCGCCGTAAGGATCGGGCAGGTTGTCGTCGCCGCATCCGTTACCTGCACACCACAAATGCTCCGGCCCGTCGCCGTCGAGGTGCTCGTCGTCGAGCAGCTATTCGTCGGCACCGTATAACTGCCCGAGAAGCTCTGCTGTTGACCGGGCGCCAAGGCCGCCGGCCCAAATACAGTTCCGCCCAGGGTGTTCGCCACCACCACATTGGTCAGCGTCACGTTGCCCGTGTTGCGCACCGTGCCCGTGAAACTCTGCGTCCCACCTGGAGTCGTTTGCGTCTCCGAGCAGTTCTGCGTAACATCAATGCCTGGCGAGGTCGTCAGCGAGCACGTCGCCGACGCGCTGTCGGTCACCGGCCCCCCGTTCGGGCAGTTGCCCACGCCACTCGCCGCCACTGTCCGGGTCATCGAGCAGGAGTCCGCCGGCGCTGTGAACGTCGCCGTAAAGTTCGCCGACGCTCCCGGCGTCAAGCTCGCCGGCACGCTCGAAATCGTCCCGCCCTCGCTGTTGACGACCGCAACGCTGTTGAGCGTCACATCACCTGTATTCCTAACCGTGCCGCTGTAAACAATCGTCCCGCCAACCGCAGCCGGTTGTGCCGGACACGCCAGCGTCACATCAATGGACGGCGCCGTGCCAATCGGGCACGTCAGCTCATAGCGATTCGTGACGTTGCCGGAGCAGTTGTCTCTGCCGCTCGCTTCGAAAGCGGTGGGGATGGAGCAAACGTTAGCCGGCACCGCAAGGCTGCTGATAAAGATGGTCGAGGCGCCCGGAGCGAGCGAGGCAATGTCTCTCACCTTGGTGGTAGCCGACTGGGCGGTCCTATAGACAGCAATGTCGTAGAGCGGCACGTCGCCGGTGTTAACCACCGTGACATTCTGACTCAACGTCCCGCCGGCAACCGGGGGTATTTCGGGACAAAATGCACTGACCTGAATCGAGGGCGCTGTGAGGATCGAGCAGGTGGATGACGCCGCATCCGTTACCTGGACACCACAAATGCTCCGGCCCGTCGCCGTCGAGGTGCTCGTCGTCGAGCAACTGTTCGTCGGAACATTATAATTGCCGGAGAAGCTCTGCTGTTGACCGGGCGCCAAGGGCGCCGGCCCGAAGACTGTGCCGCCCAGTGTATTGACGACCACCACATTGGTCAGCGTCACGTTGCCCGTGTTGCGCACCGTGCCGGTGAAACCCTGCGAGCCGCCCGGACCGACTGGGCCCTCGGAGCAAACCTGGGTAACATCAATGCCCGGCGTCAACGTATTTTGGCAGGTGATGGTAACCGAGTTTGTGGCAAAGGAATTGCCGGGGTAACCATCCGTTCCGCGAGCCACCAAAGTAGCCGTGCTGGGGCTGCAAGGATTGGCCGGGGTCCAACTGCCGTTGAACGCGGTGGTTTGACCACCGGCGAGGCTGCCAATAGTGGTAACTGTATACTGTCCGCCGTTGACGAAGTTATTGACCGTAATGTCATGCAGGGTGAAGGCGCCGCAATTCTGAACCGTGCCGCTAAAGGTGATCGCGCCGTTTTCTCCCGTGCCATTGACGCATTGCGCGAGGATTCTGACACAAGGAATGCTCACCACCGTGTTCACGCCCTGGTAGGCGCCGCCACGGCTGAGAACCTCGTTCTGGTGAATCATCCCTTCGACGGTGGCGGTGGCCTTCAAGGTCCCGTCGGGTTGGATGTCCTGTTGCCGAACAACGTAAGCGATGGGGCCGTAAGAGTCTGACTGCTCGGGCAGAAGGTTGGTGCGCGACAATGAAATGAAGTTGGTCACCCCGTTAGGTGTAACCACCCAAGCCTTCAGTTGGCTGGCCTGGCAAACGCTGGCAGGCGCATTGAACACCAACACGCTGTAGTTCAGCGTGTCGCCAACATGTACCGGAGTGGTTGGCGAAATGAAGAGACTGATTCCCAAGCCGCTCCCGTCGCATCCAGGTGGATACTGGTCGGCGCGGGCTTGCGGCGCTGCCCATAACAGGAAAACAAATCCCATCAGCAGCAGGACCAATCGGCACGGAACGGACGGCCTGAATACAGCAGATTCAGGAGTTTGTGTTGTTTTAGTCATTTGGCTCATGTGTTTCTCTTTCTATCTATGGTTCAGTTCGCTATTTACGTCGCGCGGTTGCTATGTGTACACTCTAGTATGCTTGCATCTGCACGGACATTTCTCACAATCTTGCCCAAATTCTAGCAGGAACGTGCACGGCGTCAACCCCTTAGGCAATTTTTTTTGCAGCCTCCCAAACATGGGGTTCATGCAAGAATTTACTTTGTCCAGCACACCTGCGACAGCACTTCAACGCGGCGGGCTGGAGCTTGCGCTTCACCCGCCCCCACACCCTGGTCCCCCGGTCGCCTCACCGTAGTACCTCCACCCCGGGTTGGCGGCGCTACGGTGAGGCAACGGGAGGGTAATGGTAGGGTGGCGGGGGGCGTTTCCTCAAGTGCTTGTTCCCTGGCCTGTTCCCTGGCTTCATCTGCCTGTTTGGGCGCTGCCGATGAGCCGGCGCACGTCCTCGATGCCCTCCTGGAGCATGAACTGACGGAGACCGGCGATGACTTGCAGGGGTGTTTGCGGCTCGTAGAAGTTCGCCGTGCCGACGGCCACGGCGGTGGCGCCGGCCATGATAAACTCGATGGCATCGGCGGCGCTCTGGATGCCCCCCATGCCTATGATCGGGATCCTCACCGCCCTCGCGGCCTCCCAGACCAGCTTGAGGGCGATAGGCTTGATGCAAGGCCCCGTCAGACCGCCCGTTACATTGGCAAGAACGGGGCGGCGGGTTTCGACATCAATGGCCATAGCCGGGTAGCTATTCATGATGGACAGGGCGTCGCTGCCGGCAGCTTCCGCGGCCTGGGCATAGGGAACGATGCTGACCACGTTGGGACTTAGCTTGGTAATCAACGGCAGGCGCGTCACTTTCCGGCACGCGGCCACGACCTGGCTGAGGAGTCGAGGGTCTGTGCCGAATTGCGCGCCGCCCTCCTTGATGTTCGGGCAGGAGACGTTCAGTTCCAAAGCCCCAACGCCGCCGAGGGCATCAAGGCGCCGAGCCACTTCCGCGTATTCCTCGACGGTAACACCCCAGATATTGATGATCGCAGGCACCTTCAGCTCTTTGAGGAACGGCCAGTAGCTGCGGATGAACCCGTCCACGCCCGGCCCCTGCAAGCCGATGGCGTTGATCAGGCCGCTGGTGACTTCGACCGTGCGCGGCGTCGGGTTGCCGCGGACGGGGTCCAGCCGGATACCCTTGACGACGACCGCGCCGAGCTGGTTCAGATCAACGAGCTGCGAGTATTCAACGCCGTAGCCAAAGGTGCCCGAGGCAACGGTCACCGGGTTCTGCAGCGTCAGGCCCCCGATTCGGACGGACAGGTTCATTGGGCCGCCTCCCAGGCGATTTGGCGGGAATCAAAGACTGGTCCCTCCGTGCAAGTCCGCTGGTATTCCCAACCGCCGGCGGTCTTGATGGGGGCCACGCACGTCAGGCAAACGCCAATGCCGCAGCCCATGTGCTGGTCGAGCGATAGTTCGGCCGGCAGGTTGTGCTCAGCCGCAAGCCGGCCCACGGCCTTCAGCATCGGAGTGGGCCCGCAGGCGAACAGCTTCCGTCCCGGCACGCGCCGCTTGAGCTCGGCCAGCAACGCCTCCGTGACCATGCCCTTTTCGCCGTGGCTGCCATCCTCCGTGGTCACGCGCAGCTCCCAGCCGAGGGCGCGAAATTCCTTCTCGCATAGAATGTCAGCGCGCCGCCGCCCGCCGACGAACACAATGCCCCTTTGCGGCGAGCGCTCCGCCAGCAGGAAGAGGGCGGCCATGCCGTAACCGCCGGCGACCAGGAGCGGAACCTCGCCGCCAGGATGCGGCACGGTGAACCCGTGGCCGAGCGGGCCAATAAGGCTCAATTCCTCGCCGGGGCGCATTCGCGACAGCACTTCAGTGCCCTGACCGACGGCCTTGTAGAGAAGGGACAATGTGCCCTCCGACACCTGGAAAACGCTAAATGGCCGCCGCAGCAACGCTTGCTTCAGCGGCAGAATCCGGACGTGAACGAATTGGCCCGGCTGCACCAGAGGCGCGATCTGCGCAGCACGCACCACGACCCGGAAGTATAGGTCGGTATCGCGCTCATTGGAGACAATCTGGGCCGTCTGCTCAACCATTAACGCTCAAAATGAGTGCGGACACCAAAGCTGTCAATGCCAGGCTGCCGCCTGGGGCTGGGCCGCATTCATCTCTGAATTTGGCCTGACTGTGGCAGTGGAGCGTTTCGGGACACCTCGGGCCCAATGGTCCATCACTTTCACCGATTGGTGCCGCCGACCGGGTCGGGAATAGTCGGCGGCTCGATCCTCTGCAGCGCATCAGCGGCGGCAGCGCGAACGGATTGGTCGGCATCCTGAGCCAGCCGGATCAGCTCAGCGACCGCCGATTTGGCCGGCGGGCCGATGCGACCCAGGCTCTGCGCGGCGGCCTTGCGGATCTCAGCCGACTCATCGCCGAGGGTCGCGGTCAGCGCCGGCACCGCGGTTTGGGCTTTCCAGCTCAATTGACCGAGCGCGTTGGCCGCGGCCAGGCGCACATCCGGGGATGCATCCTGGAGCGCGGCAATAATTGCGCCGAGGCTGGCTTCGTCCGTGGCACGAACGGCGGCGAGCGTTTGGATTGCCTGGCGGCGGGAATCGGGGTCATGGTCTCGAACCATCTGGAGCAGGGGCGGCACGGCGATGCGCCGTGACGGGGAGAGCGACATGAGAACCTTGGCGGCAGCCTGGCGGGCCGGTCCATGTTTGTTCTCGATGGCATCGAGCAGCGCCGGCACGGCGGGCGCCCCGATTGCGACCAAAGCGCTGGCACTGGCTGTTTGGACCGCTTCGCTTTCGTCTTCGAGTCCCGCCACTAGGGCGGGGACGGCACTCTTGGCAGCCGGACCGGCCCGGCGGAGGGCCGTGGCGGCCAGCATGCGAAGCTCGGGGTCTGTAGCAGCCAGGGCGTCGAGGAGTTCCTTGACGGACTGCTCGCCGATGGCGCCCAGGGCCTGCGCCGCTTCCCAGCGCACCTCTCGCTCACTGTCACGCAAGGCCCGAGCCAGCGCCGGGACGGCGGCATGGGCGTCCGGTCCAATCGTGGAAAGGGCGTGGGCGGCCGATCTGCGAACAAACGCGGCGTCAGGTATGCGCACATTCCGGAGAATGAACAGGCGCAACCGCCGCGGCACAGCTCGGGGAATGGACCACACCAGCTTGCGGAAGATGGAGTTTCGCGCTTGCAACAGCCCGACCAGTTCGGGGACGGCCCGAGGCCCCATTGCCCTCAGAGCGGCGCTGGCCTCGTCGCGGGGTTTTTGTGCCGGGTCGTAGAGTTGGGCCGCCCATACCCGGAGAGTCTTATCCTGATAAAGCAACGGTTCCGGACCCCGCCTCCAAAGCAGGCCCGCAGCGAGCAGGCCAACGCTGAGCACTGCCGCGCCGATGAGCAGGCTTCTTCTCACCCAACGACTCAATCCCGCGCCTGGGACGGACCGCCCCGAGTCATGCCCCGCTCAGCGATGTCGGCTTGCGCGCACAGGTTGCGATAGGTGGCCAGCGCCAGCAGTGGCCAGGCGTTTCGGTACATGTCATACTTGAGGTAGTAAACTTTCGGGAATCCCGTGCCGGTGGTTTCGTGCTCGGTCCAGGAGCCGTCTGGATTCTGTGTGCGGACCAGGTATTCGATCCCGCGCCGGAGGCTGGGACGGGCAGGATCATCGAAGGCGCAAAGCCCCATCACCGCCCAGGCAGTCTGGGAAGCTGTGCTGGGCCCCTGGCCCTTGAAGACCGGGTCGTCGTACGTGTTGCACCGTTCGCCCCAGCCGCCGTCCTCGTGCTGCACGCTTTCCAGCCAGTCCCGGGCCTTGGCCAGCCACGGCTGCTTCATGTCGAAATGAAGGGCGCGCAAGCCCCGCAGCACCTGCCAGGTGCCGTAAACGTAGTTTACTCCCCAGCGGCCGTACCAGGAGCCATCCTCCTCCTGATGCTCGCGGATAAACCGCAGCGCCTTCTGCACCTGGGGATGCTCGACGCTCCAGCCTTCGTAGCCGAGCAGTTCCAGGATTCGCGCCGTGATGTCGGCGCACTCGGGATCGAGCATGGCGTTATGGTCGGCGAAGGGGACCTTCTCGAGCACGCCTTTGGTGCAGTCCTTGTCGAAGGCCGCCCAACCGCCGTCCTTGCACTGAAAGGTGAGCATCCATGTGAGGCCCCGCTGGAAGCACTCGTCGCGCTTCCGGCGGTCGTCCGTTGCGACTTTGCGCAGGGCCAGCAGCACCATCGCCGTGTCGTCCACGTCCGGGTTCCACTTGTTCTCGAACTCGAACACCCACCCGCTCGGCTCGACCCTGGCCGGATTCTTGTAGATCCAATCACCCCGGAAACGGATTTCCTTGGTCATCAGCCACTCGGTGGCGCGTTTCAATGCCGGGTGATCAGCGGGCACACCGGATTCGAGCAGGCAAATATTGACGATGGCGGTGTCCCAGACCGGGGAAAGGCAAGGCTCGATGCGGACGCTCTGTTCGGTCTCGTGCTCGAGTTTCTTGAGCTCTCGCGCCGCCCGGACCACATGCGGGTGATCGTCCGGGTAGCCAAGCGCCTTGAGGGCGATGAGAGAATTGAGCATTGCCGGGAAGATCGCCCCCAGGCCGTTGGCCCCCTCGAACCGCTCCAGCATCCACTGCTCGGCCTTGCGCAATGCCCGCTTGCGGAACGGGTGGATTCCATGCTGCGCGAACCATTCGGCGAACTTGTGCACCCGGTCCAGCCAGAGGAAGAAGTTGCGCCACGTAATTCGCTCCGGGTCGGGCGCCAGCGCCAGGTCGCGCTCGTGAATGCCTTGCGGGTAAAGCTCGTTCAGGTTAATCCCGGTCTTGAGTTTGCGGGTGGGCTTGAAATGGTTGAGGATCGCCAGCGGCACGAACATCGAGCGGCTCCATGAACTCATCTCGTTGAAGTTCACGTAGAACCATTTGCCGATCAGGATCACCTCGCAAGGAATGGTCGGCACGTATTCCCAGGGGAACAGGCCCAGCAGCGCCAGATACAGCTTCGAGAAGGTATTCATGCGCGGCACGCCCCCGAGGTTCACCGCCACTTCCCGGGCTCGCAACATGCGGGGATCGGTGACGGGCACCCCGGCCAGCTTGAGCGCGAGATAAGACTTGACGGTCGCGTTCACCTCGGCCGGGCCACCGTAATAGATGTTCCACCCGCCGTCGGGCAATTGCATCGAGAAGATGTGATTGACCGCCTTGCGCTGCCACTGCGGGTCCACCTTGCCGTTCCAATGATGGTAGGCCACCGTATCCGCGACCAGCGTCGCGTCCACAATCAACTCGCCGACCCAGTAGCCCTCGGGCTTCTGCTCGCCCAGCAAATACTGCTGCGACCGCCCGATGGCGGTTTCCAACTCGATGCGAGGCTGGGGCCCGAGGTCTTGATGACGCGGGTTCTCCTCGACACTGGTCTCGCGAAGCGACGCTACTTCCACGCTCCTATCCTGCACGGTCGAGGCAGGGCTGTAAAGCGTTCATTCACCCGCCCTCAGCAGCCGCGGCGCGTATGCATGAAAGCGCGCGGGCATCTTGACCGCTTATCTGATCCGCAATCCGCAAAGCGGGCAGGATGCCCGCGCTCCTCCGGCAGCTTCATGCATACGCGCTGCGCCAGCCTGACGCAGCTCGGCACGACCGCTGTGGCCAAACCACGGACTTCAGAAGATCCTTGACTTCGGGTCTGCGCACGGGTATCAAAGAGCCGCTCTGAGAAGCCATGAACTCGAACCGAAAAGTCCCCGCCCTGCCCTTCTGCCCGCTCACCCGAATGCTGGTTCTCGCCATCGCTTGCGTCAGCCTGTCTCTGCGGGCCGCGCCGTTTGACGCCGCGCCCTTTGGCTTGCCGCTGCCCGAAGGCAATGGCGTGATGTGGGAGGACCCGCGTGAGGTCCACCAGGTGGCTGTACACTTCGCCGAGGCGATCGCTGCGCCAGAGAACGTCCGCCTGGAATACTGGGGCAGCCGCTGGCCTGAACAACACTTTCCCAAGGACAGCGCGCCGGGCGGCGGCTTCAGCGGCTGGATGGAACTGGGCAACTGGCACACCTACAAGTGGCGCGTGGCGGACACCGAAGCCAGGGCGCAGGGGAATGTCGTCACCTTCACCTTCCGGCCGGTGAACGCGAAGGAGTTCCCCCAGCTCAAGGATTATCCGGCTGCCTTCCGCTACACGTTGAAACTTCGCGTGGCTTCCGCGGCGCCGCTGCCGAAGATCGAGCGCATCGAGGCCCTGACGGACTCCACACTCGAACCTTGCGGCGTCACACTGGCCTGGAAATCCGCGCCCGCCAGCAAGACCGGTTTCGAGGTGTTCAACGGCTTCATGGACGAGTTCAAACAGCTTTCACGCCGCAGCTCTCGCCTGAGGCTGCGGGTGGCGGCCAACCCCGATCCCAACACCCTGGACCGGACCCTGGTGACGGTGCGCAACGGCCAGGCAGTCTTCACTTTCGCCGTGGACGATCTGAAGCAGGGGGCAATCTTCGTGCCGCACGCCGGCGTGGCTGTTTTGCCGGAAGGCGATACGCGCAAGTATGCCGCCGTGGCGGCCGCTCAGAGACTTTCGGCCGGCAAGTCTCTCTACGACCGTGTCGCCGAAATGCCGGAGCAAACCTGGCGTGCCGCCTGGGAAGGAATGCCGCCGAAGAAGTCGCACATCTACCTGCCGCTGGGATTGGACAGCGGGCGACAGCGGTTCCGGCTGGATGCCGACGGCACCGTGCGGTTCCGCTCCAACGACCACTACCTGCTGCGGCGCGCGGGCAGGGAAAGCCCGCGCCTGGCCCTGGAGCCCGGCCCGGTCAGATTTCGTTTCCAACCATCCCTGGCGCCAGTCTTCCGCACCATCGAGGCGGCGTGTCTGCCGATTGGCCACACGGTTTGGGAAACCAACGGGGTGCGCATTGCCCAAACCGCGTTTGCCACGGAGCTGAACGGGGCAAAGGCTGGCAGCGCGGTCCCCGCCGCCGACACCTTCACGGTGCTGCTGGCGAAGTTTTCCTTCACCAACCTCACCGCCTCGCCGCAACCGGCGGCGCTGCCGCTGAGCTACAAGAGCGGCGACACTGAAAAACCGCTTCGGCTGGACGAGAGAGGTTTTCTCCGGCTCGGCGAGCATGTCCGCGGGCAGGTGCTCGCCGGCCAGGTGCCCGCCGCTGAAGCAGGTATCCTGAACTGGCGTTGGACGCTGGCGCCCGGGCAGAGCCAATCCGTCATCGTTAAGATCCCGTACGTCGTGCTGACGGAGAAGCCCGAGCAGGACGCGCTGGCGAGACTGGATTTCGAGCGGGAGAAGCGCGAGGTTGCCGGTTACTGGAGCCGCCGGCTGGACGAGAGCGCCCGGCTCATCACGCCCGAGCCGATGCTCAACGAGTTTTACCGGGCCCAGGCGGGGCATCTGCTCATCAACTGCGAGGGCGATCCCGACAGCTCCGCGCGGCGCTTTGCCCGCGTTGGTTCGTTCAGTTACGGCGCCTATGGCAACGAATCGTGCATGATGGCCGTGGACCTGGACCGGCGCGGCTATCACAAGGAGGCGCAGGAATGCCTGGAGGCCTGGCTGCATTACCAGGGCACCGCCGCGCTGCCGGGAGATTTCTCCACCAGGCGAGGCGTCCTTTACGGCGCCGGCGGCCTTGAGGCCGGCGGCTACAACCAGCACCACGGCTGGATTCTGTGGATGCTGGCGGAGCATTACCGGTTCACGCGCGATGCGGCCTGGCTGCGGCACGCCGCGCCGGGAATCCTCGCCGGCGCGGACTGGATCATCAATGAAACCAAACGCACCGCCGACCGCCATGAGCTGGAGCGCGGCCTTTTGCCCGCGGGCAGCCTCGAAGACATCGGCGATTGGTGGACATGGCTTTCCACCAGTTGCTACACGTGGCGTGGCCTTGATTCCGCCGCCTGGGCGCTGGCGCAAATCGCGCATCCGGACGGCCCGCGCCTGCGCAAAGAGGCCGATGCCTATCACGCGAGCCTGCTGGCGAACTTCCGCAAAGCCTCCAACCGGTCACCGGTGGTGCGCCTGCGCGATGGCACGTCGGTGCCGCACATTCCTTCGATGGTCCACCGGCGGGGACGTTACTTCGGCTGGATTTGCGAGACGCTGGAGGGCTCGCTGCACCTGCTCATCAGCGGGGCGCTCAGCCCGCATTCGCCGGAGGCTGAGTGGATCATCAAGGATTACGAGGACAACCGCTACCTTTCACACCAATACGGCTATCCCCTGGACGACTTTGACAAACACTGGTTTGGCCGCGGCGGCATCTCGATGCAGGCCTGCCTGCTCCTGGATGTCGAACCCTACCTTTACCGCGACGACGTCAAGCACGCCCTGCGCGCCCTGTTCAACGCTCAGGCTGCCAGCTATTTCCCCGACGAACGCATGAACACTGAACACGCGCTGCCGGCGTTGGGAGACTGGACTGGCGATCACTACAAGAGCTCCGATGAATCCAACGCCGCCGGATGGCTGCGCTATTTGTTCGCGCGCGAGGAGGGCGACGCATTGCTTCTTGGCCAGGCCATCCCGCGCGAGTGGTTGCGGCCCGGCCAGCGTTGCGGCATCGAGCGCACCGCCACCCATTTCGGCCTCACCAGCATCGTCTTCACCGGCGGCGAGAATGAGATCAAGGCCAGGCTGGATGCCCCAAGCCGCAACCTCCCGAGTGAGATTCGTCTGCGTTTTCGCGAACCCCGCGGCCGCGGCCTGGCTTCCGTCCAGGTGAACGGCAGGCCCTGGAAGAAGTTCAAAGGCGAATGGGTGTGGTTGCCCGGCGACCTCGGCTCAGCCACCGTGGTGGCGCAATATGGCAGGAAGTAATCGAGAGCTCGCTGCCCCCTGCCCTGCCCCGCCGCCTGACAGATTTGCATCGCCTTTCGCGTCCAAACCTCTACCCTGCCGGGAATGGATGCGGACGAGAGAGACATCTGTAACTATCTGAAGGCTTGCGGCGGCCAGTTCGTCTCCCCGCGTGAAATCGCCCGGCGCGCCGCGGGCAAATGGCGGTTCCGCGAAGAGCCGAATTGGGCCATGCCGGTCTTGCTGCGTCTCGCCGAGAAGGAAATCCTGGAGTCCGATGCCTCCGGTTACTACCGGTTGCGGCCAAAGGAGCGGAAGAAGCCGAAGAAATGGGTATCACCGCAGATCAAGGAGATTCTGGAGAAGAGCGGGAGGAACTTCGACGATATCCTGGAGTTGGATGACCTGGATGATTTCTTCAAGTAACCAGCCTGTTCAGCGGTAGCGCAGGCTGGAGAGGTAGCCCCAGGCAATGCCCATGACCAGGCCCGCAGCATGGGCTGCATTGGCCACATGAGGCACGATGGGGGTGAAGCAGGCAAAGAACCAGATGATCATCATCGTCAAGGTCGTCGGATGCAGATACAAGCCGGACCCGGGATCGAATTTGCCCCGCATCCAGATGTAGCCCAGCAGCCCATAAACCACGCCTGACATGCCGCCGAACATCGGCCCCCCGAACCAGAACTGCACCAAGTTCGAGCCAACCGCCATAACCAGCACCAGGAGGGCCAACTGGCCGGAGGACTGCCGGCCCTCGATCATGCTGCCCAGGTCGTGCAGCCAGAGCATGTTGAAGAGAATGTGGAGCAGGTTGAAATGAATGAAGATGGGCGTTACCAGCCGCCACACCTGGCCATGGAGGATTTCGGGCAGGCCCAGCCCGGAGGGATTGCCGGCAGCAAAATTCGTGATGAACAGCCACAGGATCGGCTGGAAGTTTTTGCCAAGGCCGGACAGGATGAAAACCGTGACGCTGATCGCAATCAGCCCGAAGGTCAGCGGCCCGAAACCGTAGGCGGTCAAAGGCCGAAAGAGGTGCCGCCGCTCACGCTGCTTCTTGCGGTAGCCGGCTTCGCTCTTTTCGGTCTCGGCTCGCCGTTCAGCCGCGCCCTTGGCCTGCGCCTGGTATTTTGGATCGGCGGGACTTTGCCGAAATTCCGTTAACAGCCTGGCAGCATCGCTGATTCTGTCCTCATCGGTAATCCAGATGCCCCACCCCTCGGCCTTCTCGAATTCGAGACGGCTCTCGATCTGCTGGACATACAGGTAGTCCGCGAAGGTGCGGGCGGCCTTTTCGTCCGCCAGATGGCCGATTAATCGCATGGTGTTTGCAGCCGGGCGCAAGCCGGTCCCGTGGCACTATGCGGGCCGCCACTGAAGCTTGATGACCTGACCGTGGGCTATGTGCGTGGCATCCACACACCGCAGTTCGAGCCGTATGCCGTTGCGTTTCAGTGTGGCATGCACCCAGCCGGCCGGATCGTCCCGGCGAAAGACGTAGGCGACCGGGGGAAGGGTAATCAGGTGTATGCCGCTGGGGTCTTGTTCAACGTGCCAGGCGTGGGTATGGCCGAAAATGTACGCCTTGACCTGCTTCCGAGGACGGATGACCGCCAACAGGGCTTCCGTGTCCTTGAGGCCGCTAACGCTCGCCATCGTGCCCGGGTTGTGATGCGCCAGCACCAGCGCGGGCTTGTCGCGATTGGCGTCGAGCGACCTGGCCAGCCAGTCCAACTGCGCCTGGCCGAGCAAGCCGGGCGTCGAGAGGGTCTTTTCGAGCGAATCCAGCACAAACCAATTCGCGCGCGGGGTGCGCACCAGCGCGACCTGCTTGTCGGCGAGCGGGCGTTTGGCGGCGCGCTCCTCTTCCTGGGCTTCCCAGAAACGCTCGCGGTTATCGTGGTTGCCCAGGGCGATGCAGACCGGTATCTGGCCCTGGCGAAGCGGCTGCAGCAGGCGCGCCAGTTGGGCATAATCGGCGAGCTGGCCGCTGTTATAGGCGCAGTCGCCGGTAATGAAGACTCCGGCAGGGCGCTTGCGCAGGGCCAGCAGCTCGCGCGTGACACAGCCGAAATGGTCCGTCATGCTGATGCCGCGCTGAACCATGCTGGCGTCGGCGGACAGGTGGATGTCGGAGAGCAGCGCCCAGGAATCCGGGTCACTGCGCTTGGTGGCGGCGAACAGTTCAGGAGCCAGCGCGAGTGCCGCGCCCCCGGCCAGGGAACGCACGAGGAACTGGCGGCGCGAAATGGCAGGTAGATGAATAGGCATGGTCTTCTCCTACCGCCGCGGAAAGGGCAACTCAAGCCAAAACGCAGAATTGCGGTTAGTCGCACGTGGTCCTTTCCCGTGCTTGCCAAGGTGTCGCGACGGGCACATTTTGGGGGGAGACGCATTTTGGGTATGGCGACAAGCATCGAGGAAGGACCGGAGCCCGGTTGGGCGCAGCGAGTGCTCATCGGGCGCAACCCCAAGCGCACGCTGGTGCGCATGGTCCTGCTGGTCATTGTTTCCCTGATCCTCTTTCGCTACGTGCTCCTGCCCGTGCGCGTGGACGGCGCGAGCATGCTGCCGACCTACAAGGAAAATGGCGTCAACCTCGTCAACCGGCTGGCTTACCTGTTCCACGAGCCGCAACGCGGAGACGTGGTGGCCGTTCGTCTGCTGGCTGGCGCGCACCGGATGTATCTGAAACGGATCGTAGGCCTGCCGGGCGACACAGTGGCGTTTCGACGCGGCCAATTGCTGATCAACGGCCTGCCTTTGGCCGAGCCTTACGTCAAGTTCCCCTGCGACTGGAATCAGAACCCCGTCCAGGTCGGGCCGGACCAGTATTACCTGGTCGGAGACAACCGCGACAATCCATGGGAGGGGCACGAGCAAGGCCGCGCGCCGCGCGCGTTGATTCTCGGCAAAGTTCTCTTATGAAAGAATGGGCGATTCGGATCATGCTGCTGGCGGCCCTGGCCGCGGTGGGCTTTTGGGCCTGGAGGACGCTGTACCCCAACCCGGAGAGGATCATCAAGAAGCGGCTCGCGGAAATGGCCCAAACCGCGTCCTTTTCCTCCAACCAGGGGCTTGCAGCCCAGGCGTGGGCCGCCAGTTCACTCGCCGAGTACTTTGCCCTTGATGTCGAGATCACGCTGAATGTGCCCGGTGCCCAAAGGACCTTTAGCGGGCGGGATGAAGTGATGCAGGTGGCCGTGACCGCCCGCCGGATTTGCCGGAGCCTCAGTATCCGATTCCCCGACATTAAAGTCACCCTCTCGCCCGACAAAACGTCTGCGGAGGTCTCTGTCACAGGCGAAGCAGACGTGACCTATGCGTCCGGCGGAAAGGAGTTCCACTTGCAGGAGCTGCGCCTGCGGCTGATCAAGGTCGAACGCGAATGGCTCATCAAGCAAGTCGAGACGGTGAAGACGCTCTCGTAGGGCCATCGCTCGATATTGGCAACCCCGCCCCGGGGAAGGCGCCCACTTGCGCGGGCGGCAACTCTGACCGCTACCGGTGCCTCTTTACTGGAGCCGCAAGCTTGAAATCCACCTGGCGTTTGAACGTGTCCACCTTCGCGATCTGCACCTCCACCTTGTCGGCGAGCTTGAACACGCGGCGGGTGCGGCGGCCGAGCAACTGGCCGTGGCGGGCGTCGAACTGGTAGAAGTCGTCGCTCAATCCCGACAGCGGCAGCAGGCCGCTCATGCCCAGCCCCGGCACTTCCACGAAGAAGCCGAAGTTCCGCACATCGGTCACCAGCGCGTCATACCGCGGCGGGTGCGGCGACTTGAGCTGCGCCCCGAGGAACGCAAACATCTTGGTATCCCTGCTGTCGCGCTCCGCGTCATCGGAGTTGCGCTCGGTCTCGGAGATGTGTTCGGCCACTTCCTTGAGCGATCCGGCGGCCAGACGTTGGCCCGGCGCCGGAAACAAGGCGCGGTGCACGACCAGGTCGGCGTAGCGCCGGATCGGGGAGGTGAAGTGGGTGTATTTCTTCTTGGCCAGGCCGTAGTGGCCCAGCGGCTCGACCGCGTAGCGCGCGCGCATGAGCGACCTCAGGAAGCCGATCTTGAGCGCCTGGCCGACCGGCAGCCGCCCGAGCTTCTCAAGCAGCCTTTGCACCTCGTGGCGATTGGACAGGTTGCCGCATTGAATATGATGGCTCAGCACCTCCTGGCGAAACTCCTGGAGCCGCTCCTCATCCGGCGGCTCGTGTATGCGGTAGAGGGCTGGGCGGTTCAAGGCCATTAGCCGGCCCGCGACCGCCTCGTTGGCCAGCAGCATGCATTCCTCGATGAGCTGATGCGAGATGTCGTTCTCCACCTTCTCTATGCGCAAGACGCGTCCCTGATCATCGAGGCGAATCTTCGTCTCGGGAAAGTCCAGGTCCAGCGAGCCGGCTTTGAAGCGCGCGCGGCGGATCTTCTGGGCCAGCGTGTTGAGGTCATGGAGCATCTGCTCGATCGCATCCTGTGGCCGGCGCTGGAGCAGGGCCAGCACCTCGCCGTAATTGTAGCGCCGCTGCGAGCGAATCACCCCGGAGTAGAACTGCGTCTTGAGCACGTGCCCCTCGCTTGACAGGAGGAACTCGACGCACTTCGTCAGCCGATCCACCTGCGGCTTGAGCGAGCACAACTCATTGCTGAACGCCTCGGGCAGCATCGGCACCACCCGGTCCACGAGGTAAGTCGAGTTGCCGCGCCGGGCGGCCTCCCCGTCAAGCGCGCTGCCGGGCCTCACGTAATGCGACACATCGGCAATGTGCACCCACAGCTTCCAGTGCCCTGGCCCGCTGCGCTGGAGGCAGATCGCGTCATCGAAATCCTTCGCATCATCCGGGTCAATGGTGACAACCTGGTGTGCGCGGCAATCCACCCGCCCGGCCCGTTCCGCCGACTTCACTTCCTGTCCGAAGGATTGCGCTTCATGCAACACCCGCTGGGGGAAATGCAGCGGCAACCGGTATTGCCGGATGACCGAAAGCATGTCCACCCCTTCGGCGTCCGGCGGGCCAAGCACTTCGATGATCTCGCCCTCGGGGTTCGCGTGGCGCGATTTCCATTCGCGCAGCTCCACCACCACTTTGTCGCCCACTCGCGCCGGGCGCCCGGTGTCGCGCGCCGGTGCCACGTATATGTCGTGTGAAATGCGCGGGTCGTCGGGGATAACGTACAGGAACTGCTTCCCTTTCTGCAGCGTGCCGACCAGTTGCGTCCGCGCCCGCTCCAGGATGCGCACCACCCGGCCGCTGGCTGCTTCAGCTCCCCGCCGCCGCGCCAAGCGCGGCAGAACCTCCCGCCGCACCAGCACACGGTCGCCGTGCATGGCCGTCGAGGTCGCGTCGAACGGAACGCGGATGGTCGGGACTTTGGGATCGTCCGCCTCCAGGAAACCCACCCCCTGGCGGTTCATGCGGATGCGCCCCGGCACCAGGTCGGCGGCCAGCGGCAAGGCGTAGCGGTTGCCCTGCTTGATGCGCGCGACCTGGCCGTTGCGCTCCAGTCGCGCCAGCAGGTGTTCCAGCTCTCTCTGGCGATCGCGCCGAAGGCCGAGCTGCGCCCGAATGCCCGCGGCATTGAGCGGTGTGTAACTTGCCCGGCTAAGCAGGCCCAAAATCTTATCTTCCATATCAGGTGATTTGCCCCAAGTGAGGTATTGGCGCGCAATATGCGCCGCCCCGGCCCGACCGTCCAGCTTAATCGCCGCGCCCCACCGGTCTCCGTCGCGACACGAACACGCTCCCCGCCAGGCAAAACCGCAGCGGCGCGTCGGCGGCTTTCGTTAAGCCCACCCGCGAGGTAGTGACCACGGGCCCCCGCTCCCGTCGGAATCTCGCCACTGCCGGATTCCTTGCCACGAACAGCGGCGCAGTGACGTCGCACAGATCAACCCCGTCGAGCCCGCGGTCAATGGCCATCGCCCGGCACAGCTTGCCGGGGCCGCTGGTCAAATCCCGGGCCGCCTCGAGCGGCCTGCGCTCGCGCATGAACGCCTCCCCGAAGTCAACTTCCACGGCGCGAATCAGCACCGCCTCGGCCACCCCCGCCGGCCGGCAAACCGCGTTGACGCAGAAATGGTTGCCGTAAATGAAATACACATACCCGCGCCCCGGCGCGCCGAACATCACGCGGTTGCGCGCCGTCGGCCCCGCGGTGCCGTGACAGGCGGGATCATCCGCCAAATACGCCTCCGTTTCGACAATCACCCCGCCGCACGGCCCGCCGGCGGTGTTGCGAACCAGCCAATGGCCAAGCAACGCGGGTGCCACCACCTTCGCCGATGGCTCGTAAAAGCGCCTCGGAAGGGCCCGAAAGCTATTCATCATGCGCCGCCACTCTACGGGCAAACCGCCTCGCCGACAACCCGTGGCGTTCCCTCTTCATCCCCTTCAACTCACGCAGCTTCCCGTTCCTGCCTCGGAATGCCTACCGTCTTGTTGAGTCAAATCGGGGGTGCCCCAAACCTTAGCCTTGTGAACAGGAAAGGCATCAATTGGTGAGGAAGGTATTGACACAAGGTCACCAACATGGTGATGTAGAGGTATGCCGGTATATACGAAGCGCAAGACCCGACTCCACGTCC
>Ga0209201_1001153_pt1 | contig 32172 bp, 31 predicted proteins | sample AD_UKC055_MetaG_FD_184411 | JGI IMG/M metagenome (GOLD analysis project Ga0209201, IMG submission 184411) | Active sludge microbial communities of municipal wastewater-treating anaerobic digesters from USA - AD_UKC055_MetaG (SPAdes) (version 2) | ecosystem: Engineered > Bioreactor > Anaerobic >... | reverse complement strand
TCAATACTTCCATAACTTTTTTCACATGCTCTGCGGTATAGCGCCTAAGAAAACCTACTTCTTTATACATACCCATCAGTGCTACTTCTTTAACGGTTATGGGAAAGCTTCTGTCTATTTCATCGTGCTGCGGCACATATCCTATCTTACCGCTTATTTTTATTTCGCCGGTGTAATCTTTTATTTCATTAAGAATTACTTTTATAAGTGTGGACTTTCCAGCGCCGTTAGGCCCTATTATTCCTACAAAATCACCGGTATGAATTTCAAAGTTTATATTTTGAAGGATAACATGGTTTTCGATTTTATAATTAAGATTTTTTACATGAATTGCCGTCTTATCATCCATTTTTTTTACTCCTGTTTTTGCAGTCTTTACATATACCCTCAAAATAAAGCGTATGATCCAGAATATCAAACTCAAGCTGTTGCATGATATACTCTGATAGCTTCTCTTCAAAACACATATCAAACCTGCTGAAAGATTTACATTTCACACAGTATATATAATGAAAATGCCCGTTCCCATAGTAATAATAAGTAACCTTGTCCGAAAAAACCATTGTTTTTAGAATATTTTCGGATGTAAAAAAATTAAGATTCCTGTATATAGTTGAAAGATCGTAATTGAAGCCCAGCAGGCCGTTAAGCTTTTCAGCACTCAACGGCTCATCTGAGTTTTTAAAAATACTTAGTATTTCACGTCTTGCTCGGGTTAATTTTATTTTATCACCTACTTCAATTTCATAATTTGATCAAAATTATACTGATACAGGTCTGTTATGGTTTTCATGGACGAGTTACCCAAGGGATCAAGCATTCCTATCTTAAGTCCGGCAGAAGCTGCTATTGCTTTGGCAGCCCTATCGCTTAGTTGAGGCTCTATGAAAATCACATTTGCATTTTCTACCTTAGCCTTATCGATTATATCCTTCATCTGTGAAGGAGTAGGATCTATTCCAGGAGAAAGCTGAACTACACCTGCAATTTTAAAACCATATCTTTGAGCAAAGTATGGAAAAGAGTTATGGAATGTAAAAAAAGATATGTTTAATTCTTTTGAACTAGAAAGAAACTGCTGATCCTGTGCTTTAACTTTCTGAATAAGTTTCTGCGCATTCGCTTCATAAAGAGTTTTGGACTTAGGATTTACCTTTGAAAGCTCAGCAGTAATTGCGGGTATCATATAATTATACATCAAATAAGGACTGGTCCAAACATGAGGATTTACTCCAGAATGAACATGACCATTTTCCTTGTGGTCTTCGCTTTCTTCATCATGATCTTCCTCTTCTTCAACAGACAGCTCATCCTGTTTGATACTTTGAGCCACATATAAAACCGGTATCTTCTTCTGTTGCAAAGAAACAAGGACTTTTTCAATGAAAACCTCCACATCAAGCCCGTTTACAATCAAAATATCTGATTCATAAAGGTTCTTCATGTTCTCAACGGTCAGAGCATAGGTGTGAGGGCTTTTGCCCTGCGGTATGATAAGATTTACATTATCGTTTTGACCTGCAATCTCTCTGACAGCAAGGTAATATGGGTAAATAGATACGGATATGTTTATGGAAAAAACTGAAAGTACTGTTGTTAATACCATAAAAAGAATCCAGAATTTTTTCATGTTCTCCTCCTTATGAAAACAATTTGCAAATGCAATTGATTTGCAAAAAGTATATTATCAGACTAAAGTAACTTTAAAATGAAGCAAAAGTTTCAAATCAGCTTATGTTCAAAGACAAATTTTTCTTATTGTAGTATAATATCCTTACATATCATAAATTCGGGAGGGATTATTTTGAAAAAAAACGTTTTGAAATCCATAACTGTATTTATTTTTATTACTCTTTTTTCAACAGTAATTTTCGCTGCTGGAACTCAAGGTTTTTCCGGAAATGTAGCCGAGATAGACAAGTACGGGAATGTACGACTTGACGTGACGGAAGAAGCTGTAAAGCTTTCTGGAGTGGAGGTAGGAGACATTCTTGAAGTCAAGTTTAACGATAAAACTCTTATCCTTCCTTTTGCTACGGCATACGGAGATGTCGATAGATCATCCGCTCTTTTACGATTAAATAAAGGATTTGTTCAGATGGCTATTAACTACGGTAACTTTGCAACATTTTTCTCAGTTGCACTAAACAATACCGTAACCGTTTCTGTTCTTGAAAAGGGAACTTATAAGGCTCAAATTGAATTAAGAAAACTTGTAAAATCGGAGGAACGCAAGGACTATCCATCAGATCAGGCTTTTGCGAATTTCAGAGAAATTTCTTTAGGATGGATAAAACCCGGTATTCTTTTCAGGACATCACATCCATCGGTAGCAGATTCAAGATCGTCCTACGTTGCTGCTTTTGTAGAGGAATATCAGATACAAACCATAATCAATCTTGCTGACACACAGGCTGAACTGCAGGAAAACCTTAAAAATTCAAAGTACTATGAAGATCTCTATAATAAAGGGTCTGTAATAGCTCTTGGAATGGGAGTAGACCTTCTTTCAAAAGACTTTGCGGCAAAATTAAAAACTGCCTTTGAGTTTATGATAGAACACAGAGGTCCTTACGCCATACATTGTCTTGAAGGCAAAGACAGAGCCGGAATAGTATCAGCAATACTTGAAGGACTCATGGGGGCAACCGTTGATGAAATCGTTAACGATTATATGATAACCTATGAAAACTACTACTCCATGGTAAAAGGAACCGAAAGATACGACCTCATAGCAAAGATCATGACTGACCAGCTGAAAGAGATGAACAGCAACAAACCGGTAACTGATCTTAATTTGAGATCCGTAATGTTTCTGTACCTAAAGAACACTGTAGGACTTTCAGATGAACAGATAGCACTTCTCAGAACAAGACTTTCAGAGTAACTTATCTTATTAGCTGCCTGCGTAATTACGTAGGCAGTTTTTTTATTAAAAATCACATTATTATGTTAAATCCTTCAATATATATGTGATAATTATTTTTTTCGTCAGGAAAAGCTAATTTTAAGATATTTTCGTAAATAAATGCATTTAAAATCAAAAAAGTCTTTTTTAAATTGTGCGTTTTATAACAAATCAGTAAATAATTAAAGGGTTAAGAAACAAAACTATGAATTCCCAGCGTAAAACTTAACCATAAAATAATTTTTCAGTGTATTTTTTTCAGAAATAAGTGGTAGAATTGTGTTGAAAATAAAAAAGTGAAATAAAACACTTTTATACTTTTACTATGAAGTGAAAATTATAACTTCCTTTTTATAAAACTTATATTTTCTAGCTTCTATAAGTACCTGAAAAAAAATTACAGTATAAGTGGCAAGGAAAAATTGAAAAAAAGTATAATCCAAGTGATAAAAAGAACTTAAAAACGGGAGATGATTCTAATGGCATTGATGACACCTGAGCAGTATGTTGAGAGTTTGAGAAAGCTTAATCTGAAGGTTTACCTTTTCGGAGAGTTGATAGAAAATCCTGTAGATCATCCGATAATAAGACCTTCGCTAAACTCTGTGGCAAAAACATACGAGCTGGCCCAGATGGATGAGTACAAAGAGCTTATGACGGCAAAGTCCAATCTTACCGGTGAAACTGTCAACAGATTCTGTCATCTTCACCAGAGCACTGAAGATCTCAAGAATAAAGTAAAAATGCAAAGACTTTTGGGTCAGAAAACAGCTGCCTGTTTTCAGAGATGCGTTGGAATGGATGCTTTTAATGCACTTTACTCAACAACATATGAAACTGATGAAAAATACGGTACTACTTATCATAAAAATTTTATTGAGTATATGAAGTATGTACAGACAAACGATCTGACCGTCGATGGAGCAATGACAGACCCTAAAGGCGACAGGGGACTTGCACCTTCAGAACAGCAGGATCCGGATCTTTACCTGCGAATTGTTGAAAGAAGGAAGGACGGTATTATTGTCAGAGGAGCAAAAGCTCATCAGACAGGTGCGGTTAATTCTCATGAACACCTTATAATGCCTACATGTTCTATGAGAGAAGAGGATAAAGACTACGCTGTGGCTTTTTCTGTTCCAAGCGATGCACCAGGTGTATTTATGATTTATGGAAGACAATCTTGCGACACCAGAAAGCTTGAAAATTCTTCTATTGACGTTGGAAACAGCACTTATGGCGGTCATGAGGCATTGGTAGTATTTGACGATGTTTTTGTACCTAATGACAGGATTTTCTTATGCGGTGAGTATGATTTTGCCGGAATGCTTGTGGAAAGATTCGCTGGTTACCATAGACAGTCCTACGGAGGATGTAAGGTTGGAGTTGGAGACGTTCTGATAGGAGCAGCGGCACTCGCAGCAGATTATAACGGTGTCCCAAAGGCAAGTCATATAAAAGATAAACTGATCGAGATGATTCATCTTAATGAAACACTTTACAGTTGTGGTATCGCCTGTTCAACAGAAGGGAAGAAAACTAAAGCCGGAAATTACCAGATAGATCTTCTGCTGGCCAATATCTGTAAGCAGAACGTTACCAGACTGCCGTATGAGATTGCCAGACTTGCAGAGGACATAGCAGGCGGTCTTATGGTTACAATGCCTTCTGAAAAAGATCTTAACAGTCCTGAAATAGGAAAATATGTGGAAAAGTACCTTAAAGGCAGCTCGAAAGTATCTACAAAAAACAGAATGCGAGTACTTCGCCTTATCGAAAATATGACACTTGGAACAGCAGCAGTAGGTTACAGGACAGAATCAATGCACGGTGCAGGTTCACCTCAGGCACAGAGGATCATGATATCAAGACAGGCAGATCTAGAGCAGAAGAAGAATCTTGCGAAAGTAATAGCAAAAGTAGACGAATCCGAAAATAAAAAATGAAGTGACTTTTATGAGCAGCCCAACTTTCGATTTAGTAAAAGAAATAATCGACATTAAGATAAAACCTCTAGTACAAGAGCATGGCGGAGGAATTGAACTCAAAAGTGTTCAGGGCGGTACCGTTTATATCAAGCTACTGGGAGCTTGTAGGAACTGCCCTTCCGCCCAGCTTACCGTTGAAAACCACATCAAAAGAATACTGATACAGCACTTTCCCAATATAGAAAAAGTTGCTGTAACGGATAACATAAGCAGCGATCTTATGGATATGGCTAGGAAAATTCTATCTCATGCATAATACTTTTTGATAAGGAGCGGCTAAAGTATGGATCTTAAACAGTTATACAAGGAAAAAACAGTATCGGCTGAGGAAGCTGCTTTTAAAATACCTTCCGGTTCAAGAGTTGTTCTTGCGCATGCAGCAGGAGTTCCAACTGCAGTAATCAACAGTATGACAGCCAACAAAAGCAGATACAAGGATGTCGAAATAGTCCATCTTTTATGTCTTAATGATGCTCCCTATACGAGCAGCGACTGTGAAGGACATTTCAGACACAATGCACTTTTCGTTGGTGGAAATACCAGAAATGCTGTTTCAAAAAACAAAGCAGATTATACGCCATGCTTTTTTTATGAGATTCCAAAACTTTTTTCAAGCGGCAAAATGCCTGTTGATGTTGCCATAATAAACGTAAGCAGACCGGACAAGTATGGTTATTGCAGTTATGGGGTGTCTTGCGATTATACTAAACCAGCTGCTGAAAACGCAAGAATAGTAATTGCTGAAGTAAACGATAAAATGCCTACAGTAATGGGAGATAACTTTATCCATATAAGCAATATAGATTATATAGTAGAAACCTCAAAAGAGCCTGCTGTTCTGGAACCGGCAGAGATAGGACAGACAGAAAAAGCAATCGGTGAGAACTGCGCTGCTCTTATAGAAGATGGTTCAACATTACAGTTAGGAATAGGAGCCATTCCTGATGCAGTACTGCTTTTTCTGAAAAACAAAAGGGATCTAGGCATACACAGCGAAATGGTTTCCGACGGAGTATTAGAACTGGTTGAGGCAGGCGTTATAACAAACAAAAATAAAACTATTCATAAAGGTAAGATGATTGCAACTTTTCTCATGGGTAGCAAGAGACTTTACGATTTTGTCGATAAAAATCCGATGATTGAACTTTATCCTGTTGATTATGTAAATAATCCATTGGTGATAATGCAAAACAGAAAGATGGTCTCAATAAACTCGTGTCTTCAGGTAGACCTTATGGGACAGATCGCATCTGAGAGCATAGGACTCAAACAGTTCAGCGGAGTAGGCGGACAGGTGGATTATGTAAGAGGAGCAAGCATGTCAGAAGATGGAAAGTCAATAATTGCCATGCCGTCTACTGCATGTGACGGAAAGGTATCAAGAATTGTACCTTTTCTTTCACAGGGAAGTGCCGTTACAACTTCAAGAAACGATGTGCATTATGTTGTAACTGAATACGGAGTTGCTGATCTATGGGGAAAGACTCTCAGAAAACGTGCTGAAGCCTTAATAGAGATAGCTCACCCATATTTCAGACAAAGTCTGACAGAAGAATACGAAAAAAGATTTTCATAAAAAGGGATGATAGCATGGAGCTTTTCAAGCTAGGCAGCAAGATCTTTAAATACGACACATTCAATGACTTTGTGCATGAATTTAAAATAGAAAGTACTGATCTCATAATAACCAATCAGTTCATATATGATCCGATTATAAAGGAGTCAGACGCAAAGTGTAATGTAATATTTCAAGAAAGATACGGAAATGGTGAACCTTCAGATGAAATGATGAACGGTATTCTGAACGAAGCAAAAAAATATGATTTTAAAAGAATAATTGCTATCGGCGGAGGTACTGTTATAGATATCGCTAAGATCCTTGTTCTCAAAGATATTGTTGACGTAAAGGATGCTTTTGAAAGAAAAGTTCCTCTCCTAAAGGGAAAAACTCTTATAGCAGTTCCTACTACCTGCGGTACCGGAACCGAGGTTACAAATATTTCTATCGCCGAAATAAAATCAAAAAAAACTAAGATGGGGCTTGCAGTTCCTGAATTGTTTCCAGATGCGGCAGTTCTTATCCCTGAGTTTTTGAAAAATCTTCCTTATAAATTTTATATGTATAGCTCTATTGATGCTCTTATTCATGCGACCGAATCATATCTTTCACCAAAAGCAAATACATATACCAAGCTTTATGCTGTGAAAGCAATAGAAACCATACTTGATATCTATATTAATATGAAAAAGTTTGGCGAAGAGTACAGATTTGAAAGGCTTGAAGATATTCTGGTTGCAAGTAACTGCGCAGGAATAGCTTTTTCCAATACTGGAGTAGGAGCCGTGCATGCACTTTCTTATCCTATAGGGGGAAATTATCATGTCCCTCACGGACTTTCTAACTATCTTTTCTTTACAGAGATATTTAAGCTTTATGTAAAAAAGAATCCTTCAGGAACGATAAAGGAACTGAACAGAATACTTTCTGGTATTCTAGATTGTGATACTTTTGACGTATACGATAAACTTGAAATGCTTTTGGGAAAACTTTTGCAGAAAGAAAGGCTTTCTTCTTACGGAATGAAGGAACGCGAGGTTGAAGAGTTTGCAAAGAGTGTTATAGCCAATCAGCAAAGGCTTCTTGCTAACAACTATGTTCCTCTTTCCGATAAAGAGATAGAAAACATATACAGAATATTATTATAACGGAGGAAAATGAATATGTCTGAAATAGATGAACTGATTCAAAAGTCTAGAAAAGCACAAAAAGAGTTTGAAAGGTTCAGTCAGGAACAGGTTGACCTAGTGGTGAAGGAAATTGCAAAGACTGTTTACGATAATGCCGAGTTACTTGCAAAAATGGCTGTTGAAGAAACCAGAATGGGAGTTTATGAGCACAAGGTTTCTAAAAACAAAGGAAAGTCAAAAACCATATGGAATGATCTCAAAAATAAAAAATCTGTTGATATAATAAAAATTGATGAAGAAAAAAATATTGTTGAAATAGCTAAACCCATGGGAGTTGTAGGTTCCGTGACTCCTACCACGAACCCTACCGTTACGTGCATGTGTAACGCAATGTTTGCGCTTAAGGGGAGAAACTCCATAATAATCGCACCTCATCCAAGGGCAAAAATGACTTCTTTGAAAACAGTTGAACTTATTAATGAAGCACTCAAAAAATATAATTCTCCGGAAAATCTTATTCAGGTAATAAAGGATCCGAGTATTCAAAAAACTGAAGAGCTTATGAAAGTTGTTGATGTTGTCGTCGCTACAGGAGGAATGGGCGTTGTCAAGGCTGCATATTCCAGCGGTAAACCAGCATATGGGGTCGGAGCAGGAAATGTCCAGGTTATACTGGACAACGACATTGACTATGAGACAGCAGCAGAAAAAGTCATATCAGGAAGAGCTTTTGATAACGGCATAATCTGTTCCGGCGAGCAGAGTATAATAGTTGATGAGCATGACTATGAAAAAGTAGTGAAAGCTTTTGAAAGCAAAGGTGCCTTTTTTGTAAGAGATCAAAAAACCAAGGAACATGTCAGAAGTATGCTTTTTATTAATGGACAGATAAATAAAGATGTTGTGGGACAGTCTGTAAAAAAGATTGCTGAAATAGCAGGGCTGAATATTCCGGAAAATACCAAGGTAATCATAGTAGAAGCTGATGGTATAGGAAAAGAAGACGTCCTGTGTAAAGAAAAGATGTGCCCGGTTATGGTCAGCTTCAAGTATAAAACCTTTGATCAGGCACTAAAAATTGCAAAGACCAATCTTGAACTTGAAGGTTCGGGACATACTGCGGCCATTCATTCCAACAACAATTCAAATATCGAAAAAGCAGGGATATGTCTTCCAATTTCACGGCTTGTTGTAAATGCACCTTCTTCAACTACAGCAGGAGGTAGTTTAATGAACGGTTTTGCACCAACCACAACTCTTGGATGCGGTTCATGGGGAAACAACTCCATATCTGAGAACTTTACCTATAAGCATTTAATAAACATTTCACGTATAGGCTTTGTAAACACCAAAATACGTATTCCCACTGACGAAGAAATCTGGGCCTGAAAAAAGGAAAGACCTTTATGGTCTTTTCTTTTTTTATCGTGTATAATAGTTTTAACAATTGAATGGAGGCTGAGAAATGTTAAAACTCAAATATCTTTTTGATAATCCGGATCTTGCCCAGATGATTTCCAAAAACTGGGACTGCCTGTCAACTCCTGTTTTTTTCAGAATTTCGTCCAATGTAATATATACTGTCAAAAAAGATAGTAAAACTTTTTTCCTTAGATTTTCGCCACAAGCAGAAAAAAGTATAACCTCAGTTATTGCTGAGGTTGAGTTTCTTATGTACTTAAGCGAAAGAGGATTTAATGTCTGTAACCCTGTACCTTCAAAAAATCTCAAACTGGTAGAGGATGTTTATACCCCTTGGGGTAGCTACACAGCTGTACTTTTCCCATGTAGCCGCGGGGTACAGCTTAGCAAAGTAAAGCTGGATAATTATTCGGCTGAACTTATGGGAAAAACTCTGGGCAAGCTTCACAAACTGAGTTGTCAGTATGTTCCTAAGAAATTCAAAAGAAAAAATCATGATGCAATTTTAGATGAGGTTTCAGAACTCGCACAGAAATATGGTTTAGAAGACGTTTTAACCTCCGCCGTGATTATTCGAGACGAACTTGATACTTTGCCAAAAGACAGTAAAAATTATGGTCTAATACATTATGATTTTGAAACAGATAATCTTTTCATCGATTCAGAAAACCAAAATATATCGGTTATTGATTTTGATGACAGTCATTATAACTGGTATGTACTTGATATAGAAAGAGCTCTGAACAGTATTCTTGAACAAAGCGGCGATAAAGAGTTCAATGATCTCAAGTCTTCTTTTATTGCCGGTTATTCTTCAGAAAGATCTATTGATGAAAGGATACTTGAAAAATTACCGCTTTTAACTGCTTATGCAAATCTTTACGGTTACACAAGAATATACGATTCAGTATTTGAAAAATGGAATAATGAACCACAGTGGATTGGAGAGCTTAGAACTCACATAAACAGTCTATTAGACGAAAGGAAAAAAGTTTTCTTGGAGTATACCGCTAAAAAATAATTTAAGATCATGGAAATTTTTTTTAACAATAAAATGTTATCATTGTGATTGATTTATAAACTAAAAATTTAATACTTAACTTATTTAAAGAGAAAAAAACACAGTCCGGTTGGTAGTCCGGACACAGTAAAAACTGTTAGTAGCCTTCCGTATAACGGATGTCCATTCTCCAATTTTTTGTTTAGGAGGATGTATGGAAAAAGGCATAAGACTAACAGTTTTTTTTGAAGACCCTTTTTGGGTCGGAGTATTTGAAAAAGTTGAAGATCACCAGCTATATGTGTGCAAATATGTTTTTGGTGCAGAGCCAAAAGAGTATCAGGTTTATGAACTCATTTTAACCAAACTTAACTCTCTTTACTTCAGTAGAGGTATCTTTACAGAGTTTAAACCAGAAAAAGAAGTCAATCCCAAAAGGATGCAACGGCAGATAAGCAACAGCATAAAATCACGAGGCCCAGGTGAAAAAGCCTTTATGGCAATGAAATATGAGCATGAACTGCTTAAAAACGAACGTAGGAAAATTAAAAAAATTTTAGAAGAAACCGAGAATACAGAAAAGTTTGTTAAAAAGCAGCTCAGGAAAAAAGAAAAGCATCGTGGACACTGATTTTATAGAACCTTTATCATTATAAGACAAGGATTTTCTTCTCCCCATATCTCTTTTATCTCCTGCAATGGAAAAAAACCACATTTTTTATAAAACATCCTTGTTCTGGCATAGCATTCATAATCACAGGACTCACCTAGAGTCTTTACCATAAGGAATCTATATCCATTATTTTTGAGGAAAAGTTGAGCTTTTTCAATCAAAATGGTTCCTATACCTTTTCTGTGATATGGTTTTTCTATACCCATAACATATATTTCTGCAGTATATTCGTTGTTGCTTTTTATGGAGATAAATCCAACAGGCTTTTCATCCTCGTATGCTGCAAAAAAGACTGTTTCTTTTACTCCTGATACATAATCGTTTATAGCGGAGTCAATTCCAAACCATTGGGTTAGTTTTTTTAGGATATCTGCTGTGATAATTTGCTTATCCGCTGAAGTGATTTCAGAAATTTTTATCATATATTTTGTCCCTCCTTATTTATAAATTATAACATTATCCTTCAATTACCTTTTTCCGGACTTGACATGACCTTTGGATATATGTTATAATAAAAATACCTACTAGGGGTATAATAGTTAAATAAAATATTGGAGGAAAAATATGAGAGAAATAACCGATGCTACATTTGAAACTGAAGTTTTAAAAAGTGAGTTGCCTGTTCTGGTTGACTTCTGGGCAACCTGGTGTGGACCGTGCAGAATGATTGCACCTGTAGTACAGTCTTTATCAGAAAAGTATGAAGGCAAAGTCAAGTTTGTAAAGCTTGATGTAGATGCTAATCCTCAAAATCCCCAGCAGTACAGGGTGAACAGCATACCCACACTGATGATCTTCAAAAATGGACAGCCTGTAGATACATCCGTGGGATTCAAACCAGAATCTGTGATCGAAAAGATAATTCAGAAAAATTTATAGGCTATGGAAGAACTCTTTGATATTGCAATCATAGGCAGCGGTCCCGCAGGGCTTTCAGCGGCATTAAATGCAAAAATAAGAAATAAAAAAATATTATTTTTAGGAAAAAAAGAGTTGAGCGAAAAACTTTATAAAGCTCACACCATTAATAATTATCTCGGTTTTCCAAGTATATCAGGCCAAGACCTTAAAAATAGTTTCAAAAAACATATTGACTCTCTTGAAATAGAGATAATGGATATGTTTGCCGACACAGTTTACTCTATGGGAGATTATTTTTCCATATCTGTAAAAGAAAAAGTTTTTGATGCAAAAACGGTTATTGTTGCTGTTGGAATGGACTTTCCTAAAACTATCAAAGGTGAAAGAGAGTATCTCGGCAAAGGTGTCAGTTACTGCGCAACATGTGATGCAATGCTTTTTAGAAATAAAAAAGTGGCAGTAATAGCTTACGATAAGGAAGATGAAGCTGAAGCCCTTTATCTTTCCGAAATAGGATGTGAAGTTTATTATATTCCTATGTACAAGGAGACCCCAAAATTGTCAGATCGGATAAAGATTATTAATGAAAAACCTCTAGAAATATCTGGAAGTAATTTTTTATCCGCTCTTATAACCGATCAAAGAAGTATTGAAGTTTCGGGAGTTTTTGTTCTTAAACAGATGAAGCCGGTTCAGGATCTAATACCAGGAGTTGAAACTGCAGATGGACATATTGTTGTTGACAGAAGTATGCAAACATCTATTCCTGGCCTTTTTGCAGCAGGAGACTGTACAGGAAAACCTTATCAGTACATGAAAGCAGCCGGTGAGGGTCTTGTAGCTTCGCTCAGTGCTGTAGCTTATCTCGATAAACTTAATAAAAATAAAGTATAAAAACCAGCATCGTATATGGTGCTGGTTTTTATTTACGATATAGTCTTATTAGTGAAAAGAAAATATGTTGAAATGTCATATAAACAGAAATATAATTAGGTATCATAATAATATTTTATTTTTATTATTATGATACCTAATTACTTTTAGAGGTGATAATGGTGATGGACGGTATAGATCCTCATGCAAGAAAGCTTATGGAAGTATTTTCTGCAATTGAGAGATCAAAATGGAATGACAGTCCCGTTAAGGGGCTTGCTGCAAATGAGGCACATGTTCTTTTCTGTATTAAGCATAAAACAATTTTCCCTCAAGAAGGAATGAAAGTATCTGAAATAGGCAGATTGATGAAAGTAACCACGCCAACGATAACCCAGACTATCAACAATCTTTACAAAAAAGGACTGGTGCTAAGGATTCCAGATATACACGACAGAAGATCGGTCAGAATAAAATTGACCGACAAGGGAGAGGAGATAATAAAAAAAGTATCTGAACACATATGCATTACTTTTAACGGTCTTTCACAGCATCTTGGTTCTGAAGAGAGCGATAAACTCGCCGAACTTCTTCTCAAAGCCCACAACTATATAATAAACGTCAAAAAAATAGACATCTAAACGGGAGAGGATTATATTGCTTAAACTTTTTAAAAATCTCAAACCATATTCTCTATCAGTAATTTTAGTTTTCACACTGATATTTGTACAGGTTATGGCCGAACTTTATCTTCCCAACCTTATGTCTGATATTGTGGATAAAGGCATAGCAAAAGGCGATACATCTTATATCTTTAAAACCGGAGCTTTTATGCTCATAGTTGCAGCTATCGGAGTTGGGTGCATGATTGCGGCAAGCTTTCTTTCCTCACGTATTGCTACCGGTTTTGGACGCGATGTGCGAAAAAAACTCTTTACACATATAGAAAATTTTTCCTTGAACGAGTTTGACAGATTAAGTACAGCATCTCTAATTACAAGAACCACTAACGATATAACACAAGTCCAAATGGTTCTTATCGTAATGATGAGAATGATGGCCATGGCGCCTATGATGTGCATAGGCGGAATAATAATGGCTGTGTCCAAAGATCCAAAGCTTTCACTTATAATTGTATTTGCCATACCGATTGTAGTAGGCGCCATTCTTCTGGTTGCACGTAAGGGAATACCTTTATTTAAGACTATGCAGAAAAAGATTGATAAGCTTAATCTTATTTTAAGGGAAGAGCTTATAGGTGTAAGAGTAATACGTGCATTTAACAAACAATTTGATGAACAGGAACGGTTTAATTCTTCAAACAAGGAGCTCACTCAGACAGCAATAAGAGTAAACCAGATAATGGCTTTTCTGATGCCTTTCATGATGGTTATCATGAACTTCATTACATTGGCTGTAATATGGTTTGGTGCAAAAAGGATAGATGCCATGAGCATGCAGGTGGGAGACTTAATGGCATTTATACAGTACATAATGCACATAATGTTCTCACTTATCATGGTTTCAATGATGTTTATTCTTATTCCTCGGGCCAGTGTTTCAGCAGCAAGAATTAATGAAGTGCTTGAAACATCTCCTGAAATAAAAGATCCTCATGGAAATAAGCTGGAAACTGAACTGCAAAATCAAAGAGGAACTATTGAATTTCGAAACGTCTCCTTTTCATATCAGGGTGCCGCCGAACCTGCAATAAAGGATATTTCTTTTGTTGCTAACCATGGAAAAACTACAGCTATAATAGGAGGAACAGGAAGTGGAAAGTCTACAATAGTAAATCTTATACCGAGATTTTACGATGTCTCTGGCGGAAACATTTTTGTTGATGGCATTGATGTGAAAGATTATACTCAGAAAGAACTGAGAGATAAGATCGGTCTTGTTCCTCAGAACACTATGCTTTTTTCTGGCAGTATAAGTGACAACATAAGATATGGCAATCCTTCAGCAACAGACGAAGAAGTAGCCTACGCTGCAAAAATAGCTCAGGCTGATGAATTTATAAGCAGTATGCCACAAAAATATGATTCACAGATATCTCAGGGAGGAACAAACATATCAGGCGGACAGAAGCAGAGACTATCAATTGCCAGAGCCCTGGTTAGAAAGCCTGAAATTTATATTTTTGATGACAGTTTTTCAGCTCTGGATTTTAAAACAGATGCTAAACTCAGAAAAGAACTGGCCTTGGAAACCGTGAGTTCAACGGTTATCATCGTATCTCAAAGAGTTAGTACTGTCATGAATGCAGAACAGATAATCGTTTTGGAAGATGGAAAGATTGCAGGAAAAGGAACTCATAGAGCTTTAATGGAAAACTGTCCTCAATACAGAGAAATTGTAGCTTCTCAGCTTTCCGAGGAGGAATTAAAATGAGCCGTAGCCAGACACAGGATCTACAGATGAAAAAACCAGGAGGATTTGGACCGAAAGGATCTCTAGGAATGCCCGCAGAAAAACCAAAAAATTTCAGAAAGACCCTTCGCAGACTAATAAAGTATCTTAGCCCATACAAAATTAATCTTATAATTATTTTTTCTATGGCAGTACTAAGCACGGTATTTTCAATTCTTTCGCCTAAAATTATGGGGAAAGCCACCACAAAACTTTTTGAAGGCTTCATACTGAAAGTACAGGGTATTACAGGTGTGGGAATAGATTTTTCTTATATTCTTAAAATCCTTGCATTTCTTTCGGTTCTCTATATTTTAAGTTCCTTTTTCAGCTATGTTCAGCAATATGTTATGGCAGGCGTTGCACAGAAAACGGTTTACAAGATGAGAAAAGACATATCGGAAAAGTTAGCACGACTTCCTCTTAAGTTTTATGATTCCCATGCTCACGGCGAAATTTTGAGCAGAATAACCAATGATGTAGACAATATAAGCAATACTCTTCAACAGAGTATAACCCAACTCATATCGTCCTTGGTGACTCTCATAGGAGTCATAGTAATGATGCTGACTATAAGTCCTATAATGACTCTTATTACTTTTGTTACTCTTCCTTTGAGCTTTATAATAACTGTAGCTGTAGCAAAAAAATCTCAAAAATACTTTGCTGCACAGCAAAAATCTTTAGGACAGCTTAACGCACATGTTGAAGAGATGTTTTCAGGTCATAAAATTATAAAAGCATACTCCAGAGAAGAAAAATCAATTAAGGAGTTTGAACAAATTAATGAAGAACTTTACAGCAGCGGCTGGAAAGCACAGTTTATATCTGGAATAATAATGCCTCTTCTTTCTTTTGTAAGCAACATAGGATATGTTTTAATATGTGTTGTCGGAGGAGTTCTAGCATCTGCAAAAAAACTTGAAATTGGAGATATTCAGGCTTTCATACAGTACTCAAGACAGTTTAACCAGCCCATAACTCAGACAGCCAATATTGCAAATATTTTACAATCGACAGTTGCTTCTGCCGAAAGAGTTTTTGAAATACTTGACGAACCTGAGGAAGAGTCAGATGAAAGTGCTACTGATCTTATCAATAACGTACAAGGACAGGTAGAGTTCAGCAACGTTACTTTTGGATATTCAAAGGATTCTGTTCTTATCAAGGATATGAATATACGGGTGGAAAAAGGTCAGACTGTAGCTATAGTAGGACCTACAGGAGCCGGAAAAACCACGCTAGTAAATCTTCTCATGAGGTTTTACGATATCAGCGGTGGGAAAATAACTATAGACGGACAGGATATAATGTCTATGAAACGCAACTCCGTCAGAAGCATATTCGGAATGGTGCTTCAGGATACATGGCTTTTCAGCGGCACTATAAAAGAAAATATTGCATATTCGAATAAGGATGCAACCTTTGAGCAAATAGTAAAAGCGGCTCAAACCGCTTATGCTGATCATTTTATAAGAACTCTCCCACAAGGCTATGATACTTTAATTAACGAACAGGCTAATAACATTTCACAGGGTCAAAAACAGCTGCTTACTATAGCACGGGCTGTTCTTGCCGATCCGAAGATTCTTATATTGGATGAAGCCACCAGCAGTGTAGATACAAGAACAGAAAGACTTATTCAAAAAGCTATGATTGAACTTATGAAAGGAAGAACTAATTTTGTTATCGCTCATAGGCTTTCAACTATTCAGGGAGCAGATCTCATACTTGTCATGAACAATGGTTCCATAATTGAAAAAGGAACTCACACAGAACTCCTTGAGAAAAAAGGTTTTTATGCCCAGATGTACTACAGTCAGTTTACTAATTCAAATTCAAAAGATCAGGCAGTATGACTTGACACTATTTACGGCATATGATAAAATTGCCGCAGTGGTGATGGAGTTCGCCCTTAAACGCATGGAATAAAATGCTGATGACTCCTGTCGGAACTCCGGCAGGAGTCATCATTTTTTGGAGGAAACAATGCTTTTAACTGTTGGAATAATAATGGTTTTAGGTCTTGCCGCAAACTTTTTTTTCGAAAAAATTGGGCTTCCAGGACTTTTAGGAATGCTTGTGCTTGGAATAGTCATCGGTCCTTACGGCATAGACTTGATAAATCATGAACTGCTTAATTTTTCAGCTGATTTCAGAATGTTTGCTCTTATTGTCATACTTCTAAGGGCTGGACTGGGCATCAGCAGAAAAGAACTTAAAAAAATCGGCTCCCCCGCATTGCGTTTAAGCTTTATCCCAGGTCTTTTAGAAGGTTTTACCATAGCCTTAACTTCTGTTTTATTGTTTGGCTTTTCTTTTGTTCAAGGCGGAATGCTTGGTTTTATTCTTGCAGCTGTTTCTCCTGCAGTTGTTGTACCGTTGATGCTTAAATTCTCAGAACAGAAAAGAGGCACTGACAAGTCTATACCCACCATGATAATGGCCGGAGCTTCTATTGATGATGTTTTTGCAATAACTATATTTTCGGCTTTTTTAGCATCTTATACTAATGCTGGGATCAATGTTTTTAAAGTACTTCTCAACATTCCTATTTCAATATTTTTAGGAATAGCAATCGGCGCTGTGGCAGGATTAATACTTGTAAAAGTTTTTTCAAAGTATCACATGCGTGATACCAGAAAAGTTATCTACATATTAGGTCTTTCGATACTGATTAACGGCGTAGAGAGTTCTCTAAAAAGTAAAGTTGAGATCGCCAGTCTTCTTGGTGTAATGACTATCGGTTATGTTATTCTTGATAAACTTCCAGCTGTTGCAGTCAGACTTTCCCAAAAATTCAATAAAATATGGGTTTTTGCTGAAATACTTTTGTTCGTTCTCGTCGGGGCACAGGTTAACATTAGTCTTGCATTCAACTCCGGGTTAAATGGTCTGGTCATAATCCTTGCAGGTCTGCTGGCAAGGAGTCTTGGGGTTTATTTTTCTGTTGTGGGAACCAATCTTAATTTAAAAGAAAAGCTATTCTGTATACTTTCCTATACTCCCAAAGCAACTGTTCAGGCAGCCATAGGTGCCATTCCTCTTTCAGCAGGAGTAGAAAACGGTGATCTGATACTGGCTGTTGCCGTACTGGCTATAATGATTACTGCTCCACTGGGGGCAATAGCAATTAAAATAGGCGGAGAAAAACTGCTTTCACATAAGCAACTTTAAAACTACTAAAAGTTACATTCTGTAATGTATAATATGAATAAGTAACCTATCTCATAAATGAGTAACCTCACTCATTTATGAGTAAGACTATACTTATTTATTTTGGAGTTGTTTTATGCTAAAGGATCTATTTAAGAAAACTGTGTTTCCCGATGACACAAAAAAAGAGTTTACTGTTCAGCTGCTTAAAGAAAATTTTCATAGAAGCGTAATTCTAGGATATGCTGTAATGTTCTTTGAAAGTATTCTGATAACTATAAATCTTATATCTTATTTTAGACATGTTGATACATCATACGATTTTATTACCTATCTGTTAATGTATATAAGTATGTTCACAGTTAATATGTTTTTTGTGTTTATGACCAAAAAAAAATTTTTAAAAATCAAGTGGACAGAATCATCTATGAAGATTATGAGCGGTTTTCAACTTGGTTATGTATTTTTCATGATAGGCTGGGGACTGGCAATAACCATGCTTGACCAGAGGCTTTATGGACAGATAACCACATTTGTGGTAAACGTGGCGGTCTGCGCTATAACTTTTTATATGTCAGGCTTAAAATCTTTTTTTGTTTATATAGGTGCACTTATTGTTCTTTTAACAGGTCTTCCCTTCTTTCAGCCCAATACCGACATTCTCATAGGTCATTATGTTAACATAAGTGTTTTTTGTTTTCTCGCATGGATTGTTTGCAGAATGCTGTACGTAAACTTCTATAGGAATTTTACAGTAAACAGAGAACTCGAAAAAACCAATATTGTTCTTCAGACCCAGTATGAGCTTAACGCTATGATAAACAAGAAACTTTATGAGCTCAATAAAAAGCTTGCAGATCTTTCTATAAAGGATGAGCTCACAGGTCTTGATAACAGACGTGGCTTAAATGAATTTTTGGATAATTTATTAAAAACCAACACTGGGAAAAGCATTGATCTTTCAGCCATAATGATTGATATAGACTTTTTTAAACTATACAACGACAACTACGGACACCTTAAAGGTGATGAGGTATTAAAAAAGATTGCCGGAGTTATCAAAAATATAGTCGAAAATAATTCCGATTTTACTGTTAGATTCGGCGGAGAGGAGTTCCTGATCATTTCTTACAATAATGACAGACAGAATTTTATTAAAACCGCAGATAGAATCAAACAGGCAGTGTATGATCTTGGTATTGTTCATCAATACTCTCCGATAGGCAAATATGTTACCGTCTCTCTCGGAGTAGCTTTTTCAAGGATCACAGCTCTGCAAGACATAAACCATCTTATTGAAAAGGCCGATAATGCTTTATATGTATCAAAAAATGAGGGAAGGAATAAAGTTACCGTAGTTGGTTGATAATCCTTCCAGCTAAAAGGGATAGCCTTATGACGCAAAAAAAAGTTAAGAAGCCTCTCCAAGGAGATACTAAAGATACCAAACTAAAAAACAAAATAATCCTTTCGAAAAGTTTTCTTGAACTTTTTAACAACGTTCAGGAAGCTATGATTATACACGATCTTCATGGAAAAATACTTGCAGTCAATAAGCAGTTCCTTTCAATGTTTAAAACAGATGAAGAAAGGGCATTTGCACTTTCGATAAAAGACGATCTTTCTTCTTATACCAACAGCTTAGATCTGTTGGACGGAATATGGGCTGATGTCATCCTCGGTAAACCAAAAACTTTTGAGTGGACTGCCAAAAGGCCGGAAGACGGCTTTACATTACCGGTTGAAGTATTTCTGACCAAACTAAGTTTTTCAAAAAGAGACGTTATTCTAGCTTCAATAAAAGATATTACCCATTATAAAAGTATTCAGAAAGAGGTAGAAGAAAAAGCTATGGAGGTAGAAAATTTCTTTAATCTATCCCCAGACCTTTTTTGTATAACAGACAAGAACGGCGTTTTCGTAAAAAACAACATCCAATGGAAAGTTGTTTTGGGATATGAACCAAAAGATCTTAAAAATATGCATTTATGGGATTTTGCTTATGAGAAAGATGTACCTGTCATTAAAGAAAAAATTAATGAAGCAGTAGCTTCTGATAAAGTAATCACCTTTGAGACCGGCTACCGTTGTAAAGATCAAAGCTTAAAATGTCTGGAGTTTAGATGTACAAGGAATAACAGCAATATATTCACTGTTGCCCTTGACATAACCGAGCGAAAAGAATCAGAACGCATAATACTGGACAGTAAACAAAGGCTTGAAATGGTTCTTTACGGTTCAGAAATGGCAATATGGGACTGGGATATTCCTTCCGGAAGGATAATAGTAAATGAAAGATGGCATAGGCTAGTAGGAACACAAGAACATCAGCAAGCTAAAAGTACTATAACCGAATGGGAAAAGTCAATTCATTTTGATGATATAAAAAATTTCAACGAACGGCTTAACTCCCATGTTCAGGGACAGTCTGATTTTTTTGAGTGCGAGTACAGAGTTCTTAACAGATCAGGAAAATGGACATGGATTCAGAGCAAAGGAAAGATAGTAGAAAGAGATCATTCAGAAAAACCTCTGAGAATGTGCGGAACTCACATTAATATAACCAAAAGAAAAGAGCTTGAGGAAAAAATGTTTAAAATGGCACATTACGATAAACTTACCGGGCTTCCAAACAGGGAGCTATTCTTCGAAAGGTTTTCACAGAGCATTATACAACACCGCCGTGACAAAAAGAGCTTTGCGCTCTTCTTTATAGACCTTGATAACTTTAAATACTATAATGATTCTTACGGTCATGAAGCCGGAGACAGAATTCTCGTCATTACTGCGCAACGTCTTCTCAGCAGTGTCCGAAAGTCTGATATAGTTGCCCGAATGGGAGGAGATGAATTCACTATTATACTCAGAAACATATCGAGCATAGAAGGTGCTTCTAATGTTGCGGCTAAAATCATTGATATTTTCTCAAAGCCTTTCTATATAGGCGATATTGAAAGTACTATAGGTATCTCTTTAGGAATATCTGTTTTCCCAAAAGATGGTAATAACAGCGAAGAACTTATACGAAAAGCCGATACTGCCATGTACTCTGTTAAAAAAACAGGCAAGAGAGGTTATAGATTTTATGAAGAAAATAAATAATCCTCCTAAAAAAATTTGGGATAGCTTTATGGAAGTCGAGTTCTTTAATACTGTATATCCTAAGATGATAGAAAGTCTAAATGGATGTATTGAAAAAAAAGTAGCTGTTAATAATATTGTACTTTTAGGATTTTTTTCAATTGTTGCAGCTACCGTGGTTATTTTTTTTATCAATTTAAGTTTTCTTGTACTGTTGGTGCCGATTTTTTGGATCTGGACAAAAATCAGCAAAAATATTGTTATTCGTAAGAAAAGCACGGAAGATATGAACAAAGCACTTGAAGAGATTAAACTCAAAAGGACAAAGTATATTAAGAAGCTTTACGAGTATGAGGATATGTCTTATATAGAGTTTATAGAAAGTATAAGAAAAGAATTACAAAGTTTTCCTCAGGAAATGCACAACTTGACTTTTTGAATCATTGTATGATAGAATATAATGCCCTTGAAAAGGGGGGCGTACCGGATTCGACGGGGTTTGGCTATTACAAGTAGCGAGCCGGGGAAGTCATTAGCCCGTTAACAAAATGACAAAGAAGAAACGCAGAAGAAAATTACGCATTTGCTGCTTAGTTTAATCTAACAGCCGTCCTGCAGATTAACCTTGGGCTTGATTAACTGCTAGGGCGTGTCTAAAAAGGCCCTTACCTGTCAGTTTTTTCTTTCGGACTGATTGGGACATCAAAGAAAGATAGGATGAGAGATCCTGCCTGCAGGAGTTCGTAATCCAAAATCAAAATACAGGCTGTGCTCGGAGAAGCTTGTCTTAATCACTCTTCGGACGCGGGTTCAACTCCCGCCGCCTCCACCATTAGGACGCAGTTGCATATACATTGCCTGCGTCTTTATTATTTACGGCAGAGTCATATCCATAAATTATTCTTTCGGGGTGAATATGAATCAATATGATATCAAAATGCGCCTTTATCGGTCAATTTTATTTGTTGGTGCACTTTTATCTGTTATATGTATTATAGGCAACTATCTTTCATCTTTTCCTTTTTGGCCAAATCTTAAATGGATTGCACTATTTCTTACTACCGTAACTTCTTATTTGTTTTCAAAAAACAAAAACTATACTAAAGTATTCATGTTCGGATTTTTTTTCTTTCTCATATGGATTTTTTTTCCATTTGCTTTCTTGGACTCTGGCGGAAGCAACAATAACGCTATCGGCTACGCTTTTCTTCTTCTTATAACAGTTACTTACCTTTTCAGCGGATGGAAACGTTTTTTTCTGATATTTTCTCTCATAGGTATTTTCATGATCTTACATGCCGTTGAATTTTATTTTCCTCATTTGATTACAGCTTATTCTGCCAATGCGCAGTTCACAGACAGAATGATTCAGATACCGTTATTGTTGTTTGCTTCATTTATGATAATTTTGAGATTCGCACGCGAGTATGAAGCCGTTAACATAAAACTCGATGACTACGCGAAATTTGACGAGCTTACGGGACTATATAACAGAAGAATGTTCAACGGAGAGATGGAAGAAGCTATGAGAAACAGAAAAGAAGAAATATTTCTTGTTCTTCTGGATCTTGATAATTTCAAGAAAGTAAATGACAGATGCGGACATATCATCGGTGATGAGGTATTAAAAAAACTGTCAGATTTTTTAAGGAAATTTCTAGGTCAGGGTAGAAATATTGTGAGCAGATGGGGCGGCGACGAGTTTGCTGTAATATACTATGGGACCAGGACAGCATTGGTTGAAAAGCTTGAATGTCTTAAAAAAGAGTTTAAAGAGTATGTATCTTTCTATGAGAAAACAACCGGAATAAGCGCAAGCATTATAGAGCTGGCTTTATACGAAAATGTTTCTCAAATACTTATCGCTGCTGACCAGGAACTTTATAAAGAAAAAGCCAGGAACGGTAAGTAATTCGAAAAATCTATTTGAGCCATAGATAGGGGAGATATGAATGAAAATCAGTATTATAAAGTCAGATGGAATCAATATAGCAATGGTTGAAAACGAAGATATCTTAATAAAAGATGTTCAGTCTGCTCTGGATCTTGCAGTAAATATTTTGTATGAATATGACTGCAGCAGAATAATTATCAGAAAAGAGTCGGTCATCCGTGATTTTTTTATTTTGAGTTCGCGCCTTGCAGGAGATATTCTTCAAAAATACAGCAATTATAAGATAAAAATCGCAATAGTGGGAGATTATTCTAAATATACCAGTAAGCCACTCAAAGACTTCATTTACGAAAGCAACAAAGGAAAGGATTTCTTTTTTGTATCAACTGTTGAGGAAGCAATTGATAAACTTAGACAAAAATAAGTATACACTATCTTCAAGAAAGAACAGCATTTTCATATAATCCTGAATTTTTTCAGGATTTTTTTTATTGTTGATAATATTTAATGATCAATATTTTTTGTAAATAAAAAATTGCATTTGCCTTTTATTATAGTTACGTTGTATAATTTATAGTAAAAAGGAGGATACGAGTATGAATGCCGACCAAGTACTTAGAACACTCCTTGAAAGCGAAAAAAACGCGAAAGAAGATCTTAAGGCTGTTACTCAAAAGTTTGAAGAACAGTATAATAACCTTTGGAAAAAACTTCAATCTGAAAAAGATGAGAAGTTGGCTTTGGTCAGTATTCAGGCAAAGGAAATGGAGAAAGCTGCACAAGCCAAAGCTGCAGAAGAAATGGCTTCGGCGGTTAATAAAATAAATATTCTTAAAAGTAAGCTTGAAAAGATGTGGGATGAAAGGGAAGAGTTTATTAATACGATATTGAATAAATTTTTAGATGATAGAAAATGAAGTATCCTTTTCTGATGACTAAATCAAGAGCTTTAATGTCAAATCTTCTTTCAAGAAAAGATTATGAGAATATGATGCAACTTTCATCAATAGATGACCTTTTCACCTATTTAAAGCATAAGACCCATTATGGAAAATTTCTTAGCAAAACAACTTTTAACTCTATACACAGAAAAGATCTGGAACTGTTGCTCAAAAAATCTCTTTGTTCTGATCTTGAGAACCTTTATTTTTATGTTCCTGAGAAAGCAAAAGAATTTATAAGCTTCGTAATAGACAGATATGAACTTGAAAACATAAAAATTATTTTTGGATGGCTTCACTCAAACCGTTTTCCGTTAGAAAAAGAATCAATTTTATTCCCGGTTTTTCATAAAAATTATGAACTTTCTTCTTTAGTAAAAAATGAGACTTTTGATGAATTTATGGAATTTTTGAAAAAAAACTCCATACTACACTATTATCAAAGCTGTTTATGATAATTATTTGAAGACAAAAAAACTTTTTATACTGACTAATGCTCTTGATATTTGGTATTATACAAAACTTTTCAAGCTTATAAAAAATCTTGGTAAGTATGCAGATTTTTTAAAAAAAATTTTTTTTATGCAATGTAAATTTCTTGATATATCCAGTATATATAGATGCAGATTTCTCTTTGGACTTTCTGTGAATGAAACTAAAAACTTTCTTCTTCCTATAAAAGAAATATCAGAGATACCCGATATTCACATTCTACTCAATATGACTAATGAAAAGGAGTTTTTTGATTTTTTAACAGAACACGATGGTTCACAGTATTTTATGAATATCAAAAATGATCTTTTTGCTCAAAACATTGACAGATCAGATGAAAGAATTCTTCTTGCATATGCAAAAAAAACACTTAAAAAACTAGACAACGGCTTTGATATATTCACTGCTTATATCTATCTTAGAGAGTATGAGTACAGAGATCTTGTTACGGTAATCGAAAGTGTGCGATATGGTATACAACCACAAAAGGCCGTAAGATATTTAATCAATGGAGTTTGAAATGCACGAAAAAATTTATCCTGTTACACTGATTTCGGATAAGAACAATATTGAGAGTATCTTAAAACAGTTGCTCGATAGCGGAGAATTTCAAAGTGCATCTGCAGAGTTTTTTCTAACTGAAAAAGTTATCAGAGAGCTTTATCAAATGGATGAAAATCCATATGAGGAAATATATCAAACATTCACATATATATTCAATGAAGCAGAAAAACACCCCGAACCAAAGATAGAAAAGATTGTCTTTCCGACTGTTCTTGATACGCAGGAGATATCAGAGTTCACACAGGAACTTTCCGTCAGTATATCGACTATTAAAAAAGAAATACAGTACAAACAAGAACTTGAGACCGATATCAAAAAGAATCTGGACCTTATGCATAGCCTAGATAAACTAAGCATTGATCTGGCTGAACTGGAAAACTTTCATTACCTTTCCTATACTATAGGCAAAATATCAAAAATCTATTATCAAAGATTTGTGGATAGCCTTGAAAAAGAAAATGTAATAGTTTTAGATCTGCTTGAAGAAAAAGAATTTATGTGGCTTTTCATAGTATACGAATGTGAACAAAATATAGAAAAAATTATTTCAATAGGAAATTTTTTGCAGATAACTCTTGAACTGTCTATTAACGGCACTGCTTCACAGATATCCTGGGAATACTGGGATAAATTACGAACCATCGAGTACGAAATAAAAATTTTACAGCTTGAAATTAAAAAAATTTTTTACGAAAAAAGACGATTTATATACAGTTATTTTGACTATATCTTTGTACTAAAAAATATTCATAATGTTCTACATGAAAAATGCTTCCTTAACAACAATTTTTTTGTTATCTCAGGCTGGACTACACAGAAAACATATGAAAAGCTTTTAGAAAAACAAAAGCAGGAAGACTTGTTTATAGTTCTTAGATCTTCATGCACTGAAGAATGCCCGACCAAACTTAATAATCCTTGGTTTTTCAAACATTTTGAAACTCTTGTGACGATGTTCGGAATACCTAAGAGTAATGAGATAGACCCTACAATTTTTACTTCCGTTCTTTTCCTTGTTTTTTACGGAATGATGTTCGGAGATATAGGACACGGAATTGTTTTGGCATTCTGTGGATTTATACTTTACTTGTTGAAAAAAAATAGTATTTTTTTTGTTATAGGGAGTGCAGGTTTATCTTCTGTGTTTTTTGGGTTTTTGTATGGAAGTTTTTTTGGATTTGAAGATATCATACCCGCTTTATGGAAAAGGCCGATGGATAACATCAATTACTTCTTGGTTACATCTATCGTAATAGGTTTTGTAATTATAATTACAGCCATGCTTACTCACACAGTTAACATGTTTATTATAGGAAAAGCAAAAGAAGCTGTGTTTGATCCTAACGGCATAAGCGGATTTGGACTTTACATTATCATTTTATGGGCTGCCGTATATTTTTTTATGACAGGAAAGTTTTTGTATTTTCTTATCTATCCTGCCGGAGTATTTGTATTTATGATTTTACTTAAAGAAATTATTTTTGGAGAAGGGTCATTTTTGATGCGCTTCATTCAAGGATTTTTTGAACTTTTCGAGGTGCTGATATCGTATCTTACAAATACACTTTCATTTATACGCCTTGGAGCTTTTGCCATCAATCATGCAGGGCTTTTTATGGCGTTTTATATGATGTCTCAAATGACTCAAAATAAAGAACTCTCTTTTTTAGTTCTTGTATTAGGCAATATCCTTATAATCGTCCTTGAAGGCGTTATTGTTTTTATTCAGGCTCTACGGCTTCAGATGTATGAATACTTTTCGAGATTCTATAACGGAAATGGAAGATTTTTTAATCCTGACAGATACAAACTATAACTCTCATCGGAGGTGGGGTATGGTTAGTCTGATAACGGTTTTATGCGTTTTTCTTTTTACGGTAGGAACTGGTATCTTCTTTGGAAAAAAACCGCATATTGCAAAAAAGATCGGCAGATTAATGCTTAAAATCAACATTACAGCTTTCTTTTTCGCTGTTTTTATGTCGGCTTTTCTTCTTTTTCCTGCAACAGGATTCTCACAGGAACAAACGGTTCAGACGGCTTCGTTATCTTCTGGTTCCTCTATGGCGTTTTTGGCTGCAGCAGTAGCCGTATCGGCATCTTCGATAGGTGCTGCAATTGCAGTAGCTGCTGTTGGCTCTGCAGCAATGGGAGCCATAAGTGAAAAACCGGAACTTTTTGGCAGATCAATCCTATACGTTGGTTTGGCGGAAGGAATAGCTATATATGGACTAATAATAGCAATAATGATTCTGGGAAAGGTATAGTATGAAGTACTTTTTACTAAGCGATAACATCGATACTCATGTTGGAATGAATCTTGCAGGAGTTGAAGGAGTTATTGTACACAGCGCACCGGAGGCTTTAAAAGCTTTCTCGGATATTGTAAAGGACAAAGATATTGGGGTACTCCTTATCACAGAGCTAGTACAATCTTTTATTAAGGAAGAAATCAAAATCCATAAACTTTCAGGAAAAATACCTCTTATATTTATTATTCCAGACAGACATGGATGGCGTGGAGATAAAAATTTCATTACATCCCATGTAGAGAATGCTATTGGAGTGAAAATAAATGATACAGACGGATGAGAAAGTTCAGAAACTTCTTAATCTTATACAAACAAAGTTTCGCACAGACGAAGAAGCTTTAAAAAAACAGTACGAAAAAAAGATAGCTGACTTGGAAAAAAAATTTGAAAAAGATGTTCAAAAAGAATCATATGAAATATATTTAAATGAACAAGAAACTGTAAGTGCTATTGAAAAGAAAGGTTTTTTTGAATCTGAAATGTTCTATAATAAAGAAAAGCTAAAGCTTATTAATAACTTTACAGAAAGACTAATGGCTGAGCTTAAAGAAAAAATCATTAACAGCAGCTTTGAACAGAAAAGGAAAGTATATCTTCTTCTTTATAACCAGGCTCTATTGCTTACAAAAGATGTATACACTATATCTTGCAGCGAAGATGATTATGCGCTTATAAAAAGTTTTTCGGAAAGCAAAAAAATACTTATTGACAGTACGCTTTTCGGCTCTATAGTACTTGATTGCGGCAAGTACAAGATTAAAAGTACCATAGACATGCTTTTGAGCCAGTATACTCCGACGCTATACGAACTCGTTATAAAATGGATGGAGGAATACCGATGACAGTTTATCAGATAAATGGTCCTGTTGTTATTGCTAAAGGAGCAACAGATACTTTTCTTAATGAAATGGTAAAAGTTGGCACTAAAAAACTTACCGGAGAAGTAATTGCTATAAACGGAGATATGGCAACAATACAAGTTTACGAAGAAACATCAATGCTTAGACCGGGAGAAGATGTATTGTCAAGCGGGAAAATGCTTAGTGCTGTTTTAGGACCTGGAATGATCGGAAATATTTACGACGGAATACAACGGCCTTTGAAAGAACTGTACTCTATGTCAGGTGATTTCATTGGGAGAGGTCTTGATGCATGGCCAATTGACATTCAAAGGATATGGGATGTACAGATATTTAAGGATATTGGTGATAGAGTTTCTGAAGGGGAAATCTATGCAGCTTTAAAAGAAAGTCCCAGCATTGAACACAGGCTTCTCGTGCCTCAAGGAGTCAATGGAATCGTTAAATCTGTGGAAAAATCTTCGCGCCACAAAGTTGTAGATACACTAATGACTGTAGAAACAGGCGAAACAACAGTTGAATTGAAAATGTACCAAGAGCATCCGGTAAGGATACCCAGAAAGTTAAAAGAACAGTATTCACCAAATACCACACTTATAACCGGACAAAGAGCAATAGATATTTTTTTTCCGATAAGCAAAGGCGGAACTGCTGCCATACCCGGAGGATTCGGAACAGGAAAAACTATGACTCAGCATCAGCTTGCCAAATGGGCAGATGCTGATGTAATAATTTATATAGGCTGCGGAGAGCGTGGAAATGAAATGACCGAGGTTCTTCACGATTTTCCTGAGCTTAAAGACCCAAAAACAAATAATTCTCTAATGGACAGAACAGTCTTAATTGCAAATACTTCTAATATGCCTGTTTCTGCACGCGAGGCAAGTATCTATACCGGCATTACAATAGCAGAATATTACAGGGATATGGGATACGATGTTGCAGTTATGGCTGATTCTACATCACGTTGGGCCGAGGCACTCCGTGAGCTTTCAGGGAGATTGGAGGAAATGCCTGCAGAAGAAGGTTATCCTTCTTATCTTTCATCCCGAATAGCGCAGTTCTATGAACGAGCAGGAATAGGTGAAACTTTTTGCGGAAAGAAAGGTTCTATAACAATAATAGGAGCAGTATCTCCTGCCGGGGGGGATTTTTCAGAACCGGTAACTCAAAATACTAAACGATACGTTAAAACTTTTTGGGGACTTGACAGAAACCTTGCTTATTCAAGACATTACCCTTCTATAAACTGGCTCACAAGCTATAGTGAATATTTAAATGAGCTTGATTTATGGTTTGATAAAAATGTAGATATCAGGTGGTCAGAGTACAGAAAAAGAGCCATGAGCCTTCTTTCTGAAGATGATCGTTTAGGCAGGATTATACGTATTGTCGGCGAAAATGTTCTGGCAGATGAACAAAAGATTATAGTTCAGGTCAGTTCTTTTTTAAAAGTTGGAATCTTACAGCAAAATGCATTCAGTGCCGGAGATTCTTTCTGTCCTTTAAAAAAACAGTTCCGATTATTGAAAGTCATCATTGATTTTTACAATAGATCCATACTATTTATTAAAAACGGAGTTGCCATAAGTGCTATACTGGTTGCAGAAATTGTATCAAAATTTCTAAGAATGAAAGAAGCTCTCAATAGTGATGAAGAGTTTGATGAATTCGATAAACTTATAAATGAGCATTTTTCAAAAATAGAAAAAACCTACAATCTTATTCCTCTATTGGGAATTGAAAAATGAGGCGCTATCATGGCAATCCGTGAATATGAAGGGATCAACAGACTGCATGGACCACTTATTGTTATGGATTATGTTGAATGCTTTTACGATGAGTTGGTTGAAATACAGTACGGTCGTGATATTTTACTGGGAAAAGTGATTACTTCCGGTATCGGTTCAACAGTTATCCAGATTTTCGGAAACGGAACAGGTTTAAATGTCAATAAAACATTGGTTAGGTTTACCGGTAGCCCTATAGAAATGAAAGTCTCTCCTCAAATACTTTCAAGAATTTTTGACGGACTGGGACGGCCTATCGATGGATTGGGAAGCGTTATATCCGCACAGAGCAGAGACATAAATGGATATGCCATAAATCCCTATATACGTGAGTACCCTAAAAATTTTATTGAAACAGGTATCTCAGTCATAGACGGAATGCTTACTCTAATAAGAGGACAAAAACTACCGATCTTCTCTGGAAATGGTCTGAATCACAACAAACTTGCTGTTCAAATAGCAAAGCAAGCAAAAATTAAGACCACAGAAGATTTTTCGATAGTATTTACAGCAATAGGTCTTAAAAAAGACGATGCAGATTTTATCGTCAAAACCTTATCTCAAAACAATATTTCAAAAAATATGGTAATTTTTCTTAACCTAGCCAGCGATCCTGTACCTGAGCGTATCGCAACCCCTAGAATCGCCCTTACTGTTGCGGAATATCTAGCTTTTGAGTTAAATAAACATGTGCTTGTTATTTTATGTGATATGACAAATTATTGTGAAGCCTTAAGAGAAATTTCCAACTACAGACAGGAAGTTCCAGGAAGGAAAGGGTTTCCAGGCTATCTTTACAGTGATCTTGCAAGTCTTTACGAAAGAGCCGGCATGATAAAAGGAAAATCCGGTTCAGTAACACAGATTCCTATTATTTCAATGCCAAATGACGATATAACTCATCCTATTCCTGATCTTACAGGCTTTATTACAGAAGGCCAGATAGTTTTTTCGCGTGAACTCCATCGTAAAGACATATATCCTCCGATAAATATTCTACCCTCCTTGTCACGTCTAATGAAAGACGGTATAGGCAAAAGCTTTACCAGGGAAGATCATTCTGATGTTTCCGGACAGCTTTTTGCTGCATACTCAAAAGTAACAGAAATAAGATCTCTTGCATCAATAATAGGCGAAGAAGAACTTTCAGACTCTGATAAAAAATACCTTGTTTTCGGAAAAGACTTCGAAGAAAACTTCATAAATCAAGGATTCAATGAATACAGAACATTTGAACATACGATACAGCTTATGTGGAAAATGCTCTCACACCTTGACATTTCAGAACTTACAAGAATTAAACCAGAGTATATAAAAACTTATCATCCAAATAATATTCAAAGGACACTCTGATATTATGATATTTAAAGAATCTGTTCCGACTAAAGGTAATCTAATTAATCTTAAAGAGCAATATTTACTAGCAAAGGAAGGCTACGAACTTCTACAAAGGAAGAGAAACATAATATTACGCGAACTGATAAATCTTATTGAAAGATCTTCTGCTATTCAACAACAGATACTTTTGATTTTCTCACAGGCATACGATGCACTTCAGAATGCTGCACTTGATATTGGAATAGAGTTCATTGATGAAATATCTCATTCTGTAACAGTTGAAAACTCAATAGATATAAGATTCAGAAGCGTTATGGGAATAGAAGTGCCGGAAGTTTATGCTATGGTAAAAAACAAAGAACCACAGATGCCTTACGGAATATACAGAACAAACTCTTCATTGGACAGAGCATACATAGGATTTACGAAAGCTCTTGAGCTTGCAACTAATGCAGCTATGATTGAAAATGCCGTTTACAGGCTGGCTTATGAAGCCAAACGTACAAGAAAACGTGTAAGCTCCCTTGAAAATATAGTTATTCCGTCACTGGAAGAAGGAATTAAAGATATTCAAACAGCTTTGGAAGAGATTGAACGGGAAGAATTTTTTAAGTTAAAAAAAATGAAGAAACAGGTATTATTATAGAATTTTCTCTAATAAAAACAAATAAAGACCATTATGGCCTTTATTTGTTTTCCTGATTGTCTTCTTCTATAAATTCAAGATCCTCTTCTTCTAATTCTTCTTCATCCTGAAGTTCTTCCCACTTTGAAGAAATCTTCTCAAACTCCTTATCGTCTTCAATGGAGTCTATTATAACCTCTTCACCGTTTTTGGACACCTTAAAAGCCACAGTATCACCGAATGTAATCTCTTCGGGATTATCATTTTCTTCGTTTACAAAAGCTTCATTACACA
>Ga0209201_1001151_pt1 | contig 32212 bp, 30 predicted proteins | sample AD_UKC055_MetaG_FD_184411 | JGI IMG/M metagenome (GOLD analysis project Ga0209201, IMG submission 184411) | Active sludge microbial communities of municipal wastewater-treating anaerobic digesters from USA - AD_UKC055_MetaG (SPAdes) (version 2) | ecosystem: Engineered > Bioreactor > Anaerobic >... | reverse complement strand
TTTCAATGATTCACCGCTTATATCTGCAAATTCTTTCAAAAGCTCTTTTTGCCTTGCATTAATCTTTTTAGGAACAGTCACATTTATTCTTACAAGCAAATCACCTTTTCCATGAGAACCGATGTAGGGCATTCCGCTTCCTCGAAGCCGGAAAATCTGATTATTCTCTGTTCCCTGAGGAATTTTCATCTTCAGTGTCTGATTATAGATAGTTGGCACTTCAATATCACCGCCGATGACAGCAAGAGGAAATGATATATCGACCGTACAGACTAGATCATTTCCGCTCCTTTCAAAATATTTATGTTTTTTAACATGAATTAAAACATAAAGATCTCCGGGTATTCCTCCACCCTGAGCATGTTCACCTTCACCCGTTATTTTCAAGCGTGAACCCGATTCAACACCTGCCGGAATTTTAATAGTTATTTTGCGTTTCTTCGCAATAAGCCCTGTTCCGTTACAAGATTTGCAGGGTGAAGAAATTATTTTACCCTGACCATGGCATTTATAACATGTCTGTGTAACAGAAAAAAATCCCTGAGCCTGACGGATTTGACCAGCACCATTACAAACAGGACAAGTGATTGGTTTTGAGCCGGATGCAGCACCAGTCCCCTCGCACGAAGTACACGGTTCGTGACGCGGAATTTCAATCTGAATTTCCTTTCCAGTTGCGGCCTCTTCAAGTTCTACTGCTAAATCGTATTGCAAATCGGATCCGCGTTTCTGCCGCTTTCCGCGCGAAGAAAAACCTGAGCCGAAAAATCCTTCAAATATGTCGCCGAAATCAAAGTCTCCGAAAATATCCGAAAAATCGCGGTATGCACCTTTACCGAAACCGTCAAAATTCCCGACACCTTCATGACCGAACTGATCATACTGCGCCCGTTTCTTAGAGTCTCTCAATACTTCATACGCTTCGGTTGCTTCCTTGAATTTTTCTTCAGCCTCGGCATTTCCCTTATTTCTATCCGGATGATATTTTAACGCGAGCTTACGGTACGCTGATTTAATCTCATCATCGTTAGCACTCTTCGCAACACCGAGTATCTCATAATAATCTCTTTTAGCCAAAGTCTTTCTCCATAAAAATGCGGAACGCATTTAATTAAACAGGCGGCAAACGCCGCCTGAATGGTTATTTTTTATCCTCATCAACAACTTCATAATCCGCATCGTAAACTTTACCGTCATCAGATTTTGAAGCATTGCCATCGGAAGAAGATCCGGCTTCAGAATTCTGCTGGGCACCGGCATTCTGCTGAGCAGATCCAGCTTCCTTGTACATGCGTTCTGCAAACTTATGGCTCGCAGTTTCAAATGCGGTTTTCGCAGTTTTGATTCTTTCGACATCATTTGATTCAAGAGCAGATCTGAGATTAACAATTTCTTTCTCAATCTGTTCCTTTTCGGCAGCTTCAACCTTAGAAGCGTTATCTTTCAGAAGCTTTTCAACCGAATAAATCATATTGTCCGATTCATTCTTAAGCTCAATAAGCTCTTTTGCCTTTTTATCCTCATCAGCATGAGCTTCTGCATCTCTAACCATTTTATTGATCTCATCTTCGTTCAATCCGCTTGAAGATTCAATTCTGATCTTCTGCTCTTTACCTGTTCCGAGATCTTTGGCTGAAACGTGAACAATACCGTTAGCATCAATATCAAAAGTTACTTCAACCTGCGGAACACCTCTTGGTGCAGGCGGAATATCAGAAAGCTCAAAACGTCCGAGAGTTCTGTTCTGCGCAGCAAGCTGGCGTTCACCCTGAAGAACATGAATTGTTACAGCAGGCTGATTGTCAGACGCTGTTGAAAATATCTGGCTCTTTCTTGTCGGAATGGTTGTGTTTCTTTCGATAAGTTTTGTCATTACACCGCCGAGGGTTTCGATACCGAGAGAAAGAGGTGTAACGTCAAGAAGAAGAACATCATGAACATCTCCGGCAAGAACTCCGCCTTGGATACCGGCACCTACAGCTACAACTTCATCAGGATTAACTCCCTTATGAGGCTCTTTTCCAAAAATCCGTTTTACTAGTTCCTGAACCGCAGGAATACGCGTTGAACCGCCTACGAGAATTACTTCATCAATGTCGGCAGCAGTGAGACCCGCATCTTTAAGCGCAAGATGACAAGGTTCAGCCGAAGACTCGATAAGATCACCGCACATCTGTTCAAATTTTGATCTTGAAAGATTTATTACAAGATGCTTTGGACCGCTCTGATCCGCTGTCAAAAACGGAATATTAATCTCAGTTTCCATTTTATTAGAAAGCTCGATTTTTGCTTTTTCGGCAGATTCTTTAAGACGCTGAAGAGCCATCTTGTCTTTTGAAACATCAATACCTGTCTGCTTCTTGAATTCGTCAATAAGCCACTGCATTATTCTAAGGTCAAAATCGTCACCGCCGAGATGAGTGTTTCCGTTAGTTGATTTTACTTCAAAGACTCCGTCGCCAAGCTCAAGAACAGAAACGTCAAAAGTTCCTCCGCCCAAATCATAAACAACGATCTTATGATTTTTCTTAGCCTTATCCAGACCGTATGCCAAAGCAGCAGCTGTCGGCTCGTTTATTATACGTTCAACTTCAAGACCGGCTATTTTACCGGCATCCTTTGTTGCCTGACGCTGTGAATCGTTAAAATAAGCAGGAACCGTTATAACCGCCTTTGTTACGGGTTCACCAAGATAATCCTCTGCTGTCTGCTTCATCTTCTGCAAAATGCGGGCAGAAATCTCCTGAGGTGAAAACTTGCCAGAAACGGTTTTCACATTAACGCCGTTCTTACCGTCATCTTCGATATCATAAGGAACAAGTTTCTTCTCTTCTGTAATTTCAGAAAATGCACGTCCCATAAATCTTTTAACAGAACGGATTGTATTTTCAGGATTCGTAATAATCTGATTCTTTGCGACCTGACCTACAAGTCTTTCCCCTTTTTCAGTGTACGCAACGATTGAAGGAGTTGTTCTCTGTCCTTCTGAATTCTGAATGACAATCGGCTCACCGCCTACCATTACGGAAACACATGAATTTGAGGTTCCGAGGTCAATACCGATTATTTTGCTCATAAAAATCTCCTTAATAATTTATTTTATCAGTTCTGCTTCGGCAAAGGTTTTGAAACCTTCACTTTGGCGCTTCTTATTACAAAATCTTCAAGCTTATATCCTTTCTGATATACTTTTGTAACCGTATCAGTCTCTATGCCGTCCTGCATATCAATTTCAACAGCTTCATGAAAATTCGGATCAAATGGACAATTCTCTGCCTCTATTTCAGAAATAAAATGCTTTTGAAGCAAAGTTGCAATTTCTTTGGAAATAATAACAACACCTTCACTGAATGCCTTTTTTACATCATCAGCAGAAGATTCGGCCGACATAGAATTTGCAGCTTCAACTGTGCGGATTAAATCATCATTGATCTTTATTATCTCACCCGCAATTCCAACTACAGACATTTTCTTATTCTGTTCTTCAGTTTTAGCTATACGTTTTCTAAAATTGTCGAAATCAGCCTTATTTCTAAGGAGAACATCTTTTAGAGATGCGATTTCCTGATCTTTTTTGCACAATTCAGCCTTAAGCATTTCAGCTTCATTTGAACATGAACACTCCGAATCTGCACAAGACTCATTAATCGAAGCATCACATCCGGTTTCAGACTGAACGCTTTCAGTTGATTCTTCAATCTTCTCTTCTTCTCTTTCTTCTTTCTTCATTATCTCACCTTACTATCTTGATACATTTGAAAGAAAGTTTGTCACAAGCCTGCCGGTATAATCGACAAGAGGAACAACCTTTCTATAATCCATGCGGGTCGGGCCAATAACGCCCAGAACTCCCGCGTTTTTATTTCCTATTTTATAACAACACGCGACAAGACTGCATCCGACAACATAACTGTTATCGATTTCTGAACCGATAAATGTCTGAACAGAATCAGAATCCATTGTTCTCTGCATAATTTCTGCTAAATTTTTCTTTTCTTCGATAAGGCGGAGAAAAGAAGTTAAAACTTCCTTCTCAATCATATCAGGAATATGCAGAATGTTTTCAATTCCTTCAATAAAAATATCCTGCTCATTTATCGAATTCAAGGCTAACTCAACTACATCAAGACATATCTGTTCATCTGAACCAGAATACTTCTGTCTCATTTTTCCGAGAATGTCTGTTTTGATATCATATATAGAAAAACCGGCAAATTCACTGGATAAGATATTCGAAGTTGAAAACAATATATCTCTTGTTACTCTTTCGGAAATTGCTATTTTTTTATTTATCACAACACCTGTTCTGGTAACAATAATAAGGAGTACTGTTTCAGGATCAATGGATACAAGCTCAATCTGCTTTACAGCAGTAAAATCAGGATTAGGAGTTAAAACAATACCTGCAAGCCTTGAAACAGAAGAAAGCATTTTTGTAATCGACATGAACATTTTATCCAGGTGCACTTCGCTGCGCATGAAATCATCACGGATATAACCATAGTCTAGATCGCTGATATCGTAAGAATCAGAAAGAAAATCAACAAAATATCTATACCCGGTATCCGTAGGAATTCTTCCTGCAGAAGTATGCGGATGAGTTAGAAAACCTAATGACTCAAGATCATACATAATGTTTCTCATAGTTGCAGGAGAAATGCTGAAGGAATATTTTTGAACAAAAGAACGTGACCCTACCGGCCGCCCTGTAGCGATATATTCCTGCACAATCGATTTTAACACTTCTGATTCTCTTTCAGTTACAGCTCTCATACATACCTATCAGCACTCAAAATATGGGAGTGCTAACAATATAATAAGACCACCCTAGAGCGTCAAGTTTTTTAATCGAGCAGATTAAAGATTCAGATAAATTTCCAATAAAACCAAAAAAATTAAAAAAACTTCTCAGCGCTTTCGTAATAAATTCTGAGGAGTATTTATGACAAAAATAAAATCAACGGTACTAATCAACAAAAATGCGTTATCTCATATTTCAGGATTATCGCAGAAAAATAGAACCACAATATCAAAAGTAATAGAAAGAATATTAATGGAAATGATCAAGCAACAGCTATCCCTTAACAAGGTAAAGATTTTCTCATCCGTGAAATATCAAAATCGCGGAGGAGAATATGCTCTAGTTCACTACAACACAGACCCTAGTACATATGAATCTTTACTTGACATCAGAAAAATTGCGAAATTATCGATATCAAGAATGCTTAGCGATTTTATTTTGAATTTTCTAAACAATAATCAAAACATCGAACGCTTTTTCGATTTTCATATTAAGAAACGGGATAGGAATCAAATCAATTATATAATTATGTCTCATTTTAACATAATAAATCAAACCTTAAACCTAGTAATAAAAGCAAAGCTCGAGTAGAAACGCTCAATCAGCGCGCATAAGTTTGATTTGACAAAAATCGACATTTCAGCGTCTCTGTTCTTATGGGGTGATTATATGAGTATGCCTGGATTCGGAGAGCTAGTAGTAATCTTTTTAATAATACTTTTTGTTTTCGGAGCCGGTAAAATCCCGAGAATTGCCAGAGAAATAGGTTCGGGTATAAGAGACTTCAAAAAAGCGATGAACGGCGACGATTCAAGTGAAACCGAAGAAACTAAAACGAATAAGAAAAGCAAAAAAGCATGATTATTCTTTCAGGTTCTGATTCACTTCTTGCTCAAAGTGTACTTCCTCTTCTTCGGGAGAAGACTAAGGTTTTTGCCTTTGATCGCACGAGAGGAAGTATAAACGATTCGAACTTTCTTACGAAGCTGGCTGAAGAAACAAAAGCCTCCATTTTTATTAATTGCGATGAAATGAATAACGCCGAAGAGTGCGCCTACAAAAGAGAAGAAGCATACAGCATCAACTCTTTCGCCGCAGGAGAAATCGCCAAGGTCTGCAAGAATTTCAACATTAAACTAATTCACATCAGTTCGAGCTTCGTTTATAGCGGAATAGAAAACATTCCCTACTCCGAATCTGACGCTGCCGATCCGCAAAACGTTATGGGCGACTCTAAACTATTCGGTGAAAAAAAAATAATTGAATCCGGGTGCGATCATGTCATCTTAAGATTTCCCCAGATTTACGGTAAGGGAAACTCATTTATTACTGATGTTCTCAGAGATTCAAGCGGATCCCGCCTCATCAAGGGTCAGATTATTTCCTCTTTATATTCAAAAGACGCAGCATCTATTATAGGTTCAGCGATAGATAAAAATATCTCAGGAATATATAACGCATCTAATTCAGGCGGTTCAGATATATTTGAATTTTTTAATTATTGCAACAAGCTTCTCGAAAAGCATTCAGGGAAAAATATTATCGTAAAATTTACTCCCGTTGACTATGCCGATTTCCTGAGCGCTTCCGAACCGATTTTGTACAACAACCTAAATATTTCAAAAATTGAAACAGCACTTGGGATCAAATTGCGCTCCTGGCAGGAAGCTCTCGAAGAATATATGAAAGATTACCATCAATTTGTATAAATTTCAGCGATTTCAGCTTTGATTCAGCTGTAAAATTTTTTCTTTACAAATTAACTACAGACATATAGTATTCATAACTATCGGAGACTCTTATGCAAATTAACTTTCGTGACCAAGGTGAACACAAGATTCTATCTATAAACGGAGAAGTAGATCTATACAATGTCGGTGAACTAAAAAAAATACTTTTTGCAGCTACAGACGGATCAAATAAAAGCGTGGTTATCGACATGAGAGACGTAAATTATATGGATTCCTCCGGAATCGGAGCTCTTGTAGCCGGACAAAAGAAAATGAAGGCTCTAGGGGGAAAATTCCTTCTTCTCAATATCAGTGACGATGTCTTAAACATCCTCAAGCTGGCTACTCTTGACAAATTTTTCACAATACTTGAAGACGAGTCAGAATTAGTTTAAGCAGTCCGTTTCATTATCAGAACAGTCATATCATCATGGGGAGGAACTTCTCCCCTGAAGTTGTCGACATCATCGACAATCAGCCGGTTCAGTTCATCTGCATTCATATCAGCATTAGAAGCAACTAGATTCTGAAGCCTGTTTCTTCCATACTCTTCTTTTAGAGAATTTCTCATTTCAGTGATTCCATCTGTATACATTACCACAATATCTCCGACTTCAAACGGAATCTCAGCCTGAAGATACTCAGAGTCCTCCATAATTCCGATAGGAACACCATCCAGCTTTGTCAGAGAACACTTTTTGTGTTTTGCTCTATAGCAAAACACCGGTCCGTGACCTGCATTTGAAAATGATATTTTTCCTGTTGATTTATCAAAAATAATAAAAAGAAGTGTCGCAAACTTATCAATTGCGAAATCCGCGCTAAGCGATCTATTGATTGAACTGACTATCTTTGCACATTGAATTGTTTTCATCTGATGTAGCGCCGACACAAAAACTGTACGAATCATAACCATTACGAGTGAAGCAGGAATTCCCTTTCCGCTCACATCACTGATAAGGGCGCCCACTCTGTTTTCATCAATTTCTTTATAGTCGAAATAGTCTCCGCCTACCCCCTTTGCCGCACGGGTATACCCTTTAATCTGAATGCCGTTTTTATCATAAAAATTCATAGGATTGAGTCCTTCCTGGATTTCTTTAGCAACATCCAGCTGTTCCTGCATCAATGCGGACTCAATCTCATTCTTTTTTGAATCTTTAAGTTCACCAGTCATTAAATTAAATTCACGGGCAAGAAGACCTATTTCATCTCTGGTTTTCACATTTATTTTATAATCCAAATCCCCTTTACCAATTATGGAAACCCCTTTAGATAAAGTCTTAAGTGGTTTCGTTGTCACATGAGCCAGAAAAAAAGCGATTATTATTGAGCCTATAACCGCCGCCAGCGTTATAAATCCCGCCATATTTCTTATTCTCTTTACCTGTTCACGGATCATTTTATCGGAAAATCCGAGTCTGACAACAGCAAGTTTCATTTCTTTCTGGGTTCGATGATAAACAGGAAGAGCAAAATCAAATATTTTACCTTCAGGATCTTCAGAATCTGTGATGGAAACCTTTCGGACAATATTCTTCTCTCCATAAGAAAGAATATCCCTGACGGAAGATTTATCAAGAACTGTTCCATTAAGCTCAGTTTTCGAACTCTTTATAACAAGGCCTTCGGTATTAAAAACATGCACATAACGGATGGAATCTTTCATTTTACCGGACTTAAGAATATTATCTACCGCAACACCTATCGCGAGATCATTTTCAGTACTAAGAGCATCTTCAGCGATATTAGCAAGATTAACGGTTTCCCTGGAAGCGTAGTCCTCGATGGAACGCGTCATAATATTTATCTCATCTTTCATAAAAAACCAGGAAACTGAAGCAACAAGCGAAGCCGATAAAAAAACCATCGCCAAGGAAAATTTGTATTTAAGAGAAAATCTTGCTCTGTTTTTTTCTTTTTTCATTTATTATTACTGCTACTGTTTCAGCAAAATTAAAGTTTGCCGGATATTGTTCTTAGCTTTTTCATGATTCGGGTCAATTGCAAGCACTTTTCTCCATTCGGCAATGGCATCCTGATACCTGTTTGCCGAATAATAATTAATTCCTCTAAAATATAATTCACGTACTCTTGCTTCCTGCTCGGCAGTAAGCGCTTTTTTCACAGGAACTGTTGAGCCTGATGCCCGAAGTTCGGCTTCAACACGATTCAAGGCTACTATCGCCTTTGTGTTTTCAGGATCTCTGTCTACAACCCATCTAAAATTATCACGTGCGTTTCTTAAATTAGCGGCTCCGCCTCTATTATAATAAGCAAGAGCTGCATTATATCTATCCTGTATCTCCTGAGGTGTCGCCGTAAGATTCACATCTGCCGGCTGACGTACGGGTTTTCTGGAAGCAAGCGCTATCAAATTTGCAATATCCGGATATTCCGGATTTACCGATTTTAATATTTCAAATTTTTTCAAAGCTCTTGCATTTTCTTTTTTATCAAGCAATTCGCGGCCTTCGGAGGCAAGCTTGTCCGTGTACTCCTTAAAGCGTCTTGGATCTGTTTTAATCTGACATCTGGCAAGATACTGAGCAGCAATTACATTTTGAGGAAACAAATTCAGTATTTTTCTCCAATTCTCTTCGGATTCCGCATACTGCCCTTTATCATACAGAATCTTTCCGTTTGCAATCAAAGACGAAACAAGATCATAATACGGAGATGTTTCATCTATAACCTCTTCCTGCTGCTGTTTTAATGCTTCTTTGACACGTTTAGCAAAACCGATTGCAGTTTCATTGTTCGGATCAAGCTTAATAGTTCTCTCAAAGCTTATAAGCGCGTCCTTGTAATTGGCCTGCGAATAATAAAATAAACCATTATTGAATTCCTTATCGATTTCAACCAGCTTGTCGCGGAGAAGCTTGTCTGCAAAATTTTTCTTAAGCTGGGGAATGCTTTTGATGCGCGACTGGACATCTTTATAGTCAGGGATAAGAGAGGCTGTATTATTGAAATCATCAAGAGCCGCATCGAAATCATATGCATTAATATTGGATATGCCTGACTGATAAAATTGTTCCGCCTGAATTCTCTTTTTGGCAGAGGTTTCAATTTCATAGGACAGTTTTTCTATTCTCGCGATATAATTAAGGGCGTCACGGTTTTTGGGATCCAAAGAAATTACCTGTTTATATTCAGCAAGCGAGTCAGGATATTTTTTCGCATCGAAAAAAACTCTACCCGATGCAAGAAGCGATTTTATCTTTTCAAACTTTATTCTGTTTGAAACAGCAAGCTCTGCCTTTCGAAGTTCTTCTTTTGCATAAACATCCTGGGGCATTATTCCCAGAGCCTTCTTCCACTCCGGTATCGATTCCTCATATTTTTCCTGCTCAACAAAACCCCTTGCAATAGTAATAAATTCATTATACTGACGTATTTTTTCCTCAGAAATTCTGCGTTTATTAAGTTCATTTCTCAGGTCTTCTTCAAGAATTTTCATCTGTTCCCTAAGCCTTATAAGCTCAGGGTCATTGGGATCAATTCTATACGCTGCCACAAAATTCCCCAGCGCATCTTTTGTGTTTGAATCAGCCTCGATAAGCAGAGAGTCCTTCCGCTTTTCTTCTTTTTGAGTCCGGCTTTGCGGACAAGTATAAGGATAAGCTATTTCAAGAAGTAGACGGTTAAGGCGCTTGAGATTATCAAGCTCCTGCTCGGTCAATTCTTCATATGGTTTATTTCTGTAATACTGAGTCCAGCGCAAAAGATTTATTACTTCCTCATCATTTTCAACCGGTTTGTTTTTCTTTATCCAGATATCATAAAAAGCAGGAATTCTTATTATTTCATTCAAACGGTCAATGCTTCGGTCCGGTGTTGAAAATTTCATTCTACCATAATAATAGCCGGACTGCTTTATTTCATTCCAGAGTGCATCAAGCGAAAGCTTGCTCCGCTTAAATTCAGAATCATAGAAATCACTTGAACCGAATTTAAGTCTTTCAATCACCCCCCTGGCTTCCCAGTAAAATATTTTAGAGCGCTGAAGAGAAATGTCTTTCTTATGTTTTTCTTCATATAGAGATTCTATCTGCTGCTGTATTTTTTCATTTCCGGGATCAAGTTCAAGCGCAGTAAGCCATTCATTTAACGATTCAGAAAATTTCTTCTGTTCATAATATTCTCTCGCCTTTTTCATTATATCATCCACTCTGGATGCCTCGTTCTGGGAAAAAGAAATCGAAAATGGAAATATGAAAAATGCTAAAAGGAAAATTGTGATTTTCAATTAGAACTCACAATCGTTTTATTTTTAATTTTAAACAAACCGGATGAATCTTTCGATAAATACGCATCACCAATAAAATCAGATTCCTTCAAATCGGATCTCTTTACAACCTTTCCTCCGAATTTAATTTTTTTAGTCTTGGAATCAATCTCTTCAATACCGAAAAGTACAATGTTTTTAAAGTAGTAATCAGAATATATTTCTGCATATTCTGATTCTGTTTTTGAAATAAATTCATATTTATTAAGTACTGAATAATTTTTATTTCTGATGTGAGAAGTCCATTCCTGTAGAAAATTATTATAATAATTTTCATCTGTTTCTTCCCTGCAGGAAATAAAAGCAATGGATATCAAAAGCAAAAATACCGCAGTTATTCTTTTCATTTCACTCTCCATAATGTTGCAGATTTGATACAAAGAACAAATAGTTGCAAACATGCAACAACAAAAACGCGGATTCTGTTTTTTAAGCAGCATATTCATTAATAAACCAAAAAATCCTTGTTAAATCAATATTTTTTCTTGACTTGATCATTGAAAACAAACCTTAGTTAAGACAGATGAACTGTAATGACAAAAAAAAATGCGGTTCATAAGGTTCGATATTAGTTCGGCTCAAAAAAAATAAAGGAGCTCATTGTGAAAAAAGGAACAGGAGAAATAGCAAAAGCAGAGGGAAAATTGGGAATACTTATTCCCGGACTCGGCGCAGTCAGCACAACGCTGATAGCGGGAACTTTTCTTTCCCGCAAAGGATTAGCAGAACCGAAGGGTTCGCTTACTCAGATGGGTAAGATCAACATAAAAAAAGACAACGAAACCAAGTATGTCAACATCAAAGATTTCGTTCCTCTTGCAAAACTTGACGATATAGTTTACGGCGGATGGGACATTTTCGAAGACAATGTTTATGAAGCTGCAAAACATGCCGCAGTTTTAACAAATGACGATTTAAATAAAGTTAAAGATGAACTTGAAGCTATTAAACCGATGAAAGCAGTTTTCTTTCCTCAGTACGTAAAAAAGCTTCACGGCACATGGATAAAATCCGGCGCTACAAAATGGGATCTTGCAGAACAGCTTATTTCCGACATTGAAAACTTCAAAAAATTAAATAAAGTTGAAAGATGTGTTATGATCTGGTGTGCGAGCACTGAGATTTACCAGGAACCTATTACAGGCATTCATGATACTATTGAGAATTTCGAAAAAGCTTTAAAAGAAAGTCACCCTTCCATAGCGCCAAGTATGATATATGCTTATGCTTCAATCAAATGCGGACACCCATTCGCAAACGGAGCGCCGAATCTTTGTATCGAAATCCCGGCTCTTCAGGAACTTGCTGATAAAAACAGAGTACCTATCGGCGGAAAGGATTTTAAATCCGGTCAGACTCTCATGAAAACTATTCTTGCTCCCGGTCTTAAGGCAAGATTGATTGGTGTTGACGGCTGGTATTCTACAAATATCCTAGGAAACCGCGACGGCGAAGTTCTTGATGATCCTGAGAATTTCAAAACAAAAGAAAAAAGTAAACTTTCTGTACTCGACCAGATATTTCAGCCTGATCTTTATCCTTCATTATATAAGGATTACTGCCACGTTGTAAGAATAAATTATTATCCTCCTCGCGGCGACAACAAAGAAGGCTGGGATAATATCGATATCGCAGGCTGGCTAGACTATAAGATGCAGATCAAAATTGACTTTCTTTGCAGAGACTCAATTCTTGCAGCACCTATAGCTCTTGACCTTGTTCTGTTTTTTGACCTTGCACAGCGTGCAGGAATGTACGGAAACCAGGAATGGCTTTCTTTCTTCTGGAAGAGCCCTATGCATCCGGCAGAAAGACTTCCTGAGCACGATCTTTTCGTTCAGTCAATGAAACTCAGAAATACACTAAGATGGCTGATGGATTATCCTCTTCAGACGCATTTCGGTGATGAACATATCGATTGATTTTTTAAAAATCCGCCTAACGGCGGATTTTTTTATATTATAAAACCAATTTATTATTGTATTATACTTCGCCCGATATCACATAGAAAAATGAATTCAATAAAAAGCAATAAAATAGGAATAGCTCTGGGAAGCGGCGGATCGAGAGGGATTTCTCACATTTCCGTTCTCAAAGAAATATACAAGCTCGGAATCAGCATCGATTATGTTTCAGGAGCAAGCATGGGAGCAATAATCGGTACAGCTTACTGTGCAGGTAAACTGGAAGATTTCGAAAAAATACTTCTTCGATATTATAAAGAAGACCGGATTTATCCGCTGGCAGGATTTGCGGCATCATCATCGGGAATTGCCGATATCGGTAAATTTATGAAAATTTTCAGACGCATTATCTTCCCGTATTCACGAATCGAAGATCTTCCTATACCGCTCTCAATAGTCTGTACGGAATTTCAAACCGGTAAACCCATAGCATTTACTCACGGCGATATCTTCACTGCAATTCGCGCTTCAGTTTCCATCCCCGGCGCACTGGTACCAGTGAAATATGCCGAAACGTATCTAATTGACGGCGGAGTTTCCAACGCGGTTCCCGTCGATGTTGTAAGAAAAATGGGCGCCGACAAGGTTATTGCCGTTAACATAAACCCTCTTAACAAAATGAAAAACCGCCCGGAAATAATTGCCGATTATTCGGCATTCCTTGAAACATCAATGAATTCCTTAATAGACGGACTGATTCCTTCTGACGCCGTCCAGACAAGAAAAATCAGTCTGCCTGCAATTAAAAAGAACATTCCTGCTATTATTCAATTTGTAAAAAAAACACTCAAAATGATAAAATACGCTTATGTTCATATTTTCAAAAATGAATCACGCGATATAACCAAAAAAGAAGTTTTTTTTCCTAAAAAAAACAAACGGCTTCCCAATATTGTTGAAATTCTTTGGCAGACAATTGACATAATGCAATCAGTCAACACTCAAGCATTTTTTGAAAAATATAAACCTGATGTAATAATAGAACCTGATGTAATAGAAATATTTCCTTTTGACTTCACCCGGATTCCGCAGATTTTAGCTGCCGGTGAAAAGGCTGTTTCAGAAAAAGAAACCGAGTTAAAACGGCTCATCAATGAAAATCTTTGACACACATTGCCATTTGCAATCAGATAATTCAGCCGAAACAACCAGAGAATTATCTGACGCAAAAACCGCCAATGTCGTTAAACTATTAAACAACTCTATTTCTTTCAGCGATTGGGGAAAAGTACTTAGAATTTCCGAAAAACATAAAGAGGTACTTCCCGCCTTGGGCATTCACCCCGGCTTTATCGATATGAGCATCAAATCAATAGACACAGAGTTGGCACAATGCGATCTCTCAAAATACAAAGCAGTCGGAGAAATCGGACTGGATAAAAAAAAATCTGCAATTCCGATAGAATCTCAAATAGAAGTTTTTGAGCTCTTCTTAAAGCTCTCGATGGAACTAAACATTCCATGTTCTGTTCATTGTGTCTCAGCTTTTGACGAACTTATTGCCTGTCTGAAGAAATTCAAAAATCATCCGCCCGTCATAATTCATTCCTTTTCAGGCAGTATGGAACTTGCGCGTTCTTTGTCGAAATTCGGATGTTATTTTTCTGTCGGCAGAAATTTAAACAACAAAAGAAACAACAAGCAAATCGAAATGCTTAAATACATTTTTCCGTCACTTATGATGCTTGAATCTGATTCTTCCCAAAGTAATAAAGAAAACAAGGACATTAAAAGCAACAAACCATGTTTCATTAAAGATTATATGATTATTGCCTCAGAGCTTTTAAACATACCGCCAGAATCAATTGCAGACAATACATATAAACTCTCAGCAGGAATTTTCAGAAACTAAAACATATATTACAATAATTCAAAATAAACCGATTTAACACGCCGAGTACTCAAATCCAGCACTTTATGAATTCACTACAGAAGATATTTTTCAAATTCTCAACCGCATGAGCAGTATGGAAACTCTTCCAGCAGGAGAAAATCCCGAAGAAATCGACTTTAAATTCAAATAAGATCCCGTATGTTCAAATCTTTCATAATAAATATGTGCAAACAAAACTTTTGAATAAAGCATACGAAAGATACAAAACCAACGTATAAACTAATTGACTTGTAGCTCTTTTTATTGTTTTCTGACCCTGTATATGAATATTCTCAAAAAACATCTCTTTAACATTATCGGAGCTGCAATACTTGCTTTGAGCATATCGGGTCTTATTACCGATACAGCACGGATAGTCATACATCCTGGAGAAAAAACCAGACAAACGGCTCAAAAAGTTTTTCAGGCAGACAATGCAGATAAAATAACTGATTATAATTTCATACTGAATTCAAACTTTTTTCAGCTTTCCACCACTCAAAGCTCAGAAAATTTGCAGTCGGCTTCACCTGCCAATTTAGTTCTGCTGGGAACTGTTACAGGATCTCCATCACTGGCCAGAGCAATGATAAGATCTGCTTCGGAAAACAAAGTTGAGATATTTAAAATAGGCTCTTCAGCCTGGGGATATACTCTCATAAGGATTTTAAAAACCAAAGTATTATTAAAATCAGGTTCCAGCGAATTTGAGCTTGATATGCTTAAAACTGAAGGCGGATCATCCAACCAGCAATCGAATTCTCAAAGCTCATCCAAAAGAACGATCAGCAGAGCAGAACTTCTCACAAAAATTCAGGGGAATATGGACAATATGCTGAAGGGAATGAGAGCCGGTCCTTATCGTGAAGACGGCCAAATCAAAGGATACAAGATTATGGGTCTTAGCAAAGATAACATGCTTTATGAACTTGGAATCCGTCAGGGAGACATTATTATGAGAATTAATGGTCATCCGATTGACAGCACGCAGAAATTGTTTGAACTTTGGCAGAAGCTTCCACAGGAGCCGAAAGCGCTTATTGACATTAAACGCGGAAACGATACAACGACTCTCGATTATACTTTTTCGAATTAGGGGAATATGATGAATCTCAAAAAAGCGGCAGTATTATTATTATTGATTTTTGTTTTTTCTCCGGCTTTTGCCCAAAGAAAAACGACCGCAAAAAAGGCTCCGACAAATTTTATTCTTAATTTTAAGGATGTTGAGATATCTGACTTTATCACAATGATGAGTCAGATACTGAATAAAAACGTTGTATACGATGAACAACTCCGCGGAAAAATAACAATAAGCTCATCCAAAAATATTCCTATTTCACAGGCCCGCGAAGTTCTCATCACGATTCTTTCAGTTAAAGGTTATACGATTGTAGAAATGCCGAATCTGATTAGAGTTGTACCTCTAAAGGATGCGCCTAAAGAAACAGACTTAATAATTGTAGACGGTCAGGAAATTAAAGTTAAGGACGATACAAATATTGTCTACACATGCGAAATAGAATCCGGAGATTTAAATGAAATTTTCAGAACGCTAAATTCGGTTAAAACAAACGCCATGAGCCTTGTGGTTTACCCCCCGCTCAAGTATATCATTTTTAACGGATCAGCGAGAGAAATCACAAGCCTTGTCAAACTGGCGAAATCGCTTGATAAATCAGCTACAGGCAGCACAGAAGCAATTGATTCTCAAAGTTTCATACATGTAGTAAAACTTCAGAATTCGAAGGCTGAAGACATGGCAGCAGTTCTTTCAAAAGTTCCGACTAAAAGTTCAATTGAATCTCAACGGGCAGCACCGTCTGCACCGAATCAGCCGCCGCGTCAGGTAAAAAATGATCAAATATCAATTATTCCAAGCAAAGACACTAATTCACTTATCATAACTGCGACTCCTGAAGAATTCGCTGAAATCAAACGTCTCATTAATGCACTTGATACCGTAAGAGATCAGGTTCTCATTGAAGCCGTAATTATGGAAGTCAATACCAGCGACGGCTGGACTTTCGGAATAGACTGGTTTTTAAGAGGAAGTGCAGGACAAGGAAATGCTTTCGGAGAACAAATTCTCGGAAATGTTCCCAATTATACAGAAAAAAGCATCTATAATACAACCGTACCTCTTTTTACAGGTTTTAATCTGGGCTACTTCTCAGGAAAAGGAGCTCTCGGTTTTCTTTTATTAAACGCGACAGCAAACGATAATAAAGTCAATATTCTTTCCACACCGCAGATTCTTACACTTGATAATCAGGAAGCCGTCATTTACGCAGGATCTGAAGTTCCTGTTCCGACAAACGCTAAATATGATTCAAACAATAATCTTACTTACACTTTTGATTATAAATCTGTCGGAATTAAACTCAAGGTTACACCTCACATAACTGACACGGATCGTATAACTCTTGATCTCTATCAGGAAGCAAATTCAATAATAAGCGAAGGAACGATTGAAGGAGCAACCTACACGCCTCCGACGCTTGGAAAACGCGATATTACAACAAAAGTAACCGTATATGACGGCAAAACGATCGTCGTCGGAGGCTTGATCAGCAATCAAGCGAGCACTGTAGAAACCAAAGTTCCTATTCTCGGAGATATTCCGCTTTTGGGTTGGCTATTCAAAAATAAAACCGTCAAAAACGAGAAGAAGAATCTTCTGATTTTCATATCACCGACCATAGCTACAAAAAAAGAAGTCATTGAAAACATTTCAAATGAAAAAATCAATGAACATAAAAAGCTTAACGGCGAATTCAAACATTATAAAGAAAAAAGCAAAGATAATGAATTGAAAGAAAAAGATCAGCCGGTCAAACCGGAAGAAAATGCAACCGATAACACAAAAAATGAACAGAAAGAAGTGAAATAAAATGTCTCGGAAGAAAATCGGTGAAATCCTTGTTCAAAACGGCGAACTGACCCAGACTGAACTCGAAGCAATTCTTAAGCTTCAGAAAGATACCGGTCTGCGTTTCGGCGAGGCTCTGCTTAAACGCGGTGCCGTAACAGAAGAAGCTCTTCTTCGCGCGCTTTCCAAACAGCTTGAAATTGAATTTAGAGAAGAGCTCAAGTTTGAAGATCCCGAAGGTATTTTCAAACAACTTAAAACAAGTTTTTTTGTTAAATACAAGATGGTTCCTTTCGCTATCAAAAAGAATAAAATTTTTCTCGCTGTAAACGAACCTAGAAATGCGCCTGTAGAAGACATTGAAATAATTTTTCCCGATTATGAAATTCATCTTGTTATTGCTACAGAAACGGAAATTTACCGCGTAATATCAGAAAATTTTGAAGGTGAAATCAAAAGCGATCTTGCAGAAAATCATCCTGATTATGATCTTTTTTCAACTGACATTCTTGAAACTGAAAACATTCTGGAAGCGGCAAATGACGCTCCTATAATAAAACTGGTAAACAGAACAATATCACAGGCAGTCGACAAAAAAGCGAGTGATATTCACATTGAACCGTATGAAAACGAACTGATAATACGTTACCGTGTTGACGGAATACTTTATCAGATAATGTCACCGCCCAAAAGACTTCAGAACGCGGTGATTTCGAGAATTAAGATCATGGCAAATCTTAATATCGCGGAAAACCGTCTTCCACAGGACGGAAGAATTCAGATTAAAGTCGGCAAAAAGGATATCGACATCCGTGTAAGCGTATTTCCTACTTACTTCGGAGAAAGAATCGTATTAAGACTTTTGAATAAATCCGACATGAATTTTTCGATTGATTCTATCGGTTTCATACCCGAAGATTTGTCTCTCGTAAAAAAAATTCTTTCTAAACCTAACGGAATAGTTTTGGTTACGGGGCCCACCGGGAGCGGTAAAACAACTACTCTCTACGGAATGCTGACGCACTTAAATTCTCCGAAAGTAAACATTCTAACTGTAGAAGATCCTGTCGAGTACCAGCTAGGCGGTGTCGGACAGATGCAGGTTAAACCCAAAATCGACCTCACTTTTGCTTCAGGCTTAAGATCAATCCTCAGACAGGATCCTGACATCATAATGGTCGGAGAAATCCGCGACGGTGAAACAGCGGAGATTGCAGTTCAGGCGGCTCTTACCGGGCATCTTGTTCTTTCGACTCTTCACACAAACGATGCAGCGAGCGGTGTCACCCGCTTAATAGACATGGGAATAGAACCGTTTCTTATTTCTTCATCAGTAAACGCATTTCTCGCACAGAGACTTTTGAGAAAAATTTGTCCGCATTGCAAAACATCTTACAAGGCAAGCGCCGCGGATAAAAAAATTCTGAAAATATCGAAAGACATCAAGCTATATCACGGCAAGGGCTGTGAAAAATGCCTACACATAGGATACCTCGGCAGAAGCGCGATTTACGAAATTCTGCCGCTTGACGATGAACTGCGCCGCCTCATTATAACTAAAGCCGATGCGTCTGAAATAAAAACGTGTGCCGTAAAGAAAGGAATGAAAACGCTTTTTCAAAACGGATCCGAAAGAGTTCTGTCAGGTGAAACAACACTTGAAGAACTGGTAAGGGTGACCGGATTATGATTTTTCAATATGATGCCATCAACAAAAAGGGAAAAGAAATCTCGGGAATAGTTGACGCCGTCAATCAGATCAAGGCTAAGGAAAAACTTAAAGCGGAAGGTCTGTATGTTAAAAAAATCTGGGAGCATACAAAAGATTCCCCTCTCTCAAAAGAAAGCAACATCTTCACAAAATATGCATCTTTGATTTCTGATAAAATTTCAGCAAAAAAAATTCAAAAACTTACTCCGCTTTTTTCGCGCCAGCTTTCGACTTTGCTGAGAGCAGGAATGCCGCTCAACCGCGCGATGGCGGATATAATAGATCAGACTGACAATTCTCACATGAAACTCGTTCTCGCAGATATACGCCAGAAACTAGAAGGCGGAAGCCCTCTTTCAAAGGCAATCGCATCACACAATGAAGTTTTTTCTGAAATGTATTCGAACATGATACGCATCGGCGAAAACATGGGATCTCTCGACACCGTTCTTGAACGCCTTGCCGACATTGAAGAAAAAAACGCCAATATAAAAAATTCACTGAAACTGGCCTTTCAATATCCCGTTTTCATGCTGATTTTCACCCTTTCCGTTCTTTCCTTTTTAATGATAAAGGTTGTACCGACAATAAGCGACATGTTCAGCCAGCTGAATAAAGAGCTCCCTCTTCCCACGAAGATTGTTGTTGGAACCAGTTCATTTGCAGCAAAATACTGGATTATCATGTTAATAGCACTGATCACCCTATTTTTTCTTTTCAGAAAATATTCCAAAACTCCCGAGGGACGAAGCAAAATTGACGCTTTTATGTTCAAAATCCCCGTTTTCAATCATTTCTATACAAAAGTTATTTGTCTCAGATTCTGTCAGAATCTCGGAATAATGGCTCAAAACGGTGTTGATATTGTTAAATCATTGGATATAATAAAGAAGCAGATCGGGAATACTGTAATAGAGAAAAAAATAGAAGAAGCATCTGAAAGAATTGTTGAAGGAGCACCTATTTCGAAGGCTCTTATAACGGCTGACTTTCTGCCGAAAATGGTAACCGGAATGATTTCGGTAGCAGAAGCGAGCGACACACTGGATTCAATGCTTATTAAAATTTCGGATTTGTATCAGAATGAAATTGACAGATCACTGCTTTCGCTTACTAAAATGATTGAACCGGTTCTAATTGTTGTAATGGGCGGTCTTATCGGACTTATCGTTCTTTCAATAATGCTTCCGATAATTGATCTTAATCTTTCAATTCAATAAGGAGATTGCATGAAAAAGTTTTCAAAGTTTATCAAAAGAATCCGCATAGCAGAAGACGGATTTTCAACACTCGAAATGGTAATTGTAATAGCAATTATCTCTCTTTTTGTAACTGTCGGGGGAAGTCAGCTCTTCAAGCTTCTTGACAAAGGAAAAGTTGCAAGCTGTAATGAAAGAATACGAAAAATAGAAATTCAGCTTGAATCTTACAATCAAGATAATGGGTCATATCCTTCAACCGAACAAGGACTCAAAGCTCTCATCGAACCTGCAACTACCGATCCCGTTCCGCAGAATTTTCAGCAGGGCGGATATATTTTAAAAAAGGAACTTGTAGATCCATGGAAAAATGACTTTATTTACCGTTCACCCGGTGATGCAGGCCGCAATTTTGAAATAATATCTCTCGGATCAGACGGCAAAGAAGGCGGAGAAGGATACGCAGCTGATATCAAATCATGGGATTAAAAGACGATTCCGGTTTTACACTGCTTGAAGTTGTTGTCATTCTTGCTTTAATTTCGGTTTTGATGCTGATGACTGTTCCGCGAATAGTGAGATCCGTCAGAAGCGCTGATGAAAACGGAAAGATTTTCCGTTCGACAATTGAAAGAACTATTTCTGATTCAATTATAAACGCGAAAAACAATTTTATAGTTTTTCACGTACAGAAGAACGGTGAACGGATCAAGGAATTCAGCAGCAGACAAAACGGAATCTCTGTTTTAAATTTTGACGGAAATGGTTTTAAGGAATCCCCTGTTCCGGCTCTTTCGTATAAGCAGTTTCCCGATTCTTTCGCAATTGAATCTGTCATTGCCGGACGGGGACAAATTCTCGATTCAGGCGACATTATCGTTTCGGTTTATCCTGACGGGAAAACCGAAACGCTTGTAGTCCGCATCAGAAACAATGATAAGACAGTAAATTACCGACTTTCAAACGGAGAAATCACTCAGTCAAATGATGAAAACACTGAAAACGCATATCTTTCAAAATGAGGCATATGCCCTTCTTGAAATTCTTATTGCGATAGCATTGCTTTCTACGGCTGTACTCCCGGTTTATGTTTCCGTCAGTCAGCAGTTTTCAGCCATTTCAAAAACTTCAGACTCAATGAAAGCTTCAATCTACTGCAGAAATATTATGAACGAGTTCCGCATTGAACCGTCAAAGGTCGATTTAAAAGACAAGGAAATTAAAGATAACCCGAAATTCAAATATTCTATTGAGATCAAACGTTTTGAGCATGTTCTTCTCGGTCCGCTTGAAGCAAAAACAGTCAAAGTGACTGTATCATGGAATGAAAACGGTTCAGAAAAAACAAAAAGTCTTTCGTACATTTATCCGGACAAATAACATGAAAAAGTATGATGACGGTTTCTCTCTTCTCGAAATGATAATAGCGCTGGCTCTTTCTTCAATAGTTCTGATGATGATCTATGCAGCGGAAAGAACAATAATACGCGCCGTATCGCAGGGTAAAAAAGAATCCGAAAGAATATACCTTCTCTCAAACAGAATCAGAACGATTCAGTCGGATTTCAGTTCAATTTTCCTCTATGAAGAACCGGCAAAATATCCCGTTTCTTCCGAAACAAAAATATCAGGCGAGGATTACCTGATATCATTTTTTTCAATTAAATCAGCTGCAGTATTTCCGGTTACGAATTACACGGAGTCGGATCACTCCTGCGACATCGTTAATGTTTTATACAAAGTACGGGAAGAAAACGGCATAAAAAAGCTGTTCAGAATCGAAAAGGAAATCACCGATTCGGAAAATCAGATTAAAACCGAATGTGTTCTTTTCGAAAATGTATCTGAGGCAAAAGCCGAGTTTTATGCAGGCAGAGCATGGAATAAAAAATGGAACAGCGCCGATAACTTCAAATATCCTGAAGCAGTCAGACTGATTGTTATTTATAAGGATAAAGGCAAGGATGAACAAATTACGATTAATGGATTTCCGGGAATGACGGGCAAATGAAATCATTTATAAAATTGATTACAAAATCATATCTTGCAAGAAAGTGTTCTCTTTCAAAAAAAAGAGAATCCTCAAGCGGATATACACTGGGAATAGTGCTTATAGTAATTGCCCTGATTGCAATGCTTGCAACCGAGTTTCTTTCGAGCGCGGTAAAATCGATCCGGGTTTCGGCTAAAAACTCTGCGGCGGATCAGTCCGCTCTTTACGCGGAAAGCGGATTCCGCCTCGCCGAAATGATACTTGATGCTGATAAAAAAGGAACAACGGGTTCACTTAATATAAAAACATCCGCAGACACTGATTCATATGACGACTTGTGGGCAAGAAACATCCCTCCTCTTGATCTGGACGGATATTCTGTCAAAATTATGATTTATGATGAGCAGAGCAAAATCAATGTAAATAACATTTATAATGAATTTACCGACAGTTCCCAGACATTTCCTTATATAATTCTTAACAATTTTTTCAAAGATATGGGATTCGATGAAAATTATACCGGCTGCATTCTCGATTATATCGACAAGGATGACTCGAAGTCGCAATACGGTGCCGAAACTTATGACTATTATTCGAGATTCAGCTCACCCGGAAACGCGAAAAACACCTACCTGGTATCAATAAATGAACTATTGATGATCAAGGGCTTCAGCTGGCCGCTTTTTTACGGCATAACGGGAGGAAACTCCGGCATAGAAGGAAAACTGGTTGATAAGAATTACGAACAGGAAGATTTGAGTTTTGACATTTCTCTAAGCGATGATTCAAAACAAACTTACAAGGAAACTCTCATCGCCAGGGAAAAATCCAGGAAATTATCAGATTATCTCAGAGTTAACGGAAAAAACGACGATGCGTCTGATGATCTCAATAAAATAAACATCAATACCGCCCCCTTCCGTGTACTAATTGCAATTCCCGGAATGACAGACGGATTTGCCGAAGAAATTATCGAAAAAAGAAAAGTCAAACCATTCTCCTCAACAGAAGAGCTTTCTTCGGTAATAACAGATCCGATTCTGCGCAAAAATCACTTGACTGTATCTTCAAACATATTTTCAATCAAGGTCATTGTGTCATCATCTGGAGGCGATTTCGAAAGTTTCGGGATCTATAACAGAAACATAAAAAAATATTATTACATGAAAACACTATAAATGATAACAGCAGCATTTCACATAGAATCCGATTCAGTAAAACTGGTAACTGCAAAATCCAACTTTACCAATCTGGAATTTTTATCCTTCGATTCCGAGCCGTTAGCCCCGGGAAAGAAATCCGATATTTCAGGTGCAATTAAATCCCTGTGCAGCAGAAATGTAATAAATGCATCGAGAATAATTGCAACGCTACCGTCAGAAAAAGTCATCATCAAAACAGTATCCCTGCCCTTCACCGATGAAAGAAAAATCGCAGAGATTATACCGATTGAAGCTGAAGAAAATATACCGATAGACATTGATAAGATTACTTTAGTACATCAGATTCTTTCAAAATCCAAAGAAGGCAGCAATATTATAATAGCTGCATGCCGTACAGACTATCTTGAAGAATTTAAAAATTTCTTCTTGAATGCAGGATTAAACATCAGCGCCGTTTACCTCGAATACAATGCACTATTTGCTTTATATAAGTTTTCCGACTCAAACGCACATGAAGCGTCGCAAATCGATTTTGGAAAAGACCGTATAATAATCAACAAAATCAGTCACGGAAAACTGTCAGAAACGAAAACTCTTGCCAAGGGCTATTCGGATTTTTCTAAAATATTCACGGATGAAAAAATTTCATCTCTTGAAACGGCAAAAATCATTTCCTCATCCGCGGATAACAAACCATCTGCTGACACAAAGAAATCAAAAAAAAACAACTATGCGCCGCTTTTTGAAAAATATGAATCAGCAGCAACAAAAACCGCAAAAAACATATTTGCATTCATAAAACCAAAGGGAGAAGAAAAAATTCTTTTTTCCGGAGTTAATCTGTTTGCTCAAAATTTCGCCGGCATTCTCTTTAAAGAACTCGAAATACCTGTATACGATTTTTCTGCAGTCAATATTATCAAAAACTTCAAAGAGCAGAACTGCGAAATTCCGTGCGGAATGCTGATATGCGACCAGAATCCTTCATCACAGCCTGATTTTTTATCTCACAAAGAAAAAAAATCAGAAGTTTTCAATGATATTAAACCTGGTCTCTTCATGATAGGTTCAGCATTATTGATATTAGTTTTATATTTCATAATCTCATCAATAGTACTTGTTACAAAAGGAAACGGATCAGGCGAAATACTCAAGCAGCAGTTTAAACAGCAGTTCCGGCAGGAAGCTAAAACCAGCGATGTGATCGCAGAAGCAAAATCCATGCTCGAAAATGAAAAGAAACAGATATCTAGTTTGTCCGCTGTTCTGCCGGAAAAAAAATCTGTTCTGTTAAATCTGGAAGAAGCTCTTCGTTTTTTCTCCAGCGATCCGGCTTTCTCTCTTAAGGATATCACGCTGAATCAGAATCAGATAAACATAAACGGTGAAATATCCGATCTGTCAAAAATTGATGATTTTAAGAACAAACTGAATAAAAGCGGAAAATACTCGTCAGTTGACCTTAATACAAGTTACTCGGGAAAAACCGGAGTTAAATTTACACTCTCCATTAAACTTAAAGGAGCAGCGGGGAAAAAATGAGACTCACGGAAAGAGAAAGAAAATTACTTTATGCATTAATAGCTATTCTCGTACTCGCTGTTTCGTACAAGCTGATCTATGAACCTGTTTCATCTTTTCGGGATTCTCTTAAAAAAAGGGCATTCAATTCACAGTCTTCCGCTGAAGAACTTTCAAGAATATCATCCGAAATCAATTCTCTTAGAATAAAAAAGCAGAAATACGATCTTATTTTACGGTCAGAAAATGACAATATTCTGACCGTTATTCAGCAAAAAGCTGAACAGAATAATATAAAAGACAATCTGGCGAACATCAGAAGCACACCGAGCAATTTTCAGAATAAATTCAAAAAGGTTACCACCGATTTCAAGATTGAAGGTGCTCCAATTCAATCAATAATCAAATTTATTTATGACATGGAAAATTCCGGAGGCTTTATAATTTTCGAATCTGTTACTATATCGAAAGGTCTCAAAGGAACCGACCGGTATGATGCCTCATGCAAGGTTAACACTTTCATGGCTGAAAGCAAATGAATAAAATAAACGAAATCATCAGAAAAATATTTCAATCTGCAAAAAATCTTTATAATGATGCGAAATCACATCCTTTTTTTAAGCGCTACGTTATTTTTACGTGTCTGCTGACAGTTGTTTTCACGCTTGTTTTTTTCCCGGTTGATACAATAATTTTAAAATTATTAAGAGATGCTGAAGGAAAGTCTTTTCAATCAGCCGAGGTTTCAGATCTTAAGGCTTCTTTATTCGGTGATATTTCTATTGATTCAATGAAAATCAATCTCAGGTCGCGCGAAGAAATTTCAATCAGTAAATTTAACTCGACAATATCGATTTTTTCACTGATTAGAGGTAATGCCGACGGGGAAATCAACTCTGAGCAATTTTCTTTTTCATCGCCTAAATTTAAATTCACATCAAAAATTAAACTGGTTCCCGATGCGGAATACAGCACGAAAACCGGTGTTTTTACAAACGGCACTCTGTCCTTAAAATTAACTAATTCACTGCTCGAAGGATTATCAATTGCCGGATTTAATATCAAGCCCGCAAACATTGAATCTGTAAACGGGGAAATTCTTTTTCAGGATAAAAAATATATTATAAAAGTCATTAAAATTGACGGTCAGTCTCTTAGGGGTACAATTACAGGAAGTATAATTCCTAATGAAAACAACTTTTCTCTCTCCGTTCTCGATATCAGCTGCTCATTCGATCCCCAGTCCGGAATGTTCGATGATTACCGCATGCTTATCAATTATCTTATTGATAAAGACAGCGGCAAAATACTGATCAAACTGAAGGGATCAATTGCAAATACTGAAGTTATAACTCCAAAAATGAATATGCCGCAAATGGGAGTCAAAGATGACAAATGAAACGGATTTAATCATCAAAAAAGCCGGAGAACTCGGAGAAAAAATTTCTCAATCAGAAATTTTTCTTTCATACAAGAAAGCTTCCGCAGAGCTGATGGCAAATCAGGAATCTTTCGATAAAGTAAAACGTTTTACCCGCCTTTCCGCAGTAATGAGAGAAAAACAGCAATATGCCGAAGAAATTACGCAAAGCGAAATGGATGAAGTACGCAGTCTTGCCCAAAATGTATTCGATGATGAGATAGCAAACAACTATATCGAAGTACAAAACGCTTTCAGCTCGCTGATGAATGACATTTTCATGGAAATTGAGATGAAAAAAACTTTTTAATCCGTTTTTTCAAACTTCTTGACACAGAGAAGCGGAAAATGTAGAATCAAATAGAGATTATTTTGTTGATCCGGCGGCAAAAATGAACGAAAAAAGAAAGTTTAAGCGTTACGAATGCAAAATCAAAGTCCGCTTCGAACACAGCGAAGAGATGAACTCTTCTACTGAAGAGATTCCGCCTTTTAAAGGTAAAGGACACATACTCGACATAAGTCAGGGCGGAATTTTTATAGCAACTGATTCAAATGTACCGGTAAGCTGCGACATCATGGTTTCTTTTAAAACCGAATCCAGAATTTTTGAAGAGAAGGGATTCATTGTCAGAACCGGAACCCTGAAGAATAATCCCGCAGAAGTTGTTAAGAAATTTGAAAATTACGATATCAAGGAAAAATCGTACATCGCTATTCAGTTTGAAAACCCGATAGACAATATCAATCAGATGGAATTTCACGGCTGACATGCAGACTCAATTTGTTTATATAGATGATATTACCAAGATTGACTCATCCAAGGCAACCGTCTATGACCTGAACAAGAGATATATCGACTCTGAAGGCAATATGTACGGTCTTAAATACAACCGCGAATCAAAAAAAATTGAAGTCATAAGACTTCTTAGAACATCGATGCAGCATGCTCAGATGGTTGCTAAAAGAATGAAGGAGAAAATGAAATCGGATCTGCCGAAACTTTCTTCTGACGAGGAAATAATTTCCAACAGCGTCAATCACGACACCGCAGAAATATTTGAACAAACAGATGAATCTTATTCAAGCGACACTAAAATAGTTCCTGACATGTTTGTTGCCGACAGATTCAACGATCTCCCGATTTTCAAAGAAAGACTGAAAGGTCTTTTGAGGAATATCGCCAATTCGAACATCAATTCGCGTGAGCACCGCGAGATTTCTACCCCGCTTGATGAAGTTATAAGAAATATTGAAATTGACGGATTGGGAAAAATTGAAAAAATAACTTCCTCGTACAGGGAACTAACGGAATATCCGAGATCAATCAATTATTACATCGGACGTCTGGACAACCGGGCAAGGGAAATACTCAACAATATTCACGCTGATTCAAAAAAAATTAAATTCATACTTTGGATGGAAATGCTTCACTCGCTAAAAGAATTTTATCAGTCAGTCGGCAAAATGCTGATATCGCTTGAAAGAAATCTTGAAAAAACAGCAGAAGAACGCCTGTCAAAAATAGGCGCTCTTGAACGCCAGTCATACAATGACGCACGAACAACCATATCAAATACAAAATCCGATATTGAAGAAATGTCGAGAAAGCTAAACGATTTCGAACTGTTCATTTACAATTCAGACAATGTCTGTTAATTATTTTCTGATTTCCGCAGAATTTCTTCTGCAAATATTTTCAGCTTCGGATGAACCTTCGGCTGGGGCAGACTGATTTTATTTTCTTCTGTTTCAACATTTTCATCTTCGCGTATCAGTTTGGTAAACGCAAAAATCATACGGTCAAAAATTTCACTTACACGGTCTTCCCTGCCGGCCATTTTATAATACTTATAAGCAAAAAGCGGCATTTTTTTATCAAAGTAAAAATAATCGGCAATTCTTGTTAATCCGTCTTTATACATTGTGCTGACGAATATTTTCTCAGCCTCAGTGAGCTTCCCCTGATTAAAAAGTTCATTTCCTTTTCTTATCAATGCCGCGCGTTCGGAACTATCCATCGGTCTTCCTTCTGAGAGAAATTCTCTTCAGCTCCTTATCGACAGAAATTACCTCCGTCATTAGGTTTTCACCGACTTTTACAGCCTCTGATATGTTTGAAATAAACTTATCGGAAAGATTGGAAATATGAATCAGTCCGTCCTGATGTACGCCTATATCGACAAAAGCTCCGAACGCAGTAACATTTGTTACAACTCCCGAGAGAATCATGCCTTCACGCAAATCATCCAGCGTGCGTACGGAACTGTTAAAATCAGCATATGAATACTGCTTTCTCGGATCGCGTCCAGGCTTTGAAAGCTCTTTTAATATATCATCAAGAGTATATGTCCCGGCCGACGAATATTTTTTTTTATCAATACGTGAAATCAAATCAGGGCTTGCAATAAGATCATTCAGATTAACACCCGCGTCTTCAGCCATCTTCATTACTATTGAATAGCTTTCAGGATGAATAGCTGATGAATCAAGCGGATTCGGCGCGTCCTTAATACGAAGAAAGGCCGCACACTGCTCGAAAGCCTTTTCTCCGAGACCGCTTACTTTTTTGATATCCATTCTGGATTTAAAGCCCTTGAGTTCATTTCTTTTTTTTACAATTTTGGCGGCTAGAGAACTTCCGACACCGGACACATAAGAAAGAATTTCAACCGATGCGGTATTGACGTCCACTCCGACTTTATTAACGCACAATTCGACAGAATCTTTCAAAGCATCTTTAAGTTCCTTCTGGTCAACATCATGCTGGTATTGACCGACACCAATAGCGCAGGGATCTATTTTTACAAGCTCAGACAAAGGATCCTGAAAACGCCGCGCGATATTTACAGCGCTTCTTACCGTAAGATCAAGATCCGGAAACTCCCGGCGTGCGGTTTCGGAAGCAGAATATACAGAAGCCCCCGACTCGCTCACCATGACGACTGGAATATCCTTGGGAACAAAGTCTTTAATAAAATCCTCTGTCTCCCTTCCGGCAGTTCCGTTTCCAATCGCAATAAACTCAACTGAATATTTATCTATTATCTTCTTTACTGCAGCTTTTGCATCTGCTTCCTTCTTCTGAGGTTCATGAGGATAAATAACATCATATCCGAGAAATTCATTGGTTTTACTTATGACGGCAAGTTTACATCCGCTTCTGAAACCAGGATCGATTCCAAGAATAGTTTTTCCTCCGGCGTATGGCGACAAAAGAAGATTTTCCAGGTTTTCAGCAAAAATCGATATTGAAAATTTTTCGCTTTTTTCGATATAGTTCCGGAGAACTTCGTTTGAAACCGAGGGAAGAATGAGCCTCTTCAGTGAATCTAGCGCGGCCTTTTCGATTTCATCCGCAAAAATATTCTGTTTCTTAATATATTCATTTTTTATCTTACCGAGAAAAATATCTTCATTCTCAGCATCGACACTTATCGAAAGTACACCCTCATTTTCCCCGCGCCGCAGAGCAAGAATTCTGTGCGGAGGTTCTTTCGATATCGCAGATGAAAATGAATAGTATTGTTCGTATTTCGTGCGTTTATCCTTATAGTCTTTTTTGACCTTTGATGAAATGATTCCTTTTGAGGTTATTTCTTCACGGACGGTTTTTCTAATGCCGCTGTTTTCCGATATAATTTCCGCAATAATATCAAGTGCTCCGCTTAATGCTTCGTCTGCAGAATTAACCTGTTTTTCAGGATTGATAAACCTTTTCAATATTCCGGATTTATCTTCTTTCCCGGCAGAATGCAGAATGATTTCCGCAAGTTCCGCCAGTCCTTTCTCCCGTGCAATCGACGCACGTGTCTTTTTTTTAGGTTTATACGGAAGATAAATATCTTCCAGCATATCAGAGTCGCTGCAGTCCGTGACTGACTTTTTCAATTCATCGTTCATTTTACCCAGAGATTCTATTACTCCGATGATATAATCTTTGCGTTCTTCTAATGATTCAATTTCTTTATATCTTCTCGAAATATGAAGAACCTGCTTTTCGTCCATGTTACCGGTCATTTCTTTTCTATAACGTGAAATAAACGGAACGGTACACCCGTCCTTCAGCAGATTAACGGTATTTATAACATAAACGGATTTAACTTTAATTTCAGCCGAAATTATTTCGGCGGTTGCTTCTATTTCAATCATTACAGACATACCGGACTTATTGTATTTACATATTCTTCGGCTTTATCGATGAAAAGTTCAGAACCGGAAAACTTTTTTAAAATATAAAAATCCTTCTTTGAAGAATATTTATTATTCCATTCGTTTAAAAATTTCTTTGATAAAGGAAGATAAGACCAATGCCACTTTTCTTCCTGATAACCTCCGGTTCTGCCGGAAGTATAGGGCTGCGCAAAACCGAATCTGGCGGCATTTACAACAAGCCACGTATATAGAATCTGACCGTCACCGTTTTCGAAAAATGAATTATTCAGCGAATTGATGTCAAAGTCAGTTCCCCAGTGATGACGGCTGGTTCCCGGCATAGATGAAAAATCCAGAATGTTTATGCCGCGCTTATATAAATTTTTTTCTTTAGAATAAGCCCCGTTCCACTTGGAATTCCAGATGCGTGCCTGATCGTGATAAGTTCTTGTAGAACTTATCACGGTAATTTTGATGGACACTTCCTTCTGATTATTTTTTGCACGTTCTGAATTTAATTCTTTAATATATGAATCAAAAGCTGCGGACATCTTCTCGAGAGCATAAGCGGCTTCTTTCCGCAGATAGTGAGTTTTAGAATCAGTCCGGATAAATGTTTTTTTCAGATTAATGAAGGATGAATCCGATGATGGATTAATTCCGCCGGCAAGATCTTTCAGCTCATAAGCAAAGGCAAAAAACGGTATCATAAGTACAAAAATAAGTTTTTTCATTTTTTCTCCATTTAATTCATTATCCGTTGATACGAAAATTCGTCCATTATTTTCTTAAGAAAAATTATGAGTAACCGGATGTTAAAAATTTAAATTTTCGTAGAATTTTTTTTCAAAAGACGCATCATCAGTTAGACTTATAAATTGAATTTTTTTTCTGAATTCTTTAAGCTCATCAATATATCCGGAATTTTGCAGAGAGTACTCCGCAGATTTCAATGACAGATTCCCTGCAACTGTTACTTTTGTTTTTTCTGCATAAGGGAAAAAACCGAGAGAAAACACATGAGAGGAATTCACCGATGAGGCAAAACTTCCGGCAAGAATTATATTATCAGATTCCTCAAAAACGAATCCTGATTTACCTGAAAGTATTTCCGCACCGCTTCTGCATGCAGATTTCACCAGCTGAACGGCACGCACATCCTTCTGACTGAGATAAACCTCATCTTTCAGATAAATACGCTTTTCTCCGTCAGCGGCAGAATCGCCATTTATGATCTTTCCGCTTTTATCAATCTGGCCGGTCTTGATCAGAATACTGAAAATATCCGCAAGACCGCTTGCCGCAATTCCAAGAGCCCTGCCGCCGGAATAAAGCTTATATTCAATACGTGGATAAATTCCTGAAGCAGAAATAATAGCTCCGTCTCCGGCAGTCATTCCGCACGAAAGATTCATTCCTTCCACTGCCGGTCCGAGAGGAACACTTGATGCATAAACTGTATTTTCCGAGATAAAAGCCATTTCGGCATTTGTTCCCATGTCGCAGATGAATGTCTTTC
>Ga0209201_1001149_pt1 | contig 32237 bp, 30 predicted proteins | sample AD_UKC055_MetaG_FD_184411 | JGI IMG/M metagenome (GOLD analysis project Ga0209201, IMG submission 184411) | Active sludge microbial communities of municipal wastewater-treating anaerobic digesters from USA - AD_UKC055_MetaG (SPAdes) (version 2) | ecosystem: Engineered > Bioreactor > Anaerobic >... | reverse complement strand
CAAAGATTGCGGCGCATGCTGCAGACCTGGCAAGAGGCAACGAAAAGGCCTTCAGGCTGGACAAGGCCATGTCGCAATACCGGAAGGCGCTTGACTGGAAGGGCCAGCTAAAATGCGCCATTGACCCTGACAAGATCAGGGAGTTCCGGAAAGACAGGAACCTGAAAAACGATGTGTGCAGCATGTGCGGAGAATATTGTTCCATAAAGCTCATGAAGGATTATCTGAAAAAATAAATGGATGTCTCAACAAAATGGCAGTTTGAGGTCCTTACCGTTTCAGAGATCACATCTTCCATAAAACAATTTATCGGTGGCAGGTTCCGAAACGTCTGCGTTGAAGGCGAGGTTTCGAACGCAAAGCTTTACCCTTCGGGGCATCTCTACTTTACTCTGAAGGACGACCTTGCCATGATGAAGGCCGTTGCATTCAATTATAATACGAGGTTCGCAGAGGATGCGTTGGTCCGTGAAGGCGACCTTATCGTCTGCGAGGGCAGGGTAGATGTGTATGAGAAGAGGGGTGAATACCAGCTTATCGTGAACAACATCATCGCGCAGGGGAACCAGGGGGTCCTCTACGCGAAGTTCCTCGCGTTAAAAGAGAAATTGTTCAGGGAGGGGCTGTTCGACGAGGGCAGGAAAAGGCCTCTGCCCCTTTTGCCTTCCTCCATAGGGATCGTTACTTCCCCGGCCGGCGCTGCGATACGGGATATGCTGAAGGTCATTTACGGCAAATTCCCGAACGTCGCTGTCTTGATCTATCCCGTAAAGGTACAGGGCGATGAGGCCGCTCCCGAGATTGTCGAGGCCATTGGATATTTTAACGCTGCCGCCGAGGTTGATGTCATTATAGCCGGCAGGGGGGGAGGCTCCCCGGAAGACCTCGCGCCTTTTAATGATGAGGGCGTAGCACGGGCGATCTCCGCGTCGAAGATCCCCATCATTTCCGCGGTCGGCCATGAGGTAGACTTCACCATCGCCGACTTCGTAGCCGATGTGAGGGCGCCGACGCCGACAGCGGCAGCGGATATGGTCGTACAGGACAAAAGTGAGCTGCTCGGCCTCATGGAAGGGATGAAAGACGCACTTCTCAAGCGCATAGGCGAGCATATCGAGCGGTCAAGATTCCTCCTCTATCAGGGAGTGGCGGAGCTTAAAGAAAGAAGGGACTTTTTTATAGCATCGCGGATGTACCTTGACGAACTTTCCGGCAGCCTAATCCACGGCTTCCCGAAATATTTCAGAGACAAACAGGTTGCAGTGGAATCACTTGCTCAGAGGCTGCAGGACCTCAACCCCGAGAACATACTCAGGCGTGGTTACAGCATAACTATGAAAAGTGATGCCGGCAGCATTGTTTACGGCCCCGACGAAGTGACCAGGGGAGAGGCGCTGAACATCAGATTGTATAAAGGCGGGATTGAAGTAGAGGTGACGGAGAAATGAAACCTTCCCGTATTAGCCCTTGCCCGGGCATTTGTCATAGGGCATTAATTGGCGATTGATGATTGTCCGTTAGAGGCTGTCCCCTGTTATCTTCAGCCGCATGGTCATCTCCTTCAGGATCGACAGTACGATCTTTGGGTTCTCTTTCAGGATGGCGTCAAAGTTGTTGTGGGAGATGGTAACGAGCTGCGTGCCAGGCTCTGCGGCTATCGCGGTTGCGGTTCTTTGGGTGTCCACGAGCATCGACATCTCGCCGAAATATTCACCCTCCTTCATGGTCCGTATTACCTGATCTTTCTTGCAGATACTCACAGATCCGGCAATTATATAGAACATGCTGTTTCCCTGCGCCCCTTCCTGAAAGATAACATCACCGTTGTCGTAGCGCCTGATAAACTTTTTTATAAGCGCTTCCGGTCTTTTCCGGACGGCCTCGTCCTGAAGAAAAAGGCCTTTCAGCAAAAGGGCGTCCCTCTTCCAGAAATGAACCATGATCTCGGCGCCGAAGAGGATCACGAGAAAACAATAATATACCCATATGATCATGAAGAAGAGTATCCTGAGAGAGCCGAAGGCAAGACCATAATTGGGGTTGGACTGCACGAAGAAGGCAAAGAGGTCCCTCATGGAGATAATGAGAATCGCCGAGACAAGAGAGGCGGTAATAAGCCTGACCGTCTTCAGCCTGACCGGCAGAAAGGTTTTGTAGAAGACCGCCATACAGATTGTGGCCACGGCCAGGGAGATAAAGATATTAAGCACGGCAAAATAATAGCCCTCCCTGAAGGCCGTGCGGACAAGGTAGGAATAGAATATCTCCCCTGCTACGAGGAAGAAAAAAAGGATCAGGATAGTGAAGGCGGAAAGGACGTTCGCGTATATGGTTTTGAGGAGGGAAAGATCGCTATCTATGCTGAAGATCTTCAGGAAGGCGGTCCTGAGCGAATCCGTAAGGGACATTATTGATACGAAGACGAACCCAAGGGTAATGACAAGCCATGTCAGCTTATACTGTGTTGAAAAAAAGAACTCGCTCGATATGAAGGTCTTAAGGAGCGGAAAGAGGTGCCCCACAAGGCCCTCAATTCCATTTGTCACGGTCTGCGACAGGATCGCATAATTTCCGAGAAGATAGGAAACAAAAAAGAGCAGAGGGATGACGGAAAAAAAACCATAGGTAGCCAGCGCCGCCGACATCTCGAAATTATTATTCTTAAGGAACGACCGGATCGACTCTTTTATGATAATAAGGGTGAGCCCGGAGGATTGTTTGATCCGTTCGCTCTGCATTATCCCGGTGCCTTTCATGGAAGAACATTGTGTAAGACGGCAGGCTTGCAAACCGGCAGGCTTTCAAGCCGATGGGCTGACAGCGACCGGGTACCTGCTTGCGGGGCCCCTCTAATACAGGTATTCAACGAGCATCCAGTCGGAGACCCGGAGACGGTGGCTCATCAACTGGGCAAGCTTGGAATAGATAGCAACGCCAAGCTTCGGGTTGTCGTTGAGAAGCAGCTCAAAGTTTTCTTTTGACAGCACGAGAATCGTAGTTGACTCGCCCGCTGTCGCAGAGGCCGATCGCGGGAGGCCGTCAATGATGCTCATCTCCCCGAAGGTCCTTCCTGCCCCAATCTCCGATATTGTCTTTTCCTGCTTGCGGGAGTCTCCTTTTGCGATCCTTACCAGCCCGTTGACGATGAAGCACATATATGCCTCCTTCGATCCCTCAACGAACAGCTGTTCATCCTTGTTGATCTTGGCAACATAGAGATATTGGGCGAGCCGCTCGATCTGCTCTGCGTTGAGATCGGTGCCCCACTGCGTCTGTTTGAGCATGTCCATCCGTTCATTCAAAGATGAAGTAATGTGGTTGATCATCTTCACCCTCCTTTTCAAGTGTTTGGGGAAAACATCCTTCTATTGTGTAACGTATCCGCCTTTTTTGTCAAGCACTTCGCGCTATAAAAATATCTTTATCCGATGATAAAGCGAGGGCCGTCTATCGTCAGGGCGCCGTAACGATTCTTATGATGAAGAAAGTATATTGAATCAAGGTCGATATAGTTAAATTCTCCTGTCCCTGCGGCCATGTGTATCGCAACCGACAGCCCTGTCATTGTTTCCATCATGCAGCCGATCATGACCTTCATGCCGTACCTCCTGGCCATTGCAAGGATCTTTTGAGATTCAAGAAGCCCACTCTTGGCGATCTTTATGTTGACTCCGTCGCAGAGGTTTTCTTCCAGTGCCATCCTGAGGTCATCAACGGTAAATATCGTTTCGTCGAGTACGACAGGCACGGCCGTATATTTCCTGGCGGCCTTCAGACCCCTGAGATCGTTTTTAGGCAGCGGCTGCTCGAAGAGCTCGACGGGATAGTTGTTCTTAGCGATGAAATCCATGATCCGGGGAAGGGTGTCCCGCGAAAATCCCTGGTTGCCGTCGAGCCGCAGCGAATAACCCCTCATTTTTTGATCGAGCATTTCGCAGACCCTGGAGAGGAGCCTCTTGTCTTCGGCGATGCGGCCGCTTACCTTGAGCTTAAAAACGGTGAACCCTTTTTTTATTATATAATTCATCCATTTCATAAGCGACGCATCTTCCGTCAGAAATGGTATGGTTATATCTGTCTCAATAACCCTGCTTTTGCCGCCGAAATAGTCGTGCTCCGGGATGCCGCTACGCCGGATATGCGCCCTCCAGAGGGCCACCTCGAGCCCCGATATTGTCATGGGGTAGTGTGCGTATCGACGCCGGAGCATGGCGATCTTTTCCCTGTACGCATCGACCGAACTGCCTATGAGGAAGGCAGAGGCCTCCCTGAGGACCCTTTTGACCTCAGGAATGGCCTCGTGCTTCTGAACAAAGCTTGTAGGGCACTCGCCCGTGCCCGATGAGCCGTCATTGAGGGCCACGGTGACAAGGACGCCGGCGAGCCGGTCTTTGCGGCCAAGAGAGGTCGCAAATGTTGCGCGGAGGGGCCTCCTGATCTCTTTAAGGGTGATCGTTTTGATCATGTATCTTTTCTGCTATTGAGATTTGTCGTCCCTCGTCAGATATTTCCTGGAGACGGGTATAACAAAGGGCTTCTTTGACAAAGGGTTTTCTCTCACAATGACGACCGTATCATAGACCTTCTCGATGTTCTCATATGTGAGTGTTGCAGCCGGCGGACCATCTGTGTAAATGCTTCCCTGGACGATGAGCACCATCCTCGAACAGAACTCGGATGCGAGGTTGAGGTCATGGAGGATCATGAGGATCGTCAGCCCTTCCCCGTGAAGACCTTCCAGTATTTCGAGGACACGCATCTGGTGTTTTATGTCAAGATGGCTTACCGGCTCGTCCAGGAGGAGCACCTCGGGGTCCTGGACGATACACTGGGCGAGATAGACCTTTTGCCTCTCCCCTTCAGAGAGCGTATTGATCTGCCTACTGGCCAGGTGCCCGATGTTCATGTCTTTCATGATCTCTGAGGCCATCTCTTTTTCCTCGGCCCCGTATGAAAAACTTCTCCGGTCGTAGGGATACCTGCCCATTACGATAAACTCTTCCACGGTGTACGGAAAGGGCATGTCAAGGGACTGTGGGAGCGTTGCGATGTGCCGGGCAAGCGAACGCCTGTCATAATCTTTGAGAGGGCTTCCCGAAAATACAATGGACCCCTCATCGGGGGAAAGATAACCGGCGATAAGGCGCAGAAGGGTGCTTTTGCCGGCCCCGTTGGGACCGATAATGCCTATCACCTCGCCCTTCTCAACATCCAGGTTGATATTGTTCAGAACTGTCTGGGCGCCGTATCGGAACGATACCCCGGTGATTGACAGCAAGGCATCCTTTTTCATCTCTTCCTCGTGAGCAGGAACAGCAATATGAGGCCTCCGAAGATGCCTGTTACAACACCGACGGGAAGCTCAACGGGGTAAAGGAGGTAACGGGAGAAGACATCCGAGATTATAAGAAAAAAGGCGCCGCCAAGATATGACGCGAAGAGAAGTCGGGTGTGCGGAGCGCCGATTATATTCCTGAGAACGTGAGGAACGATAAGACCTACAAAACCGATGATGCCTGAAGCGGAGACGCACAAGCCGGTAAGGACGGAAGTGAGGATGAACAATATCTTATAGGCGCGGGGCGGGTGGACGCCGAGATAGTGTGCCTTTTCACCCCCAAGCGACAGGATGTCGAGCTCTTTTCCGAAAAAGAACAATATGACGGCAGGCGCCAGCAAGAGCGGGACGTAAAAAGGTATCAGGGAAATATCGAGGCTCGCAAGGTCTCCCATGAGCCACATAAGGGTAAGCTGCATTTTATCAGGATCGAGGAGCGAAAATATAAAGAACACAACTGAAGAGAATACGAGGCTTGCCACAATACCGAAGAGGATCATGCTGTTGGGGTTAAAGGACCGCCTCATGGACAGGGTGTAAACCACGATGATCGAGACGAGGGCCCCTGCGAATCCCATAAGGGGATAGGCGTATGCGCCGAGAATGTTCTGCATCTGGATGACCGTTGACACTGTAATGCCCAGCGATGCGCCCCCGGAGACGCCGAGAGTATAGGGTTCGGCAAGAGGGTTGCGAAGAATCGACTGGAGGGTTACCCCGCAGACACCAAGAGAACCGCCGACGAGAAAGGCCATGACGGTCCTTGGTATCCGTATCTTTCTCAGGACAAGGCCGAAACCCTCGTAAGAGAAGAGGCCGGCAAGGACCGTTGACAGGTCTTTGCCGTAGCTCAGCGACAATATTATGGAGCAAACAAGGAGGATCGAAAGGGTGACAAATATCAGGATGATGCGCCGTTGCCGGTTGCCGGTTGCCGGTTGCGGGTTTTCTTTCAAAGAATAGGGATGCCTTTGATCAGTCATCATCGCCCGTCGAATTATGAAAAGCTGTTCGTAGCTTATTGACCGCCTGCAGGAAGGAAACAGGCGTAGGACTTCCAACGATATAAGGGTCAAGGGTGACAAACCGGACCTCTTTTATATATTTTCTCCAGCGTTCTTTCTCTGTCTCGACGTGATACCCCATAGAGGTCAGCACCACAACCTTTGGTCTGTGGAGGATGACCTCTTCCACGTTCATTCTTGGATAGGGGAGTTCGGTCTTTATGATATTGACGCCGCCGGCAAAACGTATGATGTCGTTTGCAAAGCTGCTACTCGAGGCAACGATCAGCGGGTTTGCGCCAACCTGCCAGAGCACTGTATGGGAAATACCGTCCCCGGTTGTTTTCAGGGAACGCTCAACACTCTCAATGACCCTCTTCCCCTGTTCCTTATTGTCAAGCATGGAAGAGAGCTCCAGAAAGTTATCAGAAAGATCGCTGAAGTTCGTTGGCCTTGAAAAATAATGAACTTTGATGCCGAGATTTTTGAGCCTTTCCATGGTAAACGGAGGGTTGCCCTCTCTGGAACCGAGTACCAGATCAGGTTTCAGAGATACGATCTTTTCGATGTCAGGCCGCAGGGGCGTGCCTATTCTTATCTTCTCTGCCGCACCGGCCGGTTGTTTGCAGAACCCAGAGATTGCAACAAGCCTTGATTCGCCGTTAAGGAGGTAAACCGATTCCGTAATCTGCGGGGACAAAGAAATGATCCGTTCGTATGCCGCCGATACCATGGGAAAAAAAACAAGAAGGGCGATCATCATCCACATGAGCACAATCTATCCTCTCCGGCCAGGTTTGTCAAAAAATATTCTGCGCTGACATGCCGGTGGCGCAAGAGTTTTAAAAGAATCTTCTGACATCCTTGCAGAGGTCCTCGGGCATCGTCACTGAGACCGGTTCCCCGAGGATTGCCTGGAAAAAATTCAGGTCCGGCGCGAAATCCCGCATATTAAGAAAGGTCCTTGCAGAAACCCTCAGGTGGCAAGGAAAATATCTCTGGCTCTCTGCCCCGAACAGGAGGGATGCGTTCAGGCTCATTATACCCTCTGCCTGGTAGTATTCGAAGACCTTTCGAAGCCCCACGACGAGATCGTTGATGTGCCGCTCGCCAAACTCTTCTATAGAATAGACATCGGGAAAGATGCACATTACGTCCCCCAGAATACCGAGGCAGACAAAAGGGATAAGCCAGTGGGAGGCGCCGATGTTCGCCACATACCGTTGGCCGCTGTCACGTTCCCTTTCAACGAGCAAAGACCAGTAATCCACCCCGTGCATTTGGTAAAATTGCGCCGAGGCTGTCAGTTCGTCGATGAATTGATTCCCCGGGCATTGTGTTGCAAAGTACTGCTGGTGAGGATGAACAAGGCCGCCGCCGGAAGGGGGCATGTAGTTCCAGGTCATGAGGTGGTACGGAAGAGAGGGGTCCAACGTTTTGACCCTTTTCAGGAAGTCGATCCCCAGCGTAAAGGCATCGTGCAGCCTCTTATTGTTCAGATGCTCCAGGGGCACCACGTGGTCATCGGCCATGATCATCACGGCGCTGTAAACGTCATAGGGGAAAAGGTTCGGGATCAGGGTTGCTTCCCCTTTAGCGGGCCTGCCTTCAGGGTAGACATCGGCCGTGAACTTTGGCGTTGCTACATCCCTTTTATCCAGGCAGAAGGGACAGAACCCTTTTATCTCTGGCTTTTTGTAGTGTTCGAGGTCAAGCTTCTGGGGCTTGATGGCCCCGAAATGAGAGTAGTGCCCTGTCCTCCCTGTTAGAGGATCTTTGCGTACCTCGAACCAGACCTTTTCCGGCATAAATCCTTTCCCCGGGTGGAGAAAGGTGCTTTCGGCCCCGATGATCTTAAATTCCATAGATGTTCGACCCCTTGTTGTGATGTGCCGCTGAATGTACGGCAGAGCGTCATGATAGTACCATAAAATGAGGGTATTTTTGAAGCACAATGCTGTTTTAATTAAGATTTGACATACACCGCTGTTTATATTATAAAACATAGAGCGCGGGAATAACTCAGCGGTAGAGTGCAACCTTGCCAAGGTTGAAGTCGCGGGTTCAAATCCCGTTTCCCGCTCCATAAGAAAACAGTCGTCAGTCGATAGTCGTTAGTGAATAGTAACTTCAAAAAACAAAACCTGTTCACTATCGACTATCTTTTAAGTTATGTGGCGGCATCGCCAAGTGGTAAGGCAACGGTCTGCAAAACCGTTATCTCCGGTTCAAATCCGGATGCCGCCTCCAGATTTATCAGCTATTCAGCGTTCAGCTATCTGCAAAGCAGCAGACAGCCTTCAGCCGCCAGATTCAAAAAACCATTCCCCGTAAGCCTTTTGAGAAAATAATGGTAAGTTCAATAAACGCTATAAGCAGCTTCAATCCGGATGATCCCCCGCAGCGTGCTGCGAGGCAGTTCATTTGCTGATAGCTGTTAGCTGATAGCTGATAGCCGCTTCAGTCGAGCACGAAATCCCAGGCGCTATCGTTGATCCAGAGGCTGTAATATCCCCTGCCGATGAGCCCCTTGGGTTTTACTGTGTAGAGGTCGTTTCCTATTTTTTTTAACTCAAAGTCAACATTTTTCCCGAACAGAAACCGTTGTTTCCCCAGGGGAGATGGCCCGAGGAATGTCATCGGGTTTAACGTGAGGACGTCAAAGCTGTACTTCCCGTATATAACAAAATGCTCCACATCCCTAAGGAGAAAATGGGCGGGGTTGTTGGACTCAATGTAGAGGACGCCCTTAGCATCAAACACGATGTTTGGCAGGATCCTTTTAAGGCCCGTGTTCGTTTTAACGTATACCCCGGTTTCTTTTGGGGCAACCTTGGCGTCCTTACTGTAAAGCGTCGTACAGACAAAGAGGATGCAAGCGATGCAGAGCATGATGTTGCGTATAATCTTCATTTAATCCCCCTTAAATTTAAATCAAAGTTATTATTACCTTACGTTCCCGCGGTCCGTCGAATTCCATAAGAAAGATGCCCTGCCATGTCCCCAATGCGGGCTTGCCCTTAATGTATGGAACGGTCACCGACGACCCGGTAAGGGTTGCTTTTATGTGGGCATCCGAATTGCCTTCTCTATGCCCGTAAGGATGGTCTGCCGGGACAATGCGCTCGAGGGCGTCAATAATGTCTCTCATCACGTCCGGGTCGGCATCCTCGTTGATCGTTATGCCGCAGGTTGTGTGCGGCGTATATATATGGACCAGGGCGCCTTGCCCGCTCTCCACCATTTTTTTGATTTGCTCGGTAATGTTTACCACCTCGACCCGTTTGGATGTCCTGACACGTATCTCTGTCATGGAAAGGTTATCCCCGGCCTTTTTTCCTGAGATAGTCTTCTATTGCCGCCTTGACGGAATCTTCCGCCATGACCGAACAGTGGTGTTTTATCTCCGGGAGCCCACCCAGCGCATCCATAACCTCTTTATTGGTTATCTTTAAAGCCTCCTTGATGGTTCTGCCCTTTATCATCTCTGTGGTCATACTGCTCGATGCAATGGCAGCGCTGCACCCGAAGGTTTGAAACTTTGCGTCCACGATCCTGTCATCTTTTATTTTCAGAAAGAGCTTTGTCGTGTCCCCACAGGCAGCGCTCCCGACCTCAGCCACGCCGTCGGCATCCTCTATCTCGCCGACGTTCCTGGGGTGCATGAAATGGTCCATCACCGTTTCCGTATACGGTCCCTGTGCCATTGTTGCCTCCTTGTTGTCCCTCTACGATAGGCAGCGTTTTTTAAGGGCTCTTTTATCTTACTATACCATAGGGCGGCGGATTTTTCTATTGGTGAATAACCGGCAATCCGCAACAAATTCTTTACCTTGACAAATAGAAACCCTGCTTATTATAATGTGTGAAATTTTTCATATATATCGGAGGGTTTATGTGGGAAAACCTTAATCTCAAACAGATAGTGGAGTATGCCAAGGATCCTTATCCGTCCATAAGAAAATGGTTAAAGGAAAAGGGCAAAAAGGCTATAGGAAGCACCATTGCAGATGTACCCGAAGAGGTCATCTATGCCTTTGGCTTTCTGCCCGTTTCCCTGATTGGAACGGATAAGCCGTTAAAAAAGGCCCCAAGCCGTTTGCCCGATAACGGCTGTTCCCTTGCGCGAAGCAACCTTGAACTGGCATTAAGCTACGAAGGCGACCTTTTCGACGGCTTCGTTCTCCCTCAGGTCTGCGATACCACCCAGCATCTCTCGGACATCTGGAGGATAAGCTTTCCCGGCAAGTACGTTGAGAGCTATCTTGCGCCGCGCCAGGTAGACAGGCCGAGCGCCCGCTACTGGGTAAAGGAAGAGATTGAGCGTTTGATAGCGTCCTTAAGCAGTTGGTCCGGCAGATCTGTCAGCGACAAGGCCTTGAACGATGCCATAGCGATCCATAACGAGAACAAGAAAATACTTGAGGAGATATATGAGATAAAGAAGCAAAACCCTGGAACGATGACAAATAAACAGTTCTTCTCAATGGTCAAACTCGCCATGCAGGTCGACAAGGAAGAGTTCAATAAAACCCTGAAGAGCATTAAGGCAGGCCTCAAACCGAAGAAGGGCAAAAACTATACCGATGTCATCCTTGTGGGCATCACCTGTGATCCGCCCGAGGTGTTTGATCTTTTCGATGAGATCAGGCTCAATATCGTCGGCGACAGCCTCGTGACCGGTTCCCGGTATCTTCAGGGCATCGCAGCCCAGAACGGCAACCCTGTAGAAGCCCTTACGGAAAGGCACACAAGGAACGGTTTTTTCTCGCCGATCCACGACGATGTCTACAAGCATTTTGAAGAGGTGAAGGCGCTCTATAATGCTACGAATGCGAAGGCGATCATATACGTTCACATAGAGTTCTGCGAATCACAGGAGTATGACCTTCCTGACCTGAGAAGGATGATCCGGCAGGAAGGCATACCGATGCATATTTTAGACACCGAGTACCAGACTGTATCTCTTTCCCATCTGAGGACAAGACTTCAGGCATTCTTTGAATCATTAAAAGGGGGCTCCCTATGAGCGAGAAATTAACTTCAAAACAACTGTCAAAAAAGATAACCGACGAATACATGGAAGATGCCTTCCGTGCCCATGAGAACGGAAAGCTCATCGGCTACTCAACGGCAATATCTCCTGTTGAGATTTTTGTTGCTCACGATATCATCCCCATCTATCCTGAGAACCATGCCGTCGCAAACCTGACGGCGAAGAAGGGCGCCCAGCTTTGCTCGATCACGGAAAACCTTGGATACACGAGCCACCTCTGCGCATATGCCAGAAGCGACCTGGCATACAGGGAATCGGGGATAACAGTAACGAAAGGTATCCCGGAACCTGACCTTTTCCTTGCATGCAACGCACAGTGCTTCACGCTGACGAAATGGTTCCAGGTCCTTGCGAGAAAGGGCAACCTTCCGATGTTTGTGTTCGATACGCCTGAACATATTATGGATAAGAAGGCCAGACAGGAGATAGTAAAGTATTGTGTTCTCCAGCTAAAAGAGCTTATCAGCTTCCTCGAAGAGGTAACAAAGAAAAGGTTCGACTATGACAGGCTGAAAGAGGTCATGAAGTATTCCGCGCAGTCGAGCATCCTCTACAAGAAATTCCTCGATATGGCGCAGTACAAGCCGTCGCCGATCAGCATCTTCGACGCCCTCATCGGTATGGCCATTGCTGTGTACCGCAGGGGCACACCGGAATGTGTTGAATACTACCAGACGCTCTGCGACGAGATCCAGGCAAAGGTCGACCAGGGAATCGGCGTCCTTCCCAAGGAAAAGGAAAAATACCGCCTCTACTGGGAGAACCTGCCGGTCTGGTTCAAGTTCAGCGACCACGCTAAGCTTCTCGGTTCATACGGCGGCGTGATACTCACGTCCCTTTATGTTCACGCCTGGAGCTTTGACTTTGATCTCGACAAAGATCCCCTTGTTACGCTCGCCGAGAATTATGTATCGGTGTTCTCAAATTCCACCATAGAAGACCGCGTGGAAATGGCAATGGAACTCTTTAAGAAATATTCTATGAACGGAATGATCATGTTCATGAACAGAAGCTGCAAGGCGGTCTCCTTCGCGGTGCCGACCCTGAAGGACATCCTCGTCAGAAAGACGGGCATACCGGCGCTCGTGTTCGAAAGCGACATGGGAGACCAGAGGTTCTACGCGGAATCGCAGGTACGAACGAGGATCGAGGCATACTTTGAGACCCTTGGCCGGCTACAGGCAGACAAGCCGGCAGCGTAACGGATAAAGGCAGCTTATGGTTGATGGTTCATGGTGGACCGGATGCCGGGTGCTGGCGGAAACCACCTGAGGCAAAAGAGGGGATAGACATATCAAGGCAGGATCAACCGATCCTGCCTTTCTTTTTCAGGTATCCATATTTCTCATGCTTTGTATTTTGAACATTTGAATTTGTTTCGTGCTTCGATCTTAGGATTTCGGATTTCACTTTATATTTCGATATACGATTTGCTATGAGCCATGAGCCGGCTTTACGTCTGGTACCGCCTCCTGGGGTCAAAGACGTCCCGCAGTCCCTCTCCGAGGAGATTGTACCCCATGACGGTAAAGAAGATGGCAAGTCCCGGATAGAGGGAAAGCCACCAGGCTACCTCGATATTGTCCTTTGCCTGGGTGAGTATGTTGCCCCAACTCGGCGTCGGCGGCTGCACGCCGATGCCGAGGAAGCTCAGCGCCGATTCCGTCAGGATCGCGCCGCCGATCCCGAGTGTAGCAACGACATAGACGGGGGATATGGTATTGGGCAGGACGTGCCTGAAGATGATCCGTGATTCGGAAAATCCCTGGGCCTTTGCGGCAAGGACGAATTCCTTGCCCTTCATGCTGAGGACCTCTGCGCGTATCAGCCGCGCAATGCTCATCCAGTGCGTAAGGCCGATGACGATCATGATGTTCCAGATGCTCGGCTCAAGGAGCGCGATGACGGCGAGTATCAGAAAAAAGGTGGGAAAACACATCATGAGGTCAACGAACCGCATGAAGACCTCATCGATGATCCCGCCGTAATACCCCGACACCACCCCGATGACGATTCCGATGAGGATCGCTATACCGACAGAAACAAACCCCACAAGGAGCGAAATCCTGCTGCCATAGACTACGCGGGAGAAAACGTCTCTGCCGAGGGTGTCAGTGCCGAAGGGATGGGAAAGGGACGGGCCTGCGAGGATATTCTTCATGTCAGGCTCAAGCGGGTTATGGGGAGATATGATCGGCGCAAACACGGCGCAGAGGAACATGGGGACCAGGATGATCAGCCCGACGAGGGCCAGCTTGTGTTGGATCGTTCGTTTCAGCAGTTCCATATTCTTAGCTGATGACTCATAGTGTAAACCCGTAAAGCGTAAGTCGTGAGGCGTAAGGGGTTTAACCGACTAAACGCCTTGTTTTCGATGATGACCTTAAACGCTATCTTCTTATTTAGTCCACTACCTCAAAAAAATCAAGGATATTAACCCGGATTTTCCATCAAGATAAGCGACGGCGTCGAGCTTTCCCCGCAAACACGCTCATTCCGCTCCAGCGGCTTCAATCGCTTGCGTTCGGCTTCGGAACTTTTGCTTTGCAAAAGACCGAGCTTCCTCGCCTCACGACGGTTTGCTAAAGGAAAGCCCGACGTGAGCCCCAAAAAACGCTGCGTGATTGGATGTGAAGAACGGCGGCTGCCTCTGTATGATCTGACGAATTGCAGGATCCTTCTTAAACTCTTTGTCGAGGAATGTCCTAACTGCGCGCCTGTCCCACCCTTTCGGATGGACAAAATCCGTGTAGAGCGAAAGATCACCCTCGTAAAAGGTTTTCAGCTCAAGCCCTTTTGCATCGGGGCTGTTCAATGGCAGATTAAAGACGGCGGTATTCAGAAAGGTTATATACTGACTATGTTCAGAGACAAAGTTCAGGGTTGTCCTTGCCTCCCTCTCTGTTTCGTAGGGCGTACCGAAAAGAAGGTAGATATAGGTTGCGATACCGGCCTTCGCCAGCATCTTTAATACCCGCGAGGCCTGCGAAACACCTGTCCCCTTCTGCAAGGCGTCAAGGACTCTCTGGTCGCCCGACTCGATCCCCAGCTTGAGCATGATGCATCCTGACCGCTTCAGCGCCCTGCAAAGATCGGGATCCGCGAGGTCGTCAGTTACCCGGACAAAGCCGTACCATGGGGCGCCCGGCGCTTCTTTTGCAAGGGTCTTAAGGACGGCGGGGCTTATGGCGTTGTCAACGAGGTGGATAAGGATAGGCTTGGTTTCGCCGACAATCCGGCCAAGCTCTGCTGTTAACGTGCGGGGCGGGGCTTGGGTATACCTGTTTCCCTCTGCCCTTTCGGGACAGAAGGAACATTTGCCCCAGTAGCAGCCTGTGCTCGCGGCATAGGGAAGAATGAGACCGGGAGCCATGTAGTCATCAACGGGGAATCCCCGGAGGTCAGGCTGACAATGAACACCGGTTTGCGGCTTTTTTCCGAGTAGAGAGAGGAGAGGGGCCTCGCCGGGTCCTGCCACGCAATGGTCAACGAGCCCGCTGAAGGGGTCCTTCCACGAGGAGCCTTTCATCCACGACGTAACCAATCCGCCGCCCAGCACTATCTTAATGGAAGGAAAACGTTTCTTTGTGTAGCCTATCATTGCGAAGGCGGTAAGCGCCTGACTCAGGTAGTTGAGCGAAAGGCCGGCCACTGAGTAATCATCGCCGCACAGCAACGCGTCGAGCCGTTCCTTGAAATATTTGTGGAAAGGGTTTTCTTCGGGATGTTCTGCTGCATGGAGGAGGTCCCGGCTTTTTACCGGGGACCTCCTTCGGTCATGATAATCGGCGATGCTCATTGTGACGCCGTATGTGGCAGCGGAGGTATTGAGGAGGCGACACATGTCCTCAACAGCGCGCCGGTATCTCCCATAATTATCGTAAAGAGAGCGATCTCTGATGTCTGCGAGGTTGCGCACCCTGTTGCGGTGGGCCCTTTGCGTCCACCTGTCGGACCCAGAGGGGGCGTTGTCGAGGAGGTTCAGGATGCCCTCTATGTTCGCATCGACTATGCGATAAGGAACATTATGGCTTGCAAGGACGCCCGCAAGCTTTGCAAGACCGGCTGGCGGCTCAGAGGGCTTCACGACAGGGGGGTGGATCAAAAGTACGCTCACTTACGGCCTTTATCTCTCTGTTTCGAAAAGCTCGCCGTCTACCATGGTGAAGCGCCGTTTGCCGATGGCGCCTACCTGCGGATCGTGGGTGACAAGGATAAGCGTTGACGACAGCCGCTCGTTCATCGTGAGGATGTGATCGAGCACCTCGCGGCCTGTCTTGCGGTCGAGGTTGCCTGTCGGTTCGTCGGCGAGGATCACCTCCGGCTCATTGATGAGGGCGCGCGCTATGGCGACCCTCTGCTGCTCTCCGCCGGAAAGCTCTCCCGGTTTGTGATTTTTCCTTCCCGCAAGGCCTACAATCTCCAGAAAGCCTTCCGCCTTTTTTATCGCCTCGCCCTTATCCATACCCTTTATGAGGAGGGGCATTGTGATATTTTCGAAAACGTTGAAGTCCTGGAGGAGATGGTAGAACTGAAAGATGAACCCTATCTTCTCGTTCCTGAATCTGCTCTCCTCGTCTTCCGTGAATGCCTGCACGTTCCGGTCGCGGAAGAAGACCTCTCCCTCCGTCGGTCTGTCAAGGGCGCCGACGATATGGAGGAAGGTGCTTTTCCCTGCACCGGACGGCCCCATGATGGTGATAAAATCGCCCTTGTCCACGGAAAGGTCGATCCCCTTGAGGACATTGATCTCGACGCCGTCCTTGTCGAACCGTTTTTTCAGCCCCGCGACCCTGATGATCGGCTCACTCATACCGCAACGTCTCCACGGGATCTATCTTCGTCGCCCTGTAGGAAGGGTATATGGTCGAGACGACGCAGATGACCATTGTCACGCACGCGATGAGGACGATGTCAAAGACGCTTATCTTCACGGGCAGCGTGCTGATGTAGTAGATGTCCTCCGGCAGCCGTATGATCTTGTATCGCTTGACAATCTCGCACAGGATATAACCGGTCAAAGAGCCTATCAATGCGCCCACAACGCCGATAGTAACCCCCTCGATCATGAATATCTTCATGATGCTCCGTTTTTTCGCGCCTATGGATTTGAGGATCGCAATATCCTTCTGCTTTTCCATTACGGTCATGACGAGAGAACTGATGATGTTGAAGCTCGCTACGAATATGATGAGGGCAAGGATGATGAACATGGCGATCTTCTCGAGCTTCAGCGCCGAGAAGAGGTTCCTGTTCATCTCGATCCATGTCCTCGCAAAATACTCTACGCCGAGCTGTTTAACGATCTCCTTTCGCAGCTCATCGGCCTTGTAAACATCGGAAAGCTTTATCTCGATGCCTGTCGCGGTGATCCCCATGATCTCCTCTACATCCTTAAGGGGCATGATGATGAGCGTATTGTCGATCTCGTACATGCCCGTCTCGAAGATCCCGCCGACCCTTACCCTTACCGTTTCCGGCATGGCCCCCATCGGAGAATATCCCCCGAAAGGCACCATGAGGGTGAGGCTGTCGCCGGGCAAAAGCCCAACGTGTTTTGACAGTTCCTTCCCGATAAGGATATGCCCTTTTCTGTTCAGGACATCGACGCTCCCTTCCTTGAGAAGCCTGTTCATGAACTGGACGTCGCCGGCGTTCAGACCTTTTACCGCAACTCCCGATAACTGCCTGCCGCTCTGGACCATTGCCTGAAAGCTCACGAAGGGAAACGCATGGGTCACGCCACCGACCTTTTTGATGACCTCTGTTGCCTTCCCGGGATCGCGGATATCGCCGTTCACGTTCAATACAAGTATATGGGGGTTGACGCCCAGGATCCTTTCCCTGATCTCATCCTGGAACCCGGTCATGACGGCGATGACCACGATGAGCGCCATGACGCCTATGGCGATGCCCACAATTGATATCCAGGTGGTGAAGGATATGAAGGCCTCTTTTCGCTTTGACCGGAGGTACCGCAATCCTATCGTCGTTTCGTATTTCATATATGAAAACCGCTATCAGCTAAGAACCGGGTCTGTTTGGTTCATTTGGCCTATCTCGTCTGTCTGGTCTTAACATTGAACAGGTCTATCCCTTGCTCCTTGCGTCTCGCACCCCGTACCTCGCCAGCATCCGGTATCGAGCATCCAGCATCTGGTCTTCTATGAGAAATGAGCTGCCTTTCTTTATGGTCTCAGAAGCGGGAAGAATATGACCTCCCGTATCGAAGGGCTGTCCGTGAGGAGCATCGTGAGCCGGTCGATCCCTATGCCCTCGCCTGCGGTCGGGGGAAGACCGTATTCGAGGGCCGTTATGTAGTCCTCGTCCATCATGACGCCCTCTTCCTTGTCTCTGATCTGTTCGAGGAACCGCTCCTTCTGGTCCGCGGGATCGTTGAGCTCGTTGAATCCGTTCGCTATCTCCATGCCCGATATGTAGAGCTCGAACCGCTCGGTGACCTCCGGGTGCTCCTTGCTTCTTTTTGCCAGCGGCGATACCTCCACCGGATAATGGGTGATGAACGTGGGCTGCACGAGCCTCTTCTCGCAGAGCTCCTCGAAGATCTTCGTGATCAGTTTGCCCTTTGTGTCCTTTTCCACGCCCTCTATCTCAAGGCCTTTTGCAAAGGAGGCGAGCCTTTCCGCGTCGCTTATAAGGGAGAGGTCGAAATCGCCGAGCTCGCGCAGCGCCTCTTCCATTGTCATCCTGCGCCACGGCACAGAGAAATCGATCTCCTGCCCGTTGTACGTTGCGGTATAGGACCCGAAAAGCCCATGGACGAGGGACGATATCATCTCTTCCGTGAGGGCCATCAGGTCTTCGTATGTCGCATATGCCTGGTAGAACTCGAGCATGGTGAACTCGGGGTTATGCCGTACCGATATGCCTTCGTTCCGGAAGTTCCTGTTGATCTCGAAGACCCTCTCGAAACCGCCCACAACAAGCCTTTTCAGGTAGAGCTCCGGGGCTATCCTCAGGAAGAGGTCCATGCCGAGGGCGTTGTGGTGGGTGATAAATGGCTTTGCGACCGCTCCTCCGGGGATCACGTGCATCATCGGCGTCTCGACCTCGATAAAGTCCCTCTCTATAAAATATCTCCTGATGAACTCGATGATCTTTGCCCTCTTTGTAAAGACCTCCCTGACCTTTTCGTTGACGATGAGGTCGAGATATCTCTTCCTGTACCGTTCTTCCACATCTTTGAGCCCGTGCCACTTTTCCGGAAGAGGCCTGAGCGATTTTGTGAGAAGCTTCATTTCTTCCGCAAGGATCGTCAATTCTCCGGTCTTTGTTTTGAATAACTTTCCGCTGACGCCCACGATGTCGCAGATATCGAACTTCTTGAACACATCATAGCCGGGATCCCTGAGGACGTCCTTCCTCACATAGACCTGGAGTCTTCCTTTCCTGTCCTGGATATGAATGAAGGCGCTCTTGCCGAAGTCCCTGAACGCCATGATCCTTCCGGCGACGGAGACGCGCTCCTCGCCCTTCTCGAGCTCATCGTTCGAAACATCCCCGAACCTTTGCCCCACTTCATCCGTCGTCGTATAGGGGCCCCTGTCCTGGGGGTAGGTCTCGATGCCGAGATCGCGCAACCCCTTTTCCTTCTCCTGCCTGATATGGATCAGCTCATTGATCGGTTCCATACATCACTCCTGTGTTTAGCTCATGGCTCATAGCTGACAGCTCATAGTAAAAACAAAAAACATCAAAAAGCTTTGCTCTCTGCTGTATTTTACACCTCTACTATAACATCATAGTCGAGGGTTTTCACTATTTTCCCGTCCCGTATCTCGCCGGCCGTGCAGCCGCCCCTGATAAAGGCGATGCCGTCGATATCCGGCGCCTGGATAAGGAGCCGCCCGACCATCGATGCGCCCTCCTTTCCTTCGACGACAACCTTCATCGTCCTTCCCGCAAGCCTCTTCAAATGCTCCCGCGATATCTCTCTCTGCATCTCCATGACCGCATTGTAGCGTGCCTGCTTTACGCCCTTTTTTATATGCCCGCGGAGGCGGTACGCGGGCGTCCCTTCCTCCCGGGAATACATGAAGGCGCCGAGCATATGGAACTTCTGCCGCCCGATGAAGTCCATGAGGCCCCGGAACTCTTCCTCTGTCTCGCCGGGGAAGCCGACGATGACTGTTGTCCGCAGCACGGCATCGGGCACTTTCTCCCCTATCTTTTCGAACAGCGATTCGAGGTTCTCTTTTTTATAGCCCCTTCCCATGAGCTTCAGGATCCTGTCCTCGGAATGCTGTATCGGAATGTCCATATAGGGGATCACCTTATCGGATCGCGCGATCAGGTCGATCAGCTCATCGTCGATGCCCTTCGGGTGCATGTAGAGGAGCCTGAGGAAATAATCTCCTTCAGTCTCGAGGAGGACCTGAAGCAACCCTTTTAGCGTTGTCCCCGAATGCTTCCCGTAGGAGGTGATGTCCTGCCCGATGATGTTGATCTCCCTGTAGCCGTTCTCAATGAGCCACTGGAACTCCTTTTTGATATCTTCTGGGCCTCTGCTCCTCAAGCCTCCCCGGATATCGGGGACGGTGCAGTAGCTACACCGGTTATCGCACCCCTCCTGTATCTTGAGGTACGCCGTGGGCTTCTTCGTCAGCACCTTCCTCGGGAAGGTCTCCGCGAAGGAGCCTTCCCTTACGAAGAAGCCTTTCTTTTCGATAAGGGGATCAATATCGTCATACCAGTTCCGCCCGACGAAGAGGTCGACCTCGGGCAGAAGCCCGATCAGCTTCTCGCCATACCGCTCCACGAGGCAGCCGGTCACAACAACCTTTTTGCCTCCCCGCCCCGCCTCTTGCAGGATCGTCTCCACCGATTCCTTCACCGCGTCGACGATGAAGGCACAGGTATTGATCACCACGGTATCGCAGTCGTCGGAGAGGATATGCCCCGCCCGCACAAGGCGCTCGCTGATGTACTCTGATTCGACGAGGTTCTTCGGGCACCCGAGGCTTACGATTCTGAATCTCATTTGTAAACCCTCACCATCACGTGCCCTAATCTACAATAAAAGGGACGGCAAAGCAAACCGTCGTGAAGCTGGGAATCCCGGTCGTATCACTCCCCCCTCACCCTGACCCTCTCCCGCGAGGGGAGAGGGAATAGGAAAGACCCGTGCACCTTCAGAATGGTGATGAACCCTATCCTATAGGGGGAGAGGGAATAGGAAAGACCCGTGCACCTTCAGAACGGTGATGAACCCTATCCTATAGGGGGAGAGGGAATAGGAAAGACCCGTGCACCTTCAGAATGGTGATGAACCCTATCCTATAGGGGGAGAGGGAATAGGAAAGACCCGTGCACCTTAGGAATGGTGATGAACCCTATCCTATAGGGGGAGAGGGAATAGGAAAGACCCGTGCACCTTAGGAATGGCGATAGATCCTCTCATACAAAGGGAGAGGGAACAATGTTACCCCCAAGCGCTGCCTCGGGGGATCTATCGATCGAGCGTGTTTGCGGGAAACAGCCCGGCGCCGATGCCCATCCTCATTCTATGGTGGAAGATCAGGGCAATTGTTACCTGACTTTGGTTATCTTGTAAAGCAGGCACCTGTTCTTGCATGCAGCAGTCCTTTTGCCGGTGCACCTGGCGCCGATGCCGATCGCGTGGCAGAGGAAAAGGTCGAATTTCAAGGGATCGTCGGGCGAGGATCTCTTCAGCGCCTCGGTGATATCGAGGGCTGCCCGATAGGACGGGGTCCTCTGCCGCGTCCACCCCGCGCACCTGCCTATCTTATAGATGTGCCTATCGAGGGGCACGACAAGGTCGCGCCTGTCGATAAAGTCCCAGAGCCCCACGTCGACGGCGTCTTTCCGCACCATCCACCGGAGATAGAGATGCCATCTTTTCAGCGGGTTGGTCCGTGAAGGCTTGGGGAAGAAAAAGGTGAGCTCGTCGCTTCCCGGGAAAAGGCGCTCCCTCGCGGCCCATAGCGCCTCCCTGAGATCGCCCCTATAGTAATGCCTGAGCATGGCGCCGATGCCGCCGAACTCATCGATGATTCTTCGCAAGGTCCGGAACAGGAGGATTATTTCCCTGTCTTTCTGGAACCTGTAATAGAAGCCCCGGGCCCCGGAGAAGTCCCCCTTCCTGAGAAAGAGGTACGGGCTTGCCCCCATAAGCCCGAATAATTTTTCGAGGAATGCCTTGAAGGTTTCTATCTTCCCGTAGGCGAACTGGGAGGCGAGAAAGCCGGCGATCTCCCTGTCGCGGTCCCCGGGATATCTGCGGATGAATATTACCGGATCGTTGATGGCATGATCAAAGAGGCGCTTGCCGTGCGTATCAAAAATGGCTTTGAGGGTAGCGGGTTTCTTTTGCAACGTGTCCTTGTTGATACTTTAGTTGACTTGCTTTGTATTGTTGATCTTTTCTGCGAGCCTTTTCTTCCATTCCTCCAGACGTTCGCTGAATGCATGCGCGACATCATCAACGGCCTCCTGCCATTCATCCCATGCCTCGATGTTCGGTTCCACGCCGTTGCCTCCAATGCCGACCTTCTTCAGTTTGTCCTCAATGCGCGACCCGATGATCATCTTCCGTTTTTCCATCTCCCGGGCAAAACCCCTCTGCAATTCTTCAAGCTCAGCGCCAAGGCGCTTGTCGAGGCCGATGCCGGCAAGATGGAAGAGGGAAAAGATCTTATCATTGTCGCCTTTTACGTCGAAACCCTCGATCAGGAGATCAAAGAGGACCCCCTTTTTCATCTCCGGGTCGCCCTCAATGGCGCCCAATTCCTTTTGAACACCTTCGCTGTCGGTCATCTCTTCGTAATATCGTCTCAGTATCGCCCTGATCCTGTTCTCAATGTCTTTTCGGGCAAAGGACTCGCGCTCTCTTTCGTCCATCCCCATGCCCTTTGTCTTCTCCATTGCAAGCTCAATGGCGCTCTTTATCTCAGCCATATCTTAATACCCCATTATGAAATATAGTTCATGTTTCACCGCAAAACACCCGTAAGTCGTGAGGCATGAGAGGTAAGGGGTTTAACGCCTGGCGCCTCACGACTTACGCTATCAGTTATCAGCCATGAACCATGAGCTGTTTTTTATTTTTAGCCAAAGTCCACAGGATGCGTGTCCTTCTTGTCATAATACTGCGGGCTGTATTCGACGACGAGCGCATCGTCAACCCCGTAGAATATATGCGCCACGCCGGTTCGTACCCTTATCCTGTGTCCCTTCTCAAGGACATGCCCTTCCCGCTTCCCTGTGTCCACATCCATAAAGACAGCGCGGATCCTCCCGCTGACAACATAGAACACCTCTTCCTTTTCTTTATGGAAATGGCTGCCCCGGGAATATCCCCTTTTCAGCTCGAAGACCGCGACGTGACCGATATCCTCCAGGTAAGAGATCTGCGCAAATTCTCCACGCCCCTCGTTCCACCTCTTTGCGCCGTCGATCTCTTTTGTTTCTGGAAGCTTCTCAATCGATACCCTGTCCATCGCTCAGCACCTTAGGACCGGCCCCATGCCCGTCGTCAGCAATCTTTTCTGAAGATCACCGCAGGGCAGCTATTGCCCCTCCTGTCCTTATTTATTCTTTAACGCCTCTTCCATCTTCTTAAAGTCCGCCCCGATGATTACCATACTGTTGTTGATAATAAAAGAAGGCGTGCCGCTGATGCCGAGCTTTGCTGTAATCTCCTTGTGGACATTCAGCAGGTCGACGGCATCCTGTCTGTTGCATGCCTCGTATTTCCTGTTGTCGAGCTTGCCATGTATCGCCTCATAATAGGCCTTTGTCCTATCCTCGGCGCAGAAGATGTATTTGATCTTGTTTTCTGCGTCCTTATTATAGGGCAGGGGAAGGAAAAAGACGTATTTTGTCACGTCGCTCCGCTTTTCCAAGAATAACGCAGCCCTTCTGCAGTATGGGCAGTCAGGATCGGTGATCTCAATAACGGTGTTCTCCCCGCTGCCGATCTTCAGGGCCTTATCGAGGGGGAGCGTTCTTGTCTTCGCAAGAAAGATCTCGCTCCTCTTCTTTTCCGCGACATTCTTGCCATTGCTGTCGATCATCGCAAAATCGCCGACTATCAGATATCCCGGCTCAGGGAAAAAGAGGCCGATGTCGGCGCCCGTTATAACCTCGTAGGCCCCTTTTATCTCTGATTCTCTAATGATATCGTAACGATACCTCGGAAAGATCTTTTTAAAGCTGTCCTCGGCCGTCTCTCCCGAGACAAAAGTGGACAAAATTAGTCCCAACAATAAAAACACCGTAAACGTGAAAAAGACCGACTGCCTGTTCACTATATAGTCCCCCGTTGTTTGTTATAGTAATACACTATACCATAAAAGAATGGCGGAATAGAGAATTTGTAAAAAATATAAAGCCCGCCCATGTAACCCTCGCCACGGTATTTATAACGCAATAATATCATATTTGTATATAAATTATCATTATATGATATATATTTCTTGACATTTGCCTTTAAAGAGGCCAATATTTGATTAGTATAACCAGTTTGTTGTGACGGCGGCAGGTTATTGGAAAAGAGAACAAAGACTTCAGCAGGGAAAAGACATAAATAACTTGATCAGGAGGGGCAAGATGAAACTAAAGGGAAAGGTAGCGCTTATTACGGGGTCCGGTTCGGGTTTTGGAAGGGCTACGGCAGTTCTTTTCGCGAAAGAAGGCGCAAAGGTAGTAGTTGTTGATAAGAACCCCGATGCCGCAGGAGAAACCGTAGATATCATAAAGCGGGGAGGCGGCGAAGCGATTTCCGTAAAGGCCGATGTTACAAACGCCAATGATTGTGAAGCGATGATCAAGGCAGCGGTCGATGCATTCGGGAAGCTTGACATACTCCATAACAATGCCGGAATTGCCCAGGTCATAACGCCTTTGGCGGACATTGATGAACAAACGTGGGACCGGCTCTTGAACGTAAACCTCAAGTCGGTTTTCTTGTGTTCCAAGGCGGCAATCCCCGTTCTGAAAAAACAGGGGGGTGTTATAATCAACACGTCCTCAATAGGGGCGGTAAGGGCAAGGCCCGGCGCCGGCGCGTATGCAGTGGCAAAAGCCGGCGTAACGCACCTGACGCGCATACTGGCCATTGAATTGGCGCCCCTTAAGATCAGGGTTAATTCAATCAGTCCCGTGTATTCGGAAACGCCGCTCGGAATGGATCTTCTGCCTGACCACATGAAGAAGGATATGGAGGCTACGAGAAAGGCATTCTTGTCTACGATACCCATTGGAAGAATGGCAGTGCCTGAAGATATTGCGAACGCCGCCCTCTTTCTCGCCATGGATGACTCATCGATGATCACGGGTGTAGACCTCCCGGTAGATGGTGGAAGAGGGATATAGGCTTATAAAAAATTCAAATAGGAGGAGATTGCTCATGAGGTTATCGAATAAGGTGGCGCTTATTACCGGCGCCGGATCGGGCATGGGGCAGGCAAGCGCCCTTCTCTTTGCCGAGGAAGGGGCGAAAGCTGCCGTTGTGGATATTAATGGAAAGGCCGCGCAGCAGACTGTGAACTTAATTAAGGAAAAAGGCGGCGATGCTGTTTCAATTGAAGGAGATGTATCAAAGGCGAATGACGTGGCAGGGATGATCAAGGCGACGATGGATGCCTTTGGAAGGCTTGATATCCTTTTTAATAACGCCGGATATCCTATGGTCCCGACACCGTTGATAGATGTAGAAGAGGAGCTGTGGGACAAGATTATGGATGTCAATGTCAAGGGGATATTTCTGGCGTGCAAGTACGCAGTCCCGATAATGAGGCAACAGGGCGGTGGGGTCATCATCAATACAGCCTCTATCAGCGGTGTACGTCCCCGTCCGGGCCAAAGCCCTTATGCCGCGTCCAAGGCCGCAGCGATCCTTTTGACCAAGGCGCTTGCCGTTGAGTTTGCCCCTTACAAAATCCGGGTGAACTGCATTAACCCAACGGCAACAGAAACGCCTATGCTTCCCTTGCTTGGCACCACGGAAGAATCCAAAAAGGTCATTATTTCGACTATTCCGCTGGGGCGTATGGCACTACCGAAAGATATCGCCTATGCGGCTCTGTACCTTGCGTCAGATGAGTCTGCCATGGTCACCGGGACCGCCCTTAATGTCGATGGCGGGCGCGGTGTTTGATGCGGTTAAGGTTAAATAAGGTTGAATAAAGGTGGATCAAAAATACACCTTAGAACCATGAACACAATAAAAAAAGGAGGAAACATATGAGAAATAAAAAGATAAGGATGGAAAGAAAAGGGGTCGGTATCATCCTGGCAGTGCTCCTGCTCCTGGTTTCGTTTACATCGGTATACGCTGCCGAGCCGAAACCGATAGAGATGAAGTTTGCCTTCCAATACCCCAATGTTTCCACAATCGGCAAGGGGCTGGAATACTTTGCCAATGAGGTGAACAAGCGCTCAGGGGGCAGGGTGAAGATCACCACGTTCCCATCGGCCACCCTGCTTGCGCCGGATAAGGTTTACGAAGGAGTGGTAACAGGGATTTCCGAGATAGGCAATACTACCCCGGCTTATACTGCAAAGCGTTTTCCTGCCAACGACGCCACGCTTCTCCCCATGCCCATAAAGAGCGCCTGGTCGATTTCGATGGCTTCTCAGGATTGGTATAACAAGTTCAAGCCACAGGAGTTCAAAGACACGCACTTCCTTTTCTACGTAAGCTGCGGGCCTTACGTCTTAGTGTCCCGCGACAAACCGATCATGAAGCCTGAGGATCTGAAGGGCATGAAGGTGAGGGCCGCCGGACTGCAGGCCGGAGCATTTGTAAAGGCATTGGGCGGAACACCGGTATCGATGCCGATGGTAGAGGTCTTCGAGGCTACATCAAAAGGACTCGTCGATGTCCTGCTGGTGCCGACGGAGACCCTTGGCGCTTACAAGCATGGCGATGTGACCAAATATCTCACCAAACTACCCGTCAGCTTCGCCAATCCAACGGTAACGGTAATGAACCTGAGGACGTGGAACTCTTTACCGAAAGATATTCAAAAGATATTTGATGATGTCAGCAAGGAAATGACGGATATCGCAGGAAAGGCATGGCAGTACGGCGACATTGTTGGAGAAGAATATTTCAAGAAGCTCGGCGGGGGCAGAAAGATCATCGAGATCCCCCCTGCGGAAAGGGCCAACTGGGCAAATCTTGTTAAACCGCTGACTGAAAGCTATATCAAGGAAAAGAAGAACCTCCCGGCCGCAGAGTATGTGAAATATCTTGAGGAACGGATAAATTATTGGAATGCACGCCAACCCGACAACAAGGCCGTTGTGGACTTTGTGGAAAAGAATGTAATGACAACCAAATAGGAGCGTTATACGGCGGCCGGGGTGATTTAAAACATCAACCCCGGCCGCCGTGTGATAAAGAGGGGATTTCATGAAAACTGAAAAGGGTTCTGTGATCTTTGCAAGACGGTGGGGCGGACGGTTCAATTTTGTTGCATACGGGGCATGCTCATTAATGCTGTGCCTCTCAGTGATCGACATACTTGGAGCCAAACTGTTTGCATGGCCTCTTCCGGGGGCCGCCGACGTTGTCGGATTGCTTGCGGTTTTGGTGGCAGCCCTTCCGATTGCCTCTACCGAACTGTCCGGTGGCCATGTCCGTTTAGACCTCGGCCTCGTGTATCTTCCCAAGCGGATGAAGGCATTTTTTCAAGGGGTGGGGAATGCCCTTAGTGTAGCCCTTTTTGTTCTGATGATTATTGCATTTACCAAGTACGGGATAAACATGCAAAAGACCGGAGAGGCATCGATGACTGTGGCAGTTCCCTTCTACCCTTTTGTCTATGCTATAGTCATTTCCTGTTTATTGGCCCTCTTCGTGCTGATTTTGGAACTCAAACGATCGGTGAAAACTGAAAAGGAGGATGACAAAGCATGAGCATGTTTAATGCAGGCATTGCAGGCATAGTCCTTCTCATCCTCTTCTTCTTTGTTGGGATGCCGGTTTCCTTTGCCTTTGCGCTCGCCGGGGTTTTGGGCTTCTTTTATGTGGGAGGCATAGAAGGCGGGCTAAGCATTCTGGCGATCGAAACCTTCAGCAATTTTTCCAGCTATGGCCTCACGGTAATTCCTATGTTTGTCTTTATGGGGTCTCTTACCTTTGCCGGCGGGATAAGCGCCAAGCTTTTTGATTTTGGTTTTACCCTGTTCGGTCGGATCCGGGGCGGCCTCGCCCTGTCCACCGTTGCCGCCTGCGCGGCCTTCGCCGCGGTATGCGGCTCAACCGCTGCTACTGCTGCCGCCATGGGCAAAGTGGCCCTCCCTGAAATGAAGAGGTATAAATATGGTGACAGCATAGCTACAGGGTGTCTTGCCGCGTCCGGCAGTCTCGGAATACTTATCCCTCCAAGCGCGACGCTCATTGTCTATGCCATGCTGACCGAGCAATCGGTGGGCAAGCTTTTCATTGCAGGGGTTCTTCCTGGGCTCCTCCTTGCGGCGCTTTTTGCCCTGGCGGTTATCCTCTGGTGCTTCTACGATCCGGACATCGCTCCACCAGGACCTGCAACGAGTATCAAACAGAAACTTATAGCATTTGCAAAGGTTAGTGACACTCTTATCCTCTTTTTCGTTGTTATGGGTGGTCTTTTTACCGGCTGGTTCACCCCAACGCAAGCCGGCGCGGCGGGTGCGGCAGGCGCCCTTATTATCACGCTTGTACGGAGAAAGCTTACCTGGCGAGCGCTTCTTGAAGCCTTTGAAGACACTATAAAGACGAGCTGTATGATCATGGTCCTCATAGCCGGGGCATTGATCTTTAGCCGTTTTCTTGCGGTGACCGGGGTTCCGAGGGTCCTGTCGGACTGGATAGGGGGCCTTCCCCTGTCGCCGTTTACCATTATGGCACTTATCGTTTTGTTTCACTTTGTCGCGGGAACGGTGCTTGACAGCTTCGGCCTTATCCTGCTTACAGTCCCTGTCCTTTACTCGACGATTCTCAAATTAGGCTTTGATCCCATATGGTATGGCATAATAATTATACTGGTTGTTGAGATGGGGGTAATTTCCCCGCCCGAGGGCTTGAACATCTGGATCGTAAGGGGGTTGGCCCCGGATGCGCCGATGCAAAGCATATTCAAAGGGATGATCCCTTTCTGCTTAGCAATACTGGTCTGCGCTGTTCTGTTGATGATCTTTCCCCAGATTGTACTATTTCTTCCAAGCTTTATGTCTTACTAACACATTATGGGGATAGTGACGACGTTTAGTGTGCGATGCACAAAGTTTTGACAGAAGAGGGATTGTGAATGGAGACAACAATGAAAACAGATTATCAATACAGGCTATTGAGAATTGACCTGACAAAAAGACTTATTACGTCGGATGTCATCGATGGTGCCCTCTTAAGGCAGTATATTGGCGGGGCAAGCCTGGGGATCAAGATTCTGTACGATGAGGTTCCTCTCGGAACAGAATGGAACGATCCTGCAAACCGTTTGTTCATTGGATCGGGGCCGCTTGGCGGGACCAGGGTTGAAGGCTCGGGGGCGATCTCTGTGGTGACAAAAGGGGCGCTTACGAATGGCGTTGCCAGTTCCCAGGCCAACGGTTTCTTCGGAAGATACCTCAAAACAGCCGGGTTTGATGGGCTTATCGTGCATGGCGCTTCAGACAAAGCGGTCTATCTGCATATTCACGACGGCACCGCAGAGCTGAGAGACGCCAGCCACCTTGCCGGCAAAGATACCTACGCAACGGAGGCTGCAATCAAGAAAGAGCTGCAGCAGGGAAAAGGGGCGGCCGGCATACTGAGTATCGGACCTGCGGGGGAGAATCTCGTGAGATTTGCCCTTACCTTCAACGATACGGGACACGTGGCATCTCACAACGGAGTCGGCGCGGTTATGGGCTCAAAGAAGCTGAAGGCCATAGTGGTGAGCAGGGGCAAAGCGCCCGTACCGGTTAGAGACAAGGATTTACTCCTTGATGTGGCCGGGCAGATCAAGGAAAGGGTCAAGGGGATTCCTATTTACGATTATTTTTCCAAGGCAGGAACGGTAGGCGGTGTATATGACAGCCGGGGGCCCGGTATCATACCGATCAAAAATTATACAACCGGCATCTGGAATATCGATCAGAAAAAGTTCGACGAATATCAGGGATCGAGGATTAGAGAGAGGTTCAAGGCCCGCCCAACTTCTTGCTGGGGTTGCTCCTCAAGGCATTGTCACATGGTAGAGATCTCAGAAGGTAAATATGCCGGCCGCGTCATGGAAGAACCGGAATACGAGGGCATGGCATCATGGAGCTCCCTCGTCGGCATTACCGATGTGGGCACGAGCATCACTTTAGCCAATGAAGTTGATCTTCTGGGCATGGATACGAACGAGTCAGGCTGGGTGATAGCATGGGTTATGGAATGTTACGAAAAAGGTCTCCTCGGAAAAGACGATCTTGACGGGGTTGAGATGAAATGGGGCGACGACGATGCCATCATGGTCATGCTGAACAAGATTGCCCGAAGAGAAGGCTTTGGGAATGTCCTGGCAGATGGGGTCATGAGGGCCAGCCAAAAGGTCGGAAAAGAGGCGGCTAAACTTGCAATTCATACCCTTAAAGGCAATACCCCGCGCAGCCATGACCACCGGGTGATGTGGTTCGAACTATTCGACACCTGCGTTTCCAACCTGGGTACCCTGGAGTCAGGAAGTGGACCTCCGTTCAAATTGCTTGGGTTGCCTTTTCCGTATGATACATTTGATCCCGAGCTGGTATCTACAATGGTAGCGAAAACGAAGGGGACGATGGTTTTCGAGGATTCCATGGTAACCTGCCGTTTTAAAACCGGAACACAGGTCGATCTTTTGTCTCAGGCTGTGAATGCGGTAACAGGCTGGGATATGGACCTTCAGGAGGCAATACAGGTAGGAAGAAGGGCGATAAATATTGCGAGGGTCTTTAACCTGCGCAATGGGATCGGCGCCGAACTGGACCGTCCGTCGATGAGATACGGGTCGACGCCGCTCGATGGGGTAGCGGCAGGTAAGGGAATCGCGCAACATTTTGACAAGATGCTGCATATTTATTATAATCTTATGGGATGGGATGAGCAAGGCAGGCCTTTGCCTCAAACATTAAGGGATCTTTCCCTTGACCAGGTTGCTTCCCATGTTTGGGACGCAGCCGGCACATGATAAAAAGACTTTGTCCTGAAAGGATCGCAAGACCCCTTGTTGTTTCTAACTGGTTTTATGCTTCTTCCTGCCCATCGGGGCACGGTTGCCTGTAATGATAATGGGGAAGTAATAAAAATGGAGGAGACAGAACATGGAAAAGATCAATATCAGCGAGTGGGTGACCAAATGGGCATCGTTGAAGCCAAACAAGCCTGCCATCATCTATGAAGACAGCGTCATCACCTACAAAGACTTAAATGAACGGATAAACAGGACCGCGCACATGCTCCAGGGCCTCGGCGTCGGCAAAGGCGACCGCGTCGGCGTCCTCATGTACAACACCTACCAGCTCATCGAGATCTTCTTCGCCCTGGGGAAGCTCGGCGCCATCCTCGTCCCCCTCAACACGCGCCTTGTCAGCGCTGAACTTGAATATATCATAAAGGACAGCGGATTGACGGCGCTTGCCTTCGGGGAGGCCTTCACCGGCGTCCTCGAACCGCTCCGCACGAACCTTTCGATCAACAAGGACCACTACTTCTGCCTGGGGAAGAACCCGCCCTGGGCGCACAGCTACGAAAAGGCGATCATGGCGCAGAAGTCCGTGGCCGAGCCGGCGGTGGAGGAGCCTGCAGGCGGAGAGGACCCCATCATCATCATGTATACATCGGGCACCACAGGGGCCCCCAAGGGCGCCATCCTGTCCCACCGGAAGACCTTCTTCAACGCCCTGAACGCGAACATCTACTACGGCCTCGCGCCGTCGGACATCATGATCGCCCCCAGGCCCATGTTCCACTCCGGGGGGCTGATTGTCGAGCTGTGCCCCATGATCTACAAGGGCGGCACCCTCGTCATGCGGGGGAGGTTCAAGCCGGAGGAGATCCTCGTGGCCATCGAACGGTACAAGGCGACCATCCTTGAGGTGGCCGCAACGGTGCTCCGGTTCATCCTCGAGCAGTGCGACATCAAGAAATACGACCTCTCCTCCCTGAAGGTCTGCTATACCGGCGGGGAACGGGTCCCCCCGACGCTCCTCGAGGATTACGCAAAGAGGGGCATCGTCATCTCCCAGACCTACGGCCAGACCGAGACATCGACGGTAACGTGGCTCCCCGTAGAGGATTCCGTGCGGAAGCTCGGCTCTGCCGGGAAGCCCGTCTTTCACGGCGACGTCAAGATCGTCGACAAGGACGGCAACGGGGTAAAGCCGGGCGAGGTCGGGGAGATCGTCGTGGCCGGCTGCATCGTCATGAACGGCTACTGGGGGAAGCCGGAGCTGACCGAAGGGACCATCGTTGACGGCTGGCTCCATACCGGCGACCTGGCCAAGATGGACGAGGAAGGCTTTTTCTACATCGTGGACCGGCAGAAGGACATGTACATCAGCGGGGGGGAGAACGTATACCCCGCGGAGATCGAGAAGGTCTTCCTGCAGAACGACAAGGTTCTCAACGTGGGCGTCTGCGGCATCCCCGACGAGAAGTGGGGGGAGTCGGGCCTCGCCTGCATCGTTCTGAAAGACGGCGAGGCGATGACCGAAGAGGAGGCCGTTGCCTTCTGCAATGACAGGCTCGCGCGGTACAAGATCCCGAAGGTGGTAAAGTTTGTCAGAGAGATCCCCCTGAACGCCGCTGAAAAGGTCCTCAGGAGAAAGCTTCTTCAGGACTACCTCGCGGAATTGAAATCCTAAC
>Ga0209201_1001146_pt1 | contig 32306 bp, 17 predicted proteins | sample AD_UKC055_MetaG_FD_184411 | JGI IMG/M metagenome (GOLD analysis project Ga0209201, IMG submission 184411) | Active sludge microbial communities of municipal wastewater-treating anaerobic digesters from USA - AD_UKC055_MetaG (SPAdes) (version 2) | ecosystem: Engineered > Bioreactor > Anaerobic >... | reverse complement strand
GTCCCCGTGGTCCACCAGGCTCGCAAACGCAGGCAGGCCCGCCGCCGTGAACGCCAGCGCGTCCCCGTCCGGGTCCGTCGCAGTGAGCGGAACATCCAGCGTCCCGCCCTCCGCCACCGACTGGTTCCCGATGGCCCCAAGCTCGGGAGCACGGTTTTGTCCTGGGATAGGCGTGCATACAGTGGACGTCACCAACGGGCCCCCGCCAAGGCGGTATTCAGCGTACCCGCAGATCGTTGCTGTGCCACTCTGACTGCCTGGAACATTTACGCGATAGACGAGCGTAGCAGGGAAGCTCGGGATGCCCAGCCAGAAAAATTCCAGCGTCCCGCTCGAACCCGACGCCGGGGTGAATGCCATGCCAGGTACGCTCACAGGGCTGTTATACGTCCAGCCAGCAGGCAACGTTTCGTAAAGGGCCAACGCGGAGACCGTGCCCGAACCCTCCTTGCTGAAAGTCACCGCAATGTCCAGCGTTCCGCCAGGCACGTAATGATCCGACAGGGCAGCCCTATCTATCGTCAGAACCGTGTCTTGGGCACTTGCAAGGCAGGAAAAGGTGAAGAAGAGACCAAGCAGCACCACACCAGATACCAACGACATCCCGCGTTGTGATGGTCTACGCGTGTAACGCATTACTAGCTCCTTTCGACGAGTCCGCTGCACGACGAACCTGAACCTGACACCTAGTGGACACCAATCATGATGACGCCTGCTTGAGTTGCCAGGCATGATACCCTCACCACCATTCTGATTGCACCCCAAATCTCACGCCGGACTCGAAACGAGTAAGTTCCGCAGCGCTTCCGTCACATGAATAGCCCAGCTCTCAACCCCGAGAAATCCGCCTGCTCGTTGCGAGCAGTCTACACCACTTTCAATTACTGGCAAGTTCCATGCCCGTTGCGTATAACCACAGGCATATCGAATGACTGTTCCCAGCTGGTTGACAAGGCCAAATCGCAGAATCACGGATTCCCCCTCCTATTGTTCGTGGTTTGCGGGACTGATAAGGAGGAAATGCCCTCATGTTTTCCGGAAGGCAAGTAATTGCAATAGGATGCTAAGCAGACTGGTGCGCCTCTATGCAGACTTGAGGCTAAGATTACGGTTTTGAGCAAGAGGTAGACCTTTTCACTCTTGATAAACTATTTCCTTCTTTGGTCAAATCTTGGTCACTCGGTACTCAGCCGGCCACATCTCGTTATGTGTTGACAAATATGCGAATACTTCCATCCAAACCATGGCCGGAGCAGGAGACTTTCCGCCCCTCCGAATCAGTAGATATGCATGAAGGCCCACAAGAAGCAGAACGTTTACGAGAATCAGGCCGTGACCGTTTTACCGAACGCGGATATTCTGTTGCCGCCCCGAATTCGGCGCCCCCCCGAAAACAAAAAACCCCGGAAAAGAAAGTCCTTCCAGGGGTTTCTGTGTCTATGGTGCCGAGAGGGGGACTCGAACCCCCAAGCCCTTTCGAGCACATGGTCCTTAGCCATGCGTGTCTGCCACTTCCACCATCTCGGCGAATAAGAGTGAATTATACCGTCTGGCAGCATGGCATGCAACCTTGTACCGTGCCTTGTGCCGGGGCCTTCGTGCCATGGCCCTCCGACGCGCCGGAAGCCGGTTTCACCCACGCCTCAGGTGGTTTCCAGACAGTCGTCGATGATTCCCCAGAGGTCTCGGACGCCTTCCTTGGATTCGGCGGAGTAAAACACAATGACAGCGTCGTCCTCGAGTTCGAGTTCCTCACGGATCTGTTTCAGGGCGGGTTTGCGGTCGCGAGCGCGCAGCTTGTCGGCCTTCGTGGCGACAATGAGCGCGGGAACGCGAGCCGCGTCGAGCATGTCCAATAAGGCATGGTCGGCGTCATTGGGCTTGTGCCGGGCATCGACAAGATGCATTACCAGGCGCAGCTGTTCCCGTCCGGTGATGTATTCGGTAATCGAGCGTTCCCAGGACATGCGCTCCTTTTTCGAGACCTTGGCGAAGCCGTAACCAGGAAGGTCGACGAAATACACTTCCCCGTTAACGTCAAAAAAGTTGATTAGACGGGTCTTGCCAGGTTTCTTGCTTGTCTTGGCTAGTCCGCGCCGGTTGAGCAGGATGTTGAGCAAGGTCGATTTGCCCACATTGGAGCGCCCTACGAAGGCAATCTCGGGGCGCATGTCGCCGGGATAATGTTCTGGACGCACCGCGCTGGTGACAAATTCCGCGTGGCGAACTTTCATTTCTTCTTCCGCTTCCAGCCGAACGCCACCGCCAATGCTTCGTCGATGTGCTCGACCATAACGAAACTAAGGTCCTTCTTCACCTCGTTGGGCACGTCGCGCAGGTCTTTTTCGTTTTCCTTGGGAAGCACGATGGTTTTTATACCCGCCCGGTGCGCCGCGAGAACCTTTTCTTTCACGCCGCCCACAGGCAGGACGCGGCCCCGCAGGGTGATCTCGCCCGTCATAGCCAATGCGGGCTTCGGCGGCTTCTTTTTCAAGGCCGACAGCAACGATACTGCGATGGGGACACCGGCGGACGGACCGTCTTTGGGAATGCCGCCCTCGGGCACGTGCACATGCACATCGAACATCTTGGCGAAGGTCACGGGGATACCCAATTGGCTGGCATGAGCCCTCAGGTACGTATAAGCCGCCTGCGCCGATTCGCGCATCACCTCGCCCAACTGTCCGGTCAGCGACACCTCGCCCTTGCCGCGGGCGAGGCTGGTCTCGATATGCAGAATGTCGCCGCCGACAGCGGTCCACGCGACGCCCACGGCCACCCCCACGCCGGGCTTGGTATCGGCGCGATTCTCGAGATAGTCGGGCGGCCCAAGCAGTTCGCTTACACGGCTCTCGTTGATGACCATCTTGCGGTTTTGGCCTTTGTCGACGACCCGCACGGCCACCTTGCGACAGACGTTGGCGATCTGCCGTTCGAGTTCCCGCACGCCGGCCTCCCGCGTATATCCTTCGATGATGGTTCGAACGCCCTTCGGCGTGAAACGGACAGCCTCCACGTCCAGCCCGCATTCCTTCATCTGTTTGGGCACCAGAAAGTGTTGGGCGATCCGTTCCTTCTCGAAAGCCGTGTAGCTCGATAGCCGTACGACTTCCATACGGTCGTGCAGCGGCGCGGGAATTTCGTATTCGTCGTTGGCGGTCGTGATGAAGAACACTTCCTGAAGATCCACGTCCACTTCGAGGTAGTGGTCGCTGAAGGCGTGATTCTGTTCCGGATCCAGCACCTCGAGCAGGGCCGACGACGGGTCGCCCCGGAAGTCCATGCTCATCTTGTCCACCTCATCCAGCATGAATACCGGATTCTTGACGCCGCCTCGGGCCAGTCCCTGGATAATTCGTCCCGGAAGGGCCCCTACGTAGGTGCGGCGATGACCGCGAATCTCGGCTTCGTCGCGAATGCCGCCGAGAGAGACCCGCACGAATTTTCGCTTCATGGCACGAGCGATCGACTTGCCGAGTGACGTTTTTCCCACGCCTGGCGGGCCCACCAGGCACAGTATCGGACCCTTCGACTTTCGGTTCAGCTTGCGGACCGCCAGGAACTCGAGGATGCGCTCCTTGACTTTCCTGAGACCGTAATGGTCTTCGTCGAGGATTTCTCGAGCTTCTTTGATGTCGATGTCGTCGCGGCTGCGCTTGCTCCAGGGCACATCGACCAGCCATTCGAGATAGGTCCGGATAACACCGCTTTCAGGACTCATCGAGGGCGTGCGTTCAAAACGCCCATACTCGCGGAGAGCCTTCTGGCGGACTTCCGCGGGCATGCGCGCCTTCTCGATCTGCTTGCGCAGGTCGGCAAACTCGTCCATTCCTTCTTCGCGCGCACCGAGTTCCTGTTGAATCGCTTTCAACTGCTCGTGAAGGTAGAACTCCCGCTGGCTTCGGTCCATTTGGTCGCGAACCCGGTCACGCACCCGCCGTTCGATGTCCATGAGATCGTTTTCGCGCATCAGGAGGGTCGAGATGTGTTCGAGACGCGCCGAGGGATCGAGTTCCTCGAGCAGTTCCTGCCGCTCATTGGCGCTCAAGGGCAAATAGGCGCAGATCAGGTCACCCAGAGTCGCGGGCTCCGGTATGCTTTGAAGTGAGCCGACGACTTCCGGGGATACCCGCTGGCTGGCGTGGGCGTACTCTTCGAATTGCCGGAGCGTCATCCGCATGTATGCGGTGGTCTCCTCATTGACCTCGACGTGCTCGACCTCGACGCGCTCGACCTGTACCTCGGCATACCCGCCTTTGCGGGAAAGCCGAAGCACCCGGCCACGGGCAAGACCTTCGATGACCACTTTCATCGTGCCGTCGGGCATGCGCAACGTCTGCAAAATGTTGGCGGCGACTCCGACGCGGTATAGGTCGTCGACTCCGGGCGACTCGACTTCCGGGTCTGTCTGCGAACACAAGAAGAGCGGGCGTCCCGAAGAAAGGCTCTCTTCCACTGCCGCCACCGATGCCGGCCTTCCTACGAGCAGCGGCACAACCATCTGGGGGAAAACAACCACATCTTTTAGCGGCAGAAGCGGCAGACGATCGGTGCGTTCTTGTTTCTTGGATGCCATTCTGACTTCCTTACTCAGGTGCAAATACCACTACGCGTATGATCTCATCCCAACGATGCAGGAAATGTCAATTTGACGGCAGGCCGGTCAAGTCCAGCCCTCACAAAGCGGGACCGGAGGAACGCGGTGTTCCTCCGGTCCGACAAAGACCCTCTCGCGCGAAAACAGTGAAAATGGGCTGGGCCGCTGACAAAGCCCTTAGGCCGAGGCCGAGGACTTGCCCTCCTCGGGACGCCCTTCAGCCTCGTGTTCATAGACAAGCAACGGCTCTTCCTTGTTGAGGATAACTCCCGGAGTGATGATGCACTCGCGAACGTCCTTTCGGGAGGGAATCTCAAACATCACGTTTAACATGGCTTGTTCGAGAATGCTGCGCAGACCCCGCGCGCCCGTGTCTTTCTCGATGGCATAGTCCGCGACAGCGTCGATGGTTTCCTCGCTGAAACGGAGCTTGACATTCTCCATCTCGAAAAGCTTCTGATATTGGCGCATGATGGCGTTCTTGGGCTCGACCAGGATTCGCCGGAGGTCCTCTTTGCTCAACTCGCGCAAACTTGCGATCACTGGGACACGGCCCGAGAATTCGGGGATCATGCCGAACTTGATCAGGTCTTCAGGCTCGACCAGCTCAAGCAATTCGCCCGTGCTGCGCTCATGGCGCGACTGTACATTCGCGTTGAAGCCCATGACATTTTGCCGGGTCCGCCGCTCGACAATCTTCTCGAGCGAATTGAAGGCGCCCCCGCAAATGAACAGGATATTCGTCGTATCTACTTGAATACACTCTTGTTGGGGATGTTTGCGGCCGCCTTGAGGCGGCACATTCGCAATCGAACCCTCCAGAAGCTTCAGCAGCGCTTGCTGCACACCCTCGCCCGACACATCGCGCGTAATAGAGGGGCTGTCGCCTTTGCGCGCAATCTTGTCTATCTCATCGATGTAGACAATGCCAGTTTCTGCGCGGCCCGGATCGAAGTCCGCAGCCTGCAATAACTTAAGTATAACGTTCTCAACGTCATCGCCCACGTATCCCGCTTCGGTCAGGGTCGTCGCATCCACCACCGCGAACGGCACATCCAGCATTTTCGCAAGGGTCTGGGCCAGCAAGGTCTTACCACAACCCGACGGACCGATGAGCAGCACGTTGGACTTGTGAAGCTCGACCCCGTCGATTTCTCCACCTGATAGAATGCGCTTGTAGTGATTGTGAACCGCCACGGAAAGAATGCGTTTGGCCTTTTCCTGACCAATCACATACTGCTCAAGATAGTGGAAGATCTCGTCCGGGCGAGGAACCTTCAGGCCTCGAGACACCCCCTTGCGGGCGCGGTCTTCCGCCACGATTTCCGAGCATAGCTGGACACACTCGTCGCAGATGTTAACTTCTGGCCCGGCAATGAGTTTGCCGACTTCGTCATGACGCTTCCCGCAGAAGGAACAGGTGGGGACGTCACCTCGCGTGCGATGTGGAGCCATACATACCTCCCTTGGTGACGAGACTGTCGACAGTTGTTATAGCATTGTTAGGCGATTTTGTCAACAGTTTTCTCGCCCAGGGCATTCAATAAGGTACTGCTTCTTCCTATATTTAGCAGGATAGCCGCGTTTTCTGCAAGTTTCATCCCGCCCCGTCGGGCGCGGCAGCGGGGCCCACTGGCCTTGTACTTATTCACACTACCTTTTTGATAAGCTCTTTTCTGACTGTGACTTAACGGCTTCGCGGCGGAGTATTTCGTCCACCAGACCGTATTCTTGTGCCTCGCGGGCATCCATGAAGAAATCGCGGTCGCTGTCACGGCGGATGTTTTCGATGGGCTGGCCGGTGTGGCGAGCCAGGATTTCATCGAGCATTTCGCCGACACGGACGATTTCCCTGGCCTGGATATCAATGTCGGAGGCCTGCCCGTGTGCGCCGCCCATCGGCTGGTGCAGCAGGAAACGGGAATAAGGAAGCGCGAACCGTTTTCCGGGAGAACCCGCAGCCATCAAAACGGCGCCCATGCTTGCAGCCTGTCCGAGACAGATACATGAGACATCCGGTTTGATGTATTGCATCGTGTCGTAGATGGCCAGACCCGCAGTGACACTGCCGCCCGGCGTGTTGATGTACAATTGGATGTCCTTATCAGGATCTTCCGATTCCAAGAACAGAAGCTGCGCAATCACGTAGTTGGCGACATGGTCGTCGATCGGGAAGCCGAGGAAAACGATACGTTCCTTAAGCATCTTGGAATAGATGTCGTACGGCCGCTCGCCACGGCTTGTATCTTCATAGATCGTGACTGCCCGGAGATCCAGGGGGTTTCGTAGATACTCATGCATCATTGGCGTCTTCTTGCGCCTCCAACTCTTCTTGCTTGACAGCCTTGTCCTTGACCTTGGCGTTTTCCATGACCAGTTTCATCGCCTTGGCGCGGTACAAGCGGCCCTCGGTCCGGCTGCGGCGATCGCCTTCCTCAAGATAGCTGGAAACCATATCCGACTGCACACCAGCGCGCATGGCGATTGAGGCGACTTCCTGCTCGAAATCTTCGTCCGTGACCTCGATACTCTCTGCTTCACCAATCTTGTTAAGCGTTGTGATGCGTTTAACGTCGAGTTCGGCCGTCTCGCGGGCTTTCTTGCGCAGTTCGTCCTCGCGCGCCTCGATATCCGCCATCGAGGTGCCCGTCTGACGAAGCCGGGAAACCTGTTCGCGGTACATGTCTTCGCCCAATTCGTCGAGGAGGCTCTTGGGCAATTCGTACTTGCACTTCTTCATGACGGCGTCGAGCGCGCGGCTCTCCGCAATTGCGTTGCTCTGCTCGGCCGCGTTCTCGCTCATCTGCGTGCGGATTTTCTCCTTCATATCGGCCACGCTCTCGAAGCCCGCCTGTTTGGCAAACGAGTCATTCAGCTCCGGCATCTGGCGGCGTTTCAGTTCCTTTACCTTGATACTAAAATCCGCCTTCTTGCCTCGAAGTTCCTCGTTGGGCAGATTCTGGGGCAGAGACACGGTACAAGAGACCTCCGAACCGGGTGAACTGCCGAGCAGCGCCTTCTCGAACTCAGGGAAAAACCGCTTGGTGCCGAGGATATACGGATAGTCGCTGGCCGAACCACCGGCGAATCCCTCGCCGTTTACCGTCCCCTTGAAATCAATGATGACCTGGTCGCCATCCGCCGCCGTGCCGTCGCCGAGGGTCTCGAAAACCGCATAGCGCGAACGCAGATCCTGAACGGCCACATCGACTTGCTCGTCTTCGACCGCAATCACAGGCCGTTCAACGCTGACGCCCTTGTACTTGCCCAGCTCCACGCGCGGCGCGACTTCGAACTTGAAGGTGAACGTCAGGGGCTCATCTTCCGGACGCTCCTTCTTCTCCTCGAGCCCATCGATATCCGGCATGCCCAGAGGCCGCAGCTCTTCGTCTTTGATCAGTTTTTGAAACGCAGCGCTTACAAGCTTGGCCTCGACTTCCCCCTTGACAATCTTGCCGAACTTCTTCTCGATGAGTTTGCGCGGCGCCCGGCCAGGGCGGAACCCCGGTACTTCGGCTTCCTTCTTCAGCTCGTCGATCATCTCGGCCGATTTCTGGTTTTTGTTTGCAGGCGGAATGGTGACCTTGACTTCGTAGGCGCAGTCGCCCTTGTAGTCGACTTCGAATTGTGGGTCTTCTACGAAATCGTCCTCTTCCTCCTCCGCCGTCCCGGCAGTGGCTTCCTTCGTTTCTTCCTCAGCGGCCGCCACGGTTTCATCCTGTTCCGGCTGCTTTTCGTCTTCGTGCTTTTTCTTTTTTTCTGCCATGGGGTCTAATCTACCTTTGTCAACGTTGCCATCAGGCTTGCACAGCGTTTCCCTTCGGTACATGGTGGGCGAGGCGGGACTCGAACCCGCACACCTTGCGGCACTGGATCCTAAGTCCAGCGCGTCTGCCAATTCCGCCACTCGCCCGCGGGTTCACCCGCTTCCAACATGCCATATCACTCAAGCGCGTAGCGCCATTCTAACACGGCATCCTGCCTTGGGTATCATGCCCGAGCCGGCAAAAAGAGAGTGGCTGGGGAGCCAGGCTTCGCCAACTCCCCGAACGGCGTCCACGCCCACAATCCAAAACCGAAAATTGATGTTACCATAATAAAACCAAGGTTTTCAACACGTTGTCGCCGCTCCTGTTACCGTATCGCGGTTCTCGAGGAAGCCTTTTGCCGCACTTGACCCGGCTGGTTTGCCTGTTCTCCCGGGCGCTGCTCCGAAGTGCCTCTCTTGAGAGACGTGCCCACATCGGAGACGCATAGGCCAGACGAATTGAGGTGCGCCGCTACCCGAGGATGTAGTAGAGTGATGTTCAAGGGCACGGCCAGCCGGTGCTATCCACCTTGAAATAAGGGAGTTGCCATGGATGCATCCAGTATCAACGTCAGTCTAGCAGACTTGCTGATTCCGCTCGCAAAAACCATAGACATGATGAGCCCCGCTCTGGCCGAGCATCATCTCGGTGTCGCGTATTTCGCCTTGCGCATTGCGGAAAGCTTGGGGCTGCCCGAGGAGGAGAGCCGGACCCTGGTGATTGCGGGCATGTTGCACGACATCGGCGCCTTCTCCCTTGATGAACGGCTGGATATTCTGGATTTCGAGTATCGAGAACCCGACAACCACTGTAGCACGGGTTATGAGATTCTCAGGCGTTTCGAACCGTTCTCGGATGCCGCCGGCATCATCCGGTTCCATCATGTGCGTTGGGACGACGGGAAAGGGAGCCAACGCGATGGAGTGACCGTGCCCCTGGCGAGCCACATCATTCACCTGGCCGATCGCCTCTCGGTCCTGGTCCCCAAGAATATTCGCGCCCTGAGCAGGGTTCCATCGGTCTGTAAGAAGATCCGGGAACGCCGGGTCGCATGGTTCCATCCTGAACTGACCGACGCGGTTCTCGCGTTCGCCCATCGAGACAATATCTGGATGGATGTCATCTCGCGCTCCGTCGAGCGGCCGCTCGCGGCTTGTCTCAAGAAGTCCCGCCGCGTGGCCACGCAGGACGAACTGCTCCAATTCGGCGAGCTTGTGTGCCAGTTGATCGATTTTCGCAGTCCCTTCACAGCGACTCATACCAGCGGGTTAGCGGCCGTGGCCGAAGCTCTCGGCCAACGCCTCGAATTCGAGGAAGCCGAACAAAAGCTCTTGAGACTCGCTGCCCACCTTCACGACTTGGGCAAGCTGGCCGTGCCGCTCGAGATCCTCGAGAAACCCGATCGCTTTACCGACGACGAATGGAACACGATGCGGTCTCACGTCTACTACACCTTCCACGCACTCGCCCCTCTCCCGGAGTTGGACCTGCTCACCTCCTGGAGCGCCCTGCACCAGGAACGCCTTGATGGCAGCGGCTATCCTTTTGGATACACCGCCGACCTGCTTCCCCTGGGCGCGCGCGTACTGGCGGTCGCCGACGTGTTTGTGGGCATCACCGAAGACCGGCCCTACCGGAAAGGCATGCCTGAACCCGAAGCCCGCGCGGTGCTGGCCGACATGGTTGCCAACCGAAAGCTCGACCCCGATGTTGTCCGCGTGCTTTTCGACGAGTTCGACACGCTCAACACCATCCGCGCCCGGGCGCAAGAGACTGCCCGCGAAGCTTTTGCCGCGTTCAGAAAAAGACTGGCATATCCGGCGCGGAGCACGTGATGGCTTCCAGTGGCGCCCTATTGCCCTTCCGCGCGCCCGCCGGCCACCGACGGCCTCACCTCGCTTTGATACAGTCCGATCTCCGCGAACGGAATGGGCGCCAGGCCGTGCTGGCTCAGCACAGGGGCGAGCGCGCCGAGGCTGAGGCCTGACTCGCTCGTCAAGACGGCGTCTGCCGTCGTGACGATGTTCTCCGTGAGGACTCCACGCCCGCTGTCGCGCCGGATGAACTCGCCGCAGTTCAGCACGAGGTTATGCGCGATGGTATTCACGTCATGGTCTTCGGCGAGCCGCTCGAGTTCGGGGTAGCGTTTCAGGTAGAGCACGGGCTCGATCTGGGGCGATCCCATGGCGTTGGCCGCGAATTGCCGCCAACGGGCCTCGCCCCACGCCGAGAAGCTCACAGCCGCCATGCACTCGACAAAGACATTGTTGTCGACCAGGTTGTCTTTGCCGCCATGGATCTGCACGCCGCCGAACCCTAGTTTTCCGGCGGAGGCACGGTAGAATATGTTCCCGTAGATCCGTGTGCCCGAAATCGCGTCGTCGAGCCGGATGCCCGCCTGCCCGCATGCAGGAGCTTCTTGGGGATTGGTCTGGTTGCCGATATGGTGCCAGTAATTGTACCGGAAGACGTTGCCGCGGTACGTCGCGTTCCCGAACATGTCGGCGCCGCCCTGGTCGTCCGATTCCCGCACCACGCGATAGATTTCGTTCAGCTCGATCACGTGGTCGTTGCCCTCGATGCGCATGGCGCTGCTCGGGATGTCGTGGAGCCGGTTGCGCGCGACGCGGTTCCCGACGCCATTAAGCAGGACCGCGGGAGTGTAGGTGTGGTCGATGCGCGACAACTCATGAACGTCGCAGTTCTCGATGAGGTGATTCCCGGGCGTCAGCGTCTTGCGGTCGCCGCCCGAGACTACCAGCCCGCCCCGGCCCAGAGAGTACACGTCGCAACCCAGCAGCGTGTGCGAGTTCCCCCCTGCAACAACGATGCCGTCGCCGCCGCAGCGCCGCACGATACAGCCCGCGACCAGACAGTTGCTGCCGCCGCGAATCTCGACCGCGTTTACGCCGCCAAGCTCCCAAACCAGGCCCTTGAACGACGTGTACGAGACGTTGTCGGTCCGGACGAACGGAAAGTTCGAGACCGAAAGTTCGACTGCCGCCTGTGACAGATCCGAGGGGGGATAAAAGTAGAGAATGCGGTTGGGGCGGTCCAGGTACCACTCGCCTGGCATGTCGATCTCGCTGAGCACGTTTATGGCGTAATACGGCGCGCCCGCGCGGTACCCGTACCCGCAGTAGGGTTCTTCCAGCACGAACTCCCGCTTTTCGGTGTCGATCGACGCGACCCGCTCATACGAGTCCGCCCAGTCCCAAAACCAGTACCCGTACAACAGAACGGCATGCTCATCCTTCCAACGCGCGGGCCGGTCACCCTCGTACAACAACCGCCCGGTCTTGCTTCCTTCGCGCCCATGAGCCGTATGGCCGTCCTTCACGACAACGTCCGCAACGCGCACAAACTCTTCGTTGGGCCAGCGCGACAAAGGCATCGGTTTCCCGTCGAAGAACAATTCCATCACGGGATGCGTTTTGAAGCCCAGTCCGCTGTTGAAGCCGCCCAGCCGGAGCGGTTTCAACTCGCCGATCCCGAACTGCGCGAGGCCGGCCTGCATCACTTTGCCGCGCGCCTCTTCGGGAAGCCGCGCCAGAATGGCCTCGCCGGTCACCGGCGCGAATCCTTCGACACGAATCCCGCCGCTGAACACAGGCGTCTCGCCGTCGGCAGCCCAATACCGGATCGGAGCCGAAGCCTCGCCGGAATCTTCGGCAGTCAGCGCAAATGTCTGCGACACCTGGTAGTGGCCTCCGCGTATGACCACCGTCGCGCCGCCCTGCGCGAACCGGCCCTCTTGCTTCAGCTCACGTAGTGCATCACGCGCCCGCTCTAACGTCGCGAACGGCTGCTCGGCAGTGCCCGGAGCCGCGTCCGAACCGTCCGGAGCAACATAGAGTACAACGGCGGGCAGGGGCCACTCGGGAAGCCGCGCGCGTTCGGCTACGGCCTGAATATTGGCACCGCCTTCAGCGCTCGATGCTGGCCTCCCCGTGCCGGTCAGGCAAAAGAACACGGCAACAAGAACAACCACCAGTCGGAAATAGCGCAGCCTCATGCGGATTACCCTCCGTTGATTTAAGCATAAGCCAGCCGGCTCCGCGGACATACTTCGCGGACCACATACTACCCCCACTGGCGTTACCGATCTCACCAGTCGAATCCTGGTGCAAACTCGATAGGTTCCGAGATCTCTCAATGCTTCGTTAAGAGATGTCACCCGTTTGACCATGGGGTGGAAGAAGACTTCTGCTTTCCGTATTCCCTCCAAGTCGCGAACTGCGATAGCGGATGCTTCATTGGACCTCGTGTTGCGAGCCCTTTCGCCGACAAATGATGCTCTAGTCCGGTCAGCCGCCCTACTCCGCCGCGAGTTCGGCGAGCTGCTGGAAAAGCGTGGATACGATAGTCGGCTCGGAGTCTACGGCAACCTTGCTTGTTCCCAGCCAGGTTTCGTATCCGCCCAACGCGTGTTGCGCGGGCGTCGGCAGGTACCCGAAACCGCCATTGGCTTGCGAGATGGTAAAGGTGACCGGAAGCGGGCTCTCAGCCTTGATGCGCAGTCCCGTTTCCGCAAATGTCTCGAACGGGATCCCGGCAATGCCCAGGTCGCCGATACGCAATGCCTGGACCCAGATATCCACGGTGTCCGGACATTCCCTGAGGTTCAACGTGCGCTGTGCGTAAGAACGCTTGACGATGCCCACCTCGGCTTCGGGCTTGCCGAGAATGTCATTGGCCCACTGCACCTGGGCCTCATCGGGTTTGCGCAGGCCCAGCGTCAGCTTGGTCAGCCGGCCGCCGAGTTTCACCTGGTCCTTGAATTCGATGGTCTGATATGCCCGGAAAACCTCCGCCGCGACGATATTGGCGACCCGGTACATCTGGTCGTAGGGCTCGCGCTTTGGACGCGGCTGACTGTGATTGATGTTGTTGACGTCTCCGCTCGTGCCGTTGGACAAGATGCCCACGAAGGGCGGTTCAAGCCGGTCTGCGCCGAGCAAGTCCTGGATACGGTCAGTAAAGACGCCGTAGTAGTCCGCGGAAATGTGCCCGCCGGGCACGCCGCCCACGTAGTGCAGCGAGTAGTTCGCCAGAAGCGCGATCGGCCGCCCTTCCACGGACCGTACCGCCAGAAACACGATCCCGGGGTCGGTTGGTCCGGCCGGCTTCACCAAAGATGCGTGCCCCCCCGGCGGATTCATGCGTACCTGGTCCTGCGCGCCATACGGGCTAACCATCAGAGCAGGATCGCTCATGTACCATCGTCGGTTGAAGACCTGGTCCGGTTCTTCACCTTTCCCCCAGCCGACCTGGGCCGGTTCGAGATTGTTGATGGCGCACTGAACGCCGTCGACGATACGGTCCGCCAAGAACCGCTGATACTGAGTAAGCTCCCCGTAAACCCCGGGACATTTCGATACTCTTGCGGGCGGCCCCGAATGCGTATGGGTAGACGCCATGAACAAGTGTTCGGGGGGAATTCCAGTGATTTCCTGAAGCCGTTTCTTCGCCTCGTCAAATACGTTCTGATCAATGCCCAGGTTGTCGCAGATCACGATGGCCAGACGCCGTTCGCCGTTGTCGAGCACCAGACAGCGCACGTGCAGGTCATCATGAATGTGGGTGGCTTTCGGGACTTCAAAGTTACCCACGATGTCGCACCCCAGCGGCGGCGTGATATTTGCCTTGGCTGCGCCCGCCCGCAACACCGGCGCTTCCGTTTCCGCCGCATTGCCTGCCATCGCGAACAGACACGCCGCTGCCAACAGACCAAGTCCGAATTGCATAACAGAATTGAGCTTCAACGAGTTCATGGGCTGCCTCCTTGAATTGTGTTATGGCCGCATTGTAGCAGAACCACTCGCACAGGGCATGGCGCAACGGCGGCGGTGCCGGCCCGGGTTCGCCGCGAGCCATGGTATACTGGCTTCGATTCACGGATACACCAGGCTTTGCGCCGGGAGGATCATCGCCATGGAGCCCGCAAGGAAAGAACAGTTTCTCACACTTTGGAACAAGTACTTCCCGGGAGCGGACCTGCCTATAACGTTCTTCTACACGAACCAGCCCCGGGGAGCTGAACCGCCCGACGAACACCAGTGTTTTCTTGCCCAATTGGCCGATGTCCGAAGAGGACGTACGCTCTTCTTCAGCGTGGATTCGGTCGTGTGCTCGGGGGGAAAGAGGTATCTGGGCTTTTCTCAGGCGCTCATGCCCAAGTTCGAATACTTCCTTTCATGCGGCATCCCCGGCAAGATGGAAGGTGAGCGGTACAAGAAATCCCCGGAACTGGTGAAAGAATTGTTGGAGAAGGCGCCCACGTTCGTTGCCCCAGCGCCCTACGCCGTCTTCAAGCGCTGGGATTGCCTCGGACCCGACGATCAGCCGGAGGCAGTCATATTCTTCGCACGGCCGGATGTACTTTCCGGACTGTTTACGCTCGCGGGTTTCGAGGAGTCCGATCCCGAAGCCGTGGTGGCTCCGTTTTGCGCGGGTTGCGGGTCAATTGTTTGTTATCCGTATCTGGAAGGGCGTCGTGAGCAGCCTCGGGCCGTGTTGGGATTGTTCGATGTCTCCGCGCGGCCTTGGGTGCCCGCGGAAACATTGACCTTCGCCATTCCGATGCGCAAGTTCGAACGCATGGTTGACGACATGGACCAGAGTTTCCTGATAACCGGTTCGTGGGAGCGGGTGAAGGCCCGCCTGTAGAGGAAATCCGGGGAGTCTTCGGGGACACGATAGAATGGCACTGACTTAAGCGACAACTGGGGGCCGGTTTTCCAACCGGCCCCCGCTCGGCATGCCCACGCATCATTGCTCTTCTCTAGTTCTCGAGACCTTCGGCCGCACGGGTGGCGTGGTCACGAAACCACGCCACAGCGGGAGCGCCACAGCCGGAGGGAGCGTGCGCGCGTTTCTTACCACAGGTGTCTTGGGCATTCACACTGACAATTGAGTATTGTGTCCCCAGAATTGCTTAGACCCGGATAAACGTTCCCTTGCGGTAGAGGTAGAGCAGGATCAGCCAAACAATCAGGAACCCGGTGAACGCGATGACGAAGGGACCAGCCTGTCCCAGTTTCGCGGCCAGCCCGCCGACGAGGTCTTCGCTGATGTGGCGGAAATCGATGAGATGTGTCGCGACGTACACGGCGATGGCGTTCATGCCAATTACAATGAATGGGAACGCCCATTTCCGGTATTTCTTCACGTCGATGACCCAGTAAAAGCCCGCGAGCAAGAGGTAGCTCAATCCGCCGGCCCACAGGACCATCGAGCTTGTCCAGATGTGCTTGATAATGGGGAACCATATCCCCCATATCCACCCCGCTGCAAGACATCCAACGCCGGCCGCCAGGAGGGTGAGGGCTTTGTTGTTGGGCGTCCGGTCTGAGCGCAGCACGTGTCCTCCCAGAGCGCCGAGCAGGACGCTTGCGGCGAACCCCAAGCTGCTGAGCACCCAGGTGTAGGTCGTGCCGTCGCGGAACCGGCCCAGGACCGCCTCGTCAACGTACATGGCCAGATTGGCAGCTGGTTCCAGCACGCCTGCGCCGTGCCCGGGAATGGGGACAAACGCCATCAGCAGCCAGTATGCCACCAGCAGGGCGCCGGTGGCGAGCATCTGCCCCCTGACGGACACGGTCAGCATCAGGATGGTGGCAACGAGATATCCCGACGCGATGGATTGCAGCGTATTCGAGTATACGTGCAACTTGGACAGGTCGAATTCCAGGAGGTTGCCCTGAACCATCATGCCCAGCACCCAGAGAAGAAGGATTCTGCGCGCAAGCCGAATATACAGTGCTTTCTTGTCTTTCTTGTCTCGGCCTGTTCCCGTCCACTTCGAGAGTGAAAAGGGCAGGGACGCGCCGCTTACGAACAAGAACAGCGGCATGATGAGGTCCCACCCCACAAACCCTTTCCACGCGACATGGTCGAACTGGCGGGCGAGCCAGTCCGGCACGGGATTGACGAATATTGCCACAAACGAGAGAAACAGGGCATCGCCCCCAATAATCCAGAACATGTCGAACCCTCTAAGCGCGTCTATCGAGGCAAGGCGTTCGCTCCGAGCCGCGGGTACGCCGGGCTCGGAATTCTTCGACTGTTCTCTTGTGGCGGCGACGCTCATGGGAATCTCCTGATGCTCGATGTTAACTGTGCATGCACGATGTCACAATCCCCAAACACGTAGATGCATTCAAACGCCCGGTCAGATGGATGGCCTTGCCGCATCCCCCTGCAGAGTTCTGCACGTCCGCGTTCTACGCAAATGGCAGCCAGTATCCACAAGTCTGTGGAAGAACTTCAACTTTCCGAAGCCGGGCCCCAAGGAGACGCCGTGTCCATCCCCCCGCCATCCTGGCAACGATCGCTTCTTCGAATCACGCGAGCCCATTCAGTTTAGGGGTTCTTCGGATTCGTTCCGGGCGGCAGCCCGATAGGCCCGGGAATCTTGAGACACCAGGCACTGAAGGCGGGCATGTGGAAACCGGCTTCGCCTTCCGGCGAGAAGAAAAGGCCGCTGCCGGACGTGACCGTCTTTTGGTCGCAGTAGAGGTATTCCACGGGCAGTTCGAATCCCGAGTAGGGCGCCGCGGCGAAGGGGTCCAGCGTCACGCGGACCTCCCGGTCGGTTTCCGTCGTGTTCACCATCACCAGGGCATGGCCGCTGCGCCCGTCGAAGGTGGCCAGCGCCTCGATACCTGAGTTCGTGTCGTCAAGAATGACCGTGCTCGCGGGGCTTCCTGCAATGTGGCGATTCACGAAATCGTGTACTCGCGCCAGCGGCCGCACATTCACGGCATCGGCAGGCAAGGCGCTGCTCTGAACGCCAGCTTGCACGGCGAACGTGTCATCCGGGCCAAACATGCCGCAATCGTAGGCGCGAACGTTGTACAGCACCCCGCTGAAAGCTCTGCTCTGGCCCAGATAGACGAGGGCAAGGGCATTCCAGACTCCAGCGACAGGCGCCGCGAGCCTCAGGTCAGGCGGCTCCCATGCATGGAAGTTCATCTGGTACGACGAGACCATCACCGGAAGCTCTCTGCCGAGAATCTCACGAGAAAGCGCGCGGCTTGCCTCAACCTGTTTACGAAGCTCTTTCGTGCGTTCGAACAGTTGCGGAAAGGGGTAATCCGCCCTGCCCGATACGAAGAGGTTCCACGCGATGAAATCGAGTTCTCCACATTCGCGGAGGAGCGCTTCGATGATCACGCTGTCGGGCCAGCAGTCTACGGGGCCGCCCACCAAAAGATCTGGATTGACGGCCTTCACATTTCGGACGAGCCGGCTGTAGTGCCGCGCAAAGGACTGGGGATTCTCCCGCCAGTACTTTTGTCCGGGCCATTCGTCGCAGCACATCCAATATTTGACGAAGAGAGGTCCGGGCCTGCCATAGCGCTCGGCAATCTGCGTCAGCGCTTCGCTCGACCGGTTGAACTGGTCCTCCGCGGGCTCACTCTTGCCGTCCCATCCCTGAATCCACCACTGGGGCAAGAAGGCAAGCTCCTCGACCTGCCACACTTCCTTGGATTTCCGGAGGAACTCGTCTATAGGACCGAAGTTCCACCACAACCCGTTTTCATCGGGCTCGCGCCGGGCGCTTTCGAGCAATACGAGAAGGTTCTCAGCGAAGAATCTACGCATCGTGTCGTCCCAGGCAGGGAGAGCCGGGCAGTGACGGGCCGCGAGGTGGCAGTTGGCGCTCGCAAGGTAACGGCTTACGCGAAGACCCTGTGCGTCCGCCTTGACAGTCACATGAACGGGCGGAACGCCTTCGGCAGGCTCCTGCAGTGGGGGGGCTGCATCCTGAACGGCTTCTTCGCCCGGTCCCACAACGCTTCGGTAGATACCGGAAGGCTGGAACAAAGCGTCAGGCGTGAACAGGAGGCAGTCGATGGCATATTCGCCGAGGTTGGGGGTCAATGGGCATGCGGCGGCGACAGTCAATGGCCCCTCTTCCGGCGCAACCGGACCCAGGGAATGCCACGCCCAATGCGGCGTTTGCGTATTGTGCCAGGCAAAATCTCCGTTGTGCTTTGCAATCCCTACGTTCACACCGGTGCACCGGACCCAGAGGATGCAGCCGGGATGCTCCGATGGAATCTCCAGTCGCGTAACCTCCACCTGCCGCCGGTCTCCAATACCGGCCGGATCGATGGTCACGCGCAGCCCGGCACTCGAGAATATGCTGTCCGAGACGACAAGAGCCGGGTCCGTCATCATCCCGTCCTCGGCCTCCACGCATATTGCGTCCGAGGGAACCTGGGCCATAACCGAACCTTGCAGCGCTACAACCGCCAATGAGATTCCAAGAGCAGCCCGGAGAAGGTGTGTCTGCGTCACTTCATCGTTCCTTTCCGCTTTCGATTCCCTGCCATACGTCGCCGGAGCCGCCTGTCGGAGGAACACGGCGTTCCTGCTCAGGACTCGGGCGCCGTGAACGGGCTTGCAATCGTGTTTGCCAATCCAGAGAATCATGTGTCGTCTTCAATACACATGGACGCCTCATTATGGCAAACCTGCCCGTTGGGAGGGAAAACGCATGCCTGGTCACATTAACCGCCGGAGGTTCCTCGGGGCCGCCGTGGCGCCGGCTGTATTTCAGGTCGTTCCCAGATACGTCCTGGGACAGGGCTACGTGGCCCCCAACGACAAGATTACACTCGCCTACATCGGTCTCGGCACACAGGGACTGCGAGAATTGGAGGCTTTGCTTTCGAGGCCCGAAATCCAGGTCGTCAGCGTGTGTGACCCCAACACGGACAGCAAAGACTATGTGGATTGGAGTAGGGATGGTCTGCGGAACGATATAAGGCGCCTCCTGGGGAATCCAAACTGGCGGGCTGAAGTTGGCGGTATTCCTGGAGGAAGGGAAGTGGGACGGGAGGTCATACAGACGTATTACGCCTCGAAGAGCGGCGACAGCACGTTCAAGGGGATATCGGCGTACGCTGACTTCCGCGAGCTGCTCGATAAGGAAAACGAGCTTGACGCAGTCAAGATCATGACGCCCGATCACCTGCATGCGGCCATCTCAATCGCCGCCATGAACCGGGGCAAACATGTACTCATGCACAAACCCATTGCCAATCGCATGCGGGAGTCCAGACTGGTCCTTGACACCGCGCAGCGTACGAAGTTGGCCACACATCTGCTAGCATGGTCCGCAAACGATTCCATAGACACCGTTATGGCGTGGATCCGGGACGGCGCAATCGGCACGTTGCGGCAGGTCCACAACTGGTCGAACCGTCCGGTTTGGCCGCAGTACCCGACGCTGCCGAAGGACACGCCGCCCATTCCGGCCGGATTCGACTGGAATCTGTGGCTTGGCCCGGCCATGGACCGCCCTTATCATCCCAACTATACCCACGCTGTGTTTCGCGGGTGGTACGATTTCGGGGGCGGTTCGATCGCCGACATGGGCCATTACAGCCTCTGGGCCGTGTTCAAAGCATTGGACCTGGACGTCCCCATCAGCGCCGAGGCCACTCCCAGCCACGTGGCCGAGATAAATGGGCAGGTCAGCAGGGTGATTCACAACGAATGGTCCTTCCCCGCCGCATGCACCATTCGCTTCCAGTTCGCCGCCAAAGGGGACCGGCCCGCGCTCGACTTGTTCTGGTACGACGGCGGCATGAAACCTCTCACACCTGACGAGATGGCGGAAGATGACGAACGAATGCCCGCGGAAGGCATGATGTTTGTCGGCGACAAAGGAAAGATTCTCTCCGGCTTCCTTCTCCAGAAACCTCGAATTATCCCCAAGAAGAGGATGCGCGCGTACCAGGAGTCAAAACCGCAGGCCGCAGGTCCCAGCGATGCCGGCGCAGCCGCGCCCGGCATTGTACAGTGGCTCGAGGCCTGCAAGGGCGGCAAACCCAGCATGGGCAGTTTCCTGGAAGCCGCCGCTCTTTCCGAGACCATCAATCTCGGCGCCGTCGCTCTGCGGGCGGGCGGAAGGGTCCTCTACGATGCCGCCAACATGCAGATCACCAATGTGCCGGAAGCGAACAAGCACCTCACCCGGGAGTATCGGCCGGGCTGGGAGCTTTAAGAACAAAAGCCTGTTCTATTTCGCATACGACTGCCGTCAAGCGACATGCAAGCCGTCAGAACCCGTTGGATACCGCTTGAATTGTTGGTGCAAGACGTTCCTCGCCTCATCGCCACGGTGCACGCGTCCATAACTTCGAACAGGCCGAAAGGTCCGGCCGCTCAAAACGTGTACTGCGGGATTTTCAGCAGCTCGCCGTTCTTGAGAGCAGACTGATGGGCGACGATGCCGGCCACGGTCATGTTCAGCGCCCACGCCACGTTGATGAGGGGTGGGCGTTCCTGAAGGATAGACGTGACAAATTCTTCGCAGAGGTAGCCGTGCGAGCCGCCGTGGCCGCCAGCTTCGACCCCGGGCGGCAGGGGCGGTTTGGCGAGGGTCAGGCCGGAGATATCGGCCGTGCCGTCGTACGTGAGGCCCACCATCGAGCCCTTCTGTCCACGCACGCGACCCATCTCGCCGCCGTGGCCGGGGGTATCCTTGCTCATCAGCATGCGGGCCATGCCGCCTTCGCTGGTGCGCAGCAGGGCGATTTCGGTACCGAACGGGTTCCCGTAAGGATTGTTCTCCGGCTGGCAATGCTGCAGTTCGCTGGGCATGCCCAAACAGGAGACCTCCGTGAAACTTCCACCGGTGACGCAGACATAGTAGCCGGTCGAGTGCGTGGGATACCACAGCGGAGGGCAGCCCACGCGCCAGCCCTTGTAGGAGTCAAGCGGCGTTGGCGCGTAGTGGTAGTATTCGCCTTCCGTGTAGACGAGCTTGCCGAAGCCGCCGGCCTTGAAAATCTCGCGCATCGCGTAACAGTCATCGTGAAACCCGCTCGTCTCGAACATCATGTAGTTGAGCCCTGAGCGCTTGACCGCCTCGTACAGGCGGTCGGCGTCCTCCAGCGAGCCGAAGCACGCCGGCACCGCGCTGGCCACGTGCTTGCCGTGCTCAAGCACTTCGATACAATGGCGGACGTGGCTCGGCGCATCAGTCGCCACCCAGACCGCCTCAATCGCATCATCCTTGACAAGCTCTTCGAGCGACGGATACGTCTTGGCACAACGGCATGCCTGGGCCAGCCCCGCGCAACGGTCGGGGATCAGATCACTCACGGCGACAACCTCGACATTGGGATGATCCTGAAAACCGAACGCCGCCCCGAATTTGCACAAGCCATACCCGACAATGCCCATCCGGATCTTTCGGTCGGAAACCGGTTCCCACGCCTTGTCCGTCCGCGTGTTGCTTCTGACGTCGCCGAATCCCTGAATAGGTTGCTCGCCGGCGCGGGTTTCGCCCGTGGCAGCAAGAAGCCCGGCGCATCCTGCGGCGTTCCCGATGAACGAACGGCGTGTAATCGAGCCAAACATGATGGTCCTCCCAAATGACGCGTAGCGGATGCGGAAAACATCCAATTGACGTGACTATTCCCGTGCTGATGAATCTGCTTGAGTTAATCAAAAACCAGTTGGGGATTCAAACGGCCTGAACGGCCGCGGCGAGCGCAGACAGGAAAGAAAGCCCCCGGGCAAATACGGGCGTCACAATCGTAATGCGTATGCATCGCTGGCGGGCGCTATCGTTGCGCGCATCGATCCGCCCCAGATTTTATGCTGTTCCGCGACATGCTATGCTACGGTGCGGCTCGGCCGACAGGGGGCTGTGGCAGGGCCGCCAGCAACTTGAACACAACCGCCCCCAAATGAGGCTTGTGATGAGTTGGCCTGCACTAATCGTGTTGACTGCCGTGGCCGTCTTCGGTTCGCCGGGAATTGCCGCCGCGGACACGGCCTCCGTGCCCGAAAACGTCTACCAGGGCGAGTTGGTGAGCTACCCGGGGCCATGGGGCTTCCTGCTGGGCCGGCCCCACATCATCCTTGTGAGCGACGAGCAGTTAGAGGCGTTATCGGACCCAGACAAGGTAATCGATATGAGCCTCACATTTACCAAGCATGAGGATAGTCTGCGCCAGTTGTGCGAGCGGGCACAAGCGGCCGGGAACCGCACGCTGGTTCTCGCGTTCGACCATTTCTTCGCTCAATACCGGCCGGGCCAGGAAGGCAAACCCCGCCGCCTCACCCCCGATAAGGACGAATACATCGAGCGGCTCGCGGCCATCAGCAAGTTCGCCCAGCACTACGGGCTTGGCCTCGAACTGAGCCTCTTGTCGCCCTTGGAAATCGGGCCGGGATACGTGGAGCAGACGGGCGAGTCGGGCGTCTGGATGCACTACCGAAAAGGGTTGCGCGACCCGGAAACCGGACGGTACAGCGTGCAGCTCTGGCGGCATTTGCGCTGGGCGAACAACAAGGGCCCTCTCGAACTCATCCCCGCGGGCGTGAGGGTCTTCGCATTCCAGGAAAGAAGCCTTCGCGGCACCCCCTACCTGTACGTCGACCCCGCCGGCATCGTCGAGATCACGGACAACGCCCAGGTCGAGGTGTGGGACAATACGCGCCGCCGCGCGGGCGACTACGAAGCAGTCCGCATTCGTGTCTACGGCGAGTCTTCCGAAGGGGGGCCCCGGGACCGCGTGCTTGTGGTCCAGGAATACCGCACGCCTGAAATGGACTATTTCAGCGGCCAGGCGCTCCCGTACCTCAAGTCCCTCGGCGACAAATATGCGGACGCAGGGGTCAAGCTCAATGCGCTGTATTCGGACGAGATGCACATTCAGCAGGACTGGGGTTACTTCTCTCATCACGACAATGGCGAGTTCGCCATGCGTTATGTGAGCCCAGGTCTCGCAGACGCTTTCGCCAAGGCCTATGGGGAAGAGTACCGCGATCTCGCAAAGTATCTCCTCTATTTCGTTCACGGCCAGGAGGACACCGCGAACGATCTGTCCGCGAAGGCGGGCCGCATGCACGTGTTTGGGGACACGCCCGAGGCGATTCGGGCGACCGCCCTGTTTCGCGCCCGCTACTACCGTCTGTTGCAGGACGGCGTCGTGGACCTGTTCGTCGCGGCGAAACGGCATCTCGAGGAACGGATGGGCCATCTGCTGACCACGCGCGCCCACGCCACATGGGCAGAGAGTCCCACCATCGACAAATGGGACACCGGCGTCGAGCCGCATCAGCAGAATCAATACGAGTACACGTCCAATTTCGTCTGGTCCGATACCGTGCATCAGGCAGCTTCGGCCTGCCACGACTACTTCAAGTGGGGCGATTACTTGACGGGCACGGGTAACGATCATGCAGAAGGCGGTTGGCTTGACCGCGACTATTTCGGGCTGGCCCTGGCGTGCTCGACGGGCATTCTCAACGAAGTCCCTTACTCGTATGCGGCCCATTGGGGCATGCCGTACGAGGTCAGCCGGCGCCGTCAAGCCCTCGTGAATACCTACGGCGCCGCGGCGGACCAGTGTTTCGCCATGGTGCAAGGCATGGCGCACCGGGATACCTCCGTGCTCATGCTTTATCCCCTGGAACTTGTCGCGGCCGAGGAACGTTTCGGCAGTTGGATGACACAATACGGCTATGCGAACTACATTACCCAAGCCAAGCTGCTCGAACGCGGGAAAGTCCTGAACGGAGCCCTCGAGGTAGCCGGACGGCGGTTCACGACGTTGTGCGCCACGTTCGAACCCTTCCCGGCGCCCGAGTTGCTCGAGATGATGCGCGCCATGGTCGAGAACGGATGCCGTGTAGTATGGTCAGGGCCGCCGCCGGTGTTGCTTGCCAACGGAGAGAGCGCGCTCGCGCGGTGGCAGGATCTGACCGGAGTCGACTACGCCCCCGGCCTCAACGAAGGGCTCCTCGCGCCCGGACGCCAAGTCGTGTTTGACGGCGCATTCGCCTCGATCCCGCCCATGACCATCCTGACCGACTTCATCGTGGACCGCATCTACCCCGTCACGCCGCGTGAAGACGTCCAGGCCGTTGCGCGCGTGAAAGAGAAAATCGTAGGAGCGCACAGAGTGACGCCCAGCGGCGGATCGGTAACGTTTCTGGGATTCCGTCCGCGCGATGACCAGTCCATGAGTCTCGGTTATGAAGAACGGCACTGGTTCGATATTCTCGACGCACTCGGGGCGTACCCGGGCACCGGCCGGTTCGAGGGTGTGAATGACAACGCCGATTACGTCTCTCGTACTTCGGATTACCTGGCGTGCACGTTTCCAAACGGGGCCGTTTCCATCGCCCCCCATCTCCGTCTCCTGGAAGAATGCTGGCCCGGCGGATTCGCCCGCAAACCCGACGAGGACAAGGCCATCGTCGAGCAGCTCGACCTGCCTTCGGAAGCCGTTTTGCTCGACGGATTCCACGTGGGCGGACATGCCGTAACGTACGCGGGCAACCACGCCGTTACCTTCCGTATGGATGACGAAGGCCGATTGACTGCCTTCTGCGGGATGGGAAGCGACCGGATCACCATCGACGGCAAGACGACCGTCTACGCAGACAGTCCCATACCCACCGCGGCCTGGGCGCCCGTCGAATCCCAACGCCGCATAGAGGGCGGCGCTCTCATGGAGATGTTCTTTCAAGGAGACGGCGCCGTCCACATCCCCGTCTACGGGTTGCCCGAGGCCGTCCAGGTCGTGGCACAGGGCCCGACCCTCGGCAGCCGCGGTCAAGCTGTCCCGAGCCAGCGCGAGGGCGATACTCTCACCATCACTCTCGACCAGACGAGTTCAAACCGCTGGCTCTTCGTCCTGCCGGGCGGATGACATCCATCGAGCACGTACAGGCCGCGACGTTGCTGCCGGCCCCGCTCTGATGATGCCCGCACAACCGACCCGCTGCCTGGCGAGTCTGAACATATGACGCGCTCCCCCTTTGAACCATTCACGCCCCCACCGTACAATTCACCAATGCGAATCGGTTTAGTCACCCTCGGTTGCGACAAGAACACCGTTGACAATGAATATATCGCCGGACTGTTCGAAGCCCGCGGGTGTACCGTCGTCTTCGAACCCTCACCCGACGGCCCCGGGCTCGATGCCGTGGTTGTTCTCACCTGCGGTTTCATCGCAGACGCCAAACAACAGTCCATTGAGACGCTCGTAGCATGGGCGGAAGCAGCGGCTCGCGACGGGGCTCCTCGCCTGTACGCCGCGGGCTGCCTGGCACAGTGCCATGCCCCGGAATTGCTCGATGAGATCCCCGAGATTCAGGGCGTTGTCGGAGTCGGCCAATTCACCCAGCTTGTAGACCTTGTCGTTTCCGGTGCATCGCGCAGAGACCTCGTGAGACCCAAACCCCTTGTAGAGATTGCCTCGCCCTTGCCGCGCCGCAGAGCCGACACCCGTCCATATTCGTTCCTCAAAATTGCCGACGGATGCAACCATGCATGCAGCTTCTGCTCGATTCCCCTTATGAAAGGCCGCTTGCGCTCCGTCCCCCCTGAGATCCTCCTCGAAGAAGCACAAACCCTCCTTGCGGAGGGCGTCCGCGAACTCGTTCTCGTGGCCCAGGACGTCTCCGTCTACGGATGGGACAGACACGGCTCATACGGGCTTCCCGAACTCCTGCGCGACCTGTGCGCCCTCCCCGGCGACTTCTGGCTGCGCTGCATGTACTGCTATCCCGGCGGAATCACCAGCGAGCTGCTCGAAGTCATGGCCTCCGAACCCAAGGTTGTTCCCTACATCGACGTGCCTCTCCAACACGTTGACCCCGAGATCCTCAGGCGCATGCGCCGGCCTTCGAACCGGATCAACCCGCGCCGCCTCGTGGCTCGCTTACGTCAAGCCATACCCGGCATCGCGCTCCGCACCACCATGATCGTCGGGTTTCCAGGTGAAACCCCGGCCGAGCATCGCCGAATGCTCGACGGCATACGAGAACTCCGGTTCGACTGGCTGGGCGCGTTTCCCTATTCGCGCGAACCCGGAACCTCCGCCGCCGTCGCGCCGCGACAGGTTGGGGACCGCGTCCGCCAGAACCGATGGGAAGCCGTGATGGCCGCGCAGGCCGAGATCGCCCAGGAAAATAGCCGCTCGAGAATCGGCAACGTCGAGCGCGTGCTCGTCGAAGACTACGACAAGAACCACAGCCAGTGGGTCGGAAGGTCCGCCCGTGAAGCCCCCGAAGTCGACGGGGTCGTCCTGCTCCAATCAGCCCGAAAACTACACCCGGGCCAGTTCGTCACGGCCAAGATCATCGGCGCCGATATCTACGACGTCATTGCTCGCGTCACCAGGGAATAATCAAGACAAGCCGCGCCCGGTATGCCTCCACAGGCCCGTGAGGCGAGCGGATTGAGCGGACGGACGGCTCCTTTCCCGGCCGACGTTCGGGTTCGGTTCGGGCAGCCTGATGCTTATAAACGGAACTCCATTCCCTGTCAGCGTCCTGCCGAAGCGTAATCCCGATGGCTCAGGAAGCGGCATTCTCCTGATGAGCCGCCTCACCATTCAAGACATCGGGTTGGGCTCTCTCGCACCATAAAATCATGCCGAGGACATGCGCGAATCAGTTCGGATGGACTCTCGGCAACCGCAATTGTTCATGAACCTTCGCTTGATGGTGCGGATTCTTTTTCGAGCTTGCTCAGATACTTCTGAGGGTCTGCCTCGAACGCCTTGACGCAGTCCTTGCAACAGAAGCGCACCAGGCGGTTCCCCGCAACGTAGTCGACGGGGTCGCCCATCGAACCGAGCTTTTCGCCAGACACGACGCAGGTCTTAACAGGGTAGCTGTCTTTCTGTTTCTCGATGACGGCGGCGTCGAGCTTCTTCAGGTAATTCGCTGGGTCTTTCTCGAACGTAGCCGGGCATTCTCCACAACAGAACCGGACCAATCGGTTCTTGTACACCTTATCGACAATCTCGCCCATGGAACCGAGTTTCTGCCCCGACACGAGGCACGTATCGAGGGGATAAAGCTTCTTCTGTTCCTTGATTTCGGCCGCGTCGATCTTCTTCCAGTACGCCTCCTTATCTGCTTCGAACTTGGACACACATCCCTCGCAACAGAACCGGACTTCGCGGCCGCCATAGCTCTTGATGATTGGTTCGCCCCGGGATCCCAGCTCTTCGCCCGACACCGGGCAGGTCGTGAGCATATAGATATCACCCTTCGGGGGCGGGGTAGCTTCCTGCGCCGCGGCGTCCGTCCAAGTCAATCCGGCAAGGGCCACGACGCCCGCCAGCACCACCATCGCAATCGTTTGTTTCATGGGGTTAACCCTCCGTGTTTCCGTCGCCGTTTCGCTTGACGGTTATGGGAAACTTCGCTTTGTCGCTCAACAAATCGTCACCAGCTAAAGCGGCCGAATCGCCAGACTCCATCCACGGGCCGCCCATCAGGGACTCCAACCGCGCGGAAGCCTGTTGCACGTCCCGGACCGCGCGCACTTGCTCGAGTTCAAAGTTGAGCAGGGTTTGCACGCTTTGAAGCAGGTCGAGAAAATCCGCGCCCGCGCTGGTAGCATAGCTGACCTGAAGGCTTTCATAGGCAAGACGGGCTTTTGGCAGCAGGTCATCCGCGTACAGACTGTAACGGCGTTGCGCGTCCTGCATCTCGAAGTACGCCATACGCGTTGCTTCTTCAAGCGATAAGATGACGCGTTGCTTTTCGTGTTCCGCAGCCGATTTCATCTGCCGTGCTTCCGCGATGCCCGCCTTCACCTTCTTCCGCCAGACCGGCAGGCTTAGCGTTAGAGAGACCATCAAGTCGTCGTCAGGCTCTTTTCCGGTCACAAACCGGTCATATTGCGCCAGGGAGTTCACGTTCATGGCGGCTTCGAAAGGGTTTGCCGCCATGCCGGTCAGCAGGCTGTTCGCCGCACCGGCGGCCTCAAGGGTCGCAGTGGTCTTGTCCATCATGGGAGGCATGTTTTTCATTTCCTCGAACTCGACTCCGAGGGTGAATTCCGGGTAGCCCATCTTCTTCGCCAGACGAATCTCGGCGGCTCGCGCGTCAATTACGTGATCCATAACGCGGACTTCAGGATTGGCCCCACGCACACGAGCGAGCACGGCGGCAGGCTCCGGCGGAGCGGGCGGCAATCCGCAAGGCTCGGGCCACTCGGGTGGTTCTGCGTTGTCACGTCCCAGGGCCGTGGTCAGACGCGCTGCAAGGGCGGGGCGAAACTGGGCCAGTTCCTTCAGGCGGTCTTGGATGGCCGATTGCTCCATCTGGACGCGAAGGAGTTCGTCCTCGGTGGCCAGGCCCAGAGCGTACTTTGTTCGAACTGTTTCTTCCATATATTGCAGCAATTCGACCTGCCCCTGAGTGACCCGAAAGTTCTCGCTCAGGTAGGCATACTCAAAGTAAGCGCGTTTGACATCGGTGAACAGGGTATTTCGCTCCGCGTAGAACCGTTGGAGGGCCGCTTCAGCTTCCGAGACCGCGGCGTCGCCTCGCGCGCGCAACGTACCGAACCACGGAAACATCTGCATAAGGCCGACACGGTATTGAGATTCCTCCGAGCGGACAAAATAGCTGTAGGTGAATTGGGGGTTATCGAGGGCGGTAACCTGGGGAATCTTCTCGAGAGCCGCCAGCCATTCCGCGTGCCTTGCATGGAGACCGGGGTGGTTTTCGGCCGCTTCCATAAGGTACGCATGAAGTTCTTCGTTCCCGGCGAAAAAGGCTGGCGGCTGTACCTCGGGCTCCGCACCGATAACGCTAACTAGAAGAATCAACCACATGACGATCCAACTCCTTCTTTATGGGTGCGCACGTGCCGCCTCAGCTTTCGCCGGGCGCCGGCGGGGCCGCACCCTGTCCCAACATCCGGAATTTGATCTCTTTGACCCAGCAATACAGGACAGGAACAAGAAAAAGCGTAAGCAGTTCAATGGTCATTCCGCCGAACGAGGGAATCGCCATGGGAACCATGACATCGGCCCCCCGGCCTTTGGACGTGAGCACCGGCACCAGCGCTAACACCGTGGTCGCGGTGGTCATCAGGCAGGGACGGATTCGCCGCAACCCGGCAGCCAGCGTCGCCTCGCGGATATCCTTGATAGAAGTGATCCGCCTGCGGGCGAAGCTTTGATCGAGATACGTTGCAATCACGACCCCGTCGTCCGTAGCAATGCCGAAAAGCGCTAGAAAACCTACCCAGATGGCCACGCTCAGGTTGATCTGGTGCACCTGGAACAACTCCCGCATGTCCACCCCAAATAGATCGAAGTTCAAGAACCACGGTTGCCCGTATAGCCACAGGAGCAAGAATCCCCCAGACCCGGCAACCAACAGCCCCGACCACACCAGCAATGTGGTGAGATACGACGTGAACTGGAAATAGAGAAGAAGGAAGATAATGAACAAGGCAACCGGGATGACCACGGCCAGAGTTTCCTGGGCGCGCACCTGATTCTCGTAACTTCCCGCAAAGCTGTAGCTTACTCCTGCCGGCAGGCTCCATTCGCCGCTATCAAGTTTCTGCTGCAAGTACCGCTGGCAATCTTCCACCACATCCACCTCGGTATGCCCAGGCTTCTTGTCAAGAAGCACATAACTCACCAGGAACGTGTCCTCGCTCTTGATGGCCATCGGCCCGCGAACGTAGCGGATATCAGCCAGTTGGATGAGCGGGATCTGGGTGCCGTCCATGGATGGGACCAGAATTCGCTCCAGCGTCTCAATCCGATCGCGCAACTCGCGCAAATAGCGGACGCGGACCGGGTAGCGCTCGCGTCCCTCAACCGTGGTCGTCAGCCGGATGCCGCCCAAGGCGACCTCAATGACGTCCTGGACGTCCCGGATTCGCAGTCCATAGCGGGCAATGGCCTCCCGGTTGATGTCAATCTCAAGATAGGCGCTGCCCACGATGCGGTCCGCAATGACCGCATCCGCCTGAACGCTTGGAACTTCTTTGAGGTAATGCTCGATCTCGAGCCCCACCTTCTCGATGGTTTCCAGGTCAGGCCCTTTCACCTTCACGCCCATGGGCGCGCGCATGCCGCTCTGCAGCATTACTATCCGCGCGTTGATGGGCTGGAGCTCCGGAGCGCTGGTCGTGCCGGGAACCTGGGCCGCTTTCACGATCTCCTGCCAGATGTCGTCGGGGGACTTGATATGATCACGCCATTGGCGGTAGGGCCGCCCAAAGGGATCGGGGATCAATGCGCCGCTGGCATCCCGCGCAAACTCATTTGCGCCCTCGTCGTACTTGAACGTGAGCCGGCGTCCGTTCATGTCCGTCAAGTACTCAGGCTTATAGTTGATGACGGTTTCGATCATACTCATGGGAGCGGGGTCCAAGGCACTTTCAGCCCGCCCCACTTTACCCACCACGGCGTCCACCTCGGGGATTGATGCGATGGACCGGTCCTGAAGCTCGATGATGTCCAGGGCCTCGCCTACGGAAGCATGCGGCATCGTGGTGGGCATGTAGAGGTACGAGCCCTCGTCCAAAGGAGGCATGAACTCCTTTCCAAATCCGGGGAACTTATGCGCCATACTGACCCAGATGGGATTGAGACGGATCCGCTCAGCGGGTATTCCCACCTTCCCGATGGCAGCAGGGACCACCCCGAATACACGATCGAATCCCAGCCAGGCTGTCAATCCCGCCAGGACAAGGAGGCTCACAGCGCTGACATAGACCCATTTATGATCGAGAAACCACGCCAGGAAGAACCGGTAAGTCCACTGGAATACCAGGTAGGTCGACAGCAGCCCCCCGATAATGATGGCCGCGAAAACAAGATTAAGAAACAGGCCTCTATCCGGTCCGAGAGGCATCCAGTGCTTTGTCAGGACCACCAAGACCAAAACCAGGGCCGCACCGTTAGCCAGCCATGGTCCCGCCTTGCGCAATCGCGGCGGAACATAATCCACCGACAGGTGGTAGGCGCTGAAGCCGATGAGGACGAGACCGGCCCACCATGCAACGGCAAAGACCGTTACGACGCCGCCGGTGAAAAGGGCAGCCAGGATGTATCGCATGAGTTTCCTGGACTGAATGCGGCTGGCGAGCAGGACATGGGCCAGGGCGGGAATGATCGTAAGGGCCACAATCACGGATGCCATCAGGGCAAACGTCTTCGTGAAGGCCAGCGGCTTGAACAGTTTCCCTTCCGGGCCGGTCATGGCAAAGACGGGGAGGAAGCTCACCACGGTTGTAGCGATGGCGGTGAGCACGGCACTGCCCACCTCACTCGAGGCCCGAAATACTACCTTTAAGCGGTCCTCGCCGGGGCCGGCGCTGTCCAGATGCTTCAGGATGTTCTCGCAGATGATTATGCCCATGTCCACGACCGTGCCGATGGCAATGGCGATCCCGGATAGGGACACGATGTTGGCGTCCACCCCGAAGACCTTCATCGCGATGAAGCTGATCAGTACCGCCAACGGCAGCACCGAACTGATCAGAATGGAACTCCGGAGGTGCGTCACCATCACCACGATCACGATGATGGTGATAATCACTTCCTCGATGATTGCCGAGTTCAGAGTTCCCAGGGTCTCGTATATCAACCCCGTGCGGTCATAGTAGGGCACGACCGTCACCTGGCTCGTGGTGATCCACGGAGGCCACTGCGCCCGCTCATGACCGCGCAGCCACGACAGCCAGGCCGCGTCGTTTATCTCGGCGCTGGCATAGGCTTCGAAACCTTGGGCTTCCGCAAACTGTTCCACTTCACCCCGGTCCACCCGATGGTAGTCAATAACCGGCTTGCTGGGCAGCCCGGGCGCAATCTCTTGGATCTTGCTCTTGACGTTCTTTATCACTTCGAGGGGATTAGCGGCGTACCGAACTACCACGATTCCGCCCACAGCCTCCGCGCCTTCCTTATCCAGGGCGCCCCGGCGCATCTCAGGACCCAGGGATACCGCCGCAATGTCCTTGACCCGAACGGGCACATTCTCGTTGACCCGCACCACAATCTTCTCAACGTCTTGGAGGTTTTCGATGAACCCAAGACCTCGGATCAGGTACTCGACGCGATTTACCTCAATAGTCCGCGCTCCAACGT
>Ga0209201_1001145_pt1 | contig 32324 bp, 28 predicted proteins | sample AD_UKC055_MetaG_FD_184411 | JGI IMG/M metagenome (GOLD analysis project Ga0209201, IMG submission 184411) | Active sludge microbial communities of municipal wastewater-treating anaerobic digesters from USA - AD_UKC055_MetaG (SPAdes) (version 2) | ecosystem: Engineered > Bioreactor > Anaerobic >... | reverse complement strand
ATTGCAGCCCCTGGTGGAGGCGTTGCGCCAGGCCGAGGTGCCCGCGTCGCGCCTGCTAGTTGCGACGCCGCCGCCCGCACATTTGCCCGATCGTGCCGCCCTGGAAGTCCTCGCGCCGCTGTGCCAGGGAGGGTGGATGCCGCTGTGCTTCCCGATCTGGGGCGGCACGGCGGATGACATGCTGGATTTCGAGGTGTATCAGGCCTTGCCCGAACTGAGCCTGATGTGGGGCCGCACACCGGAGATCTACCCGGTGCTCTCGCCGCAAGTCTCCCGGCAGGCCGAGATGCCTTTCCTGCCTGAGGATCTCATTCCCTGGGTCGAGGCGGTGATGCGGCACGGCGTGGATTTTTTCAGCGTCTATCACGCAGCGTTGGCCGAAAAGGCCCTGTGGCCGATTTTGCAGACGGCAACGGTGCGGTGTCAGCCCACGACGGTGTCGGTAGCGATGCCAGAGGAGCCGGGGGTGATTCTGCCGCAGCCGGTTTATATCACCGTGAGCGCCAATGACACGGTATGGGGGATTATCTCACGTTACGGGTTGAGTCGGACGCAGTTTTGGGAGTGGAACGGGCATTTGTGGGACAGCCGGGGGCTGCCACGGGATGCGGATTATCTGCAGGCTGGCTGGCGGGTGCGCGTCAAATAGCCGGGGTGCGTTGCCTTTCTTAAGCTCTGTGGTATAATCTGCTCTCGCTGCCGGCTTCGGGCGGCAATTTTGTGGGGAGAAAGTAACATGAATCTGGTTGAATCACTCGAACGCCAGTTGCAGCCGAATCCGGCTATTCCAGAATTGCGGCCTGGCGATACCGTCAAAGTACATGTGCGGATTGTTGAAGGTGGGCGTGAACGGGTGCAGCCCTTTCAGGGGACGATAATTCGTCTGCGCAAGGGCGGCGCGAACGCTAATTTCACGGTGCGCCGTATCGCTTCCAACGGGATTGGGGTTGAGCGTACTTTCTTGCTGCATTCCCCGCGCCTGGAGAAAGTAGAAGTGTTGCGACACGCCAAGGTGCGTCGCGCGCAGCTGTACTTCCTGCGCAACCGGCGGGGCAAGGCTGCGCGCTTAAAGGAAGATCGCAGATAGCACTGTCGGTAGTCATGCGACCCATTATCGGCATTACAGGGCGGAAGGACACTTCCGCCCGTTTGGTTCATAGCCCGATGTATTCTGTGGGCGAGACCTACGTCCACGCGGTACACCAGGCTGGCGGCGCTCCGGTGATCCTGCCCCCCATGCTGGCGGAAGCCGATTGGACGGCGTTGCTGGGACGCCTCGAGGGGCTGCTGCTCTCCGGTGGCGAGGATCTCCATCCGCGCCAGTATGGGCAGCCCCCTGAGGCATGGTTGGGGGGCGTGGATGAGACGCGGGACACGTCGGAGCTGGGCTTGATTCGCGCCGCATTGGAAATGCGGAAGCCGATTTTCGCCATCTGCCGCGGAATTCAGGTGCTCAATGTGGCGCTGGGAGGCACGTTGTATCAAGACCTCGCAGCGCAAGTCCCCGGCGCGTTGGATCACGCCTTCCTGATGAGCCGCTCATTGGATCAAAGCGTCCACCCCGTGACGCTGGAGGCCGACAGTGCATTGGTGCGGATTTTGGGCGGCGTCACTTTTGCGGTGAACAGCGCGCATCACCAGAGCATTCAGACACCGGGCGCCGGTCTGCGCGTCGTGGGTCGCGCTCCCGACGGCGTGATCGAGGCTGTGGAACTGGCGGATTATCCCTTCTGCATCGGCGTGCAGTGGCATCCCGAGGCGTTGGTGCGGAGCGATCCGGCGATGGCGGCGTTGTTCGCGGCGTTGGTCGAGGCAGCGAGCTCCTGACGCTGTAGGACAGTTTTGAATGAAACGCGGCAGGCTGAAAGAGCCTGCCGCGTTCGTTTTGGCAGTGAAGAAGCTGGTGGGAGAGCCGGCGGGGATTACTCTGGGGCGCCCGTTCCCAAGGGCTTCCCTTGCTTGAAAGCCTCCAGCTGGGTCTCCATCTCCGCCCGACGCGCTTCGGCAGCGGCCTTCCCCTCTTCGATGAGCCGCTGGACGTATTCTTGCGCCCGGCGTTGGAGCTCCGGCCCTGGAGTGGGAGTGAGCAGTAACGCCAGACTGCCGCCGGTGACGATGCCGATCATCAAGCCTGCCACGAATGAAAGCGCTTTACGCATTCTGTGCCTCCTTTTAGGTTTGCTGGTTGAATACTGTCATTATAATCCAATGTTCGCAGCGATGCAATTCGAGTTTACGGGCTGCCCGTGGCCTGGAGGATAATCAGCCACGATTGCCATCGGTCGCCTTCGCCAGTGCCCGTGCAGGCTGCGGTTTTGAGCGTGGCAACAGGTGCGCCGGTGGGCGTCCCGATGTAGAGATTGTAGGAGTGCTCGGGCTTGACGCTGAAATCGGCATAGCCCAGCCCCTGGGCCGGACGCAAGCCGGTGAAGGCGTGATCAGCGTCGTCCGTTCCCAGAAGCCAGAGCTCTTTGCCGGGCAAGCCGATGGTCTGACGCTGTTCACGCCCGCGGACGGTCACGGTGACGCTGGCGGTCAGGGAGATGGCGAGGCGCGGTTCTGGCAGACAGGATTCGATTGTCTGGCTGATGCGATACGGCGGCGGCAGCGGTGTGGGGGTCGGCAGGATGACGTGCGGGATCGGCGGCAGCGTCGGGGTCGTCGTGACGGTGAGAGGCGTGGCCGTGGCGGTTGAGGTGGGGGAAGGCGCGGCGGCTGCAGGCGGGGGAACAGTCGGCGCGCGCGTGGGTGTGGAGAGCAGGATCACGGTCTCTTCGCCGGCGTAGACGCGCACGGCGGGACTGTCAGCGCCATAGTCTTGGGCGAGCGTGGCCAGGCGTTGGAGCGCCGAGAGGGGACGGCCCGAAGCGACGGCGGCATCGAGGGTTTGGAGCAGCTCTTGGCGGATTTCCTCGGGCGCCAGGCGCTGCAACCGCAAGTGCGCCCGTTCGAGGTCGCCGTCGTAGGCGTATGCCAGCGCCGTCATGCGGATCCAGTCGGCGCGGAAGTCCTCGCGCATCAGGGGCGGATAGGTGTCGTAGAACTCGACTGGCTGGATTCCCCAGGTGTAGATCAACCCGGCGGCGAGTCCTAACGCCACCCCCACGGCGAGCCAGACCCACGACGCTTTCATGGCTGCGCCTCCTGAAGGTAAGCGCGCATGACGGGGGTGTCTACGCCAAGGTCGCGGGCCAGCTGGATGAGCGGTTCGAGGGCGGCGGGCGACGCGCCGGCGGTGATCCACGCTTCGATGCGCGCGACCAGCTGCGGAAACGGGGCTGTGTCTCCCATGGCGGCCAACCGCGCCCGCGCCTGGGCGAGATCTGGCTCCACCTGGTAGGAAAGCGCGACCAGGCGCAGGTATTCATCCCGATAGTCGGGGCGGAGCTGGGCCGGGGTGGTGTCGTGATACTGGACGGGCCAGAGTCCCCAGCCGAAGAGAAAGCCGAGTCCCAGCCCCACCAACAGGCCCACGAGAAGCAGCCTGCCGCGCTTCATCCTTCGAGAGCCTCCGTGTAGGCGAAGAGGGCCGGAGCGCCGCCGGTGTGCCAAAAGAGCACCCGCTGTGAGGGGCTAAATTCGCCTCGCCGGATCAGGTCCATCAAGCCGCCGAGGGCGCGCCCGGTGTACACGGGATCCACAAACAGCCCTTCGGTGCGGGCGGCGAAACGGATGGCTTCGCGTTCGACGTCGGTGACGATGCCATAGCCCTGCCCCAGATAGGCGTCGCGCACGTCGAAGTCGTCATCGCTGAAGGCGAGATCCAGCTTCAACAGGGCCGCCGTCTCGTTGGTGAGGCGTGCCAGATCGTGGCGGAAGCTGCTTGCCGGTTCGGCGATGCTGATGCCGATCACGCGCGTGGGCAGGTCGAGGGCGCGGATGCCGGCGGCCATGCCGGCCTGCGTCCCGCCGCTGCTGCTGGCAAAGACTATGGCGTCAAAGATGATCCCCAACGCCTGGGCCTGCATGGCGACCTCGGCTATGCCGGCGACGAAGCCACACGCGCCGAGCGCCGAGCTGCCGCCGTAGGTGATGACGTAGGGATGGCGCCCTTCCTGCCGCAGGGCTTCGGCCTCGGCGTCGAGCGCTTGCAGGAGGGGGCGGTTGCCCGACCAGCGCACCTCGGCGCCCAGGAGCCGGTCAAGAAAGTAGTTGCCCTGGGGTTGGGCCGGTGGAGTGCCGCGCAGGACGAGCACGCAGGGCAATCCCAGCATGGCGGCGACGGCAGCAGTCTGGCGCGCGTGATTGGATTGTTGTGCTCCCGTGGTCATGATGACGTCCGCGTGTTGTCGCTGGGCCTCGGCCAGCAGGAAGGCGAGCTTGCGGATTTTGTTCCCTCCCAGCCCCAGGCCGGTGAGGTCATCGCGCTTGATCCACACCTCCGGCCCTCCCAGCGCCTGGGAGAGCCGGGGCAATGGCGCCAGGGGGGTGGGCAAGTATCCGAGCGGCAGCGGCTGGAGCATTTCCAGACGTTGGGCAAGAACTGCTAATTCCATGGGTATCTCCTCCCACATGTGACTTGGTACGTTGGCCTGTGTTCTTCATCCTTCAACGCTATGATACCTCAGAACGCTGAAGTGGACAACTTGTTTGAGGAGCATCTTTTCCTGCGGCTTGCCTGGAGTATACTTGGAGTACCGGCGCGACCATCATCTGGGCAGAGAGGGCTGCGAGGGTGTCCCTGCCGGCCATTTCTCGCCGGGTCGTTTACGGAAGGAGCATCAACAGCATTGCGCGTGGTTATGCTTTCGAAGGCCTGTCTGGTGGGGGTCTATCAACGTAAACTGGAGGAGCTCGCCGCAGTTCCCGGCATCGAACTCGTGGCCGCGGTGCCGTCGTCCTGGCGCGACGAGCGCGGCGTGACCCGTCTGGAGCGCGCGCACACCGTGGGATATCGGCTGGAGACGCTGCCCCTGGTGTGGAATGGCAATTTTCACCTGCATTTCTATCCCACATTGGGACGCCTGTTGCGGCGTGAGCACCCGGATATTGTCCACATTGATGAGGAGCCCTACAATCTGGCGACCTTTCACGCCAACGTCCTGGCCCGACGGTTGGGGGCGAAGACGCTGTGGTTTTCGTGGCAGAATCTGCTGCGCCATTACCCCTGGCCGTTTAGCGCCATCGAACGCTACAATCTGGAGCATGTAGATCACGCGCTGATGGGCAGCACGACGGCGGCGGAGGTCTGGCGCCAGAAGGGCTATCGCGGGGCGTTGACGGTGCTGCCGCAATTCGGTGTGGACCCGGAGATTTTCTGCCCCCCGTCGGCGCCGCGTCCGCTTGGCCCCGTGCATCTGGCGTATGTGGGTCGGCTGGTGCCGGAGAAGGGTGTGGACCTGTTCCTCGCGGCGTTGGAGGGGCTGCCGGGGGAGTGGCGCGCGACGATCCTGGGAAGCGGCCCGGAAGCGGGACGGCTGGCAGAACAGGCGCGGGTCGCCGGCCTGGCCGGGAAAGTGACATTCCGCGCGCCGCTGCCTTCGGTGGAGATGCCCGGCTTCTATCAGACGGTGGACGTGCTGGTGTTGCCCTCGCGCACCCGGCCGAACTGGATGGAGCAATTCGGGCGGGTGCTCATCGAGGCGATGGCGTGCGGCGTTGCCGTGGTAGGGGCCGCTTCGGGGGAGATTCCCGCCGTGATGGGCGATGCGGGATGGGTATTCCCGGAGGCGGACGTGGAAATTTTGCGTGAACATCTCGCGCGCCTGGTGCGCGATCGCGAGCTGCGAGAGGCCCTGGCGCAGGCTGGCCGGGCGCGGGTGCTGGCGCAGTTCACTCAAAAACACATCGCGCTCGAGACGGCGCGGGTGTATGAGGGCTTGTTGACATGAAGCTGCAACTGTGGTGGAACCGGCGACTGGCGCGATGGTACCATTTGCGCGGGGAGGCGTATCGCCATCTGGGAAATACGCGCGGCGATGTGTGGGAGCATTGGGCTGCTGTGGAGGATTTCACGCGGGCGGTGGCGCTCGACCCGACACTGGGTCAGGCGTACCTGGATCGGGGAATCCTGTACTGGCGTGAGTTGCATGAGCCGCAGAAGGCCGTGGCAGACCTCACGGCAGCGCTGAGCGTGGACCCCCGGCTGTACGAGGCCCTGTTCAACCGTGGGGTGGCCTATCAACAGCTGGGTGACATTGTTGCGGCGCTGACTGATTTCCGCGCCTACCTGAGCGTGGGGGCGCATCCGTACTGGCGGGAGTACGCCGAGCGGATGATCGCGGAATTGACGGTCGAGCCGGATAAGGAGGAGCCATGACCTCACGGCGGTGGCTGACGTGGTGGCTGGTGGCGATGTTGCTGGCGGGTTGCGCGGGCATACCGGCGACGCCCTCGCCGACCGTGCGGATCACGCCGGTGTTCCCGGAGGTGCAGCTCCCTGGCGCGCCGGCGCAGCTCTGCCGCGACGCCCTGCAACTGCGCCTGGAGCCCTTGCTCAAAGGATCCTGGCCTGCGGGCGAGAGCGCGACCTGGACGTTGCTGGGGGCGGATGCAGAAACGCCCCTGGCGGAGGGGGAATGGACGCCGCTGCAGCGCGATCTGCTCATCGCTTTTCCTCACGGGGTGCCGCTGGCGGCGGGCAAGTATCGCGTCGTCTTGCGCGCTGAGACGCAGACGCTCTTCACGCACACTTTTGAGATCCTTGCCGCTACGCCCGAAGTGCAGGCGATGCGCCTGCTGCTGACTCCGGAGGGCCCCGAGGTGGAGCGTCTCCCCGAGGGCACGCGGGTTTTCTACGTTCAATTCCGGTATGCGGGCGTCTGTCCGGGCGCGCCGCTGTGGTTTGCGGTGAGCGCTGGCGCGGACGTCGTCTGCACGCAGGCGCTCACGTTGCTGGAAATGGAGGGCGAACAGAGCGTCGCGTGTTACCGCGAGGAGGGGATGCCCTTTGCGGCAGGCATTTATCGCGCCGCCCTGACGTTGACGGCGCCGGAAAGCCGGCAGTTGGAATTCGAGGTGGGCGCGGCTCCGACGCCACCGCCGCCGCCCAAGCCGGCCATCCGGTGCGACGCGCCGTTTGTTGCCGGCGCCCTCGCCCCGCAGGGGCAGCCGGTGTTGACGGCCGATCGCTTTCAGTGGTACACGCAGGCGGTCTATGTCGGCGCGACGTGTCAGGAGCTGTCGGCGGCGACGCCCTGGTCGGCGCGGTGGTACCGTGAGGGGACGTTGCTGCGCGAGTTCGAGGGTGTGTGGGATGGCGGGCCGGAAGGCGTCATCTGGGACAGTCTGAGCGGCAATGCGGCGGCGCCGTTCTTGCGTCCCGGGGCGTACACGGTGACGCTGGTCGTCTCCGCGACGGCGCCGCTGACGATGACTTTCCGGGTGATCCCTTATCCGCCTCCGACCCCAACTCCCTGAGGGTTGACAATTCGCGCGGATAGCGTTAGGATAAAATCAAGCGTCAGGTTAGAGGATGTTCAAGTGCCTGTTGAAAAGGAGCAGCGATGAAGAACGTGATTACTATTTCCAGACAGTTGGGGAGCCAGGGGAGCTACATCGCCGCTGCCATTGCTCAGAAACTCAATTTGCGCTATCTCGATCGAGAGATCCTGCACCGGGCTGCGGAAATGGCGGGGTATCCCGATGCTGAAATGGTAGAACAGTTGGAAGATCATGAGCGTATGCCGGGGGTGTTGCGGCGCATGTTGGCGACATTGGAGACCCTCCCGCCGGTGCCGGCCGTCCCGAGCGCCACTCTGCGTGAGGGCTATGTCTATGATGAGGTTGTGGCGATGATGATGCAGCGCGAGAATATGGATCGCGAACAAGCGCTGCTGCAGCTGGCAGCGCAACAGCAACGCGCTGAACTGGCGAGCAGCTACGCTGACCTGGTACGACAGGTGATCCTCGAGTGCGCGCAGGCGGGGAATGTGATCATCGTGGGTCGGGGCGGACAGGCAATCCTACGGGACATGAGCGGCGTATTGCGTGTCAAGATTGTGGGCTCGGAGGAAATCCGCGCCCGCCGGCTGATGCAGCGCCTGGGGATTGATGCGAAAGAGGCGGAACGCCAGATTCGCCGGAGTGATCGAGAACGCGCGCGCTATCTGAAGCATTTCCATGGGCTGGATTGGGAAGATCCGCGGCTTTACGATCTGGTGCTGAACACGGATCGGCTCACGGTAGACGCCGCGGTGCAGCTGATCATCGAGGCGGCGCAGTATATGGCCCAGCCGTTGCCGTAAGTTGAGAGGAGAACTGGAGAACTTGATGAATGTTGAGGTAACAGGAAGCGCTTTGCCCCGTACCATTAACGAGGCAAGTGAATTATATCGCACGCGAATCTGCATTGGACATACGAAGACTTGCGATTGTTCCCCCAATCACTTGAACTGTATGACGGCTAAAGAGTGGATCAAGAGCCAATTGGGCGTTTGGCAGTTCAATTATGAAGGGCGTGATATTCGAGACAAAAGCTTGCATCCGGCCACTTTTCCCCTGTCATTGGCAAAAAAGGTCATTGAGTTATTCACTCATGCAGGAGAGTTAGTGCTTGACCCTTTTGTCGGCAGTGGCACTACCCTTGTGGCGGCGCAAGATTTGAACCGCAATGCAATCGGTTTTGATTTACAGGGGGCTTATATTGAATTATGCCGACAGCGCCTTGCCAGTGATAACTTTTTTAACCGGGCGCAACAACTGGCAATTCAGGATGACGCCCTCCACATAGATCATTATCTCGAACCTGAAACTATCAAGTTGATTTGGACTTCGCCGCCGTATGCCAATCTTTTAAACCGGCAGCGGAAAAATAAATCACGCCGGGGTGATGAACGTAAAAATGCGCAGTTTGACAAGGTGGAGCAATATTCACAAGATCCACGCGATCTAGGGACAATGCCGCTTGAGGAATATACCGAGGCGATGGGGACCATTTATGAGCGTCTACTGCCGCTCTTGCAGCCCAAAGGACACTGTGTGATTAATGTGCCTGACATGTGGTGGGAAAATGAAAGAATTACCATTCATGTGGCACTCGTTGAGGAATTGCGCAAGCGGGGATATGAGCTGCGGAATATCATCATTTGGGATCGTACCAATATTGTAAATCGCATCGGCATTTTCGGCTGGCCATCAAATTACATTACTATGGGGACGACTTTCGAGTATCTGCTGGACTTTTGGCGTCCTCCTGCTTAGTCGGCCAGGCGCAGAAATCGCCGCACAGCAATATCAACAATTGCTTTTGGCGAACGAGGAGCACAAGTATCCTGTATCATTAAAATGAAAGATGATGCTTTGAAAGTTTATACAAGAGAATCCCTCATTGAAGAATTGAGAAAAATACGTGATATGGGCTGGATACCGAATGCCAGGCTCAGAAATGTCGGCGGTGTTGGAAACACATTGGAGGATCTATTGGGTATCGAAGAAAACAACTTACCCATGCCCAATGCTGCCGAATGGGAGTTGAAATGCCAAAGGGCAAATACTATTGCGTTAATGACGCTTTTTCACATGGAACCTTCACCACGAGCCTTGAGGTTCGTTCCACGAATGTTTTTGCCTCTCTATGGCTGGGCACATCAAGAGGCTGGCGGTAAATATGGAGCAGAAGAGCTGAGTTTTCGGCAGACAATCAGCGGAGTTCAGAGAAGTGATCGCGGTTTTATGGTGGTGGTGGATCGTTCGCAGCAAAAAGTTCTCATATCATTTGATGCAACTGCGGTTGACCCCAGGCATAAGGAGTGGTTGGATTCTGTCGCCGAACGAGTAGGGTTGGGTGAATTGGACCCCCAGCCCTATTGGGGTTTTGAAGATTTGCGTAACAAGGCCGGCACAAAGCTGCTAAACTGTTTTTATGTTCGGGCAGAAACGAAAAGCGAGGGAGGGCAAGAATTTTTTCATTACTCTACCCTCATGATATTGCAAGGTTTTAGCTTTGATGGCCTGCTCTCAGGAATCGAATACGGTCATGTATACATAGATTTTGACGCGCGCACAGGCCATAATCATGGGACAAAGTTCAGGTTGCGTCAGGATCAACTCCCGCTGTTGTACAGTCAGCGAATAGAAATTTGAAAAACATGCAATTATTCAAGCGGCCGCATCTCATTTTTGGCCCTGGATGGCGTCCTGGGCCAATTTTTTTGTCCTGACTCTCCCCTCTCACCGACCGTTTCCGGCGCGCTGAGGCCGGCGTGGAAGATCCGCGTGAGCCGTCCTCAACCGGCGTCCGGGGAGCTCAGGGAGCGATAGAATGCCCGCAACTCCGGGCCGGGCGCGGCGCCGAGGTCGCTGTGGAGGGTTTGCTCCAGGCTCAGGTACAGCCGCCGGGCGGAGGCCACGTCGCCGAGCTGCCGGGCGGCGCGCATCCCCACGAGCACGGCCTGTTCCTGCCAGGGTTCGAGCTTGAGCAGCTGGCGGCAGGTCGCCAGCGCTGCCGGGAAGTCGCCAGCGGCATATTCCAACCGCGCGCACTCCAGCAGACATTGCTGGTAGAGGAGCAAGAGATGCTCGCTGTGAGGCAGGATCCACTCGGCGAACCTGAATTCTGGCAAGAAATCGCCCGTGTACACGCGCCGCGCGGCCTGCCAGTCGCCTTGCCGGCACAGCGCCTCAAAAGCGTTAAAATCCACTGCCGCCCTGTCAACAGCGGCTCCCAGGTTCAGGCGCATGACTCCTTCCTCCACCAGGAGATAACGGGAAGGGAAGCGCGGCGGAAGTTCGGGTTCGAGCGCGCGGCGTAGCGCCGAGCTCGCCTGACGGAGCAAATCCAGCGCGGTGGCGGCGGGATGCTCTGGCCATAGCTGCTCGGCAGCGTCCTCCAGGCACAGGCGGCCGGCGGGGCTGATCAGCAGCAGGACCAGCAACTCCCCGGCGCGACGTTTGCGCAATGCCTTGGGGTCTACCTGGCGCGCGCCGACGTAGACTTTCAGGCCGCCGAGCGTGGCGACCCGCAGTGGAGGCGGAGGGGTGCGCTGCAGGCCTTCCAGGAGGGTTTCCGCCAGCTTCACTAGCGGCGCGTCTGGATGGGTCAGCGCGGCGACCAGGACCGTACTGGCTGCCGCGCGTTCCTGGTCCACCAAAAAGAAGAAACCGTGCGCCTGGATCTCGGTCAGACTGTGGGCAATCCGGTCGGCGGCCGGCTGACTGCCCGTCGTCTGAGCGAGGTACGCCAGGTTCAGGTCGGAGATGCAGATTTCCAGCCAGGCCTGCACCGGTTGGGCCGCGACAAGGGCGAGTTGAAAGGCGGCTTCGGCCTGGGGATAGTCCTGGACTTCCAACCAGCAGCGACCAATCTCGATCTGCGCCATGGCCTGCACATGCTGGTATCCCAGGCGTTGCTCGAGGGCATAGGTATCCTCAGCCCACTGCCGGGCCTGAACCCCCTCGCCCCGCAGGCGGCAGATGCGAGCGCGCCCCAGTTGGGCAAAACCGGTCAATTCCGGTGAGCCGATCCGCTCGGCCAGGCTGCCGACAGCCTTGAACCCCATTTCCCCCTCGTCGAGCCGCCCCTGGTTCACGTCCAGGTGGGCGGTGATCAGCGCCTGCCAGCCGGCGGCCAGGGTCTCGGGCTGCGCCACCTTGCGCAAACGCTCCAGATAGGCCGCCGAGCGCTCATCCTCGCCGCTCAGGAGGTACACCCAACTCATGGTGCCGTAGGGGCCCCACAACAGGTCTGTCTGATGGCTTTCTTCTAACAGCTGCAGGGTTTCCTCATCGGTGGCCAGCGCCAGCGCGAACTGTCCGCGCGGCATGTAGATGCCGGCCGCCAGGCTGTGCAGACAGCGCGCTAACAGCCGTTTTTCCCCCACTGCCCGGCACAGCTCAATGGCGCGGTGGAAATAGGGCTCTGGAGAACCAAGACTGTCGGTCTCGCCGGCGCAGCATCCCAGGCGGTAGGAGGCATGGGCCAGAACGCGCAAGGCGTTGATCTTTTCGTCGGGGTCGGCGGAGGCCTCTTTCTCGCTCACCAGGTTGAGGGCTGTCTGCGATAGATCAATAGCCTGGGGATATTGTCCCAGCCGGAAATATGCTTCCGCCTGGGCCAGGAGCGCCTGGGCCTGTTGCAGGTCATCTTGCCCGGCCCTGGCCAAAGCATATGCCCTGAGCGCCTGTTTCAAGCCGGCGTCGGCTTTTCCGGCCTGGGTCAGCTGCAGGCTATCGCTGAGGAGGTCATTGATCCGCTCTTCCATGATTCACCGGATTTACCGGTTAAAATTGTACGTTCTGTCATTCGATTGTCAATGGGATGAGGTATTCTGGCAGCGAAAGGGCAGCCTATGCGCAGTATTGTGACGATGATTGTGCAACTCATTGTAGATGACTCGGCGCCAGATCGGCTTTGCGGGAGGGTGGAAGCCAGTCTGCCCCTGGCGACGCCGGAGCGCGCCGAACGGCGGTACTTTCAAGATGAACAACAACTGCTGGAGATCTTGCGCTCGGCTGCCAAACCTATTCAATCGCCCGCTTCAAATGCAGAGAAGGAATTTGATGAGCCGTAAATCTTTCTGCTGTGGTCTGATCGTGGGCATGGTTTGCCTGTTGCTGCCGCTGGCGGGTGCGACTTCGGCGCAATCTCAGGGAGGACCCCTTGCCCTGCCCTCTGTTGGCGAGAGCAAAATCTGTTTCCAGTCAGATCGCGATGGAAACTTTGAGGTCTATGCTATGAATGCGGATGGTAGCGAACAAACCAATCTTACGCACAATCCCGCGACCGACTGGACCTGCCGCTGGTCGCCCGATGGCCAGCAACTCGTGTTCGTTTCCAACCGCGATGGCAATCAGGAAATCTATCGTATGAATGCCGATGGCAGCGGCCAGACGCGGCTCACCCAAACCCCGGCTTCTGAATGGCTGCCAGATTGGTCACCGGATGGATCAAAAATAATCTTTTCTTCCAAACGCGATGGCGACCACGAAATTTATGTGATGAACCGCGATGGCAGCGGGGTCACACAATTAACGTCCAACGACGGGTATGAAGATACCTCACCGGCATGGTCCCCTGATGGCAGTTTCATTGCCTTTAACTCTGATCTTAGTGGCGGCTGGGATGATATCTATCGTATGAATGCCGATGGCAGCGAGTTGCTGCGCCTGACAGAGGAGCCCGCTCCCGATGAGTGGCCGAGCTGGTCACCTGATGGCCATAGCATTTTGTTTACGACCTATCGGGATGGCGAGAGCCAGGACTATGGCGAAATCTACCGTATGGATGCCGATGGCAGTAACCCCACTCGCCTGACGAACAACGTGGCTGAAGATTGGGCAGCCGTCTACTCGCCCGATGGCACACAGATTGCTTTCTCTTCACTGCGAGATGGCAACGAAGAGGTCTACGTGATGAACGCGGATGGCAGTGAGCCACTTAATCTTACCCACAACCCTTCTATTGATCGCTACCCGGATTGGACGCGCGTCTATGCATACCGTATATACCTACCACTTGTGTTGTACAGTCAGTAATCTTTATTACTCAATCAATTTACAGGAGTAATCCAGTGAAATCCAAAACATTCTTTTATTGTTTCATTGTAATGATATGCCTTTTACTGCCGCTGGCGGGTGCGACTTCGGCGCAATCTCAGGGAGAGCTGAGGACCTGGCAGCAAGCCACCCAGGGTATGTGGGGAGCTGACATCACGGGGATTGCCGTCTCGCCCGACTTCGCCAATGACAGCCTGGTTCTGGTCAGCACCTGGCGGGGAATCTTCCGCTCGACCGACGCGGGCATTACCTGGACGCACAGCGCCGGCATCGAAACAGCTCCTGAAAACGATGCCGTACGCTTCTCACCTAACTTTGCGGATGACCGGACTGCCTTCACCTGGGAAGCCAGTCGCCTCTACCGTTCGACTGACGCCGGGCAGAGCTGGGCGCTGTATTACACTGCCTCAGCAGATATCAATGCCTTAGCCCTCTCGCCAGAATTCGCAAGCGATCACACGGCGATACTGGGAACCCATGGGCAGGGCGCCTACATCACCACCGATGGCGGCATTACCTGGAATCCTTGTAACACTGGCTTGACTGATAGTTACATCCTCTCAGCGGCTTTCTCACCTTCCTATTCCAGTGATCTTACGCTCATGATTGGGACGCACGGAAAAGGCTTTTTCCTTTCCACTGATAGCGGCGCTCACTGGACTGCCTTGAATAGCGGGCTGCCCACTTATACCCCTGGGAGCTATTACAATATATCTTCCATCACCCCTTCCCCGGCTTTTGCTACTGACCACATCATTTTCGCCCGTGTTTTAGGCTATCTCTACCGCACCACCGATGCCGGCGCAACCTGGGTTCAAGTCAGTGGGCTGCCCACCAATCTGGTCTCCTTTGTCTTGTCTCCCGATTTTGCCACCAGCCATGAGGCTTATGCTTCGATCCGTTATTTCCCAGGAGATGGTAAGTACATCTACACTAGCAGCGATTCAGGGGCGAGCTGGTCCCAGCTTGCTTCCAATACCCTCGTTTCGCAAATCGCCCTGGGAACGACTGCCGAAGGTGAGACACGACTATTTGGTACGAGCGAGAATGGCGTGGCCCGCTCAGAGAATGGCGGGTTGACCTGGACGCTGTACAACGAGGGGCTGGATGTCCTCCCGGTTACCTCCCTTGCTGTCTCGCCGGCTTATGAGAGTGACCCAATTATTTTTGCAGTGGGCAACTCCCGCCTGTTTCGCTCTACCGATGGTGCGGAAACCTGGAGCGAGTTACACCCGGAAAACTTCCTGGCATCCATTCCCGGCTCGTCTGATACAGCGGCATCGAACCAGGCATTGTCAGCCACGGAGTATTTGAACAGTGTGGCAGTCTCACCGGCCTTTGCCAGTGACCACACCGTCTTCGTCGGCGGTGAACGCGGCGTGTACCGTTCTCAGGATGGCGGCGATACCTGGGAGCTCTTCAGCAATGGTCTGCCCGAAATTTGGGTGTTGACCATTGGGGTTTCACCCAATTATGCCAACGACCGGCGCGTCTTTGTTGGTTTGAATGCCGATCTTGGAGTTGTGAATGTCTACCTTTCTGAAGATGGAGGAGAGAACTGGCTTCCAACTGGTACCAACGGCGGTGGCCCTATTACGGGCTTTGTTTTCTCCCCTCATTATAGCCAGGATGGAATCATCTTTGCGATTGATAGCGTGTGGGGTGATCTGCAGATGAGCAGCGGCGATTATTCGGTCTGGTTCAATAAACTGACTTATACAGGTCGAGTAGTTGATGTGGCGCTCTCGCCCGGTTATCCTGCCGACGAGACCTATTACACCTTGGAGAACGGTCCCGGAATCTGGATGACGACGGATGATGGTGAAGCCTGTTCTCGGTTGGTGGACTTTCCAGATTACAGCAACCCTACCGATCTGCTGATGTCGCCTGATTTTGCCCAGGACCCCACGTTTTACGTCAGTTTTATGGATGAGGTTGGCGTGATCCGCTCTACAGATGGCGGGACCAACTGGCAAACCATGAACAGCGGACTGCAAGGAAATTATGTCGACGTGTTGAAATTCTTGGGCAATCAGGATGATTTGATTGCCGGCACCCTGCGTTCGGGCGTGTGGGTGTATCGGGCATCAGGCGCGCATTGGCAGGTTTATCTTCCCCTCGTTGTGAGGTAAAGACCTTCTAATAAAAAATAGATTATCCAACCCTTTAGAATATATGCAGGAGGATTACGATGACGAAACAGCGAAATGGGTTCATGGCAGTCTTGGGTGTAGCCGGTGGCGTAGCACTGCTGCTGCTCCTGTTGACTTTTCTAGGAGAGCCGGCGCCGGCTGCGTCGCAGAGCGAATTACAGGTCTGCGCCGAGGGTTGCGCATACACCAACGTCCAAAGCGCGCTGGATGCCGCCAACCCAGACGACGTGATCCAGATCGCCGGCGGCGTGTACACCGGCACAGTTTTGCGCGCCGGGCTGTGGCAGATGGTCTACATCACCCAAAGCGTGACGCTGCGCGGCGGGTACAATGCCGACTTTTCGGCGTGGGATCCGGCGCTTTACACGACGACGCTGGATGCGGAAGGCGCGGGACGAGTGGTCTACGCTAAGGGCGCCATCAGTGTCACGTTGGAAGGGCTGCGGCTGGTCAACGGCTATCATTCCGCCAGCGGCGCCGGCGTCTATGCCGATGGCGTCACGCTGCACGTGCTGAGCAGTACCATCGGGCATAATCGCGTGGCCCCCAAAGATGACGGCAACTATGGCGTCGGCCTGTATGTGGGTGGCGGATCGCTGACCATGCAAAACAGCGTCGTGCAGGAGAACGAACCGAACCCCGGCGGCGACAATTCGCATAACGGCGGCGGTCTGTATGCGATTGATGCCACGGTCGCGATCAGCAACTCGCAGTTCTTGAGTAACACGGCATCCTTTGACAACGATGTGCTTTGGAATATTGGGAGCGGCGGCGGTATCTTCTTGGAAAACTGCGAGACAAGGATCGCGGCGGTGACCTTCCGGGGCAACGTCGCTACCCCGGAGAACAGCGGCGGCGGCGGGCTGTGGACGCGGAGCGGCTCACTGCGCCTGCTGGATTCGACCTTCGAGGGCAATACCAACGGCGGCGCGGCGCTACATACCGCCGGGACGCTCGTCTCTGGGAATACCTTCACCCACAACACCGGCAACGGGTTGTCCATCAACGCCTGGGCCCAGCAGGTCGTCAACATCACCGTGACCCACAACCTGTTGCAGAACAACACCGGGCTGGGCCTGTCCGTCGGCGCGCCGGCCTACAGCATGGTCGTGGAGGATAACGAGTTCATCGGCAATGGCAAGGGTGGCCTGGCGCTCCGGGCCAAATCCGATACCGGCGCCGCCACGGCGGTGATCGTGCGCGATAATCTGTTCCAAGATAACACCACCACCGGCAACGGCGGCGGCGCGTCTCTCACCGGCGCGGTAGATGTGCTGTTCAACCGCTTCATCGGCAATCACGCCAACGGCAAAGGCGGCGGCGTCTACCAGAATGAGTACTGCTCGGACTCGAGCAGTTATAGCTGCAAAGATAACGCCAGTGCCGTGTACGACGGCAATCTGTTCCGCGGCAACTCGGCGGCTGAGGGCGGTGGGCTGTACCTTATTCCGAAATTCAGCGCCAACTTGCGAATCTCCTGCCGCAACCTGGTCTTCCTGGATAACACCGCCGCCACCAGCGGCAGCGCGATCTATTTCTATCGCTATACCCCTACCGCGGTGCCCTTCGAGCACCTGACGGTGGCGAACAACAGCGGCGGCGACGGCACCATGATCTATCACATGATGGGCAAGGCGTATTACACTAACACGATCCTGTATAGCGGGACTATTGGCATCAAGCGGCAAAACGACATCGTCACGCTGGATCACGTGCTGCGGTATGATGTCCTCACGCCGACTTTGAACGTAACGACCTGGGGCCTCACCGACCTGTCGCCGATCACGGGCACCCCCGCCTTCGCGGCGGATGGGTATCACCTCACGGCAGCCTCGGCGGCGGTGGACGCCGGCATCGCCACGTCAGTCACCCATGACATTGACAACCAACCGCGTCCCCTGGGCAGCGCTCCTGACATCGGCGCCGACGAAAGTCCCTACTCCCTCACCGGCGGCGTGCAGGTCTCCAAACTGGCCAGCGCGCCGGAGTGGAAGGTGTACTACACCGGCTTCAATGTCCCTCCCTCTACCTACCTGCAACAGGAGTACCTGATCCCCTTCGGCTATTACGCCTCCTCCACCGCGCCGCAAGTGACTTCCTACGCCATCGAGGATACCTTCCCGGCCAGCCTGGAACTGGCCGCGGTCGCCAATCCGCCGGGGCTGACCTATGCTCAGGACGGCGCGACGCTCAGGTGGACGTCGCAAGCGCCGCTCCTGCCCGGCGCATGGGGCTGGGTAGGCCTCACCGGGCGTTCCGGCACGATTGCCGGCGGGGACAGCCTCAGCAACAGCGGGCAGATGACCTACACCCTGGCGAACGGCAACTCAGCCACGCTCCCCTTCTCCGCGACCACGCAGGTGCCCGCGCGCCCCGTCTTCCCGCCGCTGTTCATCACGCCCGATGACGGCGAGATCTGCCTCAACGAGGGCAACCGCTTACGCGCCACGGGTCTTGCCGGCGCGGGGATGCTCGTGCGCCTCTACGAGAATGGCGCCTACAAAGCCTCCGGGATCGCCAACGCCACGGGCATGTTCACCATCACCTGGACCTCGGTCCTGACCGACAGCCACCCGGTGGTCACCCTGTATGCCACGGCCTGCGAGCCGGGTGGGGAGGGAGCGTGCAGCGCGCCCTCGGAGAGCGTCCGTCTGGAATATGCGCAGTCGCATTGGTGCCCGCAGCGTTCGTACTGGGAAGGCGACGCTTTCGGCATCCACTATACCTTCTACTTCCGCAACGACCTGGGACGTTACGCTACCGACGACTTCGCGCTCCCCGGCGTCTACGGCTTCTGGAACACGAAAGTCCATCTGTATTCCTGCTGCGCCTACGATGATACCAATCCCTTCGAGGTCAAGGCTGATGGCGTGACCTATGGTGATCCGGTATCCCATGAGGGTCGTTTCTGGACTTTCAACATCGGTTCGGCTCACGATGTCACCATCGAAACGCAATGCTTTGGTCCGGGCGGCGCGGAGGGCGATCCCAAACTTTCTACTGGCGAGGTGCTGATTGATCCCGACGGCTTTGTCTTTGACGTAGACGCCGGCGGGAGTTACAGCCCCACTACGGGGATGTACGCACCGGTGCAGGCGCTGCCGGGCATCACGGTGACGGCCTACGTCTCGGTGCCGCAATGGGGCGGCTGGATTCCCTGGCCGGCGCACCTCTACCAGAACCAGATCAACCCGCAGGTGACCGGTGACACGGGGTATTTCGCCTTCTTCACGCCACCGGGCTTCTACTATCTCCAGGCGGAAGGGGCGCATGGCTACCAATCGTGGCGCAGTCCGGTGGTGCAGGTGATCAACGAGATTGTCCACGTCAACATCCCGCTCACGTGCCTGACGGACGGTGAGGTAGAGCGGGTGGCGCTGCTGCCGAACGGCCCCAGTCCCTCCGCGCTGACCATCCCGGTGGACAGCACCGTGGAATGGATGGCAACGTTGGGCGAGAGCGCCACCGCCGCCGACCTGGCGCGTTGGACGGAGAATCCGCTCCTGCAACCGCGCACCGCGGGCGCGCTGGATCCGCTCACGTACACGCTGGGCTTTGATGGCGGGATGCTGGCGCCGGGGCAGGTCTACCGGCGGGAATTTACCGCGCCGGGTCGTTACACCTACAGCGATGGAGCCGGCCACACAGCGACGATTGAGGTCGTCGCCGGACAGAAGGTCTACCTGCCGCTGGTGTTGCGCCAGCAGTAGGTCCACGACAGCCCTGGTAGCGCTGATGCCGGGCGCGGAAACTTGACAAATCGGCTGACTGTGGCTATAATAATGTCACTTAAATAGGACAATGCGTTGAGCGGGACGAGTAGCCGACGGCAGGCGTCAGGGAGAGGGGGCCCCCGACTGTGAGCCTCCTTCGCACCAAATCGGCGAAAACCCCCCGCGAGCGAGGTTTGGAACAGCTTGTGCTCAGTAAAAACCTCCGGGTTGGCCCGTTAACGCCGTAAGAGTGCCGTTGCTCTGGCAGCGGAACTTGGGTGGAACCACGCAACGCCCCGCGTCCCAAGAGGATGCGGGGCGTTTTCGTATGTAAGGAGGTGCAGCAATGAAAACGATGAGTCCCGAAGAATATCGCGCCAGTCAATTGTATCGGATTCGACACTCCACGGCCCACCTCATGGCGGCCGCCGTTTTGGAGCTGTTCCCGGAGGGCAAGATCGCCATCGGTCCGCCCATCGAGCAGGGCTTCTACTACGATTTCGACCTTCCCCGTCCGCTGACCGAGGAGGATCTCGACCAAATCGAGGCGCGGATGCGCGAGCTGCTCGCTGCGAACCTGGATTTCCAGTACCAGGAGATCACGGCGGAGGAAGGGGAGGCCCTGTTTGCCGATCAGCCCTACAAGCTGGAGCTCATCCACGACATCCTGGAGCGCGGCGCCGACGAATACGGCGAGAAGACCGAACATCCCCGGCTTTCCATCTACAAGAGCGGCGCGTTCACGGATCTGTGCCGGGGGCCGCACGTGCAGAACTCGCGGGAGATCAACCCCAAGGCGGTGAAGTTGCTCAACGTCGCGGGGGCTTACTGGCGCGGCGACTCCGACCGCCCGATGCTTCAACGCATCTACGGCACCGCCTGGGAGAAGCCTGAGGAGCTGCGTGAGTACCTCGATTGGCTTGAGGAGGTCAAGAAGCGCGACCATCGGCGGTTGATCAAGGAGCTGGACCTGGTCTCCTTCCATGAGGAAGCGGGGCCTGGGCTGGCCTACTGGCATCCGCGCGGGGCGATCGTGCGGAAGACCATCGAGGATTTCTGGCGCGACCGGCACATCGAAGGCGGCTACGACTTCGTTTACACGCCGCACATCGGCAAAAGCTGGCTGTGGGAGACCTCAGGACATCTCGGATTCTACCGCGAGAGCATGTACGCACCGATGGAGATTGACGAGCAGGAGTATTTCATCAAGCCGATGAACTGCCCGTTTCACATCCTGATCTACAAGACCAGTCTGCGCTCGTACCGGGAGCTGCCGCTGCGCTGGGCTGAGTTGGGGACGGTCTACCGCTACGAGAAGAGTGGCGTGCTGCACGGCTTGATGCGCGTGCGCGGCTTCACGCAGGATGACGCGCACATCATCTGCACGCCGGAGCAGATCGAGGACGAGGTGCTGCGCGTGCTGCGCTTCTCGCTGGAGATGCTGCGCGCTTTCGGCTTTGAGCAGATCGAGGCTTATCTCTCGACGCGCCCGGAGAAAGCCGTGGGTGAACCGGCCCGCTGGGAACAGGCACAGGAATCCCTCCTGCGCGCCATCAATGCTGAGGCGCTGGAATACCAGGTAGATGAGGGCGGCGGTGCGTTCTATGGTCCGAAGATTGACCTCAAGATCAAGGATGCGCTGGGCCGCGAATGGCAATTGACGACGATTCAGTTCGACTTCAACGAGCCTGAACGCTTCGACATGGCCTACGTGGGTGGGGACGGGCAGGAGCACCGGCCCTACATGGTGCACCGGGCGCTATTGGGCTCTCTGGAACGCTTCTTCGGCATCCTCGTGGAGCACTACGCGGGCGCTTTCCCGGTGTGGTTGGCGCCGGAACAGGCCCGTCTCATCCCGATTGCGGATCGTCATGTGGACTATGCTTTGCAGATCGAGGCCGAGCTCCGCAAAGCGAAGCTGCGCGTGAAAACCGACGCCAGCGCTGCACGGATGAACGCGAAAATCCGCGAGGCGCAGTTGCAGAAGGTGCCCTACATGCTGGTCATCGGCGATCAGGAAGTGGCGGCGGGAGCTGTGGCCGTGCGCCTGCGCAGCGGCAAGAACCTCGGGGCGCTGCCGGTAGGCGAGTTTGTCGCGCTGGCGCAGAAAGCGATTGCGGAACACGCTCTGGAGTGAGGGCACGCCGGGACTTGAGCCGAAGCCGTCCCTGCCCGTGTGGCGGGGACGGCTTGTGTGCGCTATGGGGCGACCTGAGAGTGGCCTGCAGTTCGCGTTGCCTTTTCTGATCCGTGAGCCATTGTTTGAGGAGAAGGCATTGGACGCAGATTCACGCAGATTTTCGCTGATTATGAAAATTATCTGTTGAAATCCGCGAAAGGTTGCCCTCCGGTACTAACCGGATACAATGACCCGCAGGAAGAAGGCGATGGACGATTACCTCCGCAACTCTTTGAGCACCATGCCGCTGTTTGCCGGGCTTTCCGAGGCGACGCTGGGACGGCTGAGCCGGGTGGCTTTCCGTCGCACCTATGCGCCCGGGATGTTGATTTTGCTGGAGGGCGCGCCGTGCGAGAGCGTGTTCTTCATTGTGACGGGAGCCGTGCGCGTGTATCGGCTTTCGCCGCAGGGACGGCAGCAGATTCTGGCGACGCTGGGGCCAGGACAGGGCTTCAACACCGCGCCGCCCTTTCTCCCCGAAGGGCGTACTCCCGCCAGTGTGGAGGCAATCGGCGAGACGACGGTGCTCGCGATCCGCCAGGAGGATTTCGTGGCCCTGGCGCGGACGTGCGCCGATTTTTCCTGGGCGATCTTGCAGGATTTCGCGGCGCATCTGCTGCATCTCACCGATCTGGTAGAGGACCTGGCGTTGCGCTCCGTGCGCGGACGCCTGGCGCGGTTCCTGCTCGAGCAGGCGGATGGCGCTTATGTGACCCGGCCCTGGACGCAGGACGAGATCGCCGCGCATTTGGGAACCGTCCGCGACGTGGTGGGGCGCGCGCTGCGCAGTCTGGCCGACGCTGGTTTGCTGCGCATGGAGCGGGGCCGCATCGTGCTGCTGGATCGGGAGGGGCTCGAAGCGGAAGCCGGGGCGTGATGGAATTCCGACTTTTGTCGTAGCGTGACCGTCGCTTTTCTGATATCTTGAGGTCACACAATGAAAGGTGGTTTGGGGCGATGACGGCTGGCGTGCTACCTCAGATTGACCTGATGCGCTGCATTTTGTGCGGCCGCTGCGTGCAGGCCTGCCCCACGCAGGCGGTCGAGATGCTGGCCAACGGGCCGACCATCGTCCGGCCGGACGCCTGCACCTATTGCACCGCGTGCGAGGCGATCTGTCCGGTCGGCGCCATCACCTGCACCTTTGAGATCGTGTGGAAATGAGTTGACAGGTTCCTGCGGCGCACTGCCGGGGATGAAAATGTGAGTTGTGAGCCGTGACTACGACAACTCTCTACTCACGGCTCTCTATCTTCGAAGGAGGATTTCAATGAGTGAATTGCTCCATGACCAGACGCTGCGGCGGGAGAAGCTCAAGGGCATCATCCGCCAGCTGCATGAGGGGAAAACCGTCGCCGAGGTACAGGCCGAATTTGCCGAGCTGCTCGAAGACGTCGGGGGCAATGAGATCGTCACGATCGAGCAGGAGCTGGTCGCCGAGGGGCTTTCCCCCGATCTCATCAAGCCGCTCTGCGACGTGCATGTGGCGGTCTTTCGCGGCTCGCTGGATCAGCAACCCGATCCCGAGACGATTCCGGGGCATCCGGTGTTCACCTTCCGCGCGGAAAACCTCGCCGTGCAGCGGGTGCTGAGCGAGCTGGCTGAGGCGTTGGAGGACCTCAAGAATCTGCCTCACCGGCCCACGCTGGAGCGCGCGCGGGAGCTGACCGACAAGCTGACGCTCTTCGAGCGGCATTACCTGCGCAAGGAAAACATCCTCTTCCCCTTGCTGGAGCGCAGCGGTTTTTACGGCCCCTCTAAGGTGATGTGGGCGGTGCACGATGACATTCGTCGCGGCTGGAAGGCGCTGCAGGCGCTGCTCTCGCCGGATGACATCGTGAAGGCGCCCGACCTGGAAGCGCGCCTCACGGAAATCTTTGAGCCGCTGGCCCAGGCCATCCGCGAGATGGTCTACAAGGAGGAGAAGATCCTCTTCCCGGCGGCGTTGGAGCGGCTGACCGAGGCCGATTGGGCAGCGGTTCGCGCGCAAGAGGAGGAGATCGGCTATGCCTACGTCCAGGCGGGACGACAGTGGCAACCGCGCCTCACCCCGCACGAGGCCGAGGCCGTCGCCGCGGCGCCGGTCGTCTCTGAGGGACTGATCCCGCTCAGCGCGGGGGCGCTCTCCCCGGCGCAGCTCGACCTCATGCTCAAGACGTTGCCGGTAGATGTGACGTTCGTGGATGAGCACGATCGGGTGCGGTATTTCTCGCAGGGGCGAGAGCGGATCTTCCCCCGTTCGCCGGCCATCATCGGGCGCGCGGTGCAGAATTGTCATCCGCCCCAGAGTGTAGATCGCGTGCAGCATATCCTGGACGATTTCCGCGCGGGTAAGCGCGACGTCGCCGAGTTCTGGATTCAAATGCACGGCATGTTCGTTCACATCCGCTATTTTGCCCTGCGCGACGCCGACGGCGCCTATCGCGGCACGCTGGAAGTGAGCCAGAATCTGACGCCGCTGCGCGCACTGGAAGGCGAACGGCGGTTGTTGGATGAGTGAGGCGCCGATGATCGAGATCCATCTGTACGGCAAGTTGCGGCGCTTCGCCGGGGATTCCAGTCTCATCGGTGACAGCGTTCTTTGCCTGGAGCCGCTGCCCGGCGAGACCTCGCTGGCGCTGCTGCAACGGGCGGGGATTCCGCTGGAGGAGCTGCAGCACGTCTTTTTGAATGGGACGTTGTTGATGACGCGCAACCGCATGGCGCCGTGGCTGTGCTACCCGCAGGCGCGACCTGACGTGTGGCGTTGGGATGAGGACGTCGAGGTGAAATCCGGCGATCGTCTGGGGCTTTTCGGCGAGGACATGCCTTCGTTGGTGGTGTAGCCGCTGACGGGGGCGCGCTCACCGGCTGGGGCGGATGTCTCCAGCCGGTCTTTTGTCGGCGCTCCTCCGTGAGGCGGATTGGGGCGTGTCCCGACGCGGCGGCGTCTTCCGCGATTTGGGTTATAATAGGCAGCATTGAGCCTGCGGCTCACCGCTGAGTGAACGTGGGCACGGGTCCTATTTGCTGAGAAGAGGTATTGGACGCAGATTCACGCAGATTTTCGCTGATGTGTGAGTCATGCAGCTGGGCGGCTCACGGTTCGGCTGGGGATGGAATCCCCAGCCTGACAGGAGCCAACCGCGCTGAAGCGCATGGTTGGGGACATAGCCGCCCTGGAATGAATTCCAGAGCGGCCTGAAGTTCGCGCACCCTTTGCCACGCAAGTGATTTTGTAATTGTTCAGCCTGGCGTCAGGTAGCTTGACGGGGATGGATAAACCTTTATGAGCTGTAGCTTTTGCCCCTCCCCCAGCCCCCTCCCCAACGGCGCCTGCGCCGTTGGGGAGGGGGAGAAAAAATAAGGGGTTTTGCAGGCGGGCGTAGCCCGCCTGCAAAACCCCACAAAAGAAGGCCCCCTTCCTCCCGCGCCTTGCGCGGGGGGAAGGGGGCAGGGGATGGGGGGCAAGAGTTGATTCTCAATATTTAGCAATCGCCATGAAATCTTGCGTTTTTTAGTCAGCAGCTGAACAGTTACCAGGTGAGTTATGAGTCGTAACCATGCGTAGAGGCTGCGACAACTCTCTACTCACGGCTCACTGATCTCTATTTGCTGAGGAGAACGATCTTGCTGCCCTGGTTGGGAAGTCACCTCGTCCAGTTCTTTGGCCCGTTCCGGCTGTTTACCTCCTATCTCTTTCTGGCTACGGTAGGTACGGCGCTGTCCGCGGCAGCGACCTGGTATCTGCTGCCCCGCCTGTGGGGACGGCTGCCCCGGGATAGGGGACGCGCTAATGCTGTGGGCGCCGAGCAGAGCGTGGGGAAACCGGTCGGCGCAGGGATCATCTTCATGCCGATCTGCGTGTTGGTCTGCCTGCTCGTCCTCCCCTTCGACGGCTGCCGGCTGGAGATCTTCGCTCTGGTGCTGCTGGCCATGGCGGTGGGCTTTGTGGACGACCGCAAGCCCGGCGGGCTGAGCGAGCTGCAGTTGGGAGTGGCGGACTTCCTCATCGCGTTCCTGGGAGCGCTGGCGATCTCGCACCTGCAGCCGGTGACGCTGTGGTTGCCGCTGTACAAGCAGCCGTTGACGGTGGCGCCCTGGCTCTTCGTCCCCTTGGGGACGGCGCTGATCTGGCTGGCGATCAACGCCACCAACTGCACCGATGGCGTGGATGGCCTCTCCGGCAGTCTGGCGGCCCTGGCGTTTGTCTTCCTCGGCGCGATTCTGTACGCTGTTGTGGGACACGTGGACATCTCCCGCTACTTGCTGGTGCCGCACTACGCCGACGGCGCGGATTGGGGCATCATCGCCTTCGTGCTGGTGGGGTCCCTCGCGGGCTACTTGTGGCACAACGCCCATCCAAGCGCCGTGTTGATGGGCGATGCGGGTTCGCGTCCGATGGGGTTTTTGCTGGGAGTGTTGGTCCTCGCGGCGGGAAATCCCTTCCTCATCATCGTCGTGGCCTTCATGGTCCTCGTGGATGGGGCAACCGGGTTGCTCAAGGTGGCGCTGCTGCGCTTCTTCAAGATCGGCATCTTCCGCAACGTGCGCTATCCGCTCCACGATCATGTCCGCAAGACGCTGGGATGGTCGAACACGCAGGTGTTGTTGCGTTTTGTGCTGCTCCAGGCGGTGATCACGCCGATCCTGCTGGTGTTGCTCTTCAAAGTGCGCTGAAGCAGCGTGTTGATGCCCAACGCCAGACCCCGTGACAAGGGTGGGGTCTGGCGTTGTTTTGTGTTGCGTCGAGGGGAAAACGCGCGGGAGGGCGCCGGCTTAGGCTGCCGGTCGCAGGCGCGGCCCTTGAGGGGTGTCTTCGACGGTGTAGCCCGCCGCTTTGATCTGCTCGCGGAGGGCGTCGGCTTCTTGCCAGCGGCGGGCGGCGCGCGCGGCCTCGCGTTGTTGCGCCAGGCTCAGAATCTCAGCGGGGATGCTGACTTCCGCCGGTTCCCATTCCGCCAGCCGCAGCCCCAACACCTCATCGTATTTGAGCAGGGTGGCCTTTTTCACGGCGTCGGGCAGCGGGCTCTTCACCAGCTCCCACACCAGCGCCAGCGCGCGCGGCATGTTCAGGTCGTCGTTGATCTCGCGGGTGAAGTCCGCCAGGAAGTCGGGATCTACCTCGCCGGGAGCGCTCCAGCCGTGGCAGGCGGCGCGCAGACGGTTGAGCGCCGTGCTCGCCGCATCCAGCGCTTCCCAGGTGAAGTTGAGCCGCGCGCGGTAGTGCGCCCCCAGACACATGAAACGGTACGCCAGGGGATCGTAACCCTCGTCAATGAGCGTCTGCACAATCAGGAAATTGCCCACGGATTTGCCCATGCGCGCGGCATTGATCTGCAGGAAGTAGCCGTGCAGCCAGAAATTCGCCAGCCGCGTGCCGTAGCAGGCCTCGGTTTGGGCGATCTCGTTGGTGTGATGCACCGGGATGTGATCCTCGCCGCCGCAGTGAATGTCGAAGAACGGCCCCAGGTATTTGGCGGACATGGCGGAGCATTCGATGTGCCAGCCGGGGAATCCTTTGCCCCAGGGGCTGTCCCATTCCATCTGCCGCTTTTGGTTCGGTGGGCTGAACTTCCACAGCGCGAAGTCGGTGATGTTGCGCTTCTCGCCCAATTCCACGCGCGAGCCGGCCTGCAGGCCCGCGATGTCCAGCCGCCCCAGATGGCCGTAGTCCGGCAATTTGGAGGTGTCGAAGTAGATGCCGTCGGCGGTGCGATAGGTGAAGCCGTGCGCCTCGATGCACTGGACCAGCGCAATCTGTTCCTGGATGTGAGCGGTGGCCTGGCACCAGATCGTCGGCTCCTGGATATTGAGGCGCGCCATGTCCTCGCGGAAAGCCTGGGTGTACATCTCGGCGATCTCCCACGCCGTCATGCCCGTGCGCTGCGCGCCGAGCTCCATGCGGTCCTCGCCCGTGTCGGCATCGGAGACCAGATGTCCGACGTCGGTGATGTTCATCACGTGTTTGACGCGGTAGCCGTTGAACTCCAGCACCCGGCGCAGCACGTCCTCGAAGAGGTAGGTGCGTAGATTGCCGATGTGGGCGTAGTTGTAAACCGTCGGCCCGCAGGTGTAGAGCCCCACCTCGTCGGGCTTGAGCGGCTCGAACTCCCGAATCGAGCGGGTGTAGGTATCGTAGAGTCGCAATTCCATGACATTCCTCCTGATGCAGCGTCGGCAGAGAACGGGAAGCCGTGAGCGGTGAATAGTGAGCCGTGAGCGGTCTTCTCACATCTCACAGCTCGGCCTCGTCCTCCTGCCGCAATTTCTCGAAATACTGTTGAATTACGGTTGCCAGCGTGGTGGAGATGCCGCGGACCTGCGTCAGCTCTTCGATCGAGGCGCTCTGGATGGCGGCGAGCGAGCCGAAATGGCTGAGCAGCCCCCGGCGTTTGACCGGGCCGATGCCGGGAATCTCATCAAGTTGCGACGCCAGTCCACGCTTCTGGCGACGCTGCCGGTGATAGGTGATGGCGAAGCGGTGCGCCTCGTCGCGGATGCGGCGCAGCAACAGAATGGCGGGATCGGTGGGTTCCAGCACGAGGGAATGGCTCTCTCCCGGCTTGAAGAGCTCCTCGTGGCGTTTGGCGAGCCCCACCACTGGCACCTGATCTTGCAGCTCGAAGGCCTGCAGGACTTCCACGGCCACTCCCAGCTGTCCCTTGCCGCCGTCCACCACCACCAAATCGGGCAATTTGCCCCACCCCTGGCTGCCGCGCGTGCCTTTGAGCTCGCCGGAGGAAACGCGCCGCCAGCGGTCGAAGCGCCGCATGAGGACTTCCCTCATGCTGGCGAAGTCATCTTGCCCCGTGACCGTCTTGATCTTGAAGCGGCGGTAGTCGCTCTTTTTCGCCACGCCGTGCTCGAACACCACCATGCTGCCGACCACTTCGACGCCCTGGGTGGTGGAGATGTCGTAGCACTCGATGCGGACGGGCGCACGGGGAAGGCCCAGGGCCGTTTGCAATTCCTGCAGCGCCAGCTCGTTGCGGTGTTTGTCCGCCTCCCATTGTGCCTTGAGCATGGTGAGTGTCTCCGTGGCGTTGGTCGCTGCCAGATCCAGCAGCTCGCGGGCGGCGCCCTCGTGGGGCACGTTGAGGTAGACCACATCGCCGCGTTGGGTGCGCAGCCAGTCCTGCAGCACGGCGGCCTCGGCGACCTGCGCCGGCAGCAGAATCTCCGGCGGGATGGTGGCCGCGTTGGCGTAGAATTGTTGCAGGAATGCCGTCATGATCTCGTTGTCGTCGGCGCCCGCGCCCCCTTCCATGACGAAGTATTCCCGTCCCAGCAGTTTGCCGTTGCGGACGAAGAAGACTTCCACACAAGCGTTGCTTTCGTCTCGCGCCAGGGCGATCACATCCTGATTGAGCGCGGCGGTGGTGACGATCTTCTGCCGTTCGGTCACCTGTCGCAGGGCGAGCAGCCGATCCCGCACGCGCGCCGCGCGCTCGAAGTGCAGCGCCTCGGCCGCCTCGCGGATCTGGCGTTCCAGATCGCGCATCACGTTTTCGGTTCGGCCCTCCATGAATTCCGTCAGCTGCGCCAGCATCGTCAGGTATTCCGTGCGGTCCACCGCGCCGATGCACGGTCCCAGGCAGAGCTTGAGATCGAAGTACAGGCAGGGTTTGGCGTCCGTTCCCGTGATTTCCCGGTCGCAGGTGCGGTAGGGGAAGAGCCGGCGCAGCAAGTCCAGCGTCTCGCGCAGCGCGCCGGTGGAGGTGTAGGGGCCGAAGTAGCGTCCGCCGTCCTGCTCCATGCGGCGCGTGATGAGCACTTTGGGGAAATCCTCGGGGGTGATCTTCAGGTAGGGATAGCGCTTGTCATCTTTGAGGCGCACGTTGAAGCGCGGGCGGTATTTCTTGATCAGGTTGGCTTCGAGGATCAGCGCTTCGACTTCTGAATCGGTGATGATCCATTCCAGGCTGGCGATTTCGGCGACGAGACGGCGGGTTTTGGCGTTTTCCTGCGCCGAGGCGTGAAAATAGGAGCGCACCCGGTTGGCGAGATTGATCGCCTTGCCCACATAGATCACCTGGCCCTTGAGGTTGTGCATCAAGTACACGCCGGGTTTGGTGGGCAGGGTGGCTAACTGCTGTTCGATGAGTTCCGAAGGCCCTTTCACAGGTCTGATTATACAACAGAACTGGGGAGCGTTTCACGGCAAAGTGGCTTCTGTAATCAACAAGGGGGTGTTTGTGGCAACCTGCATGTTGTCACAAACACCCCCTGCTCTTGGATGCGGGCGCCACACTCAGACGCCCACAATGCCTGACCGACGCGGCCCCGGTTTAGATGGTCAGCCGTGGCAGCAACAGGCCCATTGGCTGCTCGAACTCCTGCAGAAGGGTATCGCCGTTCTGGTACAGGATATAGAACAGGACCCCGCAGCAGCACAGGACCAGTAGCACCCCCACCACGATCAGGACGATGATCAGCGTGGTGTTGTTTTTCTTGGGGGGCGTGCTGGCGGCGGAGGGATAAGGGCCGCCGGCGGGAGGGGGAGGCGGCGTGGGCATGGGCGCCGGCGTCGGCTCTGCGGCATAGGGCGGCTGTGAGGGCCACTCCGGCGTGGCATTCTCCTCATCAGGGATGGGATTCGGTAAGGGAAGCGGGTCAGGGACGGTATTGTAAGTCATCATTGCTCCTTCGAAAATAGAGATCAGTGAGTCAGCGAAAAGGCGAATCTGTGAACCTCAGAATCGCTTGCGTGGTAAAGGGTGTGCGAACTAATGAATTCCAGGGCTGATATGCCCCCCACAACGCGCTTCAACGCGGTTGGTTTGTGTCAGGCTGGGGATTCCATCCCCAGCCAAACGGGGAAGTCGTCGCAACCTCTGCTCACGACTCACATTTTCCATATGACATATGGGATCACGAAAACAGCTGATCCAGAATTTGCGTTCTTCGCGGTCGGATTTGTCTCTGCTGTCGTCTCAGTGGAGGCCAAAGAGCTGCGAGCCCGCGTTCAGCTGGTCGCAGAAGGCAAACCCAAAGGGCAGCGAGAACACGCCGATAAACATCAAGAGGCCCAGGCACAGGCCGATGAGGGTGAGCCCGATGCCGACCCATCCCAGGATGACGCCGGCCTGCGCCAATCCATCGCCGGTGACGGCGCCGTTGCTGTGGGAAATCTCATTTTTGGCAGCGTAGCCCAGGATCAACCCGGCGATGCTGCCGATGAAGGGCAATACCTGGATTACTCCCAGAATGCCGAGGACCAGGCTGGCAACCGCGGAAACGCTCGTGCGGGTGTAGCTCGCCGGCTGTTCGTAGTTGGGACCGTAATTTTGCGACATAGTTCTCCCTTTCTCACGATCAGATTGTAAAACCCTCTTTATACTACGTTAGAATTCCTCGTAAGTTGCGGTATCCGTGGCCGGCGCTGCCTTATGCGCTGCCGCGCGCAGGCGCCGTCGGCGCACGATCAGATACAGCAACAGGACGATGAGGAAGATCCACAGGAGCACCAGGTAGGGGAAGAGGACGGCGAGCACCGCCGTGATGGCCGAGACGGCCTCTTCGAGGGAGCTGACGACGGAATTGCCCGCGCCGGCCGTGGTTGCGGTGATGACCGGTCGCGCCGACGCCTTGACCGCGTGGACGCCGCCCGCCAGAATCACGCCGCAGCCCAGCGCCAGGATGGGGCTCAGGTTGAGGGTGTGCTGGGTCGTGGCGGCAAAGAGGATAGCGCCCGCCGTGGGGCGGATGACCGTTCCGATGACGTCGTTGACGCTGTCTACGGCAGGGATCTTGTCGGCAAGCGCATCCACGATCAACAGCACGGCCAGCAAGCCGATGATCCACCCGTTGGTGAGGGCGCTCCAGGGTTCCTCCAGGGTGATCAGGTCGGTGAAGCGCGACAGCAGCGCGACGGTGAGCAAAGGAATGTAGGCGTTCAACCCCGCTGAGGTTGAAAGCCCAAACGCCGTGGTCAGATTCAAAACCCAATCAAGCATGTCCCCTTCTTTCTGCGCCAGGGAGGGCCGGTAGCTCGTGCGAATGGGGAGGATTGAACGGAGCCGCGTCTGCGATTTCAGGAAGTTGTTTCTTCCTGGAGTTGTGCCTTCCTGGCTGAGTTCATTATACGCGCATTCATAAAAATGTACAACATTCATCTCCTCGGAAAATCGGCGAGTCAGCGAAAAAGCGAGAAAGCGAATAAGCGAAAAAATCACTTGCGTGGCAAAGGGTGCGCGAACTTCAGGCCGCCCCGGAATGAATTCCGGGCCTGCTACGTCTCCAACAACGCGCTTCAACGCGGTTGGTTTGTGCCAGGCTGGGGATTCTATCCCCGGCCAAACTCACATTTTCATGCTTGCCGATAGCGCATCAGCACAAGGCGTCTCTAAGTCATTTACCCCATCGCGGAACGTGCCCTACGGATCTACAGGACAAAGCTTGACTTTTACGCCTGAAGGCATACCATAAATTTATCTCGATTCCCTGCGGGCCTAAATATTGTTTGAGCCTTCTAGCCAAATTTGCCCAATCTGCATTCCTGGAGGTGGAACCGATGACGCCGTTGCGATTGGCCCGCCAGGCCCTGACGCTGCTGTTGACTTGCGCTGTGCTTTTCTCGGGGACTCCCCTTGTATTTGTCCCCCCTCTCCCCCGTGATGTAAATTTATCTGCGGAACGGCTGGGAGTAGCGGCAGTCGCCGCGGCGCCGGCAGGCGGCGTGACCGCCCAGGAGCCACTCACCCCCACGCTCATCTCGCCGCTGCCCACGCCGGAGTAGCGTGACGCAGAACGGGCATACAACCTCCTACTTCTACGATGGCGACGGCGTGCTGGTTGAGAAAAGCGCCTATGAAAACCTGGCCGCTGGCGTGCTGGCGACCAGCGAGGCGACACTCTATTGGC
>Ga0209201_1001143_pt1 | contig 32383 bp, 20 predicted proteins | sample AD_UKC055_MetaG_FD_184411 | JGI IMG/M metagenome (GOLD analysis project Ga0209201, IMG submission 184411) | Active sludge microbial communities of municipal wastewater-treating anaerobic digesters from USA - AD_UKC055_MetaG (SPAdes) (version 2) | ecosystem: Engineered > Bioreactor > Anaerobic >... | reverse complement strand
CGTTCGGATCTGTTCTTCAGACTTGCTGTTATCAGGGTCAAGTTGCCTCCGTTGCGTGAAAGACCTACAGACATACCGATACTGGCGGGACACTACCTTCGGCAGATTGGGGCTGGTGTCGCCCGCTTCCAGATATCCGACCAGGCAATGGCCGCGTTGATTGCGTGGAAGTGGCCCGGAAACGTGCGCGAGCTTTTCAACGCCCTCGAGCGGGCTGTCACAATCTGTCCCTCCAGCGTCATTGATGTTCAGGATTTGCCCCCCGCCATCGTCGCGTCTTTCCTTCCCGCCGGCAGCGGAGGGCCTGATTCGCGTACCGAACTGATGAACAGGTCCTTCAAAACCTGGTCTCAGGCGCGCGGCGAGTGTCTTTTCGAGTTTGAATCGTCATATCTGCGCGCCCTGATCGACAAGTGCGGTTCGAACATCGCCCTGGCCGCCAGATGTGCCGATATGGACAGGAAGTATCTAAGGGAACTTTTGAAAAAGCATGGCCTTTACCGGTCGACGGAAGTCGATTCAGAGGAGTGAGTCAAAAACATGGCCCGATCAAGGGAACACAAACGTGCTGCTGGTGCAAAGAGCAGGGCCTCCGGGGCTGAACCCGCGCTTCTGATAACCCGTGCCGAGAGATTTGAAAGCTTTCTGCACGAGTGGGGCCGTCTCGTGATCCCAATTGTGGTGTTCGGGACTCTGGCGATTCTTCATTATGCCCGTGTGCTTGGGCCTACAGCTCTGGGATACGCGATTGGTCTGGTACTGCTGCTGTCGATGCCTGTCGCCGTGGTGGTGATCGTTCTGCGTGGCTACTTCCCCGTGTGGGCGAGGTTTGTCACGATCGCGATGACTCTGGTTTATCTGTTTGCGACTGTATCACCGTTCACCGACATGGTTTTTCCGGGCAAGCCGGACTTCTCCGAGGAACTCTCCGTTGCCCGCGGAGAAGTAGTTCTGCCCGCACGTGTCGAACAGGGCAACTACTGGGTCGAAGTGTTCGCCAGCTCCTTCTCCAGGGTGGCCGGGGCTGCAAATGAACAGGGCTACTACAACGTGATGCTGAACGGCCAGAGACTTCAGGGCAAGTTTTCGGATGAGCCGTTGAATTCCACGTTCGGGAGTCGCGATGGCACGATGATCAGTCGAATCAAGGCGATTTCCCTTGATTCGGGGCCATTGACGCTCCGTGCCACCCGTATTGACAAAGAGATCGGTCCGGAAGTGCGGGTCAGTGGACACAGGATGGCGTTTTCCCCACTGGTGCTTGCTGTCATGCTGGGTCTGGTGCTCTTGTGGACCACTTTCGTGGACTCGTGGTTTCAGAGTCAGACATGGCGTTGGCGTCTGGTGCCGTGGGTTGGCGTTTCAATCGTTTACCTGGGGTTCTTCTACCGAACCTGGGAACCTGCCCGCATGCCTTCCATCTCCATCTGGGCCGCGGTGGTTGGCGGTCTCGCAGGATTTCTCGGGGGGTGGCTGGTCTCTCTGATATCCCGTCGTCTGATTGGCAAGCTGCGAACTAAGATCTGACAGTATTCGCGTGTTACCATCGCTGTCTGGAGGTAGCATGAGAATCGCACATCTGTCCGATCTGCATATCGATTCCCCGGATTTTCTGAGAATTTCGGAATTGTTCTGGGGCATTCTGCCAAACAGGCGGATTCTTGGCGCCGCCAACTTCGTCTTTGGGCGGTCATCCGTACATTCTCTTGAAGTGTTGCGCGCGGCCGTCAATGCCGTCGACGATGCCCGCGCGGATCACTGTGTGGTAACGGGCGATCTGTCAAATCTTGCCATTGACGCGGAGTTTCGATTTGTCAGATCCGTGCTGGATGGGATCGGAGGGCCGGAACGTTTGTCGCTGGTGCCTGGCAATCACGACTGCTACACGCCGGAATCAGTTCGCAGCCGCCGGTTTGAGCGACATTTCGGAGATCTGATAGACCCGCTAGCGGGAGCCGATGTCACCTTCCCAGCGCACAAAGACATTCAGGGGTGCAGACTGATTCTTGCTCGGACTCCTACCCGGACGCCCCCCGGCTTTTCCTATGGACGCCTTGGAACCCAGCAGATGGAGCGCATTCTTACTTTGGCGACCGAGGCGGCAGGGCAGGGCATGTTCGTGATCCTTGCTCAACATCATCATTTGAATCCTCGCAAGGGGCTCAACGAATTGACAGGACCGTTCAAGGATCGCGAAATGGAGCTTGCGATGATCGCGCAGTCTCCGATCAGTGTCGTCATTCACGGTCATGACCACCGTCACCACGATTGGGAAGTCTGCTCAAAGGCGCCCTGTGGAAAGACCAGAATCATCTGTTGTGGCTCTTCTACCTATATGGACTCAAAACGCGACCGGTTCGGTCGGATGACTGTCCTTGAGATTACGAACGGTGAACTTCAGGTGGAAAAATGGATGTATCAGCCGGATCGGGGACGATTCGCCCCGTTAAGGGAAAATTGAACACCCCGGCGCGGCGGCCATCGCCCTCGGCAGCGCCACGGCGCCGAAAGAAAGGCGGGAAAGGCGGACTTGCAGGCTATCACACCGCGACCCGCAGCCTTGCCGTGTCCCTGGTCTTAAGCCTGCCGCTGCTGGTGATCTACAACCTGGGAGAGTTGTTTCCCGCAAGCCGCATGACGAACGGGCTGGATCTGCTGACACGACTGGTCGGAACCCAATGGGGGATGTACGGGGTCCTGATCATGAACGTAGTCATCGGACTTGCGTCCCTTGTACTGGCAGCAATCATGATCAAGCGTGGACGTATCCGCCCGTGGTACTGGCCCGCGCTTGTAGGGGAGGGGATTGTCTGGGCGTTTGTGCTGTTCGGCCTTGGATGGTTGTTGACATGGGCGATGGATGGACGTTTTCTGCCATCACTCGTTTCGCTGTTGCCCCGATCGGGACTTTCACCGGGTCAGGTGTTCACTGCATCAGCCGGGGCCGGCTATTGGGAAGAGATCGTTTTTCGTCTGGGACTTGTCGGAGTGCCGCTTTGGCTTGGCAACCGAATCATGGATCGAAACAAAGCCGGAATACCACCCAGGTTGATTTTTGGGGCGGTGTTGCTGGTTGGATCGGCGGTCGTTTTCAGTGCGATGCATTATGTCGGAGATGTCGAGCAGCCAGAGGCGTGGTCTTTTTTCTTCCGTGTGATTTCTGGGCTTCTGTTCGGACTCCTGTTTCTTTTCAGGGGGTTATCGGCAGCTACCTGGGCGCATTTCGTATACGACGTGATTGTCTTCTGGAATATGGGGCCGGCGTCGTCCTGACGAATTTTGTGTTGATCGACCGCGCTTTGCAGGTCACCACCCGGTTTCCGCCGCGTTGGGACTCACTGGAAGTGGCCGTTCTTCTCGAGCCAGTCCATGTAGAATTCCGAATCCCGTCCTTCCGGGATTGTCTCGTTATCGATCGCGTCCAGGACGATGTCACGCAGCCTGCCGATTGCAGGGCCGGCGGGAATCTGGAATTTCTTCATGATCTCGTTCCCAAGCCCCTTGGGGAGCGGGTTGACGCGTGTGTCCTTCTGGCGAATCTCCATGACGCGAATCTGCAACTCGGTCAGCAGCGACCTGACCATCTCAACGCGGTCCGTCCGCTTCGAAGTCAGATCCGCCTTTGAGAAGGCGATCAGGTTGTCCAGATAGTCGCCAACATCCCGGATCAGCCTTCTTACCGCCGCGTCAGTCCATTCCTCGCGGTAGAGGTTGATTCGGGAGTGGTTCTTGATGATGTAGTTGACCGAGTCTGCCTCGTCCTCCGGGAACATGAACCTTGCGGCGATGCCTTCGAACAACATCGCGCTGACCTCTTCATGCCGGAAGAAGTGGATTTTGCCATCGCGGAAGGTCTGTTTGGTCCAGACCTTGCCAATGTCGTGGCACAGCGCCGCCCAACGCACGATCGGCACTGGCTCGGCGTTCTGAACCACCTGTCTCGTGTGCGCCCACACATCCTTGTGCTTGCCTTCGTCGTCCGAGAACTCTGTCACCGCGGCGACCTCGGGCATCATGTAGTTCAGCACGCGGCACTCGGCCAGGAACGCAAGCCCCTTGCCAGCCACCGGGCCGCACAGGACCTTGTTCATTTCCTTGAGCCAGATCTCGCGCGGAACGTCCAGGATGTTTGACGCATCCCTTTCCGCCGCCGCGCGGACTTCCCGCGCTGGCTCGAAACCATAGCGCGCGACGTACCTGGCGACCTTCAGCAGCCAGCTTGCGCTCTCACGGAAGATCGTGTCGACCGGAAAAACCGGCCTGATCAGCTTCTCGCGGTAGTCCAGCGTGCCGCCGAACGGGTCAACCAGGTTCAGGTTCATGTCGTAACCGAATGCCTGAACAGTGACTTCACGCGTCGCGAGATCGAGGATGATGCCTGAAAGATTCTGCCCGCGCAGGCATCGCAAGGGTGGAAGGTAGCTGCGGAAGGGGCCGACATTGAACTGGATCGTAGTCCTGCCGGGTCGAGCGGTCTCCGCCACGGGTACTTTGAAGGTGATCAGGCGAAGCTTGTCGTCACGAGAATCGGAACTCTCTATGCCGAAGACATCAAGAAACACGTCCTCGATGGTCGACATGGACGCGTTTACAGTCAGGTCGAACGAGGCCGCGTCAAGTATGGATTCGCCGCCGGCCAGGTCGCGCGCGCGAGGGCCGATAAGGAAAGCCTCGATTCCGCGCGAGGCGAAGCCTTCGAAGGCCTTTGTAAGAATCTCTGGAACCAGAATTTCGTTTTCGTTCATGCCGGGGAGCACCTTGTCGTCAGTCATTGTGAAAAGTCCGCGAAACTGGCGCGGGGCCGAAGAATATTGCAAACGCCCCGCGTGCGTCAATCTTCAGTCGCAACGGGCTGGTCAGGATTCTCGAGCTGCACAGTCAGGAAATCGACATCCATGACGTTGAACGGATTGTCGCCGTAGACAAACGAGTATGCCGAATACGACTCGAAAACCTTTCTGGCGTAACCCCGCGCCTCTGACGCCGGGATGGACTCCACGAACACGTCGATCTCGGTCGCGCCGGACGCCTTCAACCAGCGGGCCATCGCACCACCTCCGGCATTGTACGCCGGGATCGCGATCAGCGGGTTTTTCAACCGCTTCTGAAGCCTCGCCAGGTAAACGGCGCCCAGTCTGACGTTAACGGCAGGATCGTTCAGCACCTGTCGAGTCACTTTCACACCGATTGCCCGGCCCATCGTCTCGGCTGTTGACATGATCAGTTGCATTAAACCGGCGGCGTTTGCCCACGATTCAACCGATGGCAGAAAGGCGCTTTCCTGCCGCATCACGCCCCAGATCAGAGCCGCGTCGACTCCAAACTCGGCAGCCGCCGCATTGACTTCATCGGCGAACGGTCGTGGATATGACAAGCGGTAGTAACCTGCCGACGATGAGTCCGGCCAGAACGGCGTCACAAGCAACTGATCCCGGGCGGCCCTGTGCGCCGGAGTGAATTGTCCCGCATCGTAAAGGAACAGCGCCTTCATCCATGCCGCCGTTGCGTCGTCGCCGGGGGCATCTTCTATTTCGCTTCTGGCGAGTTCGTCCAGGCCGATCCTTTTGAACCACAACGCCCGAGCCCCTGACGTGGCCCTGTCGATCCCGCCCCGTTTGTCCGTTCCGAGCGTCAGGAAAGGCCGTCCGCGCAGTCGTCTTTCCGGGAAGTCCCTGTCAAGGTCATCCAGTACCTCGTCGGCGGTCTTGTTCAGGATTTCGGCCAGCCGGTTCAGCGAAAGTATCGCGTAGTACGTCATTGGCCAGTTGACCGCGCATTTTCGCCACGCCTCGATCGCGCCAGCCGTGTCTCCGGACTTCAACAGCGCCCGCGCATTCCAGTACATGAACATCGAAGAGTAGAGTTGATCTCCACCGGTCAACGTCTGGGCCTTGGCAAAGCGAGCGGCGGCATCGTCCCACCGGCTCTTTCTGAAGGAACTCCAGGCGAGCAGCCAACGTGACTCGTTCGACATGTCGCCGTCGGGCCAGCGCTTGACCGACTCCTCGAGGATGGCCATCGCTTCTTCATCCCGACCGGCATCGATCGCCGTGCGTGCTCGAATCACAGCAATATCGTCGTTGTATGACGCGTCGGGATACTCGTCGGCAAGCAGCCTGGTCCATTCGTCACCGATCCCCGGGTTGTTGCTTCGGTAGGCGCTGCGGATTCCGAGGTACAGTATCGGGGGCATGTCTCGATGTCGGCGGCATTCGTTCACAAGGAATCTGAAGTGCTTGAATGCCTCGGGGTGAACGCGCAGCTTGGTGTTGGCCCTCGCCGCGATCTCCGCCGCCTCGCACCTGGCCGCTCGATCGGCGCTGTCAAGCATCGGCTCGGCCGCCTTCAGCGCGCGCTTGTTGTCGTGCGCGTTCAGATATGCCCAGGCCTGCAGCATCGTGTTGCGGCCAGGACCTTCGGAACCGAAACCCAGTCTGGAGAGCAGTCCCGACAAACCGCCGCGTCGCGAGCCGGTGGTCCCCTCCAACTCGCGAATCAACTGCTGCATCGCAGGGCTGTCGCGTCCAGAACCAATCATCGATTCAGCAATCTGTTCAAGAACTTCCGCGGCCGGATCGTTCTTCTGAAGGTATTCCGACAGCAGTTTTTCGGCATCCCTGTTCCGATCCGCTTTCACCAGCATCTCGATCCGTATCGATAGAGCCTGTCCCGAGAGCGGTGAAGCGTCGGGAATCCGCCCGAGGCTGGCAAGAGCCTCTTCCAGATGTCCGGTCTCGCGCATGGCGATTCCATACATCAGCGCCAGATGATCAGACACGAATGACAGGCGGCCAGCGAGTTCAGGAACCACCGATATGACACACAACCAGTCGTCGCTGTTGAAGCATGTCCAGGCCAGCAGGAAGGCTGTTTCATCAGGTCGGGTCGCGGTGACGCTCGCCGCGTTGTCCAGAAGAAGCTGCCTGGCCTCGGCGAACCTTTCCTCCTGGACAAGCTGCACCGCCTGAAGTTCCACGCCACCGGTGAAGATCATGTTGAAGTCATCGGGTCGGACAACACCCGGTGCAGGCTTGTCGGCTGGAGAGCCCGCCCAGAGTGACTGCCGGGTCGATTCCGACAGAATGCTGGCTTCCGCCGCCTCCGCCGAATGGGGGTTCGCGAGCATCAAGACAAAGGACAGAACCACCAAGATTGTCCCGGGAATGACCGTCATGTCGGAATCCTTCATTTTCAATCAGGGCGATCGCTGCCGGATGGGCAGCAGGTCATGACTGTGATTTTACGGAACGGGCGCGTGTAACGGCGAAGTAGTAGTCGGCCAGCGAGATAAGCATCATGGCACCCACCAGCCATGAAACCGCCATCGCGACCGTTTCGAGCACCGTTATCGCAGTGGCGGAAGCGGATGTCGGGACGTAGTGAGCCACCAGCATCGTCATCAGAAGGACGTCGGCTCCGACGGCCAGGCTGAGTGACTTGAGCTTTCCGGAAGGTCTCGCCGCCACGACCAGCCCGTTGGACGCCGCAATCACTCGCAGCGTACTGACGGATGCCTCGCGGACATACATCACGAACAGCAGCCAGAACGGAATCAGACCAACCCACATCAGACACAGGTACGCTCCGAAGTTCGAGATGGTGTCGGCAAGGGGATCGGCCAGCTTTCCAAGGTCGGTCACCTGCTTGTGTTTACGGGCGAGGTACCCGTCAACCATGTCGCTGAGCTGCTGCAACGCGAATATCGCCAGTGCCGCGATGAACAGTCCCGGTTTGAGGGTACTGATCAACTCGGCGGTCGACTGACCGTATCCTGAACCTTTGATCGCCAGCCAGAACAGAAGCACCAGCGCCGGACTCAGGAAGAGACGAGCGGCCGTGATTTTGAGCGGGATATTGTTGAATCTGATTTTCATGGCGATATCTTAAGCCCATTTTTGGTCGGATGCCCATCAAAAGCATTGCCACCGTGGCGATTGCCGATGATTTCAGGCTCCGTGTCCCTTGAACTCATCCATCGACGAGTTTACACCGAGAATCGTCATCAGTCTGTCGAAACAGCAGATCGGCAGCGCGCGGGCAAATCCGATGGTCCCAAGGAAGGGCGGCATGAGCAGCCTTGGACTGTCCTTTTCGATGGCGCGGACGATCCTGGCGGCCGCATCTGTCTCTTTCAAGATGGGGAGCAGCAGCTGTGACTTCGTCTTGACGCCTTTGAACATGCCGGTGTCGATGTAGAACGGGCAGACGACGGTTGTCTTGACCCGCGACCGCCGCTTGTTCAGTTCGGCTCGCAGCGATTCATCAAAGCCGACTGCAGCGAACTTGCTGGCGCAGTAGTCGCCAAGTCCAGCCACACCAACAAGGCCGGCCGCCGAGGCGACGGTCACAATGTGGCCGCTGTCACGTTCCAGCATTCCGGGAAGGAACGCCTTGGAGGTCCAGAACAGGGACAGCGCGTTGACCTTCATGGTCAGTTCGATGCGTTCGTCGGGCACATCCAGGAACACTTTGCCGCTGACGATGCCTGCGTTGTTGATGAGCACGTCGACTTCGCCGCACTCGGCCTTGACCCTCGCCGCCGCCGCGTACACGGCTTGACGGTCCGTAACGTCAACCACAAAACCCCATCCGGCGTCGGGGGTGATTTCGCGGATCTCGTTAACGGTCCTGTCGAGGTTGGTCTGGTTGATGTCCCATATGACCATGCGCGCGCCCCTGCGGGCCATGTCAAGCGACATCAAACGTCCGATTCCGGCCGCGCCGCCGGTCACTAGAACAGTCCTGCCCTTGAGATTTCTCATTGATTTGTTCCTGCCTTATCGAAGGTGTGATGCTAGATATGGTACAGCAATCTGACTATTACGGGGCGACCGAAACCATTTCCCAGTTGTCGATGGTGACGGAAGCATGGGGATTGAGAGGATCCCAGGTTCCGTTCGGGGCGCCGTAATCGTACATGCGGAGCGTACCGGTCGCGGTAGCCGCGCCGGCCGGGGCAACTGCCGAGTGAGAGAGCACCTGCCACGACGCGCTGTCGATGGAGTAGTCAGCGGCCCAGGTGCTGGAACCACTGATGAAGTTGCCGTCGACATCCTGGAACGCCAGACCCATGCGAACTCTGCCCGCGGTGTCATTGTCAAGGAGGTCGACCGAGACCATCACGTTGTGGCCTTCAGCCGTCGGGTACTTGTAACCCTGAACCAAATCCTGGTTGGTATCGGACGTCCAGGTCAGGACGATACCGGCCGTGCCGTCGGCGCCGCCGTCAACGACTCTGGCACAGGTGTAGGTGTTGCCGGTGCCCTTCACGAAGCCTTCGGGCGGATCCTCGGCAACGCTCTGCTGTTCGAAGTCCCAGTTGTCCATGTTGAATACCGGGCCTTCTTCGCAGGTTTCGACGTTGACATTTTCCAGGTCGGCTTCTTCAGTGAGGACGATCTGGAAGTTGGCGTCGTACTGGCTGACCACGCCACTGACCACGTCGCCCTGCATGCCGATGCACGGAATATCGGTGTATTCGACATAGACCATGACGTCGGTCGCGGTACCGTAAGCGATGGTTCCGGACTTGCCGTTCCTGGAGGTGACCTCGAAGCCGGTCGCCTTTACCACGCGGCTTTCGATGTCCTCGGTGGGAACGGTGCCCGCGGAAAGGTCAACGGTGAAAACGGACGCATCGCCGCTGCCCTGAACGGTGACGGTGTCCTTGCCGGTGATCTGCTGCAGACCCCTGAAGCTGCCCAACGTGGTCACGTGCATCGAAACGTAGTCGCCAACCGCAACCGTGTAGCCCCACTCCGGGTTGCTGCCTTCGTAAATGTACATGCCGCGGGTCGTGCTATCGTCCGCGATGTACCAGCCCTTGGCCGTGACCTTGGTAACCATGACACCACAGAGCGTCATGTCGACCGGACCCTCGGTAAGGGCGAGCAGGTCAACGATCTGCTGATTGGCCGCGCACTCCGGAGGATTGGTGTCGGTAACGTTGGTGTCATCCACGTTGGTGTCGGTGCCGTTGGTATCTTCAACGTTGGTGTCGGTACCGTTGGTGTCCTCGACGTTGGTGTCGGTGCCGTTGGTATCTTCAACGTTGGTGTCGGTGCCGTTGGTGTCTTCCACGTTCGTGTCAGTACCGTTGGTATCTTCGACGTTGGTGTCGGTACCATTGGTGTCTTCGACGTTGGTGTCGGTACCATTGGTGTCTTCGACGTTGGTGTCGGTACCATTGGTGTCTTCGACGTTGGTGTCCGTGCCACCTTCGTCCGCGACGATCGTGTCGGGATTGTTGCCGTCGTCGGTTCCGCTGTTTCCATCACCGCAGCCCCATGCCCCTGCAAGTGCCACGATCGATGCCAGAACCAGCATCCTAGAAGTGAGATTGGTCATGAGAATACCTCCATTTCGACCCCAAATGCCGTCAGACATTATACACCGGTGTTTTCCGTTTGAACAGCCGTAAGGGCGTCTGGATCACACAATTTTCCGCTGCAGGCCTGCAGAGATGACACATCCAGTTTTGCCTCGCGCAGAGCAAGCACTCCGCGGAGGGCGGCTATGCAACCTTCGAGAGTCGTTATGCATGCGACTCCGTTGACCCCGGATGCGACCCTGATCGCCGCGGCGTCGGTGCGCCCGCGGTGGCCCGCCGGCGTATTCAGAACCAGAGAAATTCCAGCATTCTTCAGCATGGAGATGGCGTCGTCCGGGCCCTCGCCCAGTTTGCCGACGACACGAGCCTGAACGCCGTGTTCCGCGAGAAAAGCGGCGGTTCCTTCTGTCGCGTGGATTCCACTGCCGCATTGCTTCAAGAGTCGTACCAGTTCCAGTACCCGCGGTCTGTTCTTGTCGCGTCGATTGAGGCTGACGAATATCGCTCCCGAGCGATGCAGCACGCAGCCCGCCGCGCGAAGAGCCTTGACCAGCGCATACCCGAAACCAGGACCTGATCCCATGACTTCTCCGGTCGATCGCATTTCAGGGCCAAGCACGGGATCCACGCCGAATCGTGCAAATGGGAACACCGGCGCCTTGACCCAGACACGTCCACGGGGGTCGGGCATCGGCAGGTTCAGGTCAACGAGCCTGGCCCCGGCCATGACGCGGGCGGCAAATCTTGCCCAGGGAGCACCGGATGCCTTGTGCAGAAATGGTACGGTGCGGCTGGCGCGCGGATTGACTTCCAGCAGATAGAGCCTTCCGTCACAACGTGCGAACTGCAGGTTCATAAGGCCGACGGCGCCCAGTTCCCTGGAGAGAGTCGATGCGATTTCGAGCATTCGGTCCTGTTCGAGGGTCGAGACGGTCTGGGGCGGGTAAACCTGCATCGAGTCGCCGCTGTGGATGCCTGCCGGCTCGATGTGTTCCAGGAATCCGCACGGGTGAACGTCGGTGCCATCGGAGATGACGTCAAGGTCGATCTCGGTGGCGTCGTCGAGGAAGCGATCAAGCAGCAGGGGGTTGCTTTCAGTCACGCGAATTGCGGAATCAAGTCGTGCGCGTAGCTCTTCGCTGTTCCACACGATCGCCATGCCTTCGCCACCGAGCACGAACGAAGGCCGAAGCATCAGCGGATAACCGAGGTCAGCCGCGGCCTTGATGGCTTCGTCGGCAGTGTGCGCGGTCCGGCTTTCCGGGATCAGAATTCCGTTGCGAACGCACAGAGATGCGAATTCCTCGCGATCCTCGGCAAGCATGATCCCGGCCGGCTTAGTGCCAAGTATGCGAATTCCTTCCTGCTCCAGGCGGGCGGCAACCTTCAGAGGCGTCTGGCCTCCGAGACCGACGATGACGCCCCTGGGACGTTCACGTCTGCACACGGCGAGCACGTCCTCTTCGGTCACAGGCTCGAAGTAGAGCCGGTCGGCGGTGTCGAAGTCCGTGGACACAGTCTCGGGATTGCAGTTGTACAGGATTGGATGCAGCCCCTCGTCGCGAAGACCGGCGACGGCTGAAACGCAGCAGGTGTCAAACTCAAGGCCCTGGCCGATCCGGTTCGGGCCGCTTCCGAGGATTATGACCGCCTTGTCGCCAAGACCGGACCCTTCGCTGACCGTGCCGTGGGCGCTGTAGAAATAGGGAGAGGCTGCCTCGAACTCGCCCGCACAGGTGTCAACTCCCCTGAATCCCGGCTCAAATCTTTCCCGGCCGCACCCACCCAGGTTGATTTTTTCGGGCTGTTTTGACCCACCCAGGTTGATTTTTTCGGGGGCGATGGCGGCCTGGATTTCGGCGTCGCCGAGGCCGTGTGACTTGGCCAGAGAGTAGAGGGAGGCCGGCAGGACACCATTCCTGAAGCTGGCGACCCTGGTCATCGTTCCGACCATCAATCTGACCTGCGACAGGAACCACGGATCCCAGCCCGTGACACGGGACAGGGCCGTTCGTGGCCATCCGCGCCTGAGAGCCTCCGCGATCAACAGCAGGCGGTCGGGCGAAGTGTCGGTCAGGCGGGAGGCAAGTTCTTCGTCGGGCATCGACTCGAACAGGCCGAGAAGGCGCGGTCGACCCTTCTCGATACTGCGGATGGCTTTTCCAAGCGCCTCGGTGAAGGTTCTACCCAACGCCATGGCCTCGCCGATCGACTGCATCCTTGTCGTGAGGCGCTGGTTCAGTCCCGGGAATTTCTCGAAGGCCCAACGCGGAATCTTTACGCAGACGTAGTCCAGGGATGGCTCGAAGGCGGCCACGGTCGTCCTGGTGATACGGTTCGGCAGCTCCTCCAGCGTGTATCCGATCGCCAGCAGGGTCGCCACCCTCGCGATCGGGTAACCGGTCGCCTTGGACGCCAGGGCCGACGATCGGCTGACCCGTGGATTCATTTCGACCACGATCAGTCGACCGGTCTCGGGATGAAGCGCGAATTGAACATTGGACCCGCCGCATTCCACGCCGATCCGCCTAAGGATCTTCAGGGACCAGTCCCGCAGGGTCTGGATTTCCTTGTCGGTCAGTGTCTGTGCCGGCGCGACTGTGACGGAGTCTCCGGTGTGGACGCCCATGGGATCGACATTCTCGATCGAGCAGACCATGATGCCGTTGTCGGCCTTGTCCCGGATGACCTCAAGCTCGAACTCCTTCCATCCGATCAGTGACTCCTCGATCTGGATCGAGCCGACTGGACTGGCCCTGAGGCCCGCCTCGATGATGGCGCCAGCCTCTTCCAATGTTTCCGCGATGCCGCCGCCTTCGCCGCCAAGTGTGAATGACGGTCTGAGGATGACAGGCAGACCTATCTCGTGGACAGCCTTAAGCCCCTCTTCAAGCGACCTGGCCAGATATCCGCGCGAGCAGGGCAGTCCAATGGACTCCATGGCCTTCCTGAACTCCTCGCGATCCTCGGCCAGACGTATCGACTCGATCCCGGCTCCCAGCAGTCTGACGTTGAACTCCGACCAGAGTCCGCGTTCGTGGCATTCGATTGCCAGGTTCAGAGCGGTCTGGCCCCCCAGCGTCGTCAGGACCCCATCCACGTTCTCGCGTTCAAGGATCCTGCGCACCACCCATGGGCGCAGCGGCTCGATGTAGGTCGCGTCGGCCGTGTCGACCTCGGTCATCACCGTCGCCGGGTTGGGGTTGAGCAGAACGACCCTGATGCCTTCTTCCTTAAGCGCCCGAACCGCCTGAACGCCGGAGTAGTCGAACTCGCACGCCTGTCCGATGACGATTGGGCCTGAACCCAGCACCAACACTGTCTTGAGTGAGGGGTCTTTCGGCATCAGATGTTGCCTCCGTTAGTGCAGCGTCCATCGCTTGTCCGGGCGTTTCGAGGTTTCTCAGCGTCGCGTCGGGTCTCCATCGACTCCATGAACCGGTCGAAAAGGACAAGCGCGTCGCGTGGACCGGGACTGGCCTCGGGGTGAAACTGTACCGAGAACACAGGGCGATCCCGCAGCCTCAGACCCTCGATCGTCCGGTCATGAAGGGACAGATGAGTGACCTCAAGGCAGTCCGGCAGGCCATCTGGATTGACGGCGAAGCCATGATTCTGGCTGGTGATCCAGACTCGCCCGGTTTTGACTTCCTGAACCGGATGGTTTGTGCCACGGTGGCCGAAAGCCAGTTTCATGGTTCGAGCGCCAAGCGCGAGCGCCAGAATCTGGTGTCCCAGACAGATCCCGAATATCGGAAGATCCGGCTCGCGAAGAAGCCGGGAGACTGTGGAAATCCCGGCCAGGACCATTGCGGGGTTTCCGGGGCCGTTAGACAGGAACACTCCGTCCGGATTAGAGTCGAGTATTTCCCGCGCGTCGGTTCCCGAAGGGAATACCGTCACCTGACAGCCACGCCAGGCCAGATTCCGCACGATGTTGCGTTTCATGCCGAAATCGATCGCCGCAACCCGAAGCCGTCGACTACAGCAGCGAACGGGCATGGGAGGTGTCTCCTCGGGCGTCAGGTCGAATGGTTCCGGCGCATCCACGGTTACCTGTCTGGTCAGGTCGATGTGGTCGATTCCTTCAAAGGATGCCAGCCTGTCCGCAATCTGATCCGCCGGAGAGCCATCAGTGACGATCGCGGCCTTCATCGTGCCCCGGGAGCGGAGGTGCAGAACCAGCGCCCTGGTGTCGACCCCTTCAAGTCCCGGAACCCCGTTCGCCCGCAGCATATCCTGCAATGTTCCGCGCGCGCGCCAGTTGCTGTGGAGTCTGCTGTAGCTGGTCACGACGAAGCCGGCCAGGTGCAGCCTTCGGCTTTCGATGTCTTCGGGATTGACACCGTAGTTGCCGACATGCGGAACCGTCAGCGCCAGGATTTGACCGCAGTAGGATGGGTCCGACAGAGCCTCCTGGTAGCCGGCCATGCCGGTCGAGAAGACCGCCTCGCCCAGCCGTACGCCGCGCCATCCGAACGGAAAGCCCGGGAACACAGTGCCGTCTTCGAGCAATATGTATCCAGTCCTGTTCCAGGGCAGCGGCGACGGGCATGAGTGGATAAACGTTTCCAAATCCAGCTCCTTTCCCTGATGTCGGCGAGGGTCGTAACTGGGCGGAATTGTCGGGGAGCTTGCGTGGATGTCAATGCGGAAATTGAGGAATTGAACAGTAATTGTTCGAAGATGATCCGGGAACCGGTTCTCTGCGGGGCAACATCATCGAGTCACTCGACAGGCGTGGCGGAACACTGCACCGGCAGCTGGACCTGGCACAACTCACTTTCAGGCAGTGGCACGCCAGCCAGACGATCGCGAATCCACTGGAACTGTTCGGGAAGTGACCAGAGCGCGGCCTGTGAGTGCCCCGCGCCGACACACTCCAGGTAATCGAGTCGATAACCCATGCCACACAGGGTTTCGAAGTCGGGCCGCTGCGACGCCGTATCGACCAGGTCGTCGATCTCCCCGTAAACCATCAGGGTCGGCGTGAATCGCGAAGGCTGCACCGAGGTGGTTGAAAGGGCGTTTTCGCGATAGAAGCAGTCCCAGGGGGCGATAGCCTGCCAGTTGTCGTCGGAAGCCGCATCGATGGCGGTTTGCGTGAAAAGCTGGTTCAGGGTGAGTGCGTTGATGTCCACGTCCTGACCGATGCTGATTTTGCACTCCTCGGTCGGGAACAGGTAGCTGGGGGCGTCACGGGCGATGAAGTAGGGCTCTTCGTTCGTGAAAACAAGATCCAGGCCCTGTTCCGGCTCATACCAGAGTTTCATCGTGATCACGCTGACCGCCAGCAGGCCCGTTGAATCGTTGATTGATTCCAACGCCTTCTTGAGCAGCGCGAACAGATCGGTTGGAGGAACCAGGGCGACAACGGCACGGACGTTGAACTCAGGTGCGTACCATGGCCCCCAGAGTTCAGTGAACAGTGACGCGTGGGCTCCCTGGGACACTCCCCAGAGCACGACGTCGTTGGACGCAACGGGATGAACGTTAAGTGAATCGAGCAGTTTGAGACCGCCCCTGACCGCATCCCAGGCGCCGATGGCCGTCTGCTCTCCGACCAGGTAACCGTGGCGGACCGTCGAAGGGTCTCCGAAGCCGTTCATGCCGATGTAATCGGGGGATATGACGATATACCCAAGCGAGGCCACGGCTGGGCCGAGGGCGCCGTCCTGAAGCCAGAACGCCTCGTTGCTGGGCGCGCAGGGATCCGAGAAGCCGGAGGTGCCGTGTTGATAAACCAGCACCGGCAATGGATCGGTGAACGGCTTGCTGTCGTACGGGAAAGAGAGCATTCCGGTGGCCTCGACTGGACGGCCGCGATCCTGCGTCGTGTAGCGGAAACGATGCGTGACAACCCCGTAGGGGACGGGACTCATGGCCGAGAACTCAAACTGTTCGAGAAGCGCGTTGATGGTTGCCGCGTCCAGCGTGAGCATCGAAACCATTTCGGATTCGACAAGATCGCCCGTGGCGCCTGCGGGTAGAAATTCGTACGAAGGCATTCCGCAGTTCGCGTGAGGCGGCTCCGGCACGGGCTGAACATCCGGCCCGATGTCATCCACCGCATCCAGGACGGTGTCTTCCACTGCATCCTGGATGGTGTCTTCAGGCTGAACGGTGTCTTCAGGCTCGCGGGTCTCGCCACATCCCATGGACAGGCACGTCAGCGTCGCTGTAATCACTGCAAAATTCAGAGGTCTCATGGGTTTTCCCAAAAAAGGTGAGCGATTAAATAACGCATCCCATTGGGAGGTTCAATTCCTAATTTTTCAATTACAATGAGCGGCCACTTTCCGGGAGGTGCTTGCGTGGCCAGGTGGTGCCCTGCGATGCTGATCGTGTTGTTGTCGGGCTGTGCCGGGAACTCAACGGACGACGTGTTCGAGCCGGATCCGAACTGTGTGCCGTCGTGCGAGGGCATGGAGTGCGGCGATGACGGATGTGGCGGCCAGTGCGGTCAATGTGATGACGGTTTCAAGTGCCGACAGGGCCAGTGCGTCTGCGGCGTTTGCGGCGGGACGTGCGGAGAATGCCCTGAAATCGATTTCGTCGAGGTTCCAGCCGGGACTTTCGTGATGGGATGCGTTGCCGACGCCGCGACTGTCGACAAGGTTTGTTCAAGTGACGAGTTGCCTCCACACACGGTTGCCATGGAGTCGTTTCTGGCCGGAAGGTACGAGGTCACGGTGGCGCAGTACCGGGAATGCGTTGCAACCGGGGCTTGTCTGCCGGCGGGGGACGACAGCGGCTGCAATGGCCCCAAGACCGGGACGGACAGGCATCCGATCAACTGCGTGACGTGGGAGGACGCAAGCTCCTACTGCATGTGGGCGGGGGCACGTCTGGGATCCGAGTCCGAGTGGGAGTACGCGGCTCGCGGGACGGATGGACGAAAGTATCCGTGGGGAAACCAGGGACCTACGTGTTTGCTGGCGTGGACCGCCGTAGACAACTGCGCTGGACCGTATACCCGCGAGGTCGGGTCTTTCCCGGCGGGTAAATCTGCGTTCGGTTGCATGGATATGGCCGGAAATGTCTCCGAGTGGATCGAGGACCCGTGGCACGGAAACTACAAGGACGCGCCTGACGACGGTTCCGTCTGGCAGATGGATAACCCGGGCGCGGCGCGTATTCATCGAGGCGGTGGGTACAATGCCAGAATCGAGGAAAGCAGGGTGTACAACCGCATGTCCAGCCCTTTGACCGGTTCGTCCAAGTACCTGGGTTTCCGTTGTTTTCAATAGATAAGCGCGCCAGCGTAATGGCCGTCTGAAGGCATTTTCATAAACATCTGAACTCTTGCGCCCCTGTCGGGGCGGGCCTAGAATCCAACCAGCTTATCAGTTCACGAAAGTCCAGATCCGATGATGCCCGGCATTGTTCGGACAGTGGGGGAACAAACATGAATTTGAAGGGGTGTGTTGTCCGGGTGCTCGTTGCAGTGCTCGTCGCGTTGTCCGTCGGATGCACAACGACGGGTCCGATATCACAGGATGCGCTGGACGCGGACGTGTCCTTGCTGGTCGATGTCGTTTACGACCAGGTGGAAGGCGACACCCCGACCGATACGGGGCGTGACGTGGAAGGTGCGGACTCATCCGGGGATATGGGACTGGATATTCAGGATGCCGGGGTGGACGCGTCGGACAACGGGATGGATAGCGGGATCGACGTCGTCGTGGACCAGGGTGGCGGCGATGCCGTGTTCGACGTGACCGACGACACGGGCGCGGACGATGTCCAGGCCGATGCCGGGCGGGACACCCAGGTTTCTGATCCGGGGGCGGAGGACACTGACGAGGATGTGACGACAGGCGGCCTGGTTCTGGATCCGGACGTTGCCGAGATGTCATTCGGAAACGTCCTGCCGGGATGTTCGGGAACCCCTCAGACGTTGAGATTGTTGAATCCCGGTGAAGAATTGATAGTGTTGACTGGTATATGGTTCGAGACTGAATCGCCAGCGATCCAGGTGAACGGCCTGCCCGCATCATTCCCCCACACGTTGGCCGGCGGCGAGGAACTGGACCTGCAGTTCTCTTTCGCGCCGGCCACGGCCGGAACATACGAGACCACAATCTGCGTTTCATACGAAGGGATGCCTGAGGACATTCCCGTTTGCGTGGTTTTGAGCGGAACGGCCGCGGATTGCGGGCCTGGAACGCATAAGTGTTCGTGTGAGTGCGCTGACGACAGCTCGGTTGAAACCTGCGGGACCAGATGCAGTCCATGCACCACCGCCGTGTCGGGAGCGGCTCCGGCTTGTGTCAAGTCCGGTAGTGTCTGGCAGTGCTCGTTCGCATGTCTGGACGGATACCATCAGTGCGGAGGCAGTTGTAAGTCGGATATCGACCCGAACGCCTGCGGGTCGTCGTGCACGTTGTGTTACAGCCAGGCAAACGCCGACAGAGCCTGCAGGGACGGGCAGTGCGCTTTTGATTGCCGGGACGGCTGGGGGGATTGCGACGGAATCTACTCGACCGGCTGCGAGGAGAGCCTGCTGACCAACGAGAACTGTGGCGGATGTGATGTCGCGTGCACGTCGGCTCCTTCTCATGGAGTTCCCGCGTGCGCTGACACAGGCTGTTCGTTCGAGTGCCTTTCGGGTTATCACGCTGATGGAAATCGATGCGAGGTGAATAACGTCGACTGGTGCTGCGGCGATGACGGGGTTGGCGGAACGTGCAGGGACTGTGCGTTCATGCAGACTCCGATGCCACCGCACACGACTGGAATATGTGTCGGGCTTATAGATTTTTCGTGCCAGCTTGTGTGCGAGCCTGGATGGATGAGCACCACCGGCGGCGTGAACGATGGATGTGAATGCCATTTCGTATCGGATTTCGATCAGCCCGGCAACGGTGTGGATGAGGACTGCGACGGAAGCGATGGTCGGACGGATCTGGCCTGGTATGTGTCAACGACCGGGTCAGACCTGGCGGACGGTTCGGCGACGGCGCCCTTCAGAACCATCCAGAAGGCGGTCGACTCGGCAGAGGGAGCGTTCATCAGGAAGCATGTGTATATCGCGGCCGGCGTGTACGAGGAGAACGTCACGGTCGTCGGTCCGGTGTCGCTGATCGGTGGTTTTTCCACGGACGGCGCGTGGACGTACTCCGAGACGAACGTGACCACCATAGTGGCCATGGGCAAGGTTGCTGGCCGCACCATTGCGATAGATGCGGTCGATGTGAGCCAGGAGGCATGGTTCGCGAGTCTGACCCTTGTGGCCGGCGCCGAGGTCCAGACGTCGGACGGCGTCGATGAGTACGGTGTGAAGTGTTCGAAGTGTCCAGGCCTGGGTTTGTACCGGCTTGATGTTTCGGTTGGACCGGGCGGCAATGTGACAGAGGTTCCAGTTGGGGCAAACGGTGCCAACGGCGGAAATGGCGGGGCCGGCAGCTACGTCGGAATGCCCGGCGCCGGCGGAGTGTCTGCCTGCGGTCGTGAGGGCGGCGCCGGCGGAATGGGAGGCTCTATTTCGTCGGGGTACGCTGGTGACCCCGGTAATATCGTGGGCGAGGGCGGGGGTGCCGGAGGTGCTGGCGGTGTTTCGACATGGGCTGGCGACGGCGGGAACGGCGCCGGGTGCACAGTGTCCGGGCAGGATCGTGGCGGGGCGCAGACCGTTGGCTCGGTTGTGAGCGGATACTGGCTTGGCACGGCCGGCACGACCGGCGAGGCGGGGTGCAGCGGTCACGGTGGCGGCGGTGGCGGTGGCGGTCGCGGCTACTACGGTGAGTATCCGGAATACGGTGGCGGCGGCGGTGGCGGTGGCGCGGGTGGCTGCGCAGGTGCCGGTGGACCCGGCGGCAAAGCCGGCGGCGCTTCACTGGGAGTCCTGCTGGATCAGTCGACCGGCGCAAGGATTGAGAATTGCGTGATATCCACATCGGACGCAGGTGACGGCGGTGTCGGCGGCACCGGCGGAACCGGTGGAACCGGCGGTCTCGGCGGTCCATGGACGAACGGCGAGAGTGGATACTACTCCGGAGAAGGCGGCATCGGCGGACAGGGCACCAACGGCGGCAAGGGTGGCGGCGGTGCGGGTGGCGTTTCCTATGCCGTGTACCTGTCGGACACCGTTCTGATTCTTCCGGGGAACAATACGCTGTCGAACGGCGAGCCGGGTGTTGGAGGATCGACCTCCGGCATCAAGAACGCGGTCGACGGTGTGTCCGGGTTGTTTAACTCTCCGTAGTAATTGCCTTTACTCGCTTTCAACCTGCTCGTCGCAAACCCACCCAGGTTGATTTTTTTACCTACCCAGGTTGGTTTTTTCACCTACCCAGGTTGATTTTTTTCACCCACCCAGGTTGATTTTTTGGGTACCCAGGTTGATGGGAGGTGGGTGCTTTTGGGGGTTGCCACGCGCGCGCGGGCAATGGTACTGTCTTCACGCCGCCGTTCAGGCGACATGCCTTCTCCGGGACTTCGCCTGACAGGACGGGATTTTCACACTCTTTTGTTCGAGGTCTGTATGCCTAATGCCAACGTCCAGATTCCAAGGCCCAAGAATGAACCGGTTCGCGACTATGCACCGGGGTCGGCCCAGAAGGCGACCCTGAAGGCGAAGATCGCCGAGATGCTGGGGGAACAGATAGAGATCCCCTTGATCATCGGTGGAAAGGAAGTCCGGACTGGAAAGCTCGGGAAGGCCGTCTGCCCGCATGATCACAATCATGTCCTGGCCACATATCACATGGCCGGACCTGACGAGGTCGCGATGGCAGTCAAGGCCGCTGACGAGGCATGGAAGACCTGGTCCGAGACCCCGTGGGAGGATCGAGCCGCCTGCATGCTCAAGGCTGCCGAACTGCTGGCCGGTCCGTGGCGTGATCGTATGAACGCCGCCTGCATGTTGAACCAGTCCAAGACCGTCTATCAGGCCGAGATTGACGCTGCCTGCGAACTGATCGACTTCTTCCGGTTCAACCCGTACTACATGAAGTTTATTTATGATCAGCAGCCCGAGAGTTCCCCGGGCGTCTGGAATTTCGTCGAGTACCGTCCGCTCGAGGGGTTCGTATTCGCGGTGACGCCTTTTAACTTCGCATCTATCGCGGGCAACCTGCCGACCGCCCCGGCACTGATGGGCAACACGGTGCTCTGGAAGCCGGCATCGTCGGCCGTCTTCACGGCGTACAACATCATGCAGCTTCTGAAGGCCGCCGGGTTCCCGGATGGAGTCATCAACTTCATTCCCGGTTCGGGCGCACAGGTCGGAAATCCCGTCATGTCGTCGCCAGCCCTCGCCGGCGTGCATTTCACGGGTTCGACGGCCGTATTTAACAACATGTGGGCGCAGATCGCTGCCAACCTGCCGAACGCACGCACGTATCCCAGGATCGTCGGTGAGACCGGCGGAAAGGACTTCATCTTCGCGCATCCGTCCGCCGATGCCGCCGCCCTGGCGACCGCGATGGTCCGTGGTGCGTTCGAATTCCAGGGTCAGAAGTGCTCGGCCGCGTCACGCGCGTACGTTCCGCGTTCCCTGTGGCCGAAGACGCGAGACCTGATCGTCGACATGGTCGGTCAGATCAAGATGGGCGCGCCGACCGATTTCCGTAACTTCATGTGTGCGGTCATTGATCAGAATGCGTTCAACGATCACAAGCGATACATCGAGTTCGCGAAGACATCGCCCGAGGCAGAGATCCTTTGTGGTGGCGGATACGACGATTCGATCGGTTATTACGTCGAGCCGACCGTGGTCGTGACGACCAACCCGCGCTTCAAGCTCATGCAGGAAGAGATCTTCGGGCCGGTCCTGACCATTTTCGTGTACGAGGATGCCGCGCTGGACGAGACCCTGACGCTGTGCGACACCACGTCGCCGTACGCGCTTACGGGCGCCGTGTTCGCCGAGGATCGCTACGCGGCAATCAAGTGCGCGAAGGCACTCCGTCACGCTGCCGGTAACTTCTATCTGAATGACAAGCCCACCGGCGCGGTGGTCGGTCAGCAGCCGTTCGGCGGCGCTCGCGGTTCCGGCACCAACGATAAGGCGGGTTCCTTCCTGAACCTGATCCGCTGGGCCTCGCAGCGCACCATCAAGGAAACCTTTGTTCCTGCCAGGGACTTCCGCTACCCGTTCATGGGCGAGGAATAATCCCGGTCGTCACGCCTTCCTGATTGCTTCAAAGAGTTTCGCAGGTCATCGTGCCGTCTAGATGCTCGATGCAGATAGGTCCACCCGAGTCGCCTTCGTAGGTGTTCATGTTCATGACGTAGACTGCGGCGATGTCGGCGGCCTCAAGCTCGGCCAATGTGTTCGCGTCGATGCCTGGCTCCAGGCGCGGTTCGAACGCGAAGTCTTCACTGAAGTTGTGGTGTCCCGGCCTGTGGGAGCGTGACCACCAGGAGTTCAATTCAACGGGCTCGGTCGTGAATCCCGAGATAACCGTTCGTTCCCAGGAAACCAGCGGCGCCGTGTATCCAGCGGTGATTCCCGACGGCGCCGGAGGCCACCAGAAGGCGATGTCAAACGCCCTGCCGCCGGCAAGCTGGTAGTCGCGTTCAATCAGGGAATGATCTGGCCCGATCGGCAGATGCGCCTGACATGAAGCGATGGCCGATGTCTCGTCCGTCCGTTGCCCGACCGTTCCGTCCCAGTCAAGCCATGGCATGGCCCGTGACGAGGAAATCCGTATCTGGGACCAGTAGTTCATCGCATCGTCGGCCGAATACAGCGGACCCGCCAGCTTGTCCCGCGTCAGGGGCAGGGGCGCGACGATGGACCACGTCAGTTCCTCTTCATCCACGTTAGATTTGAAGGACATCGTGACGTTGTCGCCGTCCCTGGAAAATGCGACATCGGTCACGTCGGCACCCGGGTACTCAAGAGTCCTGACCTGCCCGGCTCGAACGAATTCGATCCGGATGCTGGACAACCACGAGTCATCCTGGAATTCCTTGACGAAACCGGTTTTGACCGCCGCTGAAATTCGAACCTTGGCACGGTGCATTCCGAAGACATCACCATATTCGCCCTGCAAGGTGCACCATTCCGCATCGCCACCGATCAGGAAGGTGTCGACGGTGATCCCGCTGGCGGCAACAGGAACCTCACGAACCTGTTTGACCTGGAACATGCCGTCCGCCGGCATCGTCCACGCCATTTTCTTGTATTCCACGTCAAGCGTCCTGCCGGTCCGTCCCGTCATCTCGACCCATTTCTTTTCGACCTTGTCCAGCAACCCGAATAACTCCACATAGTCGTTGGGCCATGTCATCACATGTCCGCCGATCGGAACCAGGCTGGACTCGGCGGTCGTTGACATGGATGGCTCGGTGCCCTGGCTCCAGAGGTATCCGGTCACGATCTCGGGGGTAGCGGTGCCTTCGGGGTTCGCCACCGAAACTGCTCCAGCCTGCGTGACGATGCTTGCGTTTGCGCTGTACTCGCCGCGTGTGAATGTTGCGACGCCGTTGGCCAGTTCGCCCGAATCCGGGTATGAGTAGTGCACCAGCATGGCCATGCCGACCTTCGACTCGTCCACGCCGCGCCTGAGGCGTTCGAGGTACGCGTTGCGGTTGTAGAAGCTTGCGTAGACCTTCGACATCGCGCGCTTAATCCCGCGTTCCTGGGGTTCCTGTGAATCGCACGCGGACGGTCCCGTGTCGTCCTTGTCGCGATCGTCGCCCAGACACCCGCTGTAGCTGTCGTACAGGCCGGCACCGACGAAGTCTGAGGCGTCCTCGACGTTGGTTGAGCTCCTGAAACGAATCTTGCGGGTGCTGGACCAGGAATTCAAAGCTGAAAGAATCCGGTCGGCACTGTCTGGAAGCGGGGTGTTGCGGATCATGTCCCTTACAGTGGCCAGGTCGGCGTCGAGCGCGGTCATGTCCGGTGGCCACGATGCATGTGGCGCCAGCTTGGCGTTGATAGCCTGCCCGAGCGTGCCATCTCCGAAGGGCTGTGCCATCAGGTCATCGTACAGCTTGAACGAAATTGCCAGCGCCTCGGGTGTGTAGGTCGGGATTGCCTTACGCAACACGCCGTAGTTCGCGGCCTTTCCTCCGAAATGGACGATGTCCGCCGGGGTCATGTCGTCCGGATTTCCAGTGTAGAACGCTACTGGCTGTTTGGCTTTGAAGTCGAGCGGCTTCGGCAGCCTGGACGCAAGCAGTGCCCCAAGATCGTCGTCGGTGATCGCCGTTGCGTCGACCAGATTCACCGAGCATGCATTGTTTTCAATGTTGAAACCGGCCGTCCACATCGCGACCCGTTTACCGGCCAGGGAACGCGCAAAATCAACCTGGGTATCGTCGGCCAGCCAGACGAACGGTATATTGAGCGAGGTCGAAAGGATGGCCACATGCGAGTTCGGTGTGGAAGCCGTGGTGCTGATGATCCCCGCCACGAAAGGGACCTCGGCAGGTACCGCGTCGGTCAGGAGTATGTCGGTGGGCAGCAGCATCCCTGACACGTATGCCGAGTCGATCTGATCCCCTGGAATCTCAACCAGGCGGCCCACCGCCCAGCCGTTCGAGTAGCACTGGTCGCCATCCGCCCAGCGATCGACCGATGAGATGCGTATGCCGTGAAGCTCGTACCACTCCTTGAAACGCATCGCGGAATCGTGCTGTTCGAAGGTGGGGAAGTAGAAGAAGTCGATACTTGCCCCGGGGGTTCCCTCACGGGGTGTCGGGGACTTCTGTTTTGAAGTCGCCGGCGCGTCCAGAATTATCGACTTTGTTACCGCGTCCCAGACCCTCTTGACCATTTCGGGATGGTACGAGTCCTGTCTGACAAGCTGGATTCCGACCTCGGTCGGAGAGCCTCCAGGAGCGAAGAGCGCCGCGCCCAGAATCAACTGCTGTCCTTCCTCGTAAAGCGTCGCGAGGTCGAATTCGTCCGCGGTCATCTGGTTGAACGGTTCGATCCAGTTGCGCGCGAAATCGTAGTGAAAAACATACTTCTGGCTGTCCTGGAAATAGACTTTGTCCGGGTCCTTCATAAGGACCACGAACTTGACCCAGCGTGGAACCTCGGTGATGTAACCGGTGTATCCGGTGCCACCCAGGAAGGGATCGTCGGGGAAGTGGACCGTGTTCTTCCAGTCAGCCGATGGCTCGAGATCGACGACCTCGGTTGGGACCGGCCATTCGAACGGGCCGGGTTCGGTGGATGTGTCGGGTATATCCCACGGCAGATCCGCCGCCGAGTCAGGGCCGGCGTCGGACGGAATGTCGAACCCGAAGTCAAATTCCCCTATGTCCGCGCAGCGGTGATGGTCTATGCAGCCTGGCGCTGACAGACACATAAGCGGGATCAGTGAGGCGAAAGACAAACCGCGAAAGAAGATACCGAGCGTCCTTGTCATTGGTTCACCTGTTATGTTCAGGACAAATGCGATGTTTCTGACGGGCAGTATAGCGAAAAGTCGAGGGAAAGGCGCGCTGTCGGCTATCTGGTCAGTTCCTTGACCAGCCTGCTGGCGCCGTAAATGTTCTTGAGTGCCTCGATGATGGCTGCCGACGAGACCGAAACGGCACGGTTCACGGATTCGTCGAACCAGAAGGCGCCGCCCAGCGACTGGATGTTTCCGTCGAAGATGAGGCCGACGATTCTGAGATCCTTGTTGAAGACCGGGCTGCCCGAGTTTCCGCCGATGATGTCGTTCGAGGTCGCCATGTTCAACGGTCTGTCGAGGTTGATGCGCGGGCGGGCGTCCAGCCAGGATTTGGGCAGTGCGTATGGATCGTTGCCGGTGTGGCGTTCAAAGGCACCTTTGAAATTTGTCAGCGGAGCTATGGTCGAGCCGCGCTCCGGGTAACCTTTGACCGAGCCGTACGAGAGTCGCAGGGTGAAGGTGGCGTCAGGGTACGTTCGGGTCTGGGCGGCCTTGAACCAGGCGCGCGCGATGACGGCGCTGTTGGAGCGGGTGACTGCCTCGACCTTGTCCTCATACTGCTTGCGGACCGCCCGGGCGTCGTCGTCGATGACCATTGCCATCAGGATCATCGGGTCCATCGAGGATTCGATCGCCGAGCGACCACCTTCCCAGAGGGCCTTGCGTACCGCGGGATCGCCAAGAGTCGAGCCGGCAATCAGCATCGCCGCGAGGCTGTCCGGGGACTCGGAGCCGAGCACCTTCTTCACCAGCGGGTGGTCGGTTCCAAGGATCTCGCGCATCTTGGTCAGGCCGAACGTCAGCCATGCCTGGTCGATCTCGGGGTAGTAGGGCGCCGTGCTGAAGAGGCGCTGGGTAAGGGCTGGAAGGTTGGCGTCGGTGTACTCGCGCAGCCGCTGATCATCGGGTTTTTCCAGTTCCCGGCTGCCACGGACAAGCATCCTGGCATAGGCGAACAGGTCGGACGAGAACGCCTGTCCGCGCTCGAACATCATGTAAACGTCGAATATGTCTGCGTAATCCTTCTGGGCCTGGTCGATGGCGGCGTAAGCGGCTTCCAGTTCAGGGTCGGCGGCGTTGACCCTGAGGTTGAACTCGGCGTCGGCCTTTTTCTTGAACTGAACCGGGTCGAGCAGGGCCCTCCATTCGCCGTTGATTGCCTTGAACGAGTTCTCCACGCCGAACAGGCTGTCCTGGCTGGTGCGCCGGGCCTCGGGACCCTGCCGGCCGAACTGCGCAAGCATTCCGCGGGCCTCGGAGAGCCTCATCAGGCGGGCAGGGAACATGATGTCGCGAAGGAATGTCAGTTGCGAAACCGTCAGCATGCGCTGGGTGGACCCGGGATGACCGGACACGAACGTCAGTTCGCCATCAGTGGCGCCATCGGTCGAGAACCGGAAAAAGTCCGGGGTCTTCGCTGGCTTGCCGTTTTCGTAGACTCGCAGCAGCGACATGTCCAGGTCGTACCTTGGGAACGTGAAGTTGTCCGGGTCCCCACCAAAGAACGCGGCGCGGAACTCGGGAGCGAACACCAGCCTGACATCCTGGTAGCGCTTGTATCGGTAAAGATGGTAGGCGCCGCCATGGTAGAGCGTGACGACGTCGCAGCGCCACTTGCCGCCCTGGGTGCAGGACTTTTCGATGCGAGACATCTCGGACTTCTGCGCCTCGCCGAAGTCTGGACCGGTTTTACCCTCTGTCGCCTTGTTGACGCGGTCGGTGACGTCCGTGATCTCGACGAGCTGATTGATCTCGATCTCGGGACATTTCATCTCGGCAGCACCGGTCTCGGCAAGGAAACCGTTTTCCATCAGGTCGTTCTCGGCCGTCGAGAGCTGCTGGATGCATCCGCTGGCGCAATGGTGATTGGTCAGGATCAACCCGTCCTTCGAGACGAATGAACCGCTGCATCCTCCGGCCAGGCGGACCGAGGCCAGCCGAGCCTTCTTCAGCCATTTTTCGTCTGGCTTGAAACCGTAGGCCGCGTCAACGGCGTCGGATGGAAAATCGTTGAAGAGCCACATGCCTTCTTCCGCGGAGGCCGAAACCGGAGCGGATGCGATGGCGAGAGCGAGGATGGCTGCGAAAACCGGGACGGCGGATAACCTGAACATGATTGTCTCCATGATGGTCGGATTCAGTTCTGACTCAAGGCCGGCGAAGCATACAACGTGGAGCGACGATGTCGCAACACGCTTGGGGCGGGGTTTACGTTTGCCGGAGGCCGAACTAACATGTCACCTTGAACCCGATAGCTGGGGAAAGCTGCGATGAACAGGGTGTTTCTGACGGTAAGTCGGTTGGTGGTTTTGGGGCTTGTTGCCGTAAGCATGTCGGCGTGTGCGACGGGGGCGGTGGCAGGGCGCTGGCTTGTCGATGACCCGGACTTTGTGCCGCGGGATCCCGACTGTTCGGCCCAGGCCAGGGCAGTCACTCAGAGTTCCGAGGCCGTTGTAAGGTTTCCCGACATGGTATCCGCGGGCGACGGTGTCGTGTTCGACGGGGAGATGTTTGGCAAGGGCCGTCCCCTTGGCGAAGGTGTCTGGTTCTTTGAGCCGTCCAGCGGCTCGGTCAGGCTTGTGGGGCGTGACTGCCGCGGCCCGTTTTCGGTCCTTGATGGCGACGTCCTTATGACCTGCGAGGAAGAGGGGCAGGGGGCCACTTTGTCGCGGCTGGCCATCAAGGATGGGGCTTTGGCGCGCTTTGCCGGCGGCGATGTGGTGGATATCGAGGTCGTCGACGAACGCCTGGTGTCTGTTCAGGGATACCGGGTGGCCTTTGTCGACAAGTGCGCGCCCAGGATGGTGACCGAGTACTCGCTTGCCGTTTGTGGAGCGGGCATGCGGGATTGCCGCACCCTGGCGGCGTTGCCCGAGGCGCCCCGTTCGATGACCGTGGGTGACAACGTGGTCGTGATGGCGTTTGCCGGCCTGACCAGTGGACTGTGGGTTGTGGGGCTGGACGATCCGGTTGATGGCAGGGCAATGCCCGACATGGCGGTCAGGCGCGACTGGGCGTACAGACCGCTTCAGGTGCTGGCCAGTGGTGACGAGTACTACTGGTTCGACGCGGCGACCGGCAGGTTGATCCGTCACAACAAACAGTTCGCGAAGAATGCGGCGATCCTGGCGAAGTCGGTGTGCGATCCCGCTGCCCAGGGCACCGTAACATGCGGTTTTGTCGGCATGGCCGTGGCTGGAGAACGCATAGTGTACCTGACGGACGAGGCCAGACTGGTGGCCATCAACAAGGACGGGACGAATCCTGTCACCCTGTGGTCCGGCCAACCCTGCCGTTCGTCCTGCAGTCGTCCAGTCGTCCTGGGTGACAGCGTGTTCCTTATCAATGGCGACGACATGATATCTGTCAAACTGGACGGGTCTTCATTCTCCGGACTTGACCTTAAGAGCCGCGTCGAGGCCGTTCAGTAGACCGATCGGTTCCCGGTAAACCCACCTCGGAAATGTCTTGTCCCCCCAAACAAGGTTGACACTTTTGCAGCGGGATAATGTCCCGTATGGAGGAGTATGATGGCGAGGGCAAGAGCAGGACGTAGGGCTATGGGAAAGAGGATGGACGAAGAAGCCCCCGTGTCCGGAGCGGAGCGTAGTGAAGCGGAGGAGCCGGGGGTTGTGACCTGGCGCGGCCGGCCCGGACGCCGGTCAGCGGAGGACCGTACGGCGGCGGTGATGGACTTGCTGTCGGGCAAGGCGACGGTTGACCAGTTGGCAGCGCGTTTTGGGGTGCGACCCGAGGTAATCGAGAAGTGGCGGGCGCTGGCGATGGAAGCGGTCGCTGCAGCGATGCTTCAAGGAGCGGGGCGGTCGTCACGCGAGTCCGACCTGGAGAAGAAGCTTAAGAGCCTTGAGCGGGCCTTCGCGGACCTGGCGATCCGGCACGAGCTTGTGCAACGGGCGTTGGACGACCGCCCTATACGGCCCGGGAAGTCGCACAGATAAGCCGCGAGACTTCCCGGGGCAAGGCGACGGTGCGGCAGATGTGCACGGCCTTCGGGCTGTCCAGGCAGGCTTACTACGAGGCGCTCAATCCGCGCGTGGTGCAGTTGCGCCCGCGCAAGGAAAGGCAGGGACCATGGGCCTCGGCAACCGAGCTTGAGGCCGGCATCCGCGCCGTCATCGCGGACAATCCTGGCTGGGGAGTCCTGAAGGTTTGGGCCGCCTTGAGAAGGCCCGACCGAAACATCCTTGCGTCCAGGAAACGCGTCTGGGCGATGATGAAACGACTCGGGCTGGTCTTCGCCGCACCATGGGAGCGTCAGGAAGGACCCGAGCGTCGCGGCCACGTCACAGTCCCGGACTCGAACCGACGTTGGGCGTCCGACCTTACGACGGTCTGGACCGAACAGGAAGGCATCGTCGGCGTTACCGTGGTCATCGACTGCGGTGACCGCACCATGCTGGACATAGAAGTCGCCAGGAGCCAGGAGTCGTCTGCGGTCCTCCGCCCCATCGTCCGTGCCCTGCGGACTGAATTTGGCAGTCCCGGACGCGTGCCGGATGCCATGGAACTACGCACCGACCACGGCTCCGTGTATACCGGCGGCGATTGTTTTGCTCTGACGCAGACCTGGGGCTTGAAGCACACCTTTGCGCCTGTCGGCAGACCGACCGGTAACGCAGTCGCCGAGCGGGTCATCAGGACCATGAAGGAAGAGCTGATCTGGACTCGTGACTGGAAATCCATCGATGAACTGCGCGACGCAGTGGACGCCTGGCGGCTTGTATACAACCACAAGCGGCCGCATCAGGCACTGAACTGGCAAACTCCCGAAGAGCGACGATGCGCCAACCTGGGCATCCCGCTCACAGAGGTAGCATGAGACTATACCATGTCGTTGACTACGGACCTTTTCAGGGACAGACATTGTGTCAATGCGGATGGGGGACAGTACAATTTCGACATTGATTGCGACTCAATTGCGAATTTCACGTTATGCCCTTCTTCCTCTATATCCTTCGCTGCGCTCAGGGTACGATGCGCCGCGCTCCACTTTCCTGGGCTCTAACCTCGTCTGAGGAAATCGAAGCGACGGTTCAGGAAATCCGATTGATTTTTTCTTCTCGACTCTTTATTTTAGGATGTGCGGTGAAAATAAAATAAAGGAGAGCCTTGTTTTAGGTTCGAGGCAGGCAGGATGAAGCGGGAACTCCAAGGCAGATACGTGACCATATCGACCGTGGGCGAGAAGGCCCAGGCCTTCGTGCCCGCGCCGCTGCCGCCGCGTCCGCCCATCGACTGGACTCCGGAGCTGCACAGCAAGTTCGACCAGGCGCTGCTGGCGCTCGGGCGTCTGGACAGCGTCTCGACCTTGCTGCCGGACACCTCGCTGTTCCTCTACATGTACGTCCGCAAGGAAGCGGTACTCTCCTCCATAATCGAGGGAACCCAGTCGTCGTTATCGGATCTGCTGCTGTTCGAACTGGATCAGGAACCCGGCGTGCCACTGGATGACGTGCGGGAGGTCAGCAACTATGTCGCCGCCCTCGACCATGGTCTGCGCCTGCTGGAGGAAGGTCTGCCGCTGTCGCTGCGGCTGTTCCGGGAGATTCACGGCGTATTGTTGACCAAGGCCCGGGGCAGCAATCAGACCCCGGGGGAGTTCCGGCGCAGTCAGAACTGGATCGGCGGCACTCGGCCAGGCAATGCGGCTTTCGTTCCGCCTCCGGGCGAAGAGGTGCTTGAGTGCATGAACAAGCTGGAGCTTTTTCTCCACGATCAGCCGGAGCCGACCCCGGTGCTGCTCAAGGCGGCGCTGGCCCATGTGCAGTTCGAGACGATCCACCCGTTCCTCGACGGTAACGGCCGTCTCGGTCGTCTGCTAATCGCGCTGCTTTTGTGTGAGCAGAAGGTGTTGCGGGAGCCTATGCTCTACCTCAGCCTCTACTTCAAGACGCACCGTCAGTATTACTACGAGCTGCTCAACAACGTGCGCATGACCGGCGACTGGGAAGCCTGGCTCGACTTCTTTGCCGAGGCCGTGATCGTCACTGCCACCCAGGCGGTCGAGACAGCACAGCAGCTTCTCGCCCTGTCCAACCAGGATCGCGACAAGATCAGCGGCCTCGGCCGGGCGGCGGCATCCACCCTGCAGGTCCATCGGGCGCTGATGGAGCATCCCATCGCTACCTCGGGCTCGCTGGTGGAAAAGACCGGCATCACCCCGGCCACGGTCAACAAGGCGCTCGGTCACTTGGAGCAGCTCGGCATCGTGAAGGAACTGACCGCCCAGAAGCGCAACCGCCTGTTCAGCTACGTGGGCTATATCGAGATCATGAGTCGCGGCACGGAACTGCCGGGCAGGTAGGTTCAAGCCTTTTCAGCATTGATTGCGACTCAATTGCGGAGTTCCCGCCATGCCCTTCTACCTTGTATCCCAGGCGTCTCCTGTACTTGGAGGAATTCAAAACCAGATCCGAAGCCTGTCAAAGGGAACGACAAATCAAGAAATGGTCGCGTGCCAAAAAGGAAGCCCTCGCTGCCGGCGATCTGAATGTACTTCACTCACTCGCGAAACGCCGTGGTTCATGAGTACGATCGCCACCATTACCTTATTGCGTCGCCGGGAACACCAGCAACCGCCCTGCCCTGATCGACTGCTCCACCTCGTCCTTATTGATTCATTCGGGCCAGGGGAGCTAGACTTGACCTTCAAAGGAGGACAAAGCCT
>Ga0209201_1001136_pt1 | contig 32552 bp, 22 predicted proteins | sample AD_UKC055_MetaG_FD_184411 | JGI IMG/M metagenome (GOLD analysis project Ga0209201, IMG submission 184411) | Active sludge microbial communities of municipal wastewater-treating anaerobic digesters from USA - AD_UKC055_MetaG (SPAdes) (version 2) | ecosystem: Engineered > Bioreactor > Anaerobic >... | reverse complement strand
CTTCAACAAGAAACCACATGGCTGGGGATTCCCTGCATCACGTTGCGTGAGAATACGGAACTTCCCGTCACAACGACTCAGGGCACAAATGTCCTCACTGGACTATCTTTGGAAAAGGTTCGGGCAGCACTCCGCGGGACGCTGTCTTTTGACTCGGCGGCATACAAGCCTCCGGAGCTCTGGGACGGTCACGCCTCCGAGCGAATTACGGAGATTCTGCTGAACAGTTGTGATACATGATAAGCGGCTATATCCGGAAGAACGTGGAGAACCCGCGGGCAAACCGGGGGTTATGGCATATACGTTTAATGATTGAGAGCGGTTTTTAAAGGCCTTTGTTACTGACTCGGATCTGCCAAAGAATGCACGTTCAAGACTATCGCATGAGAAAGATGGCGTCCCTCTGCAAGGACAGAGCACGCGTATTGGATTTGGGATGGGCACAATACCCGAGCGTCTACTTGCGCAACGCGGAAGTAATCGGCTTGGACCTCATCCTGGCCCCCGCCCCGCCCAACTATACCAAGACCTTCGCAGGCGACGTGATGGACCTTCCCCAACCGTTTGGCGCGGAATCTTTTGATGCGATTCATGCCGGGGAGCTGCTCGAACACCTCGAACATCCCATGGGCTTCCTCCGCAATTGTCTCGCGACGTTGCGGCCGGGCGGAATCCTGGTCCTGTCGACACCCAATCCAAATTCCCCGTGGGAGCGTCTCTTGACGCTGACGTTGTCCCGCAAGCATTTCTATGCACAGGATCATCTCTGTCTGTACCCGCAACGATGGCTGATCCGCATGATGGAACGCGCTGGTTTCGTGAATATCAAGCTCTATTCAGGCGGAATCCAGTCCCCATTCGGACTGGTTCCGTTTCCTCGCCCGTGGTGCTACCAGACGATCGCCGCGGCGTTCAAGAAGGAGCAATAGGTGTTTCGGAGACTGTGGGAGTCCAAATGGCTGTGGCGGGCCGTTCTGGCGGCCGTGCTCGTCATTGTCGGGTACGCGATGGGCAGCAGCCTGCTGCGACTCAGAGCCGAGGACTTCACGCTAGAGCCCAGGGACTTCGTGCTTGCCTTTATCTGCGCTCTCCTGGGACATTTGACGCAGTTCGCGAACTGGATGTTTATCGCGGCTTCATTTGGCGTTCGGATGCCGTGGCTCGAGTCTGGAAACGCGTATTTCTATTCGCGGCTCGGGCGTTATGTGCCGGGCAAGGTGGCGTTAGTACTGATGCGTTTCAAGGCCTACAGCAGTCACTCGAAGCGGGCAGTATCCATGGCTATGGGGGTTGACTACGTATCTTCGTGTGCCGGCGCCTGCCTGGTCGTGCTGGCTGGCGTCGTTGGAGCAAGAGGGCTTGTACCTCCGTTTGTCCGGTATACTGCCCTGGCCTTGACTCCCTTCTTTTTGCTCACCCTCTACCCTCCCATTCTCAAACCGGCTGTGAACTTCCTGTTTTGTAAGGCGGGCCGCCCTCCCCTCGAGCAGTTCCCTTCTTTTCCCATCATGATGTGTTTCGTTGCCGCAAAGTGTCTGGGATGCCTGATTCATGGACTGGCCTTTTTCCTGCTCTTGAGAGCACTAGCCCCGATCGATTTCGCGTACTATTTTGTGACAACGGGTACGTTTTTCGCGGCCGGACTTATCGGCATGGCGGCCTTCTTCGCACCGCGAGGCATCGGGGTCACCGAAGGAGTCCTGTACCTGGTGCTGCCGGCGTTTCTTCCCAGGCCCGCGGTAGTCGTGGGCGCCGTTTTGATTCGTGTGATTGTGAGCGTGACGGAACTGATCCTCGCGGGGATGTTTGCGATCCTCGGCAGACAGGCGAAGGTGGATCATAGTGACGTCTCCAATTCTCGTCTGTAGATGTCGATATGATGGAGGGCGAAACGATGACTCTTGCTGCGGGGCAACCAGAGGATTGGGTCTGCTGTGTCGGAAAGCGCTATTCGTTTTCCGCCGAGGGAAGCCTTTAAGAGACATGCGCATGAGTTTCAAAGCCGGCCTGTTCCGTGGTGTTGTCTGGGAGACTCTGAGAACGTTCGTCGACAATTCATTCGCTATTGTCTCCGGTTGCTCGGTGTTTTTCGGTGCGGTTCAAGCCCTGACGCTCGGCACCGGCCTAGTTCATGTACCGTTTACTCAATCGTTTGCTTGCGCTGTCTTGATCATTGCGGCGGCTGTCGGGGCCCTTGCAGTTCGAATCGGGCACGCCGCGGGCCAAGTGCGGCCCCAACGGGATACTACGGAGACGCAGTGCGTTCGAATTCTTGCTGCGCTCTTCTTGGGAAGCTCGATAGCCCTGTACTTCTTCTTGTGCATCCAGGCCTATCTGAAACCGGACATGTCATGGGATGGTCCCGCTTACCACATCCCTCCCATTCATTTCTGGAGCCTGGACGGGCGGGTACACGCCATTTCCACGGGACTCGCCTTGGGCACAGAAGGTATTGATATGTGGCTGAATGGGATCACGAACATAATGAATGCTTTTCCCATGGGGACCGAGGCATTCAGCTTTGTAATCGTACAGGCCACGAGAAACACGAACATGGTGAACACGGTCAACCTGTTCTATGTCCCAATGGCCGTATTCAGCCTGATATACCTGGCGCGGGCGCTGGATTGCGGCACGGCCCTCTCCTGCATGTCTGGGGCCGCCTTTGTCCTGCTTCCCGTGACGATACAACAGTCAGCAACAACAAAAGTCGATTGCGCATTCGCTGCTTGCGTCCTGGCTGTATTTGCTGGATGTGTGCACTTTCTTCGCCGTATTGCCTCACGCCAGCTCGCTGTCAGCGACGCATTCCCCCTGGGAGCGGCCATGGGGCTTATGCTTGGAGCAAAACCCTCGGGTATCGTCCTGTACGTGTTGACATGGGCCGCCTTGTTCTTATTGTCAATAGCTCTGGTCATTCGGCTCGTCCGGCTACAAGCGGGAGGGGCTTCTGCTGAGGGCAACACACATCAAGAACAGCGTCCTTCGTTCAAACTCTTCTTGAGGTGTGCCGGGGTTCTGGCTCTCGTGCTGATGACTTCCTATTGCGTAGGAGGTTACTGGCACACAAGAAACTTCGTCTTAACCGGAAATCCGGTCTGGCCACTCAAGGTCACGTTCAACGGCAAGGAACTCTTTCCAAGCGCCAAAGTTGTCGATAGCGAGGAGTCCGACCGGGCGTTCTCTCCTCAGAAACTCTGGCTTCAGGGCGGAATCGGCGAGAAGATCACGGAATGGCCGAAGAGCATCCGCGACCACAGCAACTGGTACGGCGGGATTGGTTACTTATGGCTTTTCGGATGCCTTCCGGCTATTGGCATTGCGCTGGCTGCATCGGCCGTGAGTTTAGTTCGTTATTGGCGCAGCAAGGGTGTCCGTTCCTGGTTTGGAGCCCATCTTTGGCCCTTGCTGGCGATTTGCGTTGCTGGGTTCATTATTCTTCCGGGGGCCGGCCGGGCACGGTATAGTTATTGGGTCTACGGACTGGGATTGCCCTGCTTTTTTTGGCTGACCGCGTGGATTGTCCGAATGCGGCCGCGGATTGTTCGACCGTGGACGTATCTCCCGCGGGTCTGGGTGGTGCTATGCCTTGGCATTGCTCTGTTTGAAGGGTTCTATTGCGCGGCGTGGTGGGGTACCAAATCCTATGCATGGGCGACGGGCCACAACTGGCCGGCATTTGCAGATGCCCCCATACGATCGCTCCGAACTCTCTGGTGGCACGATCCGGTCGGCTACATTATGCCACCACTGTCGTGCACCGTATTCGACGAGATCTTGCGCGGGAATGATGCCGTTGCGCTGCATCGCATGCACAATCCCCCATTGAGCCGCCTCCTGATAGGGCAACTATCAAGTCCCATCGGTGCGCGCCCTATCTATTTTATTGGACACGAAGTGCTCAGCGACGAGGCAGCATTGACGGAACAGATCGAGAGGCACCACATTCGCTTCATAATCGTCGAGTATGACTACAAGGTCCCTGAGGCAGCTCTAAAGCTCGCCGCGCGTGTGCACGAAATTCCTTTTCATTTCTGGGTGTTGGAATATCTCCAATAAAACAGCCGACATAAGCAGGTTACACAGCCCCATCACTTGACGTACAAGCGCACGTCATCAAAATAAACCGGCTTGAGCGGCGCTCCGCCGGTGGTCAGTGTCAAAGTGATTTCCGAATTGGTCCACCACTCGGGGACGAGACACGAAACCTTCATTTTGTGCCAATTGCCATCGCTGGGATGACGGGGAGAAATGTATTGATACACGTCTCCCAACGCCAGATTCACCGTGACGTTGGGGGCGCTTTCCGCTTTAACCATGACTGTCGCAGTGAGAACTCTTCCGGCAACCACCGCGGGATCCACTCTCACGGATTGCTTGACAAAATACCATTCAGGACCGGGAGCGATACTCAGGGCGAACTTCCCTGAATATACTTCGCTGGCTGTAACCGATACCTGCTGTTCGTGGCCCGTGCGCGGCGCCCAGTGCGCTGAAGTGCCCCCTCGTTCTGTTTCAAAGTCAGCATCATGAAACAGCGAGAGCTCCTCACACGGGATGGATGGATCCATGTAACGCGTAGGCGTGCCCAAGGTCTCTTGGTCAACGCCGCATCCGGAGGCGACGACGGCTAGGGCCAGCACAAGTGGCGTGTATATGTCAGGTTTGAGCATGAGGCCGTTCTTCTGATCCGGTGTTGGGAGAGTTCGCGTGGGCATTTTGAATGAGAAGCCCCGTACCGCCCACGACAATTCCGAGGAGCATATTGGATTTTGAATTCCACGACATGTAGACCATGCTCGGGAGAAAACAGAGCAGGCTTAAGGCTATAAGCCTGAGACGTGGATGCCTCATATGGCGATAGGCGGCATACAGCGCGGCATAGATGAGCGCGAAACAGAGCACATACACAAGCAGGCCCAGGTATCCCACTTGCAGGATAAGTTGCGTCACCAGCGAATGGGAGTTGCGAAACTGCCGCGATTCCTGTTCCGCGACGGAGTAATCGTTTTCGCTCAGTCCGAACGGGTATGGGTGGTACTGATCGCTGAACGTGCTTCCGGGACCATCGCCCAGGAGAAGGTTGTTGTGCTCGAGAAGCTGTGAATGGATGTTTCGGAACTCGTAAACGCGCGCCATGGTCGATAGAGACGCGGTCACGCTGTGCGCCTCCCAGATCTTCAGCGTGCCTGCCATTGACCCGATGGTTTCGAACATTGACTCGCCCCAAAGGGCTACCACATAGACGATCGCAGTTGCGCAGAGGGCGCTAAAGGCCAGCACGATTACCTTAGTTCGTAGACGGTCCAGAATAACCAGCATGAGGAATCCGAACGCTGTCAGAAGCCAAAGCATACGGCCCGCGGATATAAGAAGGAGGGCTCCTGCCATCAGAATCAGTGCCGCGGCGATAACGCGGTCCGTGATCGCCGTGACGCCGCGCCCATGGGTAACAAGGACCACTCCGATCAGAAGCACGAACACAAAAAGGGTCCATACCGCTCCAAATCCGACGCGGAGGGTCGTTCCAAACATAGAGCCTTTGCCCATAAGAGCGAGACCCGTCCATCCGATAATCTTGGCGCTTGTGGCTAGTATCAGAACTCGCCAGAGCTGGAAGAGGTTGTCTTCTTCCCTGAAAAAAAACCGGACTACGAAGTACATCCCGGCGAGCATTATGGGCAGGTTGAGGTGGTTTGCGGCAAGCCGGGGATTCGCCAGAGCGTTCCTGATGCCATGGGCTGTGGCAAACGCAAACAGCCCGGCGATGGCAACAATGGCCCAATCAGAAAGATGGAGCGCAGGGGGATGGGGACGTTCCGCAAAACGCAGGGCCGCAGCAACGAGCGCGACCGCAATAATGGCAAGGGCAGCCAGGTTTGCTACTGCCACCCCGCCCAGCGAGACCGTGAGGATGCTGGTCACGCCCGAATCTCCGGTGTATTCCCACAGATTTCGCGAAATCTCGTCGGCGAATACCAGGCATACCAGGAAGGCGTAAAGACCCCAGCGCACATTGAGAATTGCCAGGAAGACAATGAGGGCGCACAGCGAATATGCAAAAGCCGCGGCTTGTGACGGCGGGAAGTAGTAAGAGATATGGTCGTAAAGGGCATATACCGCCACCAGCGTTCCCAGTAGAACTGGCGGAAACAACCGCGACGTGCCGGTTTTGCGGGCGGATTCCTCCCCTCCCATGATCGCCGCGCCTGCTTCTTGGAGGGTGCTCGCGCCGCTCATTTTGGTTTCGCCACGCATGCAAATTGCGGATACCGCGTATCCGCGAGCCACCCAAATGTCAGGGCGTTCAGAAGCCCGAATTTCCAAGTCGTGATACCGTTGATCCCGGCAAGTGATACGATATCGTATCCCACGCCGCCAAACATCGCACGGATGCTCTTTGCGGTGAAGCAGTGGAGGTGGGTTCGGTCGCAGACCCCGACGTCCTCATAATGCCACTCTCCCCGAAGAACATAGTCGCGGAATAGTCTAAAGAAACGGATGTTGGGAATAGAACAGACCAGGACTCCGTTTTGAGAGAGCTTTTGTCTAGCCGTTGTAAGCACGGCCCACGGGTCCAAAAGATGTTCGAGGACATCATTGAATACGATGCAGTCGAAGTACCCGTCGGGCACGTTTTCGATTTGCAGGCCGATATCTCCCTCGATGACCTTATCGAGTGCCTTACGCGCGCGTTCCGCAGCCGCGGGATTGATCTCAATGCCCCAGACTTCGGCGTCGTGCTTGCCTTTGATCAAGGCGCCAAAAACACCTTCCCCACATCCGCACTCCAATATGGTCTTGGACCACTCCGGCACGAACTCCGCCATTTCCGTCCTCGTATTGGCGAAGTAACTGGTTTGCGGGGAAGCCGGCTTGTCGTTTGTATTTGTCATTGAGGGGTGCACGGTTTTCATCAATCAGCCGCCCTGTGGTCTCGCGGCAGGTTCCGAATCACCCATCCCGAAAGCGTGATAATAGCAAATACCGCGAGCAAAGTCGCGATAAGGACGGTCAGCGCGGCGCCCATTCCTCCCCATCTGGGTATGAAGAAATAATTGAGGACGATGATTACCGCAAACTGCGCTGAATAGATCGCAGTCAGATAGGCGGGACGCGATGCGGCATAAAAAACCAGGCTCATGGGCTGCGTTATGATGTGGATGCCGAAACCTATGATGAGCAGTCGAACAATGGCCAGCGAGGCGGCGTATTTCGCGCCAAACACTACGGCAATGAACCACGGCCCTATCAGGACCCCGGCAAGAGTCATACCGAGAACGATGGGATACATCCGTAGAAGGCGTGCGCGGTAGCTCCGCAGTTCATCGCGCGATTGCATTGCCGACACCCTGGGCAACAGGACCGTGAACAGCGCGCTTGTCAGCAAGGGGAAAACAAACCCAATCTGGTAAGCCAATTCATAATTGGCGACGGCTTCCGGAGAAGCCAACGTTTTAAGCATGAAATTGCTGACGCGCATGTTACCGATCGTGATTGCGTTCATGAGGGCGAGCGGCGCCATGAAGAGGAGCATCGCGCTAAGACTCACGGCGGGGCGAGGAAGCGCGGCGCTGCGCCGCAGGGTCAGGAACAACAGCGGCAGGGCCAAGGCAAAGGCCGCAGCCGGCGCGGAAAAGAACGACGCCGTTACCGCCGGCAGGGTCAGAGTCCCGAGCATGAGCAACGTCCCCAGACCAAGCATCCGAACCGTATTAACAGACAAATAAGTGAAGCTGTAGCGGCCGAATTCCTGTTTGGCCTGGAACATTGACAACGCGAGACTGTGAAATGAAAGAAGCACCCCTGCTGCGATGGCGACGGGGTAGAGCCAGTGAAGCTCTTGTGGAAACTGCTGGTTCTCAAGAATCGGCCGTCTCAGCACCCAAAGGACAAGAACAAGCGTCGCTGCATTCGCGCTCTTGATCGAGAAGCAGCGGCCGAAGATTGTCGTTGCGCGCGAATCGGCTTCGGCGGCGACAAAGCGCACCAGCGTGGCATTGACGCCGCTGTCGCACAGGATCGATATCACGTCCATCAGGGCAATGAATACGGCAACGTTCCCCCACCCTTCCGGCGACAGGATCTTTGCCATAAGAATCGTAACAACGAAGCGCAAGATAGCGGAAGCGAAATTTACGGCGGCAATGAGAAACGCCTGCCGTGCGGTTCGCGTACGCAATAGGGCAAGCGCCTCGACAGTCCTCTGTCCAAACCAGCTTAGAATCGTATGCCTCCTCCCTCCCGAAACCGGCACAGTTCACTCATCAAGCCGGGTCGACACCCCGTCCCGGACCCCCCTGAGATATGCGCCCCACAGAACCGGGGCACCGCGGCCTCCCAAGACCGTGGTGCGCAGGACGAACCAGGGAAAGCGCACGGCAAACAGGGCATAGAAGAGCCCCCGTGACAGCAAAGACAGATGCTTTCTGGCGTATAGTGTCTTGCCGTGCATGATGCGGTATGCGCGGACTGGCGAGATGAGACCCTCGATCCCGCCTGTCGACGTCGAAACCTTGTGTAAAACGCGCGCTTCAGGACAGTATAGAATGCCATAGCCTGCCGCGCGCACACGCGCGCAAAGGTCGGTGTCTTCCCAATACGCGATGAAAGCCGGGTCGAAGAACGTTCCGAGTTGTTCCACTACAGACCGCCGGATACAGAGAGCGCACCCCGTTACGAAGTGGCAATAGGTGGGGGTCTCGGTATTCTCGGAGCGAGTCCCTAACAATAGAGGGCGCACGTATCCGGCTCCGTGCGAAAGCACATGAGGCGCATCGTACGTCAGTACCTTCGCCCCGACGACTCCGGCGCTCTCGTATCGAGCGAATGCTTCCGCCACGTGCTCCAGGCAATCTTCATAGAATACGATGTCATCATTCGAGAGATAGACAAGCTCATACTCAGGCGGGATCCGTGTGTACCCGGCATTGTTCCCGCGGGCGAATCCGATGTTTTCGGAGTTTTCCACCAAGGCCAGGTCGCGCCATCCTTGAGTTCGCATGGCGTTGAGTTGGTTGCGCAGCACGGACACCGAATCATTTTGTGAACCGTTGTCTATTACGAAAATGCCCACGTTTTGTTTAGGGTAGGTAATGCCCTCCAGGGAACGGAGGCATTCGAGGGTATTGCGCCAGATTTCCCAGTTGAGGATAAGGACAGCTACCAAGGGGCGTTGGCTGGGTCCCGCAGCCGCCCCCGCAACAGCATCCCCCTTCCTGCCTATTGTGTGGTCTTCTTGAGACATCAGGCCTAATAGTATCCGTGAAAACGCGACAAATCAAGGCGGCGCCTAAACTTATGTGCCTGAACTTACAGAGTTCCTGGCATAATGTACGAGGGTAGAGGTTAGTATATGCTGCTTCAGATTTCGTATACTCTCTGACATGAGCGGAAAAGACATCGCGTACTACTGAAACGCTGATGGTGCGGCAAGGGGAGGGTTCTTGTGCCACAACGCGGTAAACCAGGAAGGTTAGCTTCCATCATCTTATGTGCGGGCAAGGGACGGCGAATGCAGTCTCCCAAGACGCCGAAAGTGTGTTTCCCGGTTGCTGGGAAGCCCGCCGTTTGCCACCTTATGGAATCGCTCGAGTCGCTGGGCAGCGCCCCAAATGTTTTGGTGGTCGGCCATTTGGCGGGAACCGTTGTCGAGGAAGTGGGGCCCAGGTTTCCCAATGCGCTTTTCGCATTTCAAGCGGAACTCCTGGGTACGGGGCACGCCGCGCGGCAAGGGGCCAATGTCTTGTCACGTCTGGGGTATGAGGGCCCCGTACTGGTGGTGGCCGGCGACAAACTCATCGAACCCCGAACGCTGGAAAAAGTCCTTGCCACTTTTGAACGGGACAAACCCGACATGGCCCTGGTCGTGGCCCCGAAGCACCGCTGGCCCAACGCGGGCAGAATCGTTACGGACGAGAAAGGCCATCTTCTGAAGATCATCGAGAAGGCCGACCTGAAGAAGGCGGAACAGGAGGGTTGGACGTTCCCCATCGGAGGCGAAGACCGAACCGCCAAAGAAGTCGAGGATTCCGTCAAGTGGGTAAACCAGGCAGTGTATCTCTTTCGCGGACCGGCCCTGTACGAGGCGCTTGCCCATCTGCGGCGTGACAACGTCCAGAAAGAGGAGTATCTGACGGACACGATCGACTATCTCGTTTCCAAGGGAAAGCAGGTCATCCCGGTTCCGGTCGACAAGCCCGAAGACGTTTTAGGATTCAACAGTCCGCCCGAATTGCTCGAAATCGAGGAGCATTTCCGGGCCAAACTGGGACTTGATACCGCGGAGCGCGTTGTTCTCGACCCGGAGCTGTTTAAGCCGCCCGAAACCTGGGCACGGATCCTTTCGACTCCCGATGGCGCCTTGACAGGCATGTTGAAGGCCATATACGGCGGTAATCAGAGCCTGTGTGAGGAGAAACGCTCCCAACTTCTACGGACGGTGGAGCTTTTTATCCAGCGGTATGGCACGGACGGGGATGTCGCGGTAATTCGCGCTCCCGGGCGCATCAATCTGATGGGGCGGCATGTTGACCATCGTGGCGGGTGCGTCAACCTGACGGCAATCGACCGCGAACACATCCTGGTGGCCCGCCCTCGAAAGGACGCGTTGGTGCGGGCTCACAATTTTGACGCGGACACTTTCGAAGACCTCGAATTCTCGGCGGACGACCTTCTTCGGCAGGTTCGTTTGGACCAGTGGCGTGACTTCGTCAACAGTGAAGAGGTGCTCAAGATGGTCAGCGACCTGCAGGGGAACTGGGGCAACTACCTCAAGGCCCCCATGCTCCGGTTGCAGGAGAAATTCAGGGACCGGCGCATCCATGGCGTGGACTGCGTCGTCAGCGGCGACATTCCCATGGCGGCGGGTTTGAGTTCGTCGTCGGCACTCGTTGTCGCGATGGGGGAAGCGCTGGTACTTACAAACGGATTGGACGTCACCCCGAACGATCTCGTGTATTTGTGCGGGGAAGGCGAATGGTTTGTGGGGACGCGCGGCGGCAGCGCGGATCATGCCGCGGTGAAACTCAGTCAATTCGGACAGGTTGTGACGGTGGGCTTTTTCCCGTTTGCCATCCGGGGATATGTCCCGTTTCCGGATGGGTACTCGCTCATTATCGCGGATTCCCGGGTTCAGGCGCGGAAGGCGGCAGGCGCACGCGATGCCTTCAACGAACGCGTAGCCTCGTACGAGCTCGCTGTTCACTGGGTACGAAAGCTGTTCCCGAACTATGCTCCTCTTATGAATCATCTGCGCGACATCTCCCCGCACGGGCTTGGGGTGCGGTTAGCGGACATCTACCGGATACTGCTGGATGTCCCCGAGGTCGTAAATGCCGATGCCTTGAAACAAACCATCGGGAAGGACGTGTTCGACCGAATTACGGCGATGCATAGCGCCCGGGAGCACTATCCTCTGCGTGCACGTCTGCTGTTCGGGATTTCAGAATGCGAGCGAAGTAACTTGTTGCACCGTCTTCTTCTGGAGAAGGATATGGAACGGGTCGGATGGCTCATGAACGTCTCACATGACGGGGACCGCGTCAGCGGCAAAGACGGCGCGCCATTTGTCGCTCCCCTGGATGACAGCTACTTGACCGGCCGCATCAGCGACCTGCAGAGTGAAGATCCGCAGCGCGTGTTTGCGGCACAGCTGTATGCACAGCCCGGTTCGTACGCCTGCAGCATTCCTCAGATCGATCAGATGGCGGACATCGCTTCGGCTACGCCCGGAGTGCTTGGCGCCCAGCTCTCGGGGGCCGGTTTGGGCGGTTGCATGATGGTGCTGGCTGAGTCGAACGCCCGCGAGCTTGTGGTGGAACGATTGAATCGCGAGTACTACGAACGGAATGGTCTGGCGCCGGGGGCGCGGGCCTTTGTTCCGATTGCAGGGTGTTCCTCGTTGCGGATGAAGAGTTGAAGAGAGTGCGTCAATGGCCGGAGAACCTGCCTCATGACGCGGCACGCCTGGGGGGGCGGGAAGGCCGATGGAGGTGAACGTGAACAACGAGTGGGGTCAATTGGCGGATTTTGCGCGTCTGTTCGTTCGGTTGCGCCCGAATCTGAGGTGGATCGCCCTCGTCTCGACAGTCCTCGCGCTCATTGTGGGGGCATACGTTGCGCTCACATACGAACCTTCCTTTGTAAGTGAGACCATCGCCATCGTGCGGCCGCAGCAGATACTGGTGGGAACGGCAAAGGAAGGCGCTGAACAGCGGGTAGAACCCAATAAAAATCTTCTGCCTCAACCGCTCGATGTAACAGACTATGTGCTCTTTCTTCAATCTGAGGGAATGCTGTCGCTGGTTGCTCAAGCCTATAACACGTACCATGTTCAAGGTTCGGAGAATCTTCTTACCGTGGCCCAGTTGCGGCGAATGCTGAGTCCTATGTCGCGCTTGGAGATCAAGACGCCGTACACCGTCGAATACTATCCCACAATCGAGATGCGGGTCTCGGCACAGGATGCCGACAAGGCATACAATTTGGCCACTCTCTGGGTCGAAGCCGCGCGCGACTGGGCAAAAACCGTCACCTTTTCCGCCAAAGAGGAAACCGCCCGGTATCTTAAGAATGAGACCGGGGAGCAGCGTGCGTCTCTGGAACAATTGGCTGGCAAACTCAATAGCACCACGGATGAAGGCAATCAGCTTCTGGAATCTTTGAAGGCCGAGCGCTTGGCGGTCGAACAGGGGTACGAGACGGAGACAATCAAGATTCTGCAGGATACGGCGGATGCGTGGGACACTCGTATAGCTGCTGCTGAAGCCGAATTCGCTCTCCCGTTGGCCGAGGCGAACATTGACGCCAAGAAGAGCATTCTGGGAGGACTGGAACTGGCCAAAGCGCGGAAATCGCGCGAGCTGGAGCAGGCCAGGGCAACGTTGGCCGAACTGGCCGCGCAACTCGAAGCGCCGGAAGCTCTCACAGGGATTGAAGGCGTTGACCGGATCTCGTGGGAGATCGGAGTATCGGAGGGGAAAGAAGAAATCGAGCCTGTCCGTGTTGCACCCAGCGAAACCGATGCCTTGCGTGAACAAGAGATGAAAGAACGCGCTTCACAAACCCTGGCGGCTGAAAAAGAGCGCCGCGAAAAGCTCACGGAACTTGTGAAATCTTATACTGAATTCTCCCATCGCACTTTGCGGGAGAAAGAAGAGCGGAAAATCGAGGATGTAGTTCAATCCTATACAAAGCTGCCTCACCGCGCCGTGCAGGAGAAACAAGAAGAGAAGCTCCAAGACGCACTTGAGACCCCCCAAAGCCCCAGCCTGACGCCGGGGGGAAGTCCCGAGGAGACACAACTCAGGACTCCCCCTACGTTATCCCCTGAAGTGCGCAGGCGTATAGAGGCTTTTCGTGTAGAGTCTTCCGGAGGTAATCCCGTAGCGGTTCTGCTTCAGAAGGAGCTTTCGGAAGCCCGCATTGTTCTGGCCTCCGCCCCGTTGGAGTTGACCAGAGTCGAGCAAGATATCGCAACCTTGCAGAAGGACCTTGAATCCCTTCAAGCGGACTATCTCGCCAGGCGCAAAGCGTTGCTCATGCTGGATCGCGCCAAAGAAGCCGACCTGAACAAGGTAAACAGGGAGCGGATGTATGGCTTAATGCGGGAGCAGCGTGTCACTGAAATGAAGGTGGATCAGCTTTCGCGCGAACGCAAGACGATGGAAGAGGCATTGGGGCGTGATTTCAAGACCGCCGAGGACATCTTCAAGAGCCTGGCCGAAAGCCACCTGCAGGCGGAATTGGCCTTGGCCAATACAATCGACGAGTTCCAGATTGTCTCGCCGCCGACGTATCCTGAAGAGCCTCCCGGCGCGCAGTTTCTCCTCTACGCGGCTGTTGCATTCGTGTTCAGCTTCTGCGTCTTGTTCGTGCTGGCGGCGTTTGTATTGGTGCTTCGGAGCATCGTCAGGAGTATCCAGGCCGCGGAAGCGCCAAATGCAACATAAGGCATGCCCGGCTTTCCACGCGTGCTGAGAAGGCAAGCCGCGCAACGTGTGCCGCAATGACGCGTCAGTTCGTCCCCGCAAAGGGAACTCGCGGGAAGAAAACAGCCAGCAGTGCCAGGACTAGCACCAGCAGCCCCGCCAACCAGCTCGACGCGTCGCTCAAGGCAAAGACGACGGGGTCATCATGAAGTTCTCCCCGTTTCGCAACGAACCATACGCGTGAAATCCAGTATACAAGCACGGGGCAGATCAGCCACAAGGCCCAGGGGTTGGCGTAGTACCGGGCCATTTGCTCGCTGTTGATATAGAGCGCGAACACAAGCACGGCCATGTAGCCGGAGGTGGGCCCGAGCGTTTCCAGAAGGCTCAAATCCTGCACCCGGTAACCGCGTCCTGCTGCTTGCTGACCAGGGCCATTCGTAAAGGAAAGCAGGTGCAATTCCGTATAGCGTTTCGCGAAAGCAAGCGACAGAAAGAAAAAACCCGAGAAAGCAAGGAGCCATCGGGAAACAGCGGTATCCGTCGCCAAGCCGCCCCCGAGGATCCGCAGCGAATACAGACCGGAAAGCACCAGCACGTCAACCATGACAAAACGCTTCAGCCAAAGCGAGTAAGAGCTCGACAACAGCGCATAGAAGGCCACAAGAAGCACCGCTCCCGAAGGAAGCGCAGCCGCGGCTAAGGCGAGCGCGGCAAGCAGAAGAGAAACGGCGAGAATAATACCGGACCGCGGGGACAGCGCCCCGGCAGCAAATGGGCGATTCTTCTTCGAGGGATGCTGGCGGTCGGCCTCGATATCGAGTATGTCATTAACGACATAGACGCCCGAAGCAGCCAGACAAAAGACGGCGAACGCCAGGATTCCCAATACCCACACGTTCCATTCGTTCAAGCGCTGGGCAAGCACAACGGGCAGGAAGACCAAGGCATTCTTTGTCCACTGGTGGGGGCGCAACACCTGCAGCACGCACCCTATTCGCCCCATGCTGGTTGTTTTCATGATTAACCTGGCAGTTCCTTCGCCGCCGATTCCGCCTTACTCATTCGAGCGACACGAGCATAACATACAAATAGGCCAATCGCATGCTTTGTCGCATGGGTATGTCACAAGTGAGTGTTGTGCCCTCAAAACTCCAATTGGTATATTGGGCAATGACGCACGCGGACGCGCGGGAACCACGCATCGCACGAAAGTCACATGATAGACATCATTCTCACCACGTTGAATGCCCGTTACAGCCATACCGCGTTTGGTCTCCGGTACCTGTGGGCAAATCTTGGCCCTTTGCAGCAACGGGCGGTCATGCGGGAATTCATCATCGGTCAAGAGCCCCTCGAGATTGTGGAAGCCCTCTTGCTCGAACGGCCGCGCATCATCGGTATTGGCGTCTATATCTGGAACGTCGACGCCGTCACGCGTGTGGTCGAGGTCCTCAAGAGCGTCGCACCTGAATCCATAGTTGTGCTTGGAGGACCCGAAATCAGCCACGAATATGAGGAGAGCGAGCTGTTCCAGCGCGCCGACTACCTCGTTCGCGGCGAAGGCGAGGTGGCGTTCCGCGAACTCGCGTCCGCCCTTCTGGCAGGACGCGTCCCCGGCGAAAAGGTCATCGAGGGGAACCCGCCGGAACTGTCCGAACTGGCCCTCCCCTATTCCGCGTATACCGATGCCGACATTGCCCACCGGACACTCTACGTCGAGACCTCGCGGGGGTGCCCGTTCAAATGCGAGTTCTGCCTGTCGTCCCTTGAGCCATGCGTGCGCGAGTTCCCCCTAGCGCCGTTCTTCGGCGCGGTAGAAGCGCTGATGGCGCGCGGCGCCCGGCAGTTCAAGTTCGTCGACCGAACCTTCAATCTGCGCGAAGAGCGTGTTCTCGCCATTCTGGACTTCTTTCATGCGCGGCTTCGGGAGGGCATGCGGATTCACTTTGAGCTCGTGCCCGACCGCCTGTCCCCACGCACCCTCACGCGCATGGCGGACTTTCCGGCCGGGGTGTTGCGCCTCGAGGTGGGCGTCCAGACCTTCAATCCCCAAACCCAGGAGGCCATATCGCGGGTCCAGGACATGGACGAGACCATTGCCACGCTGCGTTTCCTGCGTGAGCAGACGGGGGCGCGTCTGCATGCCGACCTGGTCCTCGGAATGCCCTGCGAGACCTGGGACAGCATCCGGGACGGGTTCGACCGCCTGCTTGCCGTGCGCCCGCAGGAGATTCAGGTGGGGATTCTCAAACGGCTCAAAGGCGCCCCGATTGCCCGGCATGCCGAGCCGCACAAGATGGTGTTTTCATCCCTCGCGCCCTACGAGGTCATCCAGACCGCAACCCTTGATTTTGAGCACATGCAGCGCCTGAAACGCTTCGCGCGGTACTTCGAACTCTACTACAATTCGGGCAACTTTCCAGCCTCTCTCGATGCGCTCCTGAAGACCCCGCCATCGCCTTTCGACGCGTTCATGGCGTTTTCGGACCGCCTCTGGGCCAGCCTGGGGCGAACCCACGGCATCAACCTTGCACGCCTCTGCGAGGCTATCTACCGGCACCTCATTGGCACGTGCGGCGTCTCCCCTGAAACCGCCTCCCTCGCCGTACAATCCGATTACCGCCGCGTGCACGGGCGTACCGAGAAACTCGCCTTTTTCTGAAGCGCGTCCCCGCGAAGCTCACCCCGCCGCCCTGACTCCCCTTGTCCGCAAACTCATGCTCCAGAATGACCGGGCTTCTTATGGGACCGGCCGTGTTCTGTAACCAAGCCTTCTTTATGGAACGAGTTCTCTCGCCAATCACCTTCAAGGAAGTCGCCGGAAAGAATGCGGGTCAAGTGACGCATATAAAGCATATAAGCATCAATAGGCAATAAAAGAGGCTCAGGGCCTTTACTTTGTAAATCCCTGAGCCTGCTTGGCTTAGCTGGCGGGAGCGACGAGACTCGAACTCGCGACCTTCGGCGTGACAGGCCGACGTTCTAACCAGCTGAACTACGCCCCCGCTTTTGTTCGGGGAACCCCGCTCAAGAGCGCGCAAACTATAGCACGCAAAAAAGATCGAAGTCAACTTCAGGCTTTCAGTTTCCAGGGTGCGCGGTACTGCGGCGAGAGCATCTCGGATGCGCCGGGGTCGTGAATGATCTCTTCTGTTTTGGGATTCCACCGGATCTTGCGTCCGGTATAGATCGCGATGTCGCAGAGATGGCCGACGGTCGCGGAACGGTGCGCCACTTCGCAGGGCGTGATGGTCTCTTTCCGGCTCCTGACGCATTCGATGAAGTTGCCGCAGTGGTCGCGGCTGTGATAGAGGCGGATTTCGTTCTCGCCGATGACTTCGTTGAGCACGTTTTGCGGTTCTGCCTCGGTCCTGCCGCGCGTTACGAAGAGCCAGCCGTGTTCGCCGACCCATTTGGTGCCCATGGGATAGGCGCTGTTGATCTTGATGACTAACCCGTCTGCATAGGTGCAGGTGCAATCGTAATCCGTGGGGGAATCCCAGAGGCCTTGACCCGGGATGACCCCGGTTCCTTCGACGGTTTCGGGACCGGAATTGTCCAGCCCCATGGCCCAGTGGGCGATGTCGAGGTGGTGGCCCACCCAGTCCATAACGGTGCCGCCGCCGTACGCCATGATCCAGCGCCAATTTTTGTGCACCCGGGCGGGGCAGTATGGCGCATCGGGCGCGGGTCCCAGCCAGCGGTCGTAGTCCAGTTCGGGAGGCGGCGGGGCGAACGCGGTCTGGCCGGCGGTCTCCGCATAGTCGGTGTGGCCCTGGCCAAGACCCACTTCGATGTATTTCACCTTGCCGATGCGGCCGTTGCGGACCAATTCGGCGGCGCGGTGGAAATTCTCGACGCTGCGCTGCCAGCTTCCGGTTTGCCAGATGCGTTTGTTGTGTCTGACCGCATCGCAAATGGCCCGGCCTTCACCAAAGGTATGGGCGAGCGGCTTCTCGCCATAAATATCGAGTCCGGCCTCGGCCGCGGCAATGGCAGGTATCGCATGCCAGTGGTCAGGGAGGGCGATGCTGACCGCATCAAGGTCGCCGCGAGCATAGAGGTCCTCAAACCGCGTGTACGTCGCGCAGTCTTTGTTGCCGTACGCATCGTCGACCATTTTCTTTGTCTGCATGAGATGGTTCTGGTCAACATCGCACAGGGCCACGACCTGGACGTCTTTGTTGGACAGGAAGTTCTTCAGGTTGCCGGGTCCTTGCCAGCCGAGGCCAATCGCCCCCATGACCACCCGCTCGCTGGGCGCGGGGCGTCCTGCGCTCTTTGTGACGCATCCCGTAACGATGGCTGGTCCCCCGATGATCGCGGCGGCCGTGCCAAGGAATCGCCTCCGGTTGATTTTCGTTGTCATGATGTATCGCCTTTCGTGAGCATCATGAGGCCCACAGACAGCCCCATCCCCCGAAGATCGACTGCCGTAAGCTTAGCAAGATGGTTTTGGCGGCACAATACTCACTTATGACCATGGATGCGCAAGACACTCATCGCAGGTAACCTGGGCCAAATCCGAATTCAGTATTGTGTCCCCAAAATTAGGACAGCGGCCGGGAAAGCGTTTCGTGGACTTTGGGCAGCAGCTCGGGAATCTTGATGTGTTGTGGGCATTTGGGGAGGCATTCGTTGCAGACAGTGCATTTGTCGGCACGAGCTTCTTTTGCCATGAAATTGATGTAAATGATGCGGTTCAGGGAATCCTGGTTGCCTTTGAAGATATGGACGTTGTTATACATGTCGAGGTTCCGGGGGATATCCACGCCGTTGGGACAGGGCATGCAATACCCGCATTTGGTGCAAGGGACGGGGGTTAACTGCCGGAAAGCATAGGCGGCGTCGGAGATGGTCTCCATCTCCTCGTCCGAGAGGGCGCCGATGCCGGAACGCCCGGCGCATGCCAGGTTTTCTTCGACCTGGCTCATGGCGCCCATGCCGCTGAGAACCGTGGCGATTTCCGGGTGGTTCCACAGCCATTGAAGGGCCCAGTCAACAGGAGAGCGTTCGGGATACGGCGAGTTCTGGAAGATCTCGCGAATAGGTTCCGGCGGGTTGACGAGGCATCCTCCAAGAAGCGGTTCCATTACCACGACTGGCAAACCTTGGGATGCGGCGTACTCGAGGCCCTTGGTGCCCGCCTGTACCGTCTCGTTGACGTAGTTGTACTGGATCTGGACAAACTCCCATCCGTCGTAGGCATCGATAATCTCTTTGAACAGCTCGAACGAATCGTGAAAAGAGAATCCGATGTGTCCGATCTTGCCTTTGTCGCGTGCTCGCTCGAGGGCGGGGAGCACGCCGCGGTCGCGGGCGATGGGCCATAACGCGTTGTTGAGGTTATGAACGAGATAGAAATCGATGCGGTCCTGCTGAAGGCGTTCGAGTTGCGTGTCGAGCAGCTTTTCGACGTCTTCTTCTTCCTGGACAAGCCATGTAGGCAGCTTGGTGGCGATCTTGACGCGGCCGCGGTATCCGTCACGGAGGGCCTCGCCCAACACGACCTCGCTTTGCCCGTTGTGGTACGCGTAAGCGCTATCGACATAGTTGACGCCGTTGTCAATGGCGTGGCGGATCATGCGGATGGTTTCGCGCCGGTCAATATTCGCGGGATCGCCTCCTGTTACCGGCAAACGCATCGTGCCGAACCCGAGCGCCGAAACCTCAAACCCTGTCTTGCCAAACGGACGGTATTGCACAGCAGACTCCTTGAAATCTCAGTGATTGTTTTTGTTCTCAGCGGGCTATTTCACGACCAGATTCACCAGTTTCCCCGGCACGTAGATTTCCTTGACGATGTTTTTGCCTTCGAGATGGCGCTGGACGTTCGGTTCGGACTTAGCAGCCGCCAGAATCTGATCCTTGGACGCATCCACGGGGACCTTCACTATGCCCCGCAATTTGCCTAGCACCTGCACCGCGATATCGACAGTGTCTTCGGTCAGGAGGCTTTCGTCATACTTGGGCCAGGGTTCATAGGCCAGGGTAGTCGTGTGACCCAGGCGTTCCCAGAGTTCCTCGGCCATGTGCGGCGCGAATGGCGCCAGGACCAAGACGAACGTTTCGGCGTCCTCGCGGTCTATTCTCGCCGCCTTGGTCGCCTCGTTGACGAATTCCATCATGCGAGAGATGGCCGTATTGAAGGACATCTCCTCGATGTCGGCCGTCACAGCCTTGATCGCATTATGGAGGACCTTTTTCGCCGAGACTTCGCCGCCGGTCTCAACGATTTTCGGGTTCAGCGACCCGTTTTCGGCCACGAAAACGGACCATGCGCGGCGGAGAAACCGGTGAACTCCCTGGACTCCCTCATCCGTCCACGGTTTGTCGCGGTCCAGGGGTCCCATGAACATCTCGTAGAGCCGCATGGAATCGGCGCCTAGCTCGCGCACCACGTCGTCGGGGTTAACCACGTTGTAGCGCGACTTGCTCATTTTCTCGATCTGGGTGAAAACGGGCGCACCCGTTTTCTTGACGACCCATTCGTTTCCCCGCTGTTCCACCTGATTCGGGTAGTAATACTTTCCCGCGGCATCCTGATATGAGTAGGCAAGGATCATTCCCTGATTGAACAGCTTCGTAAACGGCTCTTTGGTGGAGACGTACCCCGCGTCATAGAGCACCTTGTGCCAGAACCTCGCGTACAGCAGATGGAGCACCGCGTGCTCGGCCCCGCCGACGTACAGGTCGACGGGCATCCAATACGACTCGGCGGCTTCAGACCACGCCTGGCAGTCGTTTCGAGCATCGCAGAACCGCAGGTAATACCAACACGACCCTGCCCATTGGGGCATGGTGTTGGTTTCGCGTTTTGCCGCTTTGCCGGTTTCAGGGTCGGTCGTCTCGACCCAATTGACAGCCCGCGCCAGGGGTGGTTGGCCGTCAGCCGTCGGCTTGTACTCATCCAGGTCAGGAAGCACCACCGGCAGGTCCTTCACGGGGACCGCCTTGACGGTGCCGTCTTCCAGCGTGATTAGGGGGAACGGTTCGCCCCAGTACCGCTGGCGCGAGAAGAGCCAATCGCGGAGGCGGTAGTTGACGGTTTTCTTGCCGAGACCCTGCACTTCGAGCCATGCCGAGATGGTTCGCTTGGCCTCGGGGACTCCCAATCCATTGATGCTGGGTGCTGTGGCGGGCTCTTTCCAGAAACCCGTCAGTCGGGCGCGCTGCACATCCGGAATCTCGGCCGCCGAGGCGAACCCGGAGTTCACCAGCGTGCCATCACCCACCCAGGCTTCTTCCTGGACGTCCACGCCGTCGCAGTGAATGACCTCGATGATGGGCAGCCCGAAGGTGCGTGCGAATTCGTGGTCGCGGGTATCGTGGGCGGGAACCGCCATGATCGCGCCATATCCGTATTCGGCAAGGACGTAGTCGGCGGTCCAGATCGGCGCTAATGCCCCGTTGACCGGGTTGACGGCGTACGCGCCCGTGAAGACGCCGGTTTTTTCGCGGTCTTCTTTCATCCGGTCCTGAGCGCTTCGCTTGGCGGCCGCCTCGATATAGGCGTCGACGGCTGCGCGCTGTCCGGCGGTCGCGATACGGCGGGTCAAGGGGTGTTCAGGGGCCAGCACGCAATAGGTCGCGCCGAAAAGCGTGTCCGGCCGTGTGGTGAATACGGTAAACTGCTCTCCGGAACCATCCACTTTGAAAACGACGTCCGCGCCTTCGCTGCGCCCGATCCATTCGCGCTGCATGATCTTGATGCCTTCGGGCCAATCAAGCTCATCGAGGTCATTGAGCAAGCGTTCCGCGTATGCGGTAATCCTGAGCATCCACTGTTTCATCATACGGCGCTCTACTGGGTCGCCGGTTTCGACGTACCTGCCATCCTTAACCTCTTCGTTGGCCAGGACGGTACCCAAGGCCGGACACCAATTGACCGGGGCCTCGGCTTGATATGCAAGTCCTCTTTCGAAAAGGACTTGGAAGGTCCACTGTGTCCACTTGTAGTATTTGGGATCGGTTGTGTTGATTTCGCGGTCCCAGTCGTAGGAAAGGCCCAAGGACTGGATTTGCCGTTTGAAATTATCACAGTTCTTATTTGTGACCACGGCGGGATGTTCGCCGGTGCGTACGGCATGGCGCTCGGCGGGCAGGCCGAAGGCGTCCCAGCCCATGGGATGGAGCACGTTGAACCCGCGCATTCGCTTATAACGGGCTATGATATCGGTTGCCGTGTAGCCCTCGGGATGGCCGACGTGCAGGCCGTCGCCGCTCGGGTACGGGAACATATCCAATACGTAATACTTGGGTTTAGACGCGTCGACCTCTGATTTGAAGGTCTTGTTGTCCAGCCAATATTCCTGCCACTTCTTCTCGATTTCCTGATGGTTATACTTACCACTTGGCATCTGATAGGGGCCTCCACTGCCAGGATTATTCGCAAAAACCACCCCAAAAAGAGAATCGAATATACCATATTCAGCAAGCGCCTTACATCCTTTTGGCGGAAGTATTTGCCTAATTCGTGCCTCTTGCTATAAGGTAAAACCATGCGCAGGTTGAGGCAAGGCTGGGTATCGGCCTGCACGGAGAAAAAGCTATGCGAAACGCCCTTAAGACACTGATGACGATCGTGTTTGCGTGCGCTCTGACGCTGGCTCTGGGGTGTCCGAATGGTCATTACGTCCCGGACGACGGAGATGACACCCCTGGTGAGCCCGGGCGGGCAAGCGCGGTGTGGGCCAGACACGCTGGCGGGCCCACGAGCGATGTGGCATATGCCCTCGACCTGACATCGGAGGGCGCCTCCATCGTAACCGGGTACTTCAGTTCAACAGCCGTGTTTTCTTCCTCGACGCAGCTGGAGTCCGCATGGGCATCCTCCGGAGACAACGACGTCTTCATCGCGAAGTACACATCGGACGGCGAACTGTCGTGGGTGACGGCTGCGGGCGGTTCGGGAACGGACGAGGGGCACGGGATCGCCGTCCTTGCCGACGGTTCCTTCTATGTAACCGGTTGCTACAGCTTGTACGCATCGTTCGGCGTACGGGATCCAATTCAGCAAGTCTTGCCTTCCGCGGGTTTGCTGGACATTTTCCTCGCCTACTACAGCAACCATGGCTTGTTCCAGTTTGCCACCCGGGCAGGCGGCATCAGCAATGACGAGGCCAACGATCTCGCCGCCCTGGACAACGGTTCGGCCTTTGTCACCGGGTATTTCAGTGACCAAGCCGCGTTCGGCGTTCGGGAAACGAACGAAACGGTGTTGATAGCCAATGGCGCGGAGGACCTGTTCGTCGCGCGATATAACGACGACGGGTCCCTCGCCTGGGTGAAACGCGCAGGCGGCCCGGATACGGATATGGGCATGGGGATAGCCGTCTATTCGGATGCGTCTTGCGTCGCTGCCGGTTACATCAACGGCCAGTTCAAGGGTGACGGCGGCGCGGCGCCGTCTAAGGCACTTGCCCGTGATGCCTATATTGTGCGATACGACGGCCTGGGCGACCGGTCCTGGGTCCGCGAGATTGGCGGCTCGGGAGACACCGTGGCACTGGACGTAGCCGCCCTGCCAGGAGGAGACTGCATCGTGGTTGGCGCCTTCACGGGGACGGTGACGTTCGGCAACGGCGAACCCACTCAAACCACCCTTTCCGCCGGAAACACCATGGACGCTTTCTTCGCCCGGTTCGCCTCCGACGGCGACCTCGTCTGGGTAAAGCAGGCCCAGAACATCCAGGGGGAGGTGCTGCCTTACACGGTCAGCGCGTACGATGACGGAACGTTCGTTGCCGGAGGGTATTTCACAAAACGAACTGTTTTTGGACCGGACGAGACGGCCGAGAACGAGGTCGAGGCTGTCGCGGGGCAGGACCTGTTCGTGGCGAAGTTCGCCGAGGACGGCAGCGTGATCACGGTCTGTCACGGCGGCGGGGACGGGGATGAGATGATTCTCGGGGTCGTCAGCGCATCCGGGGAAGACTACCTAGAAGCCGGAGACGATTTCGTCGCGGCCGGCACGTACGATGACCCGATGATTATCGGGATAGACTCTTCATCCTCTCGAGCCCTCACTGCAACATACGGAGGGTGGGACATTCTGGTTTCAAGGCTATCGGAATGATCCCTCAGGCCGGATTTCACACGCGTTCAAAACAGGACGCCCGGAACAACATATTATGAATGGCAGATTCCTCCCGATTACGAAATCCCTGTGGTTCGTTGTCTTTGGGTGCATGGTGATTCATTCGGCCGGGGCCGGCAGCTTGGACGCTTCTTCGTCTCTCTGCTTCGATTTTGAAAGCGGCGACCTCCAAGGGTGGCGGGTCATAGAGGGTTCGTTCGAGCTTCTCGTCTGCGACCGCAAGGAATTTCACAACAGTTCTGACCCTTACAATAAGCAGGGCCAGTACTTTCTCTCGACCCTCGAGCAAAAGGACTATCGGCCAAACGACAGTTTCACGGGAACTATCGAATCGCCCGTTTTTGAGTTGACGGGGCCTGAGATGACGTTTCTGGCGGGCGGGGGCAACCACCCGGACACGTATGTGGCACTGTGCACCCTCGACGGTCATGAACATGTGAAGGCCTCGGGCAACAGCAGCGAGGTCATGGCGGTCCGGTCGTGGGACACGCCGGAATTGGTCGGGAAGAAGTGCTTTCTCCGCATCGTCGATCAGAACCAAGGCGGGTGGGGACATATCACGTTCGACAATTTCGCCGCGCAAGGCATAATCGATCTCGAGACGACGGCGCAACGGTTTGCCAATATTGAGTCCGCTCTTCTGCAAGAATCCATTGCGGGCGAACTCGACGCATGCCCGCTGCCGCCCGTAAAAGCGGCCATTGATACCCTGATGGAACGTTACGGCGATGCCTATTCCGGGGGAGGCAGATTCGTTCGCGAAGCCGCTGCTCTTGCCGGAAGAATCGACCGTATCCGGGCCGGCGCGGCGAGCGAGGAAGCGCTCCAGCAGGCCCGAGAAGTGCGCGGAGCCGTGGAAGAACTCAGGCGCCAAGCGTTGCTGCTCGCGAATCCCCTCCTCTGTTCGCATCCCATTCTGTTCGTCGTGAGAAAACAGTACCGCCCCGACCATCACAATACTGAGACAATGTTTCAGGTCAACGAAATTAACGAGAGCAGCTTTGAAGGCGGCGGGGCGCTCAAGTGCATTGATTTTGCGGAGGCAGGACAGGTAACGGCCCTTCTTGAAGCGCCCGAGGGCATCATTCGCGATCCCGAGGTGCATTTCGACGGCACGCGCATCGTCTTCTCGATGCGCAAGGACAAGGCGGATGGCTACCACATCTACGAGATAAACGCCGATGGCTCGGGTCTCAAACAACTCACGTACGCGCAGCCGGTCTCCGATATCGACCCGTTATACCTGCCCGATGATTCCATTGCGTTCTCGTCAACGCGCGAGCCCAAGTACTGCATGTGCAACCGCCACATCATGGCAAACCTTTTCCGCATGGAACCGGACGGCGCCAACATCTGCCAGATCGGCAAGAATACTCTGTTCGAGGGCCATGGCGCCCTCACCCCGGACGGACGCATCCTCTATGACCGGTGGGAGTACGTGGACCGCAATTTCGGAGACGCTCAGGGGCTGTGGACCGTCAATCCGGACGGCACGAATCACGCCCTGTACTGGGGGAATAACACATGGTCTCCGGGGGCCGTAATTGACGCACGGCCGATTCCCGGCACGCAGCGAGCCATCTGCATCTTCGGCTCGTGCCATGACCGCCCGTGGGGAGCTCTAGCCATCATCGACCGCCGCCTCGGCATGGACAACCGCCCGCCAGTGATTCAGACGTGGCCGCCCCGGGCGATAGACCTTGCGGGCCCCGGCGATCCCAACAAACCGGATAATTATGGCTTTGACCTGTACACGCAGGTGAATCCAAAGTATGAAGATCCCTATCCGCTTGATGACACCTTCTTCTTGTGCTCCCGTATGACAGGCTCCGGCGAGCTCATGGGGATATTCCTCATAGACATTTTTGGAAACGAGCTCCTGGTGCACGCCGAGGAGCCCGGTTGTTTTGATCCCATGCCCTTGGCGCCGCGCCCACGGCCGCCCGCCATTCCGTCCCGCAGAACCTTCGAAGACGAGCCCGGCGCGCTGTATGTGATGGACGTATACGAAGGCACGCACATGGCTGGCGTCGAACGCGGAGCGGTCAAGTACCTGCGGGTGGTTGAGTCGCCCGAAAAGCGGTACTGGACCACCCCGCCCTGGAACGGCCAAGGCCAGGAAGCGCCAGCCATGAACTGGCACGATTTCAACAACAAACGGATCCTGGGGACGGTTCCGGTTGAACCGGACGGCTCGGCTTACTTCGAAATTCCCCCCGGAGCCTTCGTGTATTTTCAGCTGCTTGACGAGCGCGGCATGATGGTGCAGTCCATGCGGAGCGGGACCATGGTGCAAAGCGGCGAATGCACGGGATGCATGGGATGTCATGAAGATCGCAGGAAGGCCCCAGCTTCGCACGCGGCCCTTTCCCCCGTTCCCCGTGCCTTGCGCCGCGAGCCCAGTATCCTCACCGGCTGGCACGGCGCCCCACAGTTCTTCAACTATCTTCGAGACGTTCAGCCCGTGTTCGACCGCTACTGTGTCGAATGCCACGACTACGGCAAGAAGCCCGGAGAGAAGCTGCTGTTATGCGGCGACAAGACTCTCATCTTCAATACCTCGTATAAGGAGTTGTGGCGGAAAGGGTACATCAAGGCCATTGGCGCGGGCCCCGCGGAGATCCAGCAAGCGTATTCCTGGGGAGCGCATGCCAGCCCGCTGGTCAAGACCATTCTCGAAGGACACCACAAGATCGAAATGGACCCCGAGAGCTTCGAGCGCCTCGTGACCTGGATTGACGTGAACGGGCCGTATTATCCCGTGTATTCGAGCGCATACCCGAACAATCTCGCTGGGCGCAGCCCCCTTGATGACGGCCAGCTCAAGCGCCTTGAAGAATTGACCGGCATTCCCTTCGGGCAATTGGCTGACTGCCGAACGAACCGCGGCCCGCTGGTGAGTTTCGACAGGCCCGAATTGAGCCCTTGCCTGAAGGCGCTGGACGGACCCGACGGACCCCGCTTTCGTGAAGCCCTTTCCATCATCCAGGCGGGTACCCAGATGCTGGCTGAGACGCCCCGGGCGGATATGCCCGGGTATGAGCCGGCTCAGACGGACGCCTTGCGCGACCAGCGCTATGCCGCTCGCGCCAGCGAAGAACACCGCATGCGTGAGGCGCGCGCGAAGAACCTCCGCCTCCACGAGCTGCCTGGGCAGCCGTAGACGGCGGGAATCGCGAGAGGCAAAGGAAGGCAGCAGTGACGGCGAACGGCGATTACCGCGGACCTATCCCCGTCGTCGATTGCGAAACCCAAACATCACTGCAACTTTCGCTGTTTTGTTCATCTGGAGATGCGGAAACCGGCGTAGTAGAGATTGGCCGCCATCGAAGAGTCCGTGCTCTTCCTCGCCGAGCGGAGGTTCTCGGGGTCGTCCCCCCCTGCTGCCTCAGGGTCCTGGCTGATTACGATGCCCGCGGCGATACTGTCGCTGTATTGAAAAGTGACGCTTCCCATGGCGAAGGACGGAAGTCCAAGAGCGTCGGACCCGGTGCAATGTCATGGGTTGATACCCCCTGCAGGACCCATACGCTGCCAATATGCCTGCTCAGCCGCAATTGGGGAAGGCTGATAGAACAGATGTACGTGCAGCAAGAACGTCATTTGGCGGCTTTCCGGGCCTCGAACCTTTGAACCATGCCATTTTCGCGCTATGGTTCGAGCCGACACTGCCGCCGTTTGGACACCATATCGGACATGCGGGTATACTTGGCGGCGGTCTACCTCGATACAAGTAACAAGTGCTCATGCGCTCGACGGATAGGAGGCAACGTGCTACCCAAAGGATTAGGCAATCTTGGCAATTTCTCCAACATGATCAAACACGCTTTGGAGATGAAGGGCAAGATGGAAGAACTCAAGGAAAGCCTGGCCAGCGAACGGATCGAGGCATCCGCGGGCGGCGGTATGGTCAAGGTCGAGATGAACGGCAGATTCGAGCTGCAGTCAGTCAAGATCGAGCCTGAAGTGGTTGACTCGAATGACATCGAGATGTTGGAAACGCTGGTCACCGCAGCGGTCAACGATGGCATCCGCCAAGTGCAGGAACTGGTCAAAGCAAAGATGACGGAGCTCACGGGCGGCATCGAAATACCGGGGTTGACCTGAGTGCGCGCGGTCTTCTTTGGAACGCCGGAACTGACGGTTCCTTGTCTTGCGGCGGTAGCGGAAGCGCACGAAGTCGTTGCCTTGGTGTGCCAGCCGGACCGCCCCAAGGGACGGGGCAAGAAGCTCGAGCCGCCGCCCGCGAAGGTCTGGGCTCAAGCCAACGGCATTCCCGTCGCACAGCCCGAGAAGCTCAACGATGGCGCCTTCGAGGCGTGGTTGCGCCAACAAGCCCCCGACATCTGTTTGATCGCCGCGTACGGGCGAATCCTCAAGCAACCCATCCTCGATATCCCGCCCTACGGCTATCTCAACATGCACCCGAGCCTGCTGCCCAAATATCGCGGGCCCTCCCCCATCCGCACGGCCCTATTGAACGGCGACGAGGTTACTGGCGTTACCATCATGCGCCTTACGCTCGAGATGGATGCCGGCGACATTCTTTTCCAGGAAGAAGAGCCGGTTCTTCCGGAAGATAACTGGGTTTCGCTTTCCAACCGGCTCGCGGTGAAGGGCGCGGGACTTCTGGTTGCCGGCGTCAATGCAATTGGTGCGGGGACGGCCTGTTTCAGGCCGCAGGACCATTCGAAAGCTGTCTATTGCCGCATGTTCGAGAAGTCCGACGGGCAGCTCCGCTGGGGACGCCCCGCGCGCGAGATTCACAATCTGGTGCGGGCCGCTGTCTCCTGGCCCGTGGCACATTGCCTCTACAAAGGCGAAATCTGCCGGATACACGCCTCTCAGGTTGTGCAAGGCACGCATGATGCGCGCCCCGGCACCGTGGTTGCCGTGGAGAAAGACCGTGTCCTCGTGGCTGCGGGCGAAGAGCTCCTGGCCATTCTGGCATTTCAAGCCCCCGGGAAACGCGCGATGTCCATGGAGGAATATCTACGGGGCCATTCCATTCAGGTTGGCGAACGTTTTGAGGATTTGTAGACCGTGCCCATCGACCCCGTGCGTAACGCCGCCATCGACGTGCTCCTTCGCGTGTTCGAGCAGGGAGTATTCCTCGACGTGTCTCTCGACCGGACCCTTCGCCGCAAAGAACTGCACGAGAGAGGCCGGCGTTTCCTGACGCACCTCGTTTACGGGACCGTGCGGCACAGGATTCTGTGCGATTATGTTCTTCGAGGAATCCTGCGTCAGCCGCTCGAAGAGCTGCCCGCTCCTATCCGTGCCCTTCTGCGCATGGGCATATTTCAGTCGCTATTCTGTAGCCAGGTGACACCCCCAGCCCTCGTGCACACATCGGTCGACTTGGCCAGGAAACGCGGCCACGCCGGTCTGGCCCGCTTGACGAACGCGGTGCTGCGGCGCGCCCCGCACGAGCTTTCAGAGGTCACCTTTCCCGAGGAGCCGCTCGAGCGCCTTCACATCCAGTATTCAATGCCCGAGTGGCTTGTTAAACGCTGGCTCGACGACTTGGGCCCAAACGAGACCGAGGCCCTTTGCCGTGCATTGACGGAGGAAGCGCCAATCTCAGCCCGGGTAAATACCCTGCAGATCAACACGGATTCTCTGCTGAAGGCGCTCCAGAAAGGCGATATCCGCGCGGAGAAGCGTACGGTTGTTCCTGAAGAAATAACCTTCTTCCGGGCCCCGGCGCTCGCGCGCAGCAAGCGGTTTCAGGCTGGAGACTTCACGGTGCAGGATCCTGCGTCTATGCTGCCTGCGCATCTTCTGGAACCGCAACCCGGGGAGCGGATATTAGATATGTGCGCCGCGCCGGGAAACAAGACCACCCACATCGCGGCGCTCGCTGGAGGACGCGCACGGCTCACGGCGTGCGATATCCGCCTCGGGAGGATTCGCCAGATCCGCGAGAATATGACGCGCTTGAACGCCCCGGGCGTTCATCTGGTTGCGGCAGATGGCCGGAACGCTCCGTTCGTGGGGAGATTCGACCGTGTCCTGGTCGATGCCCCTTGTTCAGGACTGGGTACTTTGCGCCGGCATCCGGACTTGAAATACCGTCTTTCCGAAGCGGATATTCGCGAGTTGGCCCTGCTGCAGCAGCAATTGTTGAGGTCGGCAATCGTTCTTTGCGAGAATCAGGGGGTTATCGTCTACTCGGTGTGTACATCCACCCCCGAGGAGACAGAGCATGTGGTCGCGGCTGTATTGGCAACAGAGCCCGTCACCCTCGAAGATGGGCCAATTTGGATGAGCGCATGGAGAAAAAGCAAGGGAACATATCGAACGAATCCGGTTCAGGACGGGTTGGACGGGTTCTTCTTGACAAGGCTGCGGAAGCAATCCTGAATCTGACCTTCTTTGTTTTTCGCTTCCTGGGATGGTCCGTGCGATGGACCCTCGCAACCGCGTTCTTCCTGTTGGTGATGGCTGCCGCGGGGCTTTATGTCTTCAACACCGCTGTCACCGGGGGAGAATACGTGACAGTTCCCAACATCACGCAGCTGTCCGTTACCCAGGCATCGTTCGAGTTGGGGAAGGTCGGCCTCGAGATGGGCAAGCAGACCCCGATGTTCAGCGACCAGGTGCCCGCGTACCACGTGATCTCGCAACGCCCCGAGCCCGGAGCGGTGGTCCGGGCAGGCCGCGAAGTCTTCCCGACCGTGAGTCAAGGAGGAGAGGCCCAGGGCACCCCGGCCTTCGTGGGCAAGTCACTGAGTCAACTCGAAGGCGGCGCCGCCAGGGGTGTTCGCCTTGGCAGCAAGGCATGGATCCAGCACAGCGCGCCCCGCGACCAGATCATCGCGCAGGACCCCCCGGCAGGACAACCTCTGAGGGCGGGCCAGGAAGTTCACCTCTTGCTGAGCAAAGGCCCCACAGGCAACATTCTCACCATGCCGAACATTGTTGGGCTTGCCGTATCCGATGCAATCGCGCTATTGGCGCCCATGGAAGTAAGCGTGGTCGCCAACCGTGTTGACAACCCCGATGCCCCATATGACCGCGTGCTTGCCCAGAACCCTCTCCCCGGAACGATGCTTCAAAAGGGCGGCGCCGTAAGCTATGACGTGCGCGCTTCCGCCAAACTCGAGTTGCCCAATTCGCGCCGCACTGTCAAGATCGCGTACACGGTTCCGGGTTCCTGGTTCCCTCGGGAAATCAGGATTGACGTGATTGACCGCAACAGGAACCGGCAGACTATCCTGCCCACCGAGGGCCAGTACCAGGCGGGCGAAAGGCCGAAGTATCAGCCGGGAAGCATTATCAATCTTCCCCTGTCCTTCTCGGAGGAACTTACGGTAGAGGTCTTTGTGGATGGGGAGCGGGCCAGGGTCTACTATTACGAAGGAGACGCTCCGCCGGTCATTACAGACTATTTGCCTGAAGAAGGCGAGGAGAAAGACGTTGCCTAAACTCAAGATTGCGCCATCTCTTCTTTCCAGCGACTTCAGCAGGTTGGGGGAAGAGATCCGTGCGGTCATTCAGGCCGGAGCCGACTGGATTCATCTGGATATCATGGATGGGCATTTCACGCCCAACATAACCATTGGACCTCCCGTCGTAAGCGCGCTCCGGCACCACTCGACCGTTCCCATGGACGTTCACCTGATGCTGTCCAACCCCGAGGAGTACGTGGATGATTTTGCGAACGCCGGCGCCGATATCATCACCTTCCATGCCGAAGCCTCGCGCCATCCACACCGGCTATTGACCCGGATACGCGACCTCGGATGCAAGGCGGGCGTTGTGTTGAATCCCGGCACCCCCCCAGACGACATCGAGTTCCTGGCGGACGGCGTCGACATGGTGCTGATCATGACCGTCAATCCCGGCTTCGGGGGACAGAAGTTCATCCCCGGAATGCTGCGGAAAATCGAATTGGTGCGCGCTATGCTTGGTGAGGAACGCGATCTCGAGGTCGATGGCGGCATTGACCAGCACACGGCCCCGCAGGTCATCAGCGCGGGCGCGAATGTTCTCGTGGCCGGTTCATACATCTTCCGAAGCGACAGCTACCTCGAGGCCATCGAGAGTCTCAGGGTGTGACGGGTTACCGGTTCAGAACCGTCCGAACCAACTTCCAGCGAAGGGGCGCAGGGCGCAGGGGTTCTGCGAGCAGCAACGGTGTCCTGGCAAGTATCTGGTCGCCGAAGGCCACCTGCAGCTGTCCAACCGTCTCCCCCGGTTCGAGGGGTGGGCGCAACTCCGCCGGCGTCTCTGTCATAAGCTTCAAACCGGCCTTGGAACGTTTTGGAACGGTTACCCATACGTCTTCCGATGCTGCCAGGCGGGTGACGGCCTTCTCGCAGTTCTGAACAGATATCTCGGGGTCCACCAGGTCGCCCTTTGCCAGTACGCGAAAGCGTTCAGACTCCTGGAACCCCTCCTGGAAGATCGCCTCTGTCAGTGTAAACCGGCTCCCGGAAGTCTTGCAGCCCATCACCACCACAATCAAACGGATCCCGTCTCTCTCCGCCGTGGAGGTGAGACACCATCCCGCG
>Ga0209201_1001133_pt1 | contig 32583 bp, 32 predicted proteins | sample AD_UKC055_MetaG_FD_184411 | JGI IMG/M metagenome (GOLD analysis project Ga0209201, IMG submission 184411) | Active sludge microbial communities of municipal wastewater-treating anaerobic digesters from USA - AD_UKC055_MetaG (SPAdes) (version 2) | ecosystem: Engineered > Bioreactor > Anaerobic >... | reverse complement strand
TGCTCAGTTCCATCGCCAGGTATAGAGTAGGATCGCTATGTGGGTTTTGTTTCATGTCTTGTGATTCCTTTCTTGTGGTTGATCCACATCACCATGATGCATGAACGAAACCCCATAGCATCTACAATCCAACCCGGATGCGGGACGCTGGAAATTGCCCCAAGCAAGTGCGCACAAAAAAGCCCGCCGACTGGGGGTCGGCGGGCGTGATCCACGCAGGGCAGATTTAGTTTTTGCCGCGGCCGCGGACACCGGCGGCGGTGGCGGCATTGGCTTTGGCCTTCTCGTGCGGGCGCAGGGCGCGCACCGCGGCGCCGGCGCGCCACATTTCGGAGGTGCCCATCGCCTTGAGTTCGGCATCGAGTTTCTTCTTGTAGTCCGGCGCGCCGCAAACCTTGATGACGCGCTTGGCTTCGGCCTGGCTCTTGACGGCGGTGTAGAGCTTCTTGAACACCGGCATGACGGCGGCCTTGAAGCGGGGCTTCCAATCGAGCGCGCCGCGTTGCGCGGTGGCGGAGCAATTGGAATACATCCAGTCCATGCCATTTTCATCCACGAGGCGGATCAGGCTCTGGGTGAGCTCCTCGACGGTCTCGTTGAAGGCCTCGGAGGGGGAGTGGCCGTTCTGGCGCAACACGTCGTACTGCGCTTCCATGATGCCGGCCAGCGCGCCCATCAGCACGCCGCGTTCGCCGACGAGGTCGGAGGTGACTTCATGCTCAAACGTGGTGGGGAACAGATAGCCCGAGCCCACGGCGATTCCGATGGCCAGCGTGCGCTGCCGCGCGCGCTTGGTGGCATCCTGCGCCACGGCGAAGCTGGAATTGATGCCCACGCCAGCGAGGAAGTTGCGGCGCACGGAAGTGCCGGAGCCCTTGGGGGCCACGAGGATCACGTCCACATCCTTGGGCGCTTTCACGCCGGTCAGCTTGCGGTACACCCAGCCGAACCCGTGCGAGAAGTACAGCGCCTTGCCCTTGGTCAGATGCGGCTGGACGCGCGGCCACACATATTTGAGCGCGCCGTCGTTGACCAGCATCATGATGATGGTGGCCTTGGCGCAGGCTTCTTCCACATCAAAGAGGGTCTTGCCGGGCTGGAAGCCATCCTGCACCGCGCGTTGCCAATCGTTGGCGAACCGCGGGTCCTGGCCAATGATGACCTTGATGCCGTTGTCGCGCATGTTCAGCGACTGCGCCGGGCCCTGCACGCCGTAGCCGATGACGGCGATAACTTCATTCTTCAGGACCTGCTGGGCTTTCTTGAGGGGGAACTCCGCGCGGGTCACGACGTTTTCCTTGACGCCGCCAAAATTAATCTTGGCCATGTTGCTACTCCTTCTTTCGTTATGAACTGGAAACCAAACAGGGGTGAACAATAGGCGCAGGGCGGGGCCGAGGCAAGCGGGTTTTGCAAAAAAATGGGGCGAGCGGCGTGGCGGGCCGGCGGTCTAGCCGCGCAAAAACGGCGCGAGCGGCGCGGCGGGTGTGGCGCCGGTGGGCGCGGCGGCGGCGGAATCCGTGCCGGCGGCGCGGCGGACCACGTCGAGGAAAAACGGCTCCAGCGCCTGCCGCGGGTGGGCCAGCTCGGGCACGGCGCCCAGCGTCTCGCGCGCGGCGGCCAGCACTTGGGCCAGCGTGGCGGGGGCGGGGGTGGGGAAGGTGAGCGTGGTTTGGTCCTGCCGCGCCAGCAGGCTATCCAGCGTGCCCTGCGCCAGAATGCGGCCGTTGAACAGGATGGCCACCTGCCCGCACACGTCCTCCACATCCGCCAGCAGGTGCGAAGTCAGCAGCACGGTTTTGCCGCGCGCGGCGAGGGCGAGGATCAAATCCTTGACCTGCCGGGTGCCTTGCGGGTCGAGGCCCGCGGTGGGTTCATCGAGGATGATCAGATCGGGATCGTTCAGCAGCGCCTGCGCGAGGCCGATGCGCCGCGCCATGCCTTTGGAAAACTCGCCGACGGGCCGGTGACGGGCGTGGGTCAGGCCGATCATATCGAGCAGTTGGCCGATGCGTTCGCGGGCGACTGCGCCGGGCAGGCGGAATAAGCGCGCGTAGAACGCCAGCGTTTCCTGCGGCGTGAGGTGCGGGTACAGATACGACTCTTCCGGCAGGTAGCCGATTCGTTCCTTGACGCGCGTGGCGCGCGGCGATGCGCCCAGCACCGTCAGCCGCCCTGCCGTGGGGAACAGCAGGCCCAGAATCATTTTGATGATGGTGGATTTGCCGGAACCGTTGGGGCCCAGCAGGCCGAATACCTGGCCGGCGGGGACCTCGAATGTGACGTCCTGCACTGCGCGTACGCGCGGCCGTTGCCAAAAGTCGCGGAAGGTTTTGGCGAGGTGTTCGGCTTGGATCGCAGCGGTCATGGTTCCATCCTAATCACGGCCGGCGTTTCGGCAACAGCCAAACTTTTCCACGACGGGGAAAAGAGGGGTCAGGGTTCGGGGTTCAGGGTTCAGGGGTTGGCGGGCGTGTTGTGTGTGGCGGGCGTGTGGCGTGTGGCGGGTGTGTGGCGTGTGGCGGGTGTGTGAGGTGGAGGATTTCTTGAGGATTTTGGCGGCGCCAAAACCAACCGGCGTCTTTTCCGCGCTGGTGCGCCGCAGCCGACCCCTCGCGGACACGAGTCCAGCTCGGGTCGTCCGCAACGCGCCATCATCGGAAAATCCGCCGCTTATTTTGGCGCGAGAACCCCGCCAAAATCCACAAGAAATCCTCCGCGCGCAGTGCTGCGCACAGCGGACAAGGCCCGGCAGGGCCTTATGGTTACCGCTCCGCCTCGCGCAACGCTCGGCGGAGAGATCAGGGGTGCGGATTCTTTTGGGGACGGCTTCCACGCCGTCTGGGCAGTTGGTGCGGGGGGCGGACCTGAACTCTGAACCCTGAACCCTGACCCCTCCGCCGCCTTGCGGCGGTGCGCCATCATCGGAAAATCCGCCGCTTATTTTGGCGCGAGAACCCCGCCAAAATCCGCAAGAAATCCTCCGCTCGCAGTGCTGCGCACAGCGGACATTGTTGCGGCGTTCGGATTTTCCACAGTGTGGAAAAATATTTTCCACACTGTGGAAAAAGTGGGCAAAAAAGTTCCACGCTGTGGAAAAGTTGGGCCCGTTTTTTCCACACAATGGAAAAAGTTTCAGAGATTTTTCCACACAATGGAACAACTTTGCGGGAATTTTTCCACACTGTGGAAAAATGGGGCCAAAAAGTTCCACGCAATGGAAAAACTTTTGGCGATTTTTCCACGCAATGGAAAATAGGCGAGTGCCGAGCCCGAGCCCGAAGGGCGATGGGCGAACGCGAGCTCTATAGCGACCGGTGCAGCCGGGCGAGCCAGCGAGCCATAGCGAGCGCAGCGGCAAACTTTGGGGCGGATTTTCCACACTGTGGAAAAGGGGGGTCATCAGGTGATTTCCTGTCGTTGAAAGAGGGCGATGCCGATGGCAAGGGCGGCGGCGGACCACGCGGCGGCGTAGGCGGCGGCGCCGAGGAAGTAGGCGGCGGGGATGGGGGTGGCGGCGTCGAGGGCATCGAGGAGCCAGAAGGCCTGCACGTTGGGCAGGATGGCGTAGGCGACGCGCGCGGCAAGCGAAGTGGCGAGGCGTGGCCCGAGGAGATAGTCGCTCATCAGGCCGAACACAAAGAGGCCCGCGGTGAGCAGGAGCACGGGGGTGACACTCAAACGCGTGGCGAGAGTGAGCGCAGCGGCGGCGACCATGGCGAGGCAGCAAAAGAGCAGCGCGCCGACGGCGAGGATGGGCCAATCGAAGTTGGCGGGGAACGTCAGGTGGTCCAGCGGCGTGGGAAAGCCGGCGGCGATGGCGAGGGCGGCGAGCAGGAAAATCAGCAGTAGGAAAAACGCGGCGGAGGTGAAGGGGCGGCGCGTGCGGTGGTTCCACCAGCCGGCGAGGGCCGGCGCCAACAGCAGCGCAAGGAGCGCGGGAGTTTGTGCGGCCCAGTCGAGGCGGATATCGCTGGCGCCGGCGCGGGTGGCCAGCAGGGTGGCGGCGAGCGCGGCGATGCTGTAGAGCGCGAGCGCACCGATGATGCCGGCGGCTTTGGCGAGGAAAAACACTGGCCGCGCGACGGGCTTGGCCAACACGGTGGCGGCGGTGCCGCGGCGCAACTCGCGCCCGAGGCCTTCGTCGGCGGCATAGGCGGCCAGCAGCAGTCCGCTGGTGAGGTAGAGCGCCAGTGCGCTATCGCGGATGATGCGCGCGGAGTCGCCGAGCGTGTAGTTCAGCAAAAAGGGCAGCAGGACGGTGCCGCCCAAACTCACCAGCGCCACCAGCAGGAAAACCGGGCGACGGATGGCTTCCAGCGCGGCCAGCCGGGCCATGGCGGCAAACTGGAGCAGCGCGGCCATGCGCCTCAAAACAGGTTCTGGTAGGCGGGCGTGGCGCGTTCCTTGAGGTTGTTGAGAACCGTGGGCACGGGGATGGGTTCCGGGCGGCTGCCTTTGGGATAGTCGAACACCATCAGGCGCTGGTGGAACGTGCTGCCGGGTTTCACCACAAAAATGGCGGGGGTTTTGTTGACCTTGAATTGCTCGGCCAGCTCGCGCGTGGCGGAGCCGCCGGGGAGTTGAATTTCCAGCTTGATAAAGTAGCGCATGGCCTTGCGCCAGGCGATGTCGGGGTAGAAGCCTTTTTCAAACCAACTGCAGAGCCCTTTCTCGGAGGCTTCCGAGACGCGCTTGAAATAAACCAGAATGCATGCGCCGGTTTCCTTCTGGAGCGCGAGCAGTTGGGGATAGCGGTCGGCGCCGGTGAACCATTTGGAGGGGACTTGGTCGAAGTGTGGCGAGTCAATGGCGGCGCGTTCTTCGGGCGTGCTGTTGGCGGGATAGGCGTAAGGGGGGGGGCCGGAGAGCGCGGGAGCGTCGGCGGAAAAAATGGAACCACCGCCGGTGTTTGTGCTGGCGCCGGAAGACCACGTGCTGCCGCCGGTGCTGGGTTCGTTGGAGTAGGAGAAAATGGAGGACGATTCCGGCGGCACGGTCAGCATGGGCGTGGAAGCGCTGGAGGGCGTGGTGCCGACCGGTTCGGCAGGCGGCAGCGCGGGCTCGGCGGGGGCGCCGGGGGTGCCGGGGCGCTCGAAACGGCTGCGGTCGAATTTTTGCCGTTGGAATTCAATGCGCTGCTGGGCAAATGCGGCGGCGCCACTCAGGGCCAACGCGATGAGCAGGGGGGGCAGTCGGTTCATGGGCGGTACTCCGGTTGAGGGTTACAACCAATTATGACGTTTCATCAAGCGATAGAGCAGGGTCACCAGCACGCCGTTGAGCACGAACGTGAACAGGTAGGCCCACGGCCACGAGGGCCATTCCGTGTTCGGAAAGTGCTGGATGTTCATGCCGTAGAAACTGGTGACGAGCAGGATCGGCATCGAGAGCGTGGCCAGAATCGTCAGCACCTTGATGACGCGGTTGACGGACATCTGCTGCAGGTTGAGGTGCACTTGCAGCGTGCTGGTGAGCGATTCGCGGAAGGTTTCGGCAAGGTCGTTGATGCGGGAAAGATTGTCCGAAAGGTCGCGCAGGTAGGGGGTGAGGTGGCTGCGGATGACCTTGGAAAATTCGCCGCGCATCATGCGGCCGATGACTTCGCGCTGGGGGGTGGTCAGTTGGCGCAGGCGCTGCACCTGGCCTTGCAGGTTGACGACTTCGTTGAGGACATCCTTGGAGTTGCCGGTTAGCACGCGGTGTTCCAGGTCGGTGAGCTCGGCGGAAAGTTCGTCGAGCGCGGGCTGGTAGTTGTCGAAGAGCAGGTCCAAAATCTGGTAGGCCAGCAGGTCGGGGGCGCGGGGTACGGCGTGGCCCTTTTTCTGGATGCGCTCGACCATGTGGCTGATGCTGCGCACGGGCTCGTCGTGGAACGTCACCAAAAAATTACGGCCAATGAAGAAGTTGACCTCGGTGGTCTGGAAGTCGTCCGAGCTGGCGATGTGGTTGACGGCGTGCATGACCACGAAAATATAGTTGTCGTAGTCGTCAATTTTGGGGCGTTCGCTGATGGCGAGGCAGTCTTCGATGGCCAGCGGGTGGAAGTCGAAAACGGTTTCGAGCACGGCCTTGTTTTCTTCGGGCGTGGATTGCTCGAGGTCCACCCAGATTTGGACGTCATCGTCGTAGAGCACCACGCGCAGGAGATCCAGCGTGAGGTCCTGGTTGAGCAACTTGCCTTGACTGAAAACAAACGTGCGAATCATGGCCGCAATCCGGTCCAAAATGATGCGCAACATGATGCCCTGCGGCGGGGGCACTGGCAAGGAAAAGCGGCGCGCGCGGTTTGCCAAGCCGGCGCGCGTGGGGTAGGCTGAAAACCAGCAGAAAACCGAGGAGAATGACCATGGCTTTTACCCTTGAACTTGGCGCGCCCGCGCCGGATTTCCAGTTGCCGGCCACCGACGGCCGCACCTACGCGCTGGCCGACTTTGCCGAGGCGCCGGTGCTGGTGGTGTTTTTTACCTGCAACCACTGTCCCTACGTGATTGCCTCCGACGAAACCACGCGGGCAACCGTGGAAAAATATCAGCCGCGCGGCGTGCGGTTTGTGGGCATCAATTCCAACAGCCGCCACACCTATGCCGAGGACGACTTTCCCCACATGGTGCGCCGGATGGCGGAGCATCGTTTCCCGTGGGTGTATTTGCGCGACGAAACGCAGCAGGTGGCGCTGGCTTACGGCGCGCTGCGCACCCCGCATTTTTATGTGTTCGATGCCGCGCGGCGGCTGGTTTATACCGGGCGCGGGCTGGACAACCCGCGCGAGCCGGCCAAGGCCACGATCAACGATCTGGAAAACGCGCTCGACGACGTGCTGGCCGGGCGGCCGGTGCGCGTACCGCAAACCAATCCCATCGGCTGCAACGTCAAATGGGAAGGGCGCGACAAACATTGGATGCCGCCCGACGCGTGTGATCTGGTGCCGCCGCGTTAAAGTACTCCAGCCACGGCGCGACCGTGGCGCAAGCGCAGCACGCGGCGGATGGCAGGCGGGATTTCATCGCGCCGGTGCGTGACGAACAGCACCGTGGTGCCGCGGCGGATTTGCTGGTCCACAATGGCCAGCAGGCGGGCGCGGTGGGCATGGTCCAGTCCTTGGCACGGCTCATCCAGGATCAGGAGGCTCGGCTTGGTCACCAGTGCCCGGGCCAGCAATAGCAGACGCTGCTCGCCGGTGGATTGCGCAGCGAAGGGGGCATCTGCGAGGCGCATCAGGCGCAGGCGGCGCAAGGCGTCGCGCGCCGCGGCGTGTTGCCGCGGCGTGAATTTTCTGGCAAAGGGAGTCGCCGCAAAAAAGCCGCTCATGACGGTGGCGAGGCCGGTGAGGGTGCCATCGAAACCGGCATGCAATTCGGGTGACACCCAACCAATGTGCCGCTGAATATCCCAGAGACTTTCGCCGCTGCCGCGCGCGTGGCCGAAGACGCGGACATCGTTGGCGTACACTTGGGGATTGTCGCCGATGATGTAGCTCAACAGCGTGGATTTGCCGGAACCATTTGGGCCGAGCAGCGCCCAGCTTTCGCCGGCGCGCACTGTCCAGTTGACGTGTTCCAAGAGTGGAGTGTCGTTCCAGCGCACGGCAACATCGGTGAGACGGATCAACTCCGTGCCGAGCGCGGCGGATTGCGCCGCGTGGCGCGGCACAGTGGGCATGGCTGCGGGGAGCGCCCCGGCGGCGCGCAGCGCGCGCTTCAGCGGCGCCAGCGGTCCCTGTGCGGCAATACGCAGACGATCCATGTGCAGCAGATGCGTCAACCCGCGCGGCCAGTCCGCCGGCTGCGCGCCCACCAACAGCAGCGTGGTAGCGCGCTGCGTAATCAGCCGCGCCAACAACTGGCGCAGGTGGCGGCGGTAGCGGGTGTCCAGCCCCGCGAAGGGATCATCCAAAATCAGGATGCGCGGCGCGCGCAGCAGTGCGCGGGCGAGGGCCACTTTGCGGCGCTCGCCGTTGGAGAGCGCCAGCATCGGCTTGGGCAGCAGCGGTTCGATGTCGAGCCAACGGATGACGCGCCGGGCGCGGCGTTGCCAGCGGGCGCTATCCGCCGCGCGTCGCCGCACGACCTCAAACGGGTTGATGTTTTCCACGTTGCGCCAAGAAAGTTGGTCGCGCACCAGCGGGCTGAGTTCGCGATCCAAGCTGAACCAGCGGATGGGCGCGCCTTCAACGGGATCGTGGCTCCATTGTTCCGCGGAGACGTAAGCGATCGCGGCTTCCGGCTCGCGGCGGGGGGGCGCGGGAAAATGGTAGTCGAGCGTGCCGCGCACGAGCGGCAGGTCGCCGCAAAGTGCGCGGCACAGAAGCGTTTTGCCGGCGCCGGTGCCGCCGACGATGGCCCAATGTTCGCCGCGGCGCAGCGTCCAGTTGCTGTCGGTCAGCACGAGACGCGGACCCAACCGGAATGCCGCGTGGCGGAGTTCAAGCAGTGGGCGGGTGCGGCGCATGGTCATAGCTCGATTTGCAGGCCGTCGTAAGACGGAGCGATGTGCGGCGGCAGCAGTTGCCGTGCCTGTTCGTGGGAGACTTCGTGACAGAGGTGGATCACCAGCGACTGCCGCGCCTGAATCTGGTCGAGCACCGCAACGGCTTCCGCAAAGTTCATGTGGGTGGGATGGGGGCGGACGCGCAGCGCATCCACCACCACCAAATCCACGCCACGGCAAAGGGCCAGCGTTTCCGCCGGCAGCTCCTTGCAATCGGGGATGGCGGCGAAAGAGCGGCCGGCGTGTTCGAGTTTCCAGCCGATCATGTCGGCGTAGCCGTGGGTGGCGGGCAGTGGCGTGCAGCGGATGCCGTGAAAATCAAATGGCGCTTCGGCGGTGTGCAGCGCGATGCGCGCCTGCGAGGTGCCGGGAATGGGCGGGCGGTCGAGGTAATCGAACACGCGGCGCAGGGCTTGGACCGTGCCCGGCGAGGCCCAGACGGGCATGGGCTCGGCCATGCGGTTGGTGTAAGGGCGCAGGTCGTCGAAACCGAACACGTGGTCGGCGTGGGCGTGGGTGATCAGGGTGGCATCAATTTTTTGGATGTTGTGGGCAAGGCATTGGCTGCGCAGGTCGGGCGGCGTATCCATCAGGATGGTTTGGCCGGAAGCTTCGATGAGGATGGCGGTGCGGAAACGTTTGTCGCGCGGGTCAGGCGATTGGCAGACCGCGCAGGTGCAGCCGGGCATGGGGACGCCGTAGGAGGTGCCGGTGCCTAGAAATGTGATGCGCATAAAACGGAGGCGGTTGGGTTCTCAAAAATAGCAGCGGGTTTATGCTGCGCGACGCACAGCCTTGGAGGGCGCCGTTTCATGGCGCGCCAAAGAGGCGGTCATAGATGTAGCCAAAGGTTTCAGTCAGGACGGTACGCAGGCCCTCGGAGCAGGTCCACCAATCGCGGGCATCATAGGCCTCGGGCACGAGGGCGATGCTGCCGACTTCCACGCCATCGCCAAAAACCTGCTGAAAGGCGCGCCAACTGCGGCGGGTGTGGGGGCCTTCGCTGACGAGATTGAACGCGCCGCGTTCCAGCGGCCAGACGGCGCGCAGGGCGCGGGCGGATTCGCGCGTGCGGTCGCGGCGGACTTTGGGCGCGGGAACGGCGGTCAGCTCGTAGCGCTGGTCGTAGCCGAGCTGGATCAGGCGCGCGCGGGTCAGGTCCGCATAGTTGGTCCAGGCGATGAGGTAGCTGCCGGTTTCCAACGGCCCGCCGGTGGTATAGATGCGTTTGATGGCGTTGGTGGCGAGCCACGAGTCAAGCTGCGCAAGGACGGGGTCGGAGAGCCAGCCTTCGATTACGAGAGTGTCGGTGGCCACGGGTGCTTGACGGGCCAAAAAGGGGTAGAGCCCCAAACGGGCGGTGAGGACGCTGACGACCAGCAGCGCCAGCAGCACAAGGCCGGTGGCGCAGCCGTTGCGCATGAATCGCTTCATGGCCGGTGCGGGTTCGGGCGGGGCAGGCGTTTGGGTTTCAGGTCGCCGGGACCGATTTTCAGGTCTGGCGCCTGCATCAGATGGCCGCAGGTGGGGCACTCGACCATTTCGCCAAACAGCTCGCGACCGGCATCAATGTGCTGTCCGCATTCGGGGCAGGCAAACTTGATGCTCAACACGTGCTTGCGGGCAATTCTCCACGTTTTCATGCAACCATACTGCGAGGAACCCACGCCGATGGCAAGCCTCAACGCGCCGTCGGGGGCGCACGGCTTGCCGCTTGCGCGGCTTGGTGAATGTGGTAGTGTTGGATACTTCAAACATTTCGAGATCACCCGAAACCGATGAAAGTGGAACGACTTAGCGCCAAGGCGGAAGACTATTTGGAGACCATCCTGAGGCTCTCCGAAACGCCGCGCGGTGCGCGCACGGGCGACATTGCTGCCGAGCTGAATGTGCAGCCGTCCACGGTGTCGGCAGCGCTGCGGTCGCTGATGGAGCAGGGGTTGGTGGATTATACGCCCTACGGCGCGGTGGGCCTGACCCCCAAGGGCCGCCAGGTGGCGGAAGAAATTTCCGGGCGCCATGTAGCCTTGCGTCGTTTCTTGACCGAAACCCTCGGCCTGCCGCCGGAAGATGCTGAAGTGGCGGCGTGCGGCATGGAGCACGATGCCACCCCGTTGGTGGTGGAACGCATGGGCTTGCTCGGCGATTTTTTGCGCGACCACCCGGGGATGCTGGCCAAGTGGCTCGCCCTGCGCGAGACTGCCAAGGGCGAGCGCGCCCCCGGCGTGGAGTCGGGGCTCGATGAGCTGCCGCCGGGCGTGCGTGGCGTGGTGATGGCGGTGGATGTGGAAGGTTCGTTGCGCAAACGGCTGGTGGAAATGGGCGTGACCCCCGGCGTGCTGATTGCCGTGGAACGCGTGGCGCCGCTGGGCGATCCCATTGCGGTGGAAGTGCGCGGCTACCGGCTCTCCATGCGCAAGGCCGAAGCCGCGCGCATCCGTGTGAAGTGGCGGCCCGGGCTGGTGTAGGGGACGCATGGCGGCCAAGGCGACAACTGCTGCCCCGGAGCTGGTGATCCTGCTGGCAGGCAACCCCAACAGCGGCAAGACCAGCTTGTTCAACTGGATGGCCGGCGCGCATCAGCACGTGGGCAATTATCCCGGCGTGACCGTCGAGAAAAAATCCGCCCGCTTCACGCGCGACGGCATAAAAATCGAGCTGGTGGACTTGCCGGGGGTGTATAGCCTGCTGGCGGCATCGCCGGAAGAAGTCATCGCGCGCGACGAAATTTTGTCCGGCACCGCAGGCGTGGTGATTCAAGTGCTGGATGCCACCAACCTTGAGCGCAATCTGCACCTGACCGCGCAGCTCACGGAGATGGGCGTACCCGTGGTCTATGCGCTCAACATGAGCGACGAAGCCGCCGCCAACGGCTTAGTGTTTGATTTGCCGCTGATGGGCCAGTTGCTTGGCGGCCCCGTGGTGCCCACCAACGGCAGCACCGGCGCCGGCACCGACGCGTTGCTTGCCGCCGCGCAGTTGCTGGCGGCCACCGGCCAACCGGGCGCCAGCCGCCTTCATTACGGCTTGGATATCGAGCAGTCCATCAAGGACATCGCCGAGCATTTTGAAGGCGATGATGCGGTATCCGCGCGGCGGCGGGCCGTGGCGCTGTTGGATGGCATGGCCGATCCGCACGCGCCGGCGGCAGCCACCACCGTGGCGGCCCGCGAAGCCGTGCGCCTGACCAAACGCGGCGGACGGCCGCTGGATGTGCAATTGGCCGAGGCCCGCTATGGCTTTGCCCTCGGCGTGGCGACCGAAGTCGTCCGCGCCACCGGCCACCATGTGCGCCGCGACCGCACCATGCGGATTGATTCCGTGCTGCTCCACCGCGTGTGGGGCTTGCCGATTTTTGTCGCCTTGATGTGGGTGGTGTTCAATCTGGTGTTCACCTTGGGCGAGCCACCCATGCAGTGGATCGAAAGCGGCCTCGGTTGGCTGGCCGCACACCTGCAAGCCGTTTGGCCGGACACCATCGCCCCGCTATTGAAGTCGCTGCTGGTGGATGGCGTGATCGGCGGCGTGGGGGCCGTGATTTCCTTTCTGCCCAACATCCTGCTGCTGTTTTTGGCCATCGCGTTTCTGGAAGACACCGGCTACATGGCGCGCGTGGCCTTCCTGATGGACCGCATCATGCACAAGATGGGCCTGCACGGGAAAAGTTTCATCCCGATGCTGATCGGTTTGGGCTGCACGGTGCCGGCCATCATGGCCACGCGCACTCTCGAACATAAACGCGACCGTTTCACCACCATTCTGGTTTCACCATTTGTGAGCTGCGGTGCACGCATGACTATTTATGCGCTGCTGATTCCAGCCTTTTTTGCGCCCCGCTGGCGCGGGTGGGTGCTGTGGGGTATTTACATGACTGGCATCGTGGCGGCCATCGGCATTGCGCGCCTGTTGCGCGGCACGTTATTCCGCGGCGAAACCGCGCCGTTCGTCATGGAACTGCCGCCGTACCGGCTGCCCACGTGGCGCTCGGTGGGCATTCACATGTGGGATCGCGCGTGGATGTATCTGCAAAAAGCCGGCACCATCATTTTGGCCATTTCGGTGTTGCTGTGGGCGCTGGGCACATTCCCGCGGCGCGTGGACTATAGCCGCGACTACGCCGCGGCGATGGCACAGGCCGCCACGCCGGAAGCCGCCGCGGATCTGGCCGCGCAGCAACAGGCTGAGACACTCGAATACACGATCATCGGCCGCCTCGGCAAAGTGCTGGAGCCGGTCATCCGGCCGCTGGGGTTCGATTGGCGCGTAGGCACCGCGCTCGTCGGCGCGTTTGCCGCCAAAGAAGTTTTCGTGGCGCAAATGGGGATTGTGTTCTCACTGGGAGAGGCGGGCGGCAACCCGGATGACCTGCGCGCCACGTTGCGGCAGAACTATACCCCGCTGCAAGGGTTGGCCATGATGCTCTTTTGTTTGCTGAGCGCACCGTGCATGGCGACCATCGCCGTGACGCGCCGCGAAACCGACTCGTGGGGCTGGGCGCTGGGCATGCTGTTCGGCATGACCATGGTGGCGTGGATTTGCACCTTTGTCGTGTACCGGTTAGGTTTGTTGTTGGGCATTGGAGTACAGTGATGCAAACGCAATGGATAGATTGGCTGGGCGTCGGCAGCGCGGTGGGAATCGCCGCGTTGTGGCTGGTGCTGCGCTACCGCCGCAATGCCCGTCGTCAGCGCGCCGCCGCGGGTCAGCTTGGCGCCTGTGCCACCGGCTGCGATGGCTGCCCCTTTGCCAAAGATTGCAGCGGCAGCAAGCTCCACTGATCCGCGCCGATTTTTCGCCGGCGGGTGTGCTGCGCGATTGGACCCATGCCTGAACTCCGGGATTGCGGGCCGGGCGCAAGATGGCAGAATGGGCGCCCCATGAAGATTACCCCGGCAACCCGTCTGGAATGGCTGGCCGCGCTTGGCGCAGCCCTTACCGCCGGCTTGTTGCAAGCAGTGTTCGCGCCGCTGGAATGGACCGCGTGCGCGTGGGTGGCATTGGTGCCACTGCTGGTTGTGGCGCGGCTGGTACCGGGGCGCCTTGCGCTCAAAATGGGTTTCGTGGCGGGCGGACTCTTCTGGTTGATCAGCATTCGCTGGTTGACGCAAGTGACGGTACTGGGGTGGGTGGCGTTGAGCGCTTATTGCGCGCTATATTTTTTGCCGCCGGTGCTGGTGGCGAATCGTTGGCGTGGCGGTGGCGGGAGCTTTGTCATTATGGTAGCCGCCGCGTGGAGCGCCGCCGAATTCATCCGCGGTTGGCTGGGCACAGGTTTCCCGTGGAATCCGCTCGGCGCGGGGCTCGCGCCGTGGTTGCCGGGCATTCAACTGGCGGAAATCGGCGGCGTCTGGGTGGTGTCCGGGGTGGTGGTGGCGGTGAATGCGCTGCTGGCATGGGCGTTGGTGGAGCAACGCCATTGGCGATCGTTGGCGCTCGGTGCGCTGTTGGTCGCTGCCGCGCTGGGGTGGGGGCAGTGGCGGGTGCATCATCTGCCCACGCCTGCCCGCCACATCCGCGTGGCGCTGGTGCAGACGGCGATCCCCCAAGACGAAAAATGGGTTGCGGCCAAAATCCGCATGATCTATGACCGGCTCATCACGCTCACCCGGCAGGCGCAAGGCGATCCGGATGTGGAATTGGTCATCTGGCCGGAAACGGCATTGCCCGACGATGTCCGCAACAGCGAGGCCAGCTACACCGTGGTGTGGAGTCTTTGCACCAACGGCACGTCCATCCTGACCGGCACGCTGGATACGGCCGTGCTTGACGACGGCACCGAGCAATATTTCAACAGCGTTTTCCTGTTTGATACCGAGGGTCGCATTGTGGGCGAATATGACAAGCGTCACTTGGTGCTCGGCGGGGAAGTCATTCCGCTGGAGCGCTGGATTCCCGACCGGTGGATGCTGGCGCTGGGGCTGCCCACCAGCATCACCGCCGGCAAGGACGGCGCGGTGTTTACCGCCGGCCGCCAGCAGGTGCCACTGGCGCCGTTGGTCTGCTTCGAGGATATCCTGCCCCATCTGGCGCGGGCCGATGTCCGCGCCGGCGCGCGCGCCTTGGTCAATGTGACGAATGACGCCTGGTTCGATGACGTGATCGCACCACGCCAGCACATGCGTAATGCCGTGTTGCGCGCGGTGGAAAATCGCGTGCCATTGATTCGCGCGGCCAATACCGGCGTGTCGGGCGTCATCGAGCCCAGCGGCGCGGTGGCGGCCATGCTCTCCGACGGGGCGGGGGGCACCGCCGGCGCCGGCGTGCTGTGGGCCGATGTGGCCGTGCCGGACCCGACCGCGCCCTTGACTTGCTATGCCCGTTTCGGGGATATGTACGCATTCGCCTGCCTCGCCGCCACGGGTCTGTGGCTGCTGGCGGCATGGCGGGAATCACGAACCTAAGAACAGAACCATGCTCGACGAACTTTCCACGCGCATTGCCACCGTGAAGGAAAACCTCGCAGGAATGAGAGGTTATCTTTGACGTCGCCGGCAAAAAACGGCTCATTGAAGAATTGACCCAGCAGATGTCCGCACCAGATTTCTGGGATGACCAGAACGCGGCGCGCGCGCTGATCGAAAAAAAGAACACCTTGGAGGCGGTCACCGAGCCCTATGACAAGCTCGTAGCGCTGCAAGAGGAGTTGGAAGTCATGGCCGCGCTACTGGGCGAGGCCGGCACGGACTCGCCCACACATCCGGATGTGGTCGAACTGGCCAAGCAAGTTGCCGCGCTGGAAAAACAATACGCCCACGTGGAGTTGCAATCGCTGATGGTCGGGCGGTTCGATGCCAACAATGCCTTCCTGACGCTGCACGCCGGCGCGGGCGGCACCGAGTCCTGCGACTGGGCCGCCATGTTGCTACGGATGTATGATCGCTACTGCCAGCAGCAGGGCTTCGAAGTCACCACAGTGGATTACCAACCCGGCGACGAAGCTGGAGTCAAGAGCGTCACCCTGATGGTCAGCGGTCCGTGGGCCTACGGTTTTTTGAAGGCGGAGCGCGGCGTGCACCGCTTGGTACGGATCAGCCCCTTCGACGCCAACAAACGGCGGCACACCTCATTCGCCTCGCTCGATGTCGTCGCAGAAATCAGCGACGACATTGAAGTCACCATCGAGGACAAAGACCTGCGCGTGGACACCTACCGCTCCAGCGGCGCCGGCGGGCAGCACGTCAACAAAACCGACAGCGCCATCCGCCTGACCCACCTGCCCACGGGCATTGTGGTGGCCTGCCAAGCTGAACGCAGCCAGTTAGCCAACCGCAACAAGGCCATGAAAATCCTGCGCGCCAAAATTTACGAGCTGGAGCAGGACAAAAAGCGCCGCGAAATGGAAAAGTTCTATGGCGAAAAAGGCGAAATTGCCTGGGGTCACCAAATTCGGTCGTACGTCTTGCAGCCCTACACCATGGCCAAGGATCACCGCACCGACGTGGAAACCAGCCAAGTCTTCGAGGTGCTCGACGGCGACTTGGGTCTCTTTATCGAAGCCTGGCTCAAACAAAACCGCACTGAATCCACCTCAACCCCGCCCGCGTAAGCCATCCGGCCACGCCATGGACCGTTTCCCCGGCACCCCAAGGGTGTGCCTACCGGCCTTGGGCAACGGCTAGACAATCCACCCAAAAAACGTCGGCCAACGCGTTGGTGTGGGGGCGCGTGTCATTATAGCGGTCATGCCACAACAGTTGGTCATCCGCACGGCGGGTTCCGTATTCCATGTCGTGTAAAACTTGCGGTTGGGATTGATCCGTGCCCGCAATCATTTTGACCATGGCCGAAAAAGTAAAACCCCGCGCAAATGGCGCGTTGCCGCACTGCGCCCAAGTGACATCGGAAAAAGTGCTGTGCCGCAGCAGCCCGGCCGTCTGCCGCTCGCGCAGTCCGGTGGTGTCCATCACAATCAGCTTTTTATCCGCCCACTCGCCTTGTGATGCTTGCAAATGCTCATAAATCGCGCGATTGATCTGGCCGGCTTGGCGGTGGGCCTCCGCGGTCCCTTGGTTGGCCAGCAGAGCCAGAAAAATCGGCACAACCAGCAACAAGCTCCACTGGCGCGCGGGCAATCGTGCCAGCACCAATGCCGCCAGCATACTCACGCCAATGGCCGGCAAGACATTCAGCCTGCCGCATGTGTAGGATGCCAACGATACCACCCACGCCGCACCCACCCACGCCAAAGCAAAAGCGACAACCTGCGCATTGCCAAACGGCTTCGGGTTTGCGGAGTTCTCGGATTTTGCCATCCGGCACAGGCCCCAAATCACCAGCGCACTCACCACGGCATTCGCTACAAACAAGAATCGCTTGGGCCATAGTGGAATAGCGGAAAAGTATTCAAACCCATTCAACATGGCGCCGAACATATATTCGCCCACCCACCAATGCAGCAGATGCCATGATTTTAACGCAAGCCCATAGGCGGAAACGCTGGCCTGCATGTGCGGCGGATACTGCCACGTTTGAAACAGCCCATAAGCGCCAGTTGCCCGCCACCCCATGTAGAATAGGAACATGGCGCCGAAAGGCGCCATGCGCCACACGCTTTTAATGGGCTGGCGCTTCCAAGGCAACAGCAGGAGATAAGCGCCGGGCAAAAGCACCCCGACCTCGTAGGAGAAAATCCCCACGCCATAAGCTAATAAAGAAACCACCAGCCGCCACATCCCGCCGCGGCGCACATAGGCCACCCACAGCCACCCACTTAACGCGTACGGGACCAACGCACACAGCACTTCATTGAGCACCTGCGTGGACCAGTGAAAAGTCTCCGTCAAATTCGGCAACAACGCCAGCACCACCCCCGCCGCCGCCGCCACAAACCGCCGCCCCGTCAACTCCAGCGCCATCTTCATCGCAAAGAGCAACAACAACGAATTGCCCACTAGCCCGATTAAGGTCCAGTATGCGGGCGCGTCCAAAAACCGAAATCCGAGATACACGGCAGTCGTGCTCAACGGCCGATGAGGATCTTGAAATCCCGCCGCCACGCATTGGTGCCAGTCCGCCATCGGCTGACTTTTCGCCAAATTAGCCCAGTCATCCGCGATTAAAACGGCTTGAGGCGATGGCACAAACCGCGACCAGATTTGGAAAAGCAAGGTGAGCAGAATAATAAACCACAGCCCACTATGTGGCGCGTTGATTTGGGGATGGACGTCACTATTCATACTCGGAGGCCTCACAAGCTCTGGCACCAGAATAGGGCGGCATGATCTGGGCGCGCAATCTATTATCCCGGGTGACGCCAGAGGTTCCAGCGAAGAGCAAATACTTGTCTCAAATTAGAGGCGATAGCCGATAAATTCATCACCTTGGATTCACCACTCATCCGAGCACGTATCCCAGTCGGTTCGCTGATCACCCGGTAGCCTTTCCTGATGAAGCGCAGGATCAATTCCATCTGAATCATCCAGCCACGGCCGGAAGAAGACAGCTCAATCGTGTCAACCAACTCGCGGCGAAACATCATGATGCCCTGAAAATCAGGGAACCGGCCAAATAAAAGTCGGTACAGGCAGCGTTCTGCCCAAGAAAAGGTACGGGCAGCGAAGGATCGGTTTTTTCGAAATTCAGGGATATACCCCAGCACGAGGTCCATATCGTCGAAAAGCCGAGCAAATTGGCCAATAATTTCCGGGGCGAATTGACCGTCCGCCGGGAAAACGGTTGTGAGTTCTTTTGTTCCACATAAAAACGCATTGCGATACACGGCTCCCAGTCCCAAATTGCGGGGGTGGTGGATCACTCGAATATGGGCTGACTCTTTGGCCAAGCTATCCGCAATTTCGCCACTGCCGTCGGTGCTGCCATCATTGATGATGACCACCTCGTAGTCGCCCCCCAAGCGCTGCAATTCATCCGTGATCTCCGCAACCACCACCGGCAAGCTGGCGGCTTCATTGAAACACATAACCGCCACGCAGATGCTGCGTGGACTTACACTGGCTGACGTCATGGTGCCTTCAGCCATGATTGTGAAATCTTCTGAAAATGCCATTGTCCAATCCACTTCGGCTTCGGATTCGATGTGGTCGCTGGCTTTTTTGACGCCGGGGATGCGTAGTTCGTGGATAATTCCACAAAGAGATGGATCAGTCTTTTCATCATTTCAGCAGAAGTGCAAGACGGTACAAAAGCCTTGGCCCAAGGTCCGGGGCCGCACGCAGCCCGATTAAGGTCGGCGTAGGATGAGTTACGAACCCGGTGGGTTGGGCTTGTTTCAACCGAAGAACACTCGCGCTATTCTCGATAGTACAATCAGTCGCCCACTCCATGCCAAGTTTGATGACAATCTGAAAGCTCATAACGACCCCGTAAGTGGCTCTAGACCGGCAAAACGGTAGATGTCTTCTGCAACGGGGAGGTCGGGATAGTCTTGCACATGTCGCGCAATAATGCGTTTCATTTGCTCCTTGAAACTGCATGCAGAAAAGCACTCTCCGGTCATGATAGGGCTTTCCCCAACATCGTAATCGTATACTAGAACAGGCATATCACCTGCTTGGACCAGCCAGTCGCCCGATGTGAAAACAGCCAAAATTGTTCCTGGTGGCTTCATTTTTCCGCCGGGCACCGCAAACGGTCGGCAATGCCAAATTTTTACCAAACTATCCCCCCATCGGCTAAATGCACCAGGATAGGGGCGAGTCAAAGCACGCACAAAATTGTACACGTCGTGTGCGGAGCGACTCCAGTCAATCTCCCCATCTTCCGGAGTGCGTTTGGGCAAATAAGCCGGGGCATCCTTTTGTTCCGTAAGATGGCCGGCCTGAATCCGTCCATTGCGTATGTTCTCCGCTACCATCTGAGCGACAAGCCAGAAAGTTTTATGATACGAGGTGGCAATATCGTCTGTTTCAGACAGTGGAAACTCGCGAGAGTCGATTACGGCTCCGGAATCAATCCCGGCATCAATGCGGAAGATTGAAATATGAAAGGACTTCTTGCCCATCAGGAGAGCCCAGTTCTGAGGAGAGCGTCCCCGTCCGCCCGTGATGCCATAAGCACTGCCATGGGCCCCGATTGCACAGTAGCGACAATGTTGAATCAACCAATCAGGGATTAACCGCTGCCAATTAATCACCAGCAGTACGTCTATTTCCAACTGTAGTAACCGGATTCGATCTTCCTCCCGCGACAGGCCATAGCTTTCTACAGGATAAAACGGGATTCCGCGCGTACGGCAGTATGGTTCAAGATAGACATAACCCGAGATTGAGTCTGAAGCGGGACGGTCACTAAGCCCAATGACGCCTGTAATAGGCACAGTTTGCGACACCACATCCAAGACATCCATGCCGGTGCCGTGCGACGAAAGAATGTAGATATTCATGCCTTGCCTTCCCTGCGGGTTAAGTAATCCAATAGCGAACCCTCAATCTGATCGCAATAGGTACTACTGCAAAGTCGCCATTCTTCATCCAAGGTCCGAATAACCGACACCAGATGGTCAGCCAAAATTTTGGGATAAGTTCGATTGGTTGGCCCAAAGTGCAAGGCATGCAATAGGATCTGGATTGTGCGCTCCGCGGCTTTCTGGATAAACACAAATGGGTCTTTCCCGCGAAACATCATGCGCGAATCTGACAGATAACATTCGTCTGAAAATATGCGCGGGTCGTAGGCATTGATGAACCCGGCGATTTGTGGCCATTGCCCATGAATGGATGGGGCGTGAAGACTTACTGTGTGGATCGGCTGTTGGGCAACAGAAGCCAATGCGTCGGCCTCTACTCTCGCCAGCGGAATCAGAGCATCTTCAGCGAGTTCACCATACACGGAGGGATCAAAATGCAAGCCGACTTCAAACCCGCAAGCCGCAATTTCACGAATCATATGCTGGTTATCAGAGGCAAATACGTTGTATGAATTCCCACTAACCCGAAACAAATAAGTGGCTGTGACACCCAGCTCATTTTCAATTCGGGCGAGCCTTAGTGCGGATTCGACGCTTAAATCTACATCGTGGCGCAGCAAGATGACCCGCTTGTCTTCGCTCCAATCTCGGAAACGGACACAAGTCCCGGCCTGTTTCAGAGCCGTAAGAAACTGCCGATAACCGTCGTATGAAAAGAATTTTCCGGACGTATTCACACCAAGGCCGTATAATTAATTCTGATAAAAGGAGGCCGTGCGCTTGATCCCCTCTTCCAAATCCACTTCGGCTTCGAAGCCGATGAGGTCGCGGGCTTTTTTGACGTTAGGGATGCGGAGTTCGACGTCGGCGTAGTCTTTATAGACGAATTCGATCTTGGACTTGGAGTTCAGGACGCGGATAACCGTGTTGGCCAGACCGTAAATGGTGGTGACGGCACGTTGGTTGCCGATATTGAACGATTCGCCAACAGCCTTGGGGTGTTCCATGCAGAGCAGGGTACCGCGGACCATGTCGTCCACGTAGCACCAAGCGCGGATTTGGGTGCCGTCGCCGTTGATCTTGAGAGGTTCATTCTTCAAGGCACGCTGAATGAAAGCGCGTAGCGCGCCTTCACCCACCTGACCCGGGCCATAGACATTGAATGGGCGCACCACGGCAACCGGGAGCCATTGGTGTTGGAAATAGGCGATGGCGAGGTGTTCCTCGGCCAATTTGCTGACGGCGTAGGTCCAGCGGCCCTCGCCAATGGTGCCAATGGAGGTCTTATCCATTTCCGAGGAGCGGAAGGCGTTGGTGCCGAACACTTCGCTGGTGGAAAAGCACACGACCCGGTCGCAGCTATCCAGCTTGGAGGCGGCTTCCAGGACATTCGCGGAGCCCACCATGTTTACGCGCATGGTGGCCACCGGGTTTTTGACGACGGTGTCAATCCCGGCAATCGCCGCACAATGGACGACGATATCGGCCCCCGCCATGGCCCGGGCAACGTGGTCATAGTCGAGGACATCGCCGACTTCCAGCTTGAGGTTTTTGTGGTCTTTCCACGGCTTGGTCTGGAGCGCATTACGGGCCAGATTGTCAAAGGCTACGATCTGATTGTGTTCAACCAAGCGGCCAATCAGGGTGGAGCCGATAAACCCCGCGCCGCCGGTGATAAAAATCTTCTTGTTTTGGATCATGGTTGGTCCTCGCCGGTGGCGGTTAGGCCACCATTTGCCTTATTGAGATGAGCGGGCAGTATGGTGCAGGCGTGCGGATAGCAGCAAGCCTTTTGTTGACGCAAGCGTCGCCGGCATGGCGTGGTTTCCTGCCTCAATATCCGGCCAATATTTTGAATGCACAGGGGGGCAGTGGGGTGGTAGGATGCGCGGCACTCGAAGTGGAATGCAAACTGATATGAAAAAAATTGCGTTGGTTGGCTGTGGGCGGATCATGGGCCGGCATATCGAGGCGATTGCGACGGCGCCGGGGCTCGAAATTGCCATGGTTTGCGATATTGACGAGGCAAAAGCGAGAAAAACCGCGGAGCGACTCGGCGTGCCTTATGTGACCGATTACCGGCGCATTCAAGGTGTGGATGTCGCGGCCATTTTGACGCCTTCCGGCCTTCATCCCCAACACGTGACGGATATTGCCGAGCAAACCGACACCCCCTACATCCTCTGCGAAAAGCCGATTTCCCTGACGCTGCGCGAGGCCTACGAGCTTTTTGACCGCGTGGACCGGGCCGGCAAAACTTTTTTGCCGATTTATCAAAACCGCTACAACCCGCTGGTAGCCTTCACGAAAAACCTAATTGAAAGCGGGCGCTTGGGCCAGGTGCACCTGTTTGTATGCAACGTGCTGTGGAACCGCAACGACGATTATTTCAAAATTGACTGGCATGGCACTCGGGCGCTCGATGGTGGGGTGCTCTACACCCAGGCGAGCCACTATGTGGACATGGTGCACTATTTCTTTGGGGACGTGGTTGCGCACAAGGGGATCGGGGGCAGCTTGCGGGGGCTGGAGGTGTTTGATTCGGTTGCGGCGGCCATGAGCTTCAAGAATGGCACGGTGGGCACCATCAATGCCACGGTGAGCACATTCCGCGAGAATTACCGCACGGAATTCACGCTCATTGGCCAGCGGGGCACCTTGCGCCTCGCCGGCACAAACCTCAATACCATCGAATTCTGGGATGTGGAGGGGATGGCCAAGCCCGACATTGACTTCACCATTGACCACGTTTATGGCAAAGGTCATGACACCCTCTACCAATATCTCGCCGCCGGGCGCTGGGATATGTTCCCCACCCGCAAGGATGTGTTGTCGGGGATCCGGCTGATGGAAATGTTGAGTTATTGAGCCATGTTCTGCCCCCGTCCGGAGTCCCGCCATGAATCCTCCCCCTGAATCCGCCGCGCGCCAGCCCTTTTTTGTCCATCCGTCTTCGGAGGTGGCCCCCACCGCGCTAGTGGGCGAGGGCACCAAAATCTGGCATTTTTGCCATGTAATGAAGGAGGCCAAGATTGGCCGCGGGTGCAATCTCGGCCAGAATGTGCATGTGGCCTCCGGCGTGCTGATTGGCAACAACGTCAAAATCCAAAACAACGTGTCGCTCTATACCGGGGCCACCATCGAAGACGATGTATTCCTCGGCCCTTCCTGTGTTTTCACCAATGTGACCAATCCCCGGAGCCAGGTCAACCGGCACAGCCTGTACGAAAAAACGCTGGTTCGCCGCGGGGCAACCGTCGGCGCCAATGCCACCATCATTTGTGGCGTGACCCTCGGGCGCTATTGCTTCGTTGCGGCCGGCTCCGTGGTGACCAAAGATGTCCCCGACTATGCCTTGGTGGTTGGCAATCCGGCGCGGCAAAAAGGATGGATGAGCCGCCATGGCCACCTGCTCAAAAATGCCAATGCCGAGGGCATCATGGTTTGTCCTGAATCGGGTTTTCGTTATCGGAAAACACCAGAGGGCATTTTGCGCTGCCTGGATTGCGACGAAGATGCGCCCCTGCCGCCAAACTTGGCCAAGGGCACCAAATTTTACGATGAATTCAAATAGCTCCCGCCAACGCCTGCGCCCGGCAAGGTGAAGTGACCGGCTGGGGGGGGGCACAAAAAAGCCCGGGCGGGGGCCCGGGCTTCGTCGCACGCTAGCGGCTATTCCGCCGCGGGTTCTTCGGTTTCTGCCGGGGCAATGGCTTGAGTTCCGAGTACCTTTTAACAATCACATTGTAAGTCGTTGTATTGCAACCGGACGATTTCGTTTTGGGGTGTCCCGGCCCAAGAAACTGATTCCGGTTTGGATTGTGGGGCTGGAATGGTCGCAGACCTTCCAGCCTTTCCCGGCGGGAAGGTTTCGTTCCTCAACCGTTCCCGCCCTACAAAAGCCCGACAAAATCAGCGAAATTGTTGGGTGTCCCATTGCGGAAGTCAGAAAAAAAGCCCGGGCGGGGGCCCGGGCTTCGTCGCGCGCTGGTGGCTATTCCGCAGCGGGTTCTTCGGCTTCTGCCGAGGTAATGGCTTCTTTCACCGCGTCAACAGCCTCGGTGGCTTCTTCCACAACGGCCGCAGCGGCTTTTTTGCCGGCTTTCTTGGCTTTTTTCCCGGTTTCAACAATCGTTGCCGCGGCGGTTTCGGCGGCTTCTTCCACAGCCTCCGTCACGGCTTCGACGGCATCATCAGCGGCTTGCACGGCTTCGTCCACCACCGTGGAGGGGGTATCCGCCGGGGCCGCGTCCTCCGCGGGCTCATCCGCCGGAGCCGCCTCGGTGGCTTCTTCTTCGACATCCAGAGTGAAGGCGGCTTCGTCACCGGCCGGTTCTTCGTCAAAGCGCTGCACATCGGCTTGTTCGCGCAGGCCTTCCAAGTAGGCCATCACAACCTCCTGCTGTTTTTGCGCGTACAGGATATCGCTGATGCGCGGCTTGACCTCATTGAGATCCAGCGTCTGGGCTTTGTCGTGTGCGGTGACTTTGATCAGGTGGAAGCCGAACTGGGTCTCGACAATATCGCCCACGGAGCCGACTGGCTGGGCAAACGCCGCATCTTCAAAGGGGGCCACCATCTGGCCGCGGCCAAAGGAGCCGAGATCGCCTCCGGCGCTGGCGCTGGGGCAGTCGGAGTTGGCCTTGGCCACTTCCGCGAAGTCCGCGCCGTCTAGCAGTTGTTGCCGCAATTTTGCGATGCGCGCGCGCTTGGCTTCCTTGGCGTCGCCGCTTTCGTCGGGATCCACCTTGACCAAAATATGGGAGGCGGTGACGGTTTCGCCCTGGGTGAAGCCTTCCTTGTTTTCCTCATAAAAGGCCTGGATTTCTTCGTCGGTGGGTTTCTCGACCGCGTTGCCCTTGGCCGTGAGCATTTTGCGGATGGCGATTTGTTCGCGCAGGTTGGCCTCAGTGGTGCCAGTTTCGGCCAGATAGGTTTCAAAAGTCATGCCGGGCGGCAATTCGGCGGCATATTCGTTTTTGATTTCCTGATATTCGCTTTCCGAAAGGCTGACCCCTTGCCGGAGCACTTCGGCCGCGAGGATCTGCTGCATGATCAGGTCGTCGAGAATCCGGCCGCGGATTTTCGGCAGGGCTTCTTCCCATTGGCCGGGCATCACGCGGCCTTGCATCTGCTTTTTGAACGCGCGCAAAATCTTTTGAATGTCGCCTTCGGTGATATCCTTGCCACCGACTTTGGCGATGACCACGGCGGCTTCTTCGGCGGTCAGTTCGGGTTCGACCACTTCGACGGCTTCGGCGGCATCCACCGGTGCGGCGGTGAGGTCCGGCAGCGCGGGTTGAGTGTCGGGAACCTGGGCGGCCGGTTCAACGGCAACCGGGGCATCCTTTTTGCCGCAGCCAGCACCGAGCCAGCCGAGGAGACTCAGGAGCAAAAACGGGATCAGGATATGTTTCATGGGGCGGTCCTTTCGGGTTTTGACGTTAGGGGGCGGATTACCAGTGACCAAAAGCATGGCCGGGTCATTCCGGGCTGGGGGCGGGGGCATCCTCAGCCGGCTGCCCGGGCTGGAAGTCTTCCGCGAGGGAAATCACGACCCGCTTGCGGCCTTCGCTGTCCATGTCCTCGGACTGGGTGCGGATGTCCGGCAAATCTTTGAGCGCCTGATGGATGATGCGCCGCTCCATGGAGCTGAGGGGGGGCATCCGCCACGGGGCGCCCGTTTGCCGGACGCGCTGTAGCGCGGCTTGAGCATCCGCCAACAATTTTTCGCGGCGGCGCTCGCGGTAATGGCCTGCATCCACCACGCAGTAGGGCGAGATGTCATATTGACGCGACAGCAGGCGGTTCAGGAGAAATTGCAGGGCATCCAGCGTTTGCGATGTGCGGCCAATCAGCCGCCCGGTATCCTCGCTCACCAGTTGAAAAAAAATCTGGCCATCGGCCACGGTGGTTTCCACTTGCACATCGCCAAAATCCGACAAGCGCAGCAGGTTGGAGAGGATTTCTTGGGCGGAATGGATATATTCCTGCATCGTTGGCTGGTCGCTCATGGGTCTTCTTTCCGCATTTCCAATTTAGGGAGATTTTGTATGCTGAATGCCGATGAATGACCAGCATATTTTCCGAAATCGCCGAGAAAAGCACAGCGGCGCGTTGCGGCGACCGTGGGTGTCCGGCGTGGTACTGCTGACTTTGGCGCTGGTGACGGGGCTTTGGCTCTACAGCCATTTCCAGCCTGAAGCCCGGGTGCGCCGCGCTTCGACCAAACTGGCCGTGCTGGTTCAGAAGCAGGAGGAAGAATCAGATATGGCCTTGGCGTTGGCGGCCAATCGGTTGAGCCAACAGCTTGAGCCGCAGGCCAAGCTCAGCGTGGAGGGGTACGGAATAGCTTTGGCTGAACGCACGGAAATTGTGCAGCTTTTTGCCCAGTTGCGGCGCACCTTCGCGCGCATTGAACTCAGCGGATCGCGCGTGGCTGCGCGCCAACAGCCAAATGGCGAAATCCTGGCGCAAGTCGTGGCGAAGTATCGGCTGGTGTACCACGGCGAGGAAAAGGCCGGCAATGGCCAAGCCGATTTGTGGTGGCGCAAAACCAATCAAGGCTGGCGTATCCGCCATGTGGAGATCTATTTGGAGAATACCGAGTCATGGCCGGCTTTGCCCTGAAACCCGCGCTGCAACTGTGGTGGAAAGCCGTGCGGCCCTACGCCTACTCGGCCAGCTTGGTTCCCGTGGCCATTGGCGGGTTCTATGCCCGATTCCACGGCGGCGACTGGTCGCCAGTTCGCTTCGGGATTGCCCTGCTGGCCGGCTTGCTGGTGCACACCGCCGCCAATCTGTGGAACGATTATTATGATTTCAAAAGCGGGGTGGACCACACCGGGGGCGGAGTGGGCAGCGGCGTGCTGGTGGCGGGCGAGATGTCGCCAGCGGTTTGTTTCCGGGGTGCCGTGGTTTGCGCGGCGTTGAGTGGCTTGCTGGGCATTTGGCTAATCACGCAAGTGGGTTGGGCGCTGCTGTGGCTGGGGTTGTTCGGCATCGCGGGGGCGTGGGCCTACTCCGCCGGGCCGTTCAGCCCGAAGCATCGGGCGCTGGGCGAGGTGTGGGTCTTCCTGTTAATGGGCGCCGGAATGACCTTGGGGGGCTATCTCGCGCAAACTGGCTGCTTCGCGTGGCGCGCGGTGGGGGTGGGCGTGCCCGCGGCGCTGCTCATGACGCTGATCCTCTACGTGAATAATCTGCGCGATATCCGCTCTGACCGCGCCGCCGGGCTGCATACGTTGCCGATGTTGCTCAAGCCGCTGACTGCCAAGCTGGTGGTGGCACTGGTGCTGCTGGGGGCCTATGGCTTGGCCAGCGCGATGGCCATTGGCCGGCATGTACCGCTAGCCACGCTGGCGGTTTGGCTCGCCGGGCCGCTGGCGTGGCGCTTGTTCCGCCAAACATGGCGGGGGCCCGTGCGCGAGCAGGAAGTCGTGGGCGCCGCCATGCTCCACATGGCGTTCGGGCTTCTGTTTGCCGTTGGCCTTTGGTTCCGCTAAACTGCCATCATGAAAATGCAGTCCATTGAATGGCTTCGTCAACTCGTCGCGCTCCCCAGCGTGAATCCGGCCATGTCCACCGACGATGCCCAACGCAACGAAGCCCGCTTGGTGGATTGGCTGGAGCCTTGGTTTGCCGCGCGAGGCTTTCGCGTGGAACGCGTGGGGCAAACGCCTGGCCGCCCCAATCTGCTGGTCCGCGTTGGCGCGCGCCAACCCCGGCGCACCCTGCTGTTTGAGTCGCACTTGGACACGGTCGGCGTGGCCGGCTTTCAAGGCGACCCCTTCACCCTGCGGGAAGAAAACGGGCGCCTTTATGGCCGCGGTGCGTGCGACACCAAAGGGCCGCTGGCCGCCTTTATGGCCACGCTGGATGATGAGGTGCTCGCCGCACTCGCGACATCGTCCATCGAACTGATTTGGCTGGGTGCCATCGGCGAAGAAACCGGCAACCTTGGCGCGGAAGAAGCCATTGCCGCCGGGCTGCGTGCCGATGAATGCGTGGTGCTGGAGCCCACCGATTTGCAAGTGGTCCATGCCCACAAAGGGGTTTGTTGGTTCACAGCCGCCACCCGCGGCCGCGCGGCTCACGCTTCCGACCCTTCCCGCGGCGATAACGCCATCCTGAAAATGGCGCAGGTGTGGGGCATCTTGGCCGAGGCCACCGCCGAAGCTGCCAAGCAATATCCCGGACACGTGCTGGGCTCGCCCACCATCTCCATCGGCACTATTCAAGGCGGCAGCGGCACCAACATTGTGCCCGACCGTTGCGAAATCCAAGTGGACCGGCGGCTAATGCCCGGCGAAAGCGCGCCCGCTGTTTTTGCTGATTTGCAGCAACGCTTGGCAGTCGTGCCCGGCGGGGTGGAGCTGACCTTGTTGAAGGAAGGCCTGCCCTTCCATACGCCCGCCGATGCGCCGCTCGTTCGGGAGTTTTCCGCTGCTCTGGCGGCCGGTGGGGTGCCCAGTGTGGTCACCGGCGCCCCGTGGTGCAGCGATGCTGGCCCCTTGGCGCTTGCCTGCGGCCAAACCATCGTCTGGGGTCCCGGCGCCATCGCCCAAGCTCATACCGTGGATGAATACATCGAAACTGCCGTGCTGGAAACCGCACGCAAGGTCTTGCGCCACTTTCTGCTGGCTGCCGCCAAGTAGAAGGATTTTAACGCAAGCGACGCTCGGCAGAGAGGTCAGGTAGCAGGGTTCAGAGTTCAGGCAACAGCCACATGTTGCGCACAGCGGACAAGGCCCAGCACGGCTTTACTGTAGCCGGCCTCGGTGAGGCCGGGGCTGTTGGCTCGTGATTTTTACCGTGGGTTTAGCTCGTGGGTTTGGGTTCAGCGTTGGTTTAGTCAGGAGGATTTCTTGCAGATTTTGGCGGCGCCAAAACCAACCGGCATCTTTTCCGCGCTGGCGCGCCGCGACCGACCTCTCGCGGACACGAGTCCAGCTCGGGTCGTCCGCAAACGCGCCATCATCGGAAAATCTACCGGTTATTTTGGCGCAACAGCCCCGCCAAAATCCGCAAGAAATCCTCCGCATGCAGGTGCTGCGCACGGCAGACAAGGCTCGGCACGGCCTCTTTATAAACGCGCCGCCTCGCGGCGCCGGACTGCTGGTCTTCCTGTAGGCCGCCGTTGTACCGGCGGCGGGCTGTTGGATTTCCTGCCTTATTGTAGCCGGCCTCGGTGAGGCCGGGGCTGTTGGCTGCTGGCTTCATCTGACCTCTGAACTCTGAACCCTGACCCCTCCGCCGCCTTGCGGCGGTGCCGGTGCCCGGAAAAAATCCCCGCGGCCACCGTCCGCGGCTACAGCAACAGCCATGCCTTTGTAGGCCGGGGTTGCAACCCCCGGCGGGCTGTTGGATTTCCTGCCTTATTGTAGCCGGCCTCGCTGAGGCCGGGGCTGTTGGCTCGGCGGTTTTAACTGACCTCTGAACCCTGACCCCTCCGCTGTCTTGCGGCGGTGCCGGGGCTGTTGGTTCGATGGTTTTCCACATCGTGGAGAAATCACCAATTTTTTTCCACGCAATGGAACAACTTTGCCCCCACTTTTCCACACAATGGAACAACTTTGGGCCATTTTTTCCACACCGTGGAAAAATCAACGGCAAAAGTTCCACACCGTGGAAAACCCTTCCCCCCCGCACAAAAAATCCCCGCGGTCACCGCCCGCGGCTACAGAAACAGCCACGCCTTTGTAGGCCGGGGTTGCAATCCCCGGCGGGCTGCTCAGCTATTCAACCAAGCACCCATAAAACTGCAATGCAAACGATGCAACCTCCCAATTGCAGCCTCGGCCTAATCGCCGACTTTCGCCACAAAAATTTCGACTATTAACGCTTGACGATATTATCGCGGCGCGTTATGTTGGACTTGTGATTAGGTCTTTCAAATGTCCGGAGACTGAAAAGATATTTCGCCGGGAGTATGTGCGGAAACTGCCCCATGAGATTCAGCGGCCAGCGTTGCGGAAACTGTGGATGCTTGATGCCGCTCCCGATTTGATGTCGCTGCGGGTCCCACCAGGGAACCGACTGGAAGCTCTGGCCGGCAACCGAGCGGGACAGCATAGCATCCGGATCAATGACCAATGGCGCATTTGCTTTCGTTGGCGAGAGGGCAATGCACATGATGTTGAGATTGTGGATTATCATTAGGAGAAAAGACATGAGAACCAACAAAATGCCACCCGTCCATCCCGGCGAGATTCTCATGGCGGAATTTCTGACCCCCATGGGTATTTCTCAATACCGCCTCTCGCGCGATATCAGTGTCCCGCCGCGACGGATCAATGAGATTGTGCATGGCACCCGTAGCGTGACTGCGGATACCGCCCTGCGGCTCGGCCGGTATTTTGGCGTCTCGCCGCAGTTCTGGCTGAACTTGCAGGCGCACTTTGACCTCGAAAAAGAAAAGGATAAACTCGGCAACCGGTTAGAACGGGAAGTTCAAGCCTTTGCCTTGGCGTAGAGATCACCAAGGAAAGACGGTGGCAAGTGGCTGGTTGCAGGAGAACAGCCATAACAATCAAGCAAGAAATCAAGAAACCCAGGAAAACAGAAAAAAACATTTTTGTGGATGTACCGCCTTTGTAGGCCGGGGTTGCAATCCCCGGCGGGCTGCTCCGGCTGTTCAACCAAGTACAAAGCACAAAGAATCAAAGAGCAAGAACCACGTAGCCGGCTGCGGTGAGAACAGATGTATTTTCCCACTTTCCAAAATTGGGTGCTCAAACTCACTCAAAACGCCCAAAAACCTCCCAAAACACATGAAAAATTGTCGATAAAACCCCAAAATGGCTTGAAAACACGGGGAACAAGCCATTTTTGACGCAAAACGCCAATTTTCTGGACTCAAACGTGCGATTCACACAGAATATGTGGAGTTGAACACAGCGTTTTGGGCCATCGCGGCTAGCCGCCTCGGCCTCAAAGCTGGCGTTGAATGAAAGGAAGGAAACGCATGGCTAACCTCTTTTGGAAAACGAAAAAAGGTGTAAAGGCGCTGCTTGCTACCCCATTTAAGACTGAAGAAGAATTGGAGAAGATCGTATTTGAGCACTCGGAACTGCTCGAAGACATCTTCCTCCTCAAGCGCCAAGTGCGTGGCGGATCGAAGTCAGGCATACCGGATATAATCGGCATAGATAGCGACGGCAACGTCTGTATTATTGAAATGAAGAACTGCGCCGTTGATGCATCCATCATACCGCAAGTTCTTCAGTACGCATTCTGGGCTGAGAGCAATCCGGACTCCATCAAATCTCTCTGGCTCGAATGTGACAATCGACCTGATGACATTGTGGTTACGTGGGAGAATGTCCAAGTTAGAATCCTGATCATCGCCCCCAGCATTCTACGATCAACGCTCGATCTGGTTGTCAAGATTAACTACCCGGTTGACTTGATTGAAGTAAAGCGATGGGTGGAGGCAGATCACGAGATCCTATTGGTCAACAAACTTGAGCCAGAGCCGAAGAAGGCAACAAGGCCCGTCACCGGCCTACTGGTCTATGACGAGGCATTCTACAAGACCCTCTATAACACCAAGAGTGTAGACGACTTCATGCGCTACACAAAGGAACTCACGGCGCTCGTAAAGACAAAAGGCTGGAAACTCGAACCCAAATACAACAAGCACTACTGCGGGTACAAAGCTGGTTTCTTCAATGCCTTCGGAGTCAAGTTTTACGGTTCAAAGACATTCGGTTTCTTCTTTAAACTGACCGAACAGGAAGCTAAGTCGGTCAATATCCCCATGACGCGATATGATGAGCAGTGGCGCGAGGCCGTGTACTATATTGAGCCGGGCAAGACGGATGTGAAGAAATTCGCACCCCTGGGCGAAATGGCGTTCAAAAAGATCAGCGGAGTATGATAATCACCGAGCTAGCGGTTGGGGTGTACCGCGCACCCTCGGCGCGCGCACCGTCTGCGCCTTCGTAACTTTCGCTAAATCGATATGAATGACGCGAAAAGAGACTGGCTTCGCTTGCCCGTCGTGTCGGCAGGATCGGAATACCTCGTGATGGGGCATCTGATGCGCAGAAATATCCTCACGTATAAGGCGCCCCCGGGGAATGAAGGGTATGACCTCATCTGTATTCACCCAGACCCGAGACACCGTCCGACAAAGGCAGAATTCGCCCAAGTGCGCGTACAGGTGAAAAGCCGCTACGCGACAGATTGTGACCGGGGATTCCCGGTGAAGGAACAAACCCTTGATGCCTTCGATTTCCTGATTGTAGCATTCCTGAACATTGGCAACTTCTACGGGAAAAATGACGGGACCACCGGGGCACGTGACGTGGAATTCTACACCCTGCCAGGAGATTTCATTAAGGCGCACCATGACACGTCATCATCATGGCAAAAAGTTCGATTGAAGAATCTCGGGAAGGAAATCGAGAAGTATAAGAACGAACTCGGATTCGAACAAATTGCGAAGGCCCTTGGAGTCCCGAAACCAATAAAACGGCGAACGAACTAGGAATCAGTAGCGTCCGGGGGGCGCGCTGCGATTCCGGGATGAGCCATCCCGGCGGGGGGGGCTTAGGGGGGTAGGGATTGGGCGAGGATGGCGAGGGCGCGGTCAATTCCTGAGTTCGACACCTCTGAAATGGAAAGTCATAACTCCTTGGGACACAGGACGTGTATTTTTGAATTTTGCCGTTTTGGGTGTCCCGCGCTTATGCTGAGGCATGTTTGTCAGGAAAAAGCGTAAT
>Ga0209201_1001130_pt1 | contig 32662 bp, 22 predicted proteins | sample AD_UKC055_MetaG_FD_184411 | JGI IMG/M metagenome (GOLD analysis project Ga0209201, IMG submission 184411) | Active sludge microbial communities of municipal wastewater-treating anaerobic digesters from USA - AD_UKC055_MetaG (SPAdes) (version 2) | ecosystem: Engineered > Bioreactor > Anaerobic >... | reverse complement strand
GAGTTGCTGGACCCACTGGCGCTGGAACTGCCCGAAGTTCCTGCGCCAAACCTTTCACGAGTACGCCAAGGTTTCCATTCTGTACTCGACCTGGGCGCGAGCCTACTACGACCAGCAGAAGCAACGCGGAAAGCGTCACAACGCGGCCATCCGGTCTCTGGCTTTCAAGTGGATCCGGATCATCCATCGTTGTTGGCAGACCCGCACGCTCTATGATGAAAGCCTCTACCTCCAAACCCTCGCCCAGCGCGGATCGCCACTTTGTGCCCTCATTGCCGAACCAGCCTAGGAGGCGTGAAAAAAACAAAAATATGATTGACGGACATCCTCAGAGGTCTGCGTTCCTGCTTGGTTCGGTGGCTGCCGGTTCGGTGGTCTTCACCTGAACTCTGCCCTCTGCCCTCTGAACTCTTCTCGCCCTCACCTGCCCTCTGAACCCTGAACCCTGATCCCTCGCCGTGTTGCGGCGGCGCGGGTAAAACTAGGGTTGCGTCCGCGGCCCATTTTTGAGTGAATGCGCGGCCAAATGTGCGGGCCGCAAGGTGCGGCGGCACGAGGAGTTTTTGTGTATCTCAAAGCAGTCGAAATGATCGGGTTCAAGAGCTTCGCCGAGCGGACGAAGATGATGTTTGAACCCGGGATGATGGCAATCGTGGGCCCCAACGGCTGCGGCAAGAGCAATGTGTCGGACGCCATCCGCTGGGTGCTGGGCGAGCAAAGCCCCAAGGCGCTACGCGGTGGCACGATGACCGATGTGATCTTCAACGGCACCGACCAGGCCAAGCCGCTGGCCATGGCCGAGGTCAGCCTGACCCTGACCGATTGCGAGGCGGTGCTGGGCGTGGAGTATAACGAGGTGACGGTGACGCGCCGCGTGTTCCGCTCTGGCGAAGGACAGTATTTTATCAATAAGACGCCGTGCCGCCTGAAGGACATCCAGCGGCTGTTCATGGATACCGGGCTGGGCACTGATTCGTATAGCGTGATGGAGCAGGGGCGCATTGACCAGATTCTCAGCTCGCGCCCGGATGACCGCCGCGAGGTGTTCGAAGAGGCCAGCGGCATCAGCAAGTACAAGGCCGACAAGCGCGAAGCGCTGCGCAAGTTGGAACACACCGAGGCCAACCTGCTGCGCCTGAGCGACATCATCAAGGAAGTGAAGCGCCAGATCATCTCGCTGCAACGGCAGGTGGGCAAGGCGCGGCGCTACAAAAATTTGCAGGAGCAACTGCGCGCCAGCGATGTCTGGCTGGCCAAGGGCCGCCTGAGCGAGCTGGACCTCGCCCTCGCCACGCTGGAGAAGGAGCTGGGCCAGCACCAAGCCACCGAAGACGGCCTGCGCCAAAAGGTGGAGGGCGCCGAGGCTGCGGCGGGCGCGTTGCGCGCCAATATGGCGGCAGTGGAAGGCCGGATTGCCGCCGCGCTGGATGCGTCGTCCGAAGCCAGCGGCGCGCTGGCTCGCACGCAGGAGTTGATCCGGGTCAATGGTGAACGCGCGCAGGAACTCGAGACGCTTTCCCAGCGCGACTCGCGCGAGTCCGCCAGCGCCTCCGCCAGTTTGGCCAGCCATCAGGCCGAGCTGGACGTGCTGAAAAAAGATTTGATTGCCGCCACCGATGCCCACGAAACCGCCCGCCTTGAATTGACCAAACGGCAGGCCGCGCTGACCGCCCACGACCAGCAAACCGATGCCGCCCGCAAGCGGTTGCAGGATTTGCGCACGGAGGCGCTGGAGCTGGAGTCGCGCTTGGCTCGGCTGCAAAACGAATGGAACGAAATCGAAGCCCGCGAGCGGACGGATCTGATCCGCCGCGAGCGCTGCGCCGCCGAAAAGGCCGAGGCCGAGCGCGCCGTGGAGTCCTACGCCGAGCGCCTCGCCCTGATGGCTGCTCAACGCGCACAAAAACAAACCGCCGCGGAGCAGGCCCAGCAACAGGTGGCGGCGCTGCGCGCGTCGCAGGCGGACCGCGCCACTCAGTTGGCCCAGGTGCAGCAGGAGCTGTCGCGGCTGGCTTCCGCCAGCGCCGCGCGCGAGGCGCAAGTGGCCCTGTTGACGCGCAGCCGCGAAGAGGCGCGCGGCTTCCCCGCCGGCGCCAAGAAGCTGCTCGAAGGCGCCACAGTGCCGGGCGTGAATCCCAAAGACATCCTGGGCGCGCTGGCCCAAAAAGTGCGCGCGCCCAAAGAGGATCAACTGGCGCTCGAGGCGGTGTTGCGCTCGTGGCTGGATGCCGTACTGGTGCGCGATGCCGCCGCGGCCGTAGCCATTGCCCGCCAAGTGCAGGCCGCCGCCGGCGGTGCGGTGCGGCTGCTGGCGCTGGAAGCCGGCGAAGTTCCCGATACTCCGCCGGGCGCGGGCGAACCGCTCCTGCCGCGCGTGAAGGCCGCGGCCGATCTGGCGGGGCTCCTGCGCCGGTTGCTCGGCGCGGTGCGCGTGGTGCCCACCGCCGCCGATATGCCGGCGGCAATCCCCGCGGGGTTGACCTATGTCACGCGCGATGGCCTCGTGGCCCGCGGCGATGGCAGCGTTGAGTTCTGGGCCCCCGGCGAAAACGAAAGCAACCCGCTTGCCCGCGAGCACCAACTGGCGGAATGGCAGGAAGATTTGGCTCGCCTACGGCAGGAGGTCGAAAACCATAACGCGCAGGCCGCGGCGCTCCAGCAGGATGAGCAGGCCGCGCGCGAGTCCATGGCCGCCGCACAAACCGCGTGGGAAGCCCAGCAGCGCGAGATGGCACTGGCCGAAGGCGAAATCCGCATGGTCGAGCGTGAGGCCAAACAGGCCGGCGAACGCGCCGAAACCATCGGCTGGGAATTGGCCGCGCTGCTGAAAAAGACCGATGCCGGCACCCAGCGTCGCAGCGAAATGGCGGGCGAGATGGAGGACATCCGCCAGCGGCAGGCCGCCGTGCGCACGCAGACCACCGCCGATTCCGAAACCCTCCGCAAACTGGAAGATGAACGCAACGCGCGGCTGGAAGAAGCCACCGAATGTCGCGTGGCGCTGGCCGGCTATAAACAGCAGGTGGATGGCCTGCGCGCCCGCGGCGAGCCGCTGGAAGCGCGCCTGCGCGAGCTGACCGCCTTGATCAGCGAGCGTGCCGCCGGCATTGATTCCTACCGCGAGCGCATCGCCGCGCTGGCCGCCGCCACCGCCAACGCGCAGCAGCAACTGGCGCCGCTCAACGACGAAGTGGCCCGCTGCCAGGCCGAGCTCCAGGAAGCTCGCGCCCTGCGCGACCGCCAAAATGCCGAGCTGACCCAAAGCGATGCCGCCCTCCATTCCCTGCGCGCCGAGTTGGATACCATCCGCGAACAGCGCAACACCATGGAAGTCCAATTGGCCCGCCACCGCCTGCACCGCCAGAACCTTGTGGAACGCATGAGCGCCGAATACAGCCTGCAACCCGCCGAGATTCTCAAGGCCAAGGAACCGGAGTGGGAAGAGGATGCCAAGCCCGCCGACCGCGAAGCGCTTGAAACCATGGTTGCGGAAATCCGTACCAAGCTCCAAAGCATGGGGCCCGTCAATCTGGTGGCCATCGAGGAACATCAGGAGTTAGAAGAACGCTACGCCTTCCTGAACCAGCAGAACGATGACCTGCTCAGCGCCAAGCAGCAGTTGCTGGACCTGATCCGCAAGATCAACGAAACCACCACCGTGCTCTTCACCGACACCTTCAACAAGGTGAACGACAACTTCCAGGAGCTGTTCAAGCAGCTCTTTGGCGGCGGCAACGCCAAGCTGGTGCTGGTGGATGAAGAAAATGTGCTGGAGTCCGGCATCGAGATTATTGCCCGCCCGCCCGGCAAAAAATTGCAGACCATTTCGCTGCTCTCCGGCGGCGAGCGCACATTGACTGCCGTGGCCTTGCTTTTCGCGCTATTCAAGGTCAAACCCAGCGCCTTCTGCCTTACCGACGAGTTGGATGCCGCGCTCGACGACAGCAACATCTCCCGTTATCTGGAAATGCTCAAGGGGTTCCTCAAGGACACCCAATTCATTGTCATCACGCACAACCGGCAAACTATCGGCTCGGCCGACGCCCTCTACGGCGTGACCATGGAAAAGCAAGGCATCTCCAAGGTGGTGTCCGTGAAGTTCCGCGGCAAGGAAAAGCCGCCTGCGGCTGACGATACCCCCGCGTAAGGATGCCCGGCGCGGTCTGGTGGGCGGTGAGGGATTTGAACCCCCGACATTCACGGTGTAAACGTGACGCTCTGACCAACTGAGCTAACCGCCCAAAACCGTGCACACCCTACGGCACCCCGTTCCCCAGCGCAATCCCGTTATCATCCGGCCTCCGCCATAATACTCCACTCACGAGCGCGTTCGCCAGCTTGACGTGAAACCGGGCCTATGTTGATAATGACAATATGGCAAGGGGGCGCAAACAGGGTGTGCCGGGCGCGGTTCGTCGCGTGATGAACCGGAGCCATCGGCAATTTACTTTGCCCAATGCGGGCGAGGGGACGTGGGGGGAAATGTTGGGACAGGTAAAACAAAACGCATCAGGGAGGATCAACGCATGAAACGGAGTCTCTATCCTTATTCGGGCCGGCAGACGATTCTGGGCATCCAAATGCTGTTTGTGGCTTTTGGCGCGCTGGTGCTGGTGCCGTTGCTGACGGGCTTGGATCCGTCCATCGCCCTGTTCACGGCAGGCGTCGGCACGCTGCTGTTCCACGCCATCACCGGCGGTTCCGTGCCGATCTTTCTGGCCAGTTCGTTCGCTTTCATTGCCCCCATTCAATTCGCCATGAAAGAATTCGGCACTGGCGCCACGCTGGGCGCGATTTTCTTTGCCGGGTTGGTCTATCTGATCTTCAGCTTGATGGCGCGGATCGGTGGCCGCGAAATGCTCAATCGCTATCTGCCGCCTATCGTCACCGGCCCCGTCATCATGGTGATCGGCTTGAAACTCGCGCCCGTGGCGGTGGGCATGACGCGCAATTTCGACGGCTCCGCCGCGCTTGATGGTCGGGCGCTGTTCTTGGCCACCTGCTCATTGCTGACGGCTGTGGCCGCGGTGATGTTCGGCAAAAAGCTGTTGAGCCTGATTCCCATTCTGTGCGGGATTGTCGTTGGCTATCTCGTGGCCATCGCCATGGGCGTGGTGGATTTTTCCATCATTCGCGAAGCGTCTTGGTTCCAACTGCCATGGACGCTCGCGCGCGAAAACGGCTCGTTCGCCATGCCGCGCTTTGATCCCGCAGCCATCCTCTATATGCTGCCGGTTGCGCTGGCGCCAGCCATCGAGCACATCGGTGATATCCTGGCCATTTCTTCTGTCACCGGCCGGAACTATCTCACCAATCCCGGCCTGCACCGCACCCTGCTGGGCGATGGCCTCGCCACCTCGCTGGCGGGCCTGCTCGGCGGGCCGCCCAACACCACCTATTCGGAAGTCACCGGCGCCGTGGCGCTCACCAAGGCCTATGATCCGGTGCTGATGCGCATTGCCGCCGTGGTGGCCATGATCCTCGCGTTTGCGGGCAAACTCGGCGCCATCCTACGTACCATCCCCGGGCCCGTGATGGGCGGCATCATGGTGCTGCTCTTCGGGATGATTGCCGCCATCGGCATCAACTCCCTCGTCAAGGCGCGCGTGGATATGTCCAAATCCCGAAACCTTGTGATTGCTTCCGTCATCTTGACCTCCGGCATCGGCGACATGACCTTTACCTGCGGGCGCTTCTGCTTGAGCGGCATCGGCCTCGCCGGCCTCGTCGGCGTGCTGCTCAATCTCCTCCTCCCCGGCCCCCGCGAGGCCCACGAAGAGCAGCCTGAAAATATTTAACAGGCTAAACACGCCCTCCAAAAAACAGGGCAACAGTTTCTCTTCCATGGCATGGGGTGCGCGAGTCCGGGCACAGGTTATCGGGTTGTCAGCGGGTTGATGCCGGGGGTAGGATGCCCGCCATGAAACGGGTGAGCGTGGCGACGGGGTTGGATTACCGCCAGCGAGTGTGCCGGGCGATGGATTATATCCATGCCCACCTGAACCGCGAGCTGTCGCTGGCGGAAATCGCGCAGGCGGCCAGCTTCTCCGCGTTTCATTTTCACCGGATTTTTTCTGCCGTGACGGGGGAAACCGTATTCGGGTTTATGCGGCGCCTGCGCTTGGAGCGGGCGGCCAATCAGTTGTTGGGGCATCCGCAAAGCGACATCACGAGCATTGCGCTGGCCAACGGATTTTCCAGTTCGCAGAATTTTGCCAAGGCCTTTCGGGCGCATTTTGGCTGCGCTCCATCCGCGTTTCGCCGGCGCAAGGATGGACACACAAAGCGCAAGGAGCGAGAAGTCTTCTCGCTGCGTTTGGCGCAGGATGCGCGGCAGGTGAAGAGGACTTCACCACAACCCGAAAGGAAATGGACGATGCAAAAAGTAGAAGTGAAAACCATGCCGGCGTGGCATGTGGCGTATGTGCGGCGGTTGGGGCCGTATGGCAAAGCAACCTGCGAGGCCGCATTCCAAGAGCTGATGCGCTGGGCAGGGCCGCGGCAGTTGCTGGGCAAGGGGCCGATGCTGAGCATCTACTGGGATAATCCCGAGGTGACTGCGCCGGCCAACTGCCGGGTGGATGCTTGCTTGGTGGTGCCCGCTGGTACGCCGGTCGAACCGCCGGTGGCGCTCCAAGATGTGCTGGGTGGGCCGTATCTGGTGTGTGCATTCAACCTGCCGCCGACCGACTTCACCGCCGCGTGGACCGAGGCGTTTCAATACTTGGTCCAAAAAGGTTATGAATGCGCGGACCGGCCCTGCTATGAGTTGTATTACGATGATTGTACCGGCGCGACATGCCGGTTCGATATCTGTATCCCACTCCTCCAAAAGTAAGCAGCGCCATACTCCGGCGGCCCGGCTTTTCCGGGCCGCCTTTTTCCTCTTCCGAGGCAATCACTGCGCGCCAAATAAACGATGGGCAGAATGTCAATTGTTAAGGGCTGACCCCAAACGGTTAGAGGGTGCCGAGGGAAAGGTCGCCGTGGATTTTGTAGATGGGGCCGTCGCGGTCCACGTGCAGAGTGTGGCCCGGAAATGCGGCGGGAAGTTTTTCCCGGAGGCGGCGGGCCACCATGTCCTCCAGCTCTTGCTGAATGGCCGGTGGGATGGCCGTCAGGGTGGCGATGCGCGCTTGGACCACATAGCCGGGGCCATACTGCGAACCGATGCCGACTGTGAACGCGGCGCCAAGGTCGAAGAGTCCATCGTGTTCTCGGTTCGCGGTGGCGCCATGGGGCGGGCGGTTGGGATGCCGCCGGGCGCGGTGGCCATAACGGAGTTCGAGTTCGGTATCAATTTCGTCGAACACCTTTTTGAGCCGGGCTTCCCAGCGTTCCAAACGGGTTTTGCCGGCGCTCATGGGGCGGGCAGGAGCGTGCCGGGGTTGAGCAGCCCGGTGGGGTCAAGGTGCTGTTTCAGCTTGCGCATATCGGCGATGGCTTTCTCGCCGGCCATCTGGCGAAAGAGGTCACGCTTGAGTTTGCCAATGCCGTGCTCGGCGGAAATGCTGCCGCCCCACGCGATGATTTGCGCGGCCCAGCGGGCATACAGTTCGCGGCCGGCGGCGTAGTCGTCGGCATTACGGGGCAGGATGTTGACGTGCAGGTGGTTGGCGCCGATGTGGCCGAAGATGAGGTGGTCGAGGCCCGTGGCGGCTAAGTCGCGTTCATAGAGCGCGCAGACATCGGCGAGGTGGTCATCGGGCACGGACATGTCGGTGCCAAGTTTGATGATGCCGGGGTGTTGGCGGCGGCGTTCATCAATCTCGGCGTTGACGAGTTCCGGGACAGCGTGGCGGAAGAGTTTGAGTTTTTCCAGTTCGTGCGGGTTATCGGCCAGGATGCAGGCATCGGGGTTGGCGCCGAGGTCGGGAAGCTGTTCGGCGGCGGCCAGCATGGCGGCTTCGGCGGCAGCGGCGCCCGGGGCATGCCACTCGGCATAGACGCACGCGGCGCCCGGCGGCAGGGCCGGCACTGCAATGCCCTTCGAGGCCAGAATGGCCGCGCGGTCTTGCAGGAAACGCAAGCAGCGGGAATCAAAATATTCCAGCGCGGCCAGCGGCGCGGGGCTGGCCGTGCGGCCGGCCCGCAAGGCGTTGACCAAGTCCACCACGGCTGCGGTGGAAGGGAGGAACATCATCAGGCCCACGATGGCGGCGGGCGCGGGGAGCAGGCGCAGGGTGGCGGCGGTCACGATGCCCAAAGTGCCTTCCGCGCCGATAAATAAATCGCACAGGTCCATGTCGGGGGCGGTGAAGTAGCCGGCGGCATTTTTGACGGCCGGCTGCGGCAGCGCAGGGAGTTCGCCCTGCCACGCGCCGAGAGTGGCGGCGCGGCCGCGGGCTTGGTCGCGCCCGCGGCGCAGGTCAAGGACTTCGCCACTAGCCAGCGCGACGCGTAGGCCTAGGACGTGGTTGCGCGTGGGGCCATGGAGAAAGGAGAGCGCGCCGGACGAGTTGCAGGCAATCATGCCGCCGATGCTGGCGGTGGTTTCGGTGGGATCGGGCGCGAAGAAATAGCCGGGGGGCGTGGCGGCGCGGATGGCGTTGAGGGTGGCGCCCGGCTCAACGCGCAGCGTGTCGCCGGCAGCCTCGATGGCGGTCAGGCGCGACAGATTCAGGATGAGCCCACCCTCCGGAACGGCGCCGCCGGCTACGCCGGTGCGCGCGCCTTGGACAGTGACGGGCCAGCGGTTGGCGCGGGCTTCGGCCAAGGCGGCCAGTACGTCCTCTTCGCTGCGGGGAAAGACGATTTGTTCGGCGTGGCCGGTGCGGCGCGATTCGTCGCGCAGATAATCGCCATGACTGGGTTGAAGCGGTTCACTCATGCGCCCAATATAACTTGCTTCACGTCTTGCTGCACAGATAAACTACCCGATTCAAGTAATAGGAGAAAGCAATGACCAAACGGATGGTTAAAGTAAAGTTCGAGCATGGGCCCGAACAAGATGTGGAAGCCGGAATTGCGTTGAGCCAGATTTTGGCCCAGTTCCCGGCGGTGAAGGAAGGCCTGGAGTTTATCCCGCTGGGCGCGTTGGTGAACAACGAGTTTGTCTCGGTGGAATACCGGATTGAAACCGACAGCACGGTGCGGTTGCTGGGCTACCGGGATTCCTATGGGCAGCGGATTTACCGCTACACGATCGCCTTTTTGCTGGCGAAGGTGGCGCATGAGCTGTTCCCGGGCTGTGATTTCGCGGTGGAGCACTCGCTCTCCAAGGGGCTATATTGCAGCTTCCGGCTGGGCGATGTGCCGGGCATCAGCGCTGAACAACTGGCCAAGCTGGATGCCGCCCTGCGCAAACTGCTGGATGACAAGGCGCCGATTGACCGGATCAAGATCACCTACGACGAGGCCATCGCCCACTTTGAGGCGGCCGGCGCGAAGGACAAGCTCAACCTGCTGCGGTTCAAAAACAGCTCCAAGGTCACGGTGTATCAGTGCGGCCGGTTCATGGACTTGGCCAACCAGCCGCTGGCCAACAACGCCGCGGCACTGGTGAACTACCAGTTGATCCCGTATCAGCAGGGTTTCGTGATGATGGGCCCGGACCGGATGGACCCGACAACCTTCCCGCCGTTTGAGCCTGCGCACTACATTTATGACGTTTTCAAGGGCCACAAGGACTGGGGCCGGATTGTGCGCGTGCGTACGGTGGGCGACCTGAACGAACGCATCGCCCGCAAGAAGATTGACGACTTCATTGACGTGAACGAGGCCTATCAGGAAAAGCGCATTGCGCTACTGGCGGAGCAGATTGTGCAACGCCGCGGGCAGGTGAAGTGGATTCTGATTGCCGGGCCGTCATCGTCGGGCAAGACCACGTTCTCCAAGCGCCTCTCGCTGCAATTGAAGGCCAGCGGCATGAACGCCAAGCCAATCTCGCTGGACAACTACTTCGTGGGCCGCGACAAGACGCCGGTGGACGAAAACGGCGAGGTGGACTTCGAGCACATCGAGGCGTTGGACTTGGATCTGGTCCACGAGCAACTGGCCAAGCTGGATTCCGGCGAGCGGCTGGAACTGCCGTATTTCAACTTCCACACCGGCCAGCGCGAGTGGAAGGGCGAAATGATGCACATCGGCCCGGATGACGTGGTGGTGCTGGAGGGCATCCACGGACTGAACCCGCGGCTGACTTCCTCCATCCCCGTGGAGCACAAGTTCCGCATCTACATCAGCGCGTTGACGCAGTTGAACATTGACAGCAACAACCGCATTTCCACCACGGACAACCGGTTGATCCGCCGCATGGTGCGCGACAACAATTTCCGCAGCCACAACGCGCTGCGCACGCTGCAAATGTGGCCCAAGGTCCGCCGCGGCGAAAAAACCTGGATTTTCCCATTCCAGAAGGAAGCCGACGTGGCCTTCAACTCCGCGCTGGACTACGAGCTGGCCGTGCTGCGGCCGTTCGCGGAACCCCTGCTGGCGGAGATCAAGCCGTCCATGCCGGAATATGCGGAGGCGGTGCGCATCCAGCAGTTCCTGTCGAACTTCCTCGTGATTTCGCCGGACCGGGTGCCGCCCACCAGCGTGATCCGCGAATTCATCGGCAAGAGCTTCTTCCAGTACTAAACGCGAACCGGAAAACCCCGCCAAGGGCGCTTGGCCCGCACCCGCCGGCAACCAACCGGCGTTTGCGCTGCCGGCGTCCTTTGCGTTATCTTGGCTGCCATGACCACACCGACTCCAACCAACTCGCCCGCCCGGATGGTCGCCATTGTGGGCCGGCCCAACGTGGGCAAGTCGGCGCTGTTCAACCGCCTCGTGCGGCGGCGGCTGGCCATTGTGCATTCCGAAGAAGGCGTGACCCGCGACCGCCTGCTGGCGCGGGCGACGTGGCTGGGCCAGACCTTTCAGGTGGTGGATACCGGCGGGCTGGCCTTGATGGATCGCGCCAAGACGGGCGACGACATCCAACGCGCCACGGCGGAGCAAGTCATGGCCGCGCTGGCCGATTCCGCCGCGGCGATTCTGGTGGTGGACATCACCGCGGGCATCCAGCCGTTGGATGTGGAAGTGGCCCGCCTGCTCCGGCAGGCCGGGCGGCCGGTGGTGTTGGCCGCCAACAAGGCGGACTTGCCGGAATGGGATGACCACACCGACGATTTCGCGCGGCTGGGATTCCCGGTGGTGGCGATTTCCGCCGCGCACAATCGCGGCATCGAGGCGCTGCTGGAAGAGGTCCTGCCGCACCTGCCGCCGGTCGGTGGCGAAGCCGAGCCCCCGCGCCTGAAGGTGGCGGTGGTGGGGCGGCCGAATGTCGGCAAATCATCCTACATCAACAAACTGACCGGCCAGCAACGGGTGATTGTGTCCGACATTCCCGGCACCACGCGCGACACGATTGACGTGCCGTTCACGCTGCGCACCGCAACCGGCGAGCAGCACTACACGCTGGTGGACACCGCCGGCATGCGCCGCCGGGGGCGGGTGCATCAATCGGTCGAAAAGTTCAGCCTCTTCCGCACGGAACAATGCATTGCCGAGGCCGACATTGTGGTGTTGATGCTGGATGCCGCCGAGGGGCCCGGCGCGCAGGAAAAGAAAATCGCGGCGATGATCCGCGAGCATCACCGCGCCTGCGTGGTGCTGGTGAACAAGTGGGACTTGGCCACGGGCTCCGGCGTCAAGGCCGAGGACTACGCGGCACGGATGCGCGCCGATCTGTTTTTTCTGGATGACATTCCCATTTTGTTTGTGTCGGCGGCCAGCGGCTACCACATTCGCCGGAGTTTTGAGGTCATTGCCACGGTGGCCGCGCGGCTGTCCACCAAAATGCCCACGGGCGTGTTGAATCGCGTGCTACGCGACGCGTTCATGCGCTCGCAACCGCCCTTCACCCGCGGCCGGCAACTGAAGTTTTATTACGCCACGCAAACCGGGCTGAACCCGCCGCGCGTCACGTTGTTTGTCAACGATCCCACGCTGAACACCCCCACGCACCAAGCCTATTTGACCGCACGCCTGCGCGCGGCGTTCGATTTGGCCGGCGTGCCGCTGGTCCTGCGCTACCGCTCCAGCCACGGCGCGCCCGAGGAACCTACCTGAGCCGGGCCGCGCGCCCCTTGGAGAGCCGCCATCTTTTCGCGTCCGTCCAACTGGAAGCCCGGCCAGCCATATCCCGGCGGCTACCGCGAGGTGTGGCGCGTCGCGGCGCCGATCATCATCTCGATGGCGTCGTTCACCCTGATGCAGTTTTGCGACCGCATCTTTTTGGCGCGCTACAGTTCGGTCACACTGCGCGCCGCGTTGCCGGGCGGCATTTTGGCGTTCACGCTCACGGCTTTTTTCCAGGCGCTGGCCGGCTACGCGGGCACGTTTGTGGCGCAATATCATGGCGCGGGCCGCCGCGAGGAATGCGGCCGCGCCACGGCGCAAGGCATTTGGCTGGGGCTGTTGACCTGGCCGCTGTGTATCGCGCTGATTCCGTTTGGCGATTGGCTGCTGTCCGTGGCGGGGCACCCGGCGGATGTGCTGGCGGCGGAGCAAACCTACTTGGGTATTTTGATGCTTGGCGGCGGAATTCATGCCATTACGAACGCGCTGGCGGGTTTCTTTTCGGGGCGGGGCGACACCCGCACGCCGATGCTCGCCAGCCTGTTGGCCAACCTCGCCAACATCGGGCTGGATTACGCGATGATTTTTGGCCACTGGGGTTTTCCGGAGTGGGGCATCGCGGGGGGCGCCATCGCCACAGTGATCGCGTCGGCGCTCGGCATGGCGATGCTGCTGGTGCTGTATTATCAGGAAAGGTTCCGGCGCGAATATGGCACATGGCGTGGACGGCGGTTGGATTGGCAGCGCATGGGCCCGCTGCTGCGCTTCGGCGTTCCGGCGGCCATCAATACGGTGCAGGATGTGGGCGCATTTGCGTTTTTTGTGGTATTGCTGGGTCGCCTGCCGCCGGTGGAAATGGCCGCCAGCAATATCGCGTTCAGCATCAATAATGTGGCGTTCATGCCGCTGCTGGGCATGGGGATGGCGGCCACGATTGTGGTGGGGCAGCACCAGGGCGCGCGCAACCCCGCCACCGCGGCACGGGCGGGGTGGACGGCATTGAAGCTGTCGTGGTTCTACATGGGCGCCATCGCGCTGACCTTCCTGCTGCTGCCGCGGATGTATTTTGCGCTGTTCACCGGCGAAGGCCCGGATGTGCTGCACATGGATGAGGTGATCGGCCTCGGCCGCTGGTTGTTGGTGCTGATGGCGCTGTGGGGAATGCTGGACGCCATCAACCTCGTGGTGGCCGGCTCACTCAAGGGCGCGGGCGATACCCGGTTTGTGCTGCTGTATTCCGCCGTTGTGACGTGGGGGGTGTGGATTCCCGGCGAGCTGGTGCTGGTGTTGTGGTGCCACGCCGGGCTGCTGGCCACCTGGCTCTGGATGTCGGTGTATGTCTTTCTGCTGGCCGGTGGCCTGTGGCTGCGCTTCTTGCGCGGCAAATGGAAACACATTGACATGATCCGCCAGCCGCACCCCGAGCTGCCGGCGGAATAACTTTTTGAAAATATATTTACCGCGGGGCGGGGCGGGGTGTAGGTTTTCGTGGAGAAAGAAACGGGGCCGAACGTGTGGGATGACGCCATCGCGCAGGATGTGAACGCCGGGATTCGGGCCTGGCGCGCGCGCGTTTTGCAAGTGCTGCTGATCTTTAGTTCCGTGCTGCTGTTCGTGCCGCTCGTGGCGGTTTGGGCGGGGTGGGGGATGGAACTGACCCGGCCGCTGCGGGTTCTGTTTGCGCTGGTTTACCTGCTGCTGGTGGTTACGGCGCTCTGGCGGCGCGGGCCTTTTGCGTGGCGGCTGGGGGTGCTTTTGGGCCTGCTGGCGCTGGTGGGATTTTTGCGCTTGTTGATCGGCCGGTTGGACGGCAGCGGACGGATCACCCTGCTGCTGTTGCCACTGTTGGCGCTGGTGCTGGCGGGGCCTCGCGTGGGGTGGGCCATGGTTGGCGTGGCGGTGGCGGAATATGTGGCCGTACCGCTGCTGTTGCAATCCGGCTGGCTGGCGGGACGGGGCTTGGCGTGGACCGCCACCGACCGCTCGCCGGCCTTTTGGGGGTTGCAGGGAATCTTCGGCTTGGTGGTGCTGCTGACGTTGATGTTCCTCTTTACCCGTTTTCATGCGCGGCTTTTTGGCGCCATGCGCGCCGAATACCAGGCTCGGCGCCAGTTAGAGGTGGAAACCGCCGACCGCCAGCGACTCGAAGCCGCCATCGTGCGCGTGGATGAAGAAGAACGCCGCCGCCTCGGCTCGGATTTGCATGACGGCCTTTGCCAGCATTTGACCGCCACGCTGCTCAACTGTTCGCTCTTGGAAAAACGCTGGGCCGAGGCTGGCCAGCCGGATGCCGTGGCGCTGGGCCAAGTGCGCCAAAGCATTGCGGACTCCATCGGCATGGCCCACGATGTGGCCCAAGGGCTCTGCCCCATGGACCTCGCGCCCGACGCCCTGCTGCCTGCGTTGGAACATCTCTGCCGCGAAACTCGCGAACACCACGGCATCCAGTGCCGGTTGCAGGCGCCGACGGCGGTGGCCATCCGCCGGCCGGAGGATGCCATGCACTGGTATCGCATCGCGCGCGAAGCGGTGGCCAACGCCATCAAACACGCCCGCTGCACGCGCCTTGATCTCACGCTGGAACACGATGGCGACGACCTCGTGCTGCGCATTTGCGATGACGGCCCCCACACGCCGCCGGATACCGTCCCAGTAGCCGGCCTCGGGCTCAATATTCTGAAATACCGCGCGCAATTGCTGGGCGGGGTCTTGACCGTGGCCGGCGGGCCCGCCGGCGGAATGTGCGTGACCTGCCGCGCGCCGCAGGGAGGAAAATCGGCATGACCAAGGCGGAACCCATCCGGATTTTTCTGGTGGATGACCATCCGCTGGTGCGCGCCGCGTTGGAGCAACTGCTCGCGGGCCACGGCCACGCGGTCAGCGGCCAAGCCGGGAGCCCCGCGGAAGTGTTGGCTCACCCGGCGCTGACCCGCAGCCACTTGGTGGTGGTGGACCTGGCGCTGGACAAGGAAAACGGCATGAGCCTGATCCCTGCGCTGCGCGCGCGGCGCACGCCGGTGCTGGTGTATTCGATGCACGAAAGCGCCCACATCATCCGGCAGGCGCTGGCCGCCGGTGCGTTGGGTTATGTCACCAAGCGCGAAGCGGCGGATTCGCTCCTGGCGGCCATCCACGCTGTGCGGCAAGGAGAAACCTATTTGAGTCCGCGCGCCGCTGCCGCGTTGCGCACGGAAAGCCCGCTGGCTGGCTTGAGCGGTCAGCAATTGCAAATCTACCGGCGGTTGGGGCAGGGGTTGGCCAACGAGGAAATCGCCCGACAGTTGGGCATCAGCGTCCGCACATTGGAATCCTACTGCGTGCGCATCATGGATAAACTCGGGGTGCAGGGCGCCAAGGAACTTCGCCAGCACGCCATCCGCGCCGCCATCGCCACCGGCCCGGATCAGCCCGAACCGTAACCAATACCATCATTCAAAAATCGGGGTCCTGTGGAGTGGGGTATATGGGGGCGGTTTACCACGTGATATACCAATGGAACCGCTGCAGGGATGTTTCGCTCCCCTTTGCATAGCGGGATCCGATTGCAATCGGATGATCAAAAACAGCCCGGAGAAATACTTCGTGATCTAGCCCGTGCAGCGGCATACAGGTGTCGGCAATGGATAGATAGTGATGGGCGACCCATTTGCGTTTTCATAAAGCCGCCCAGACAACCCCAATTTCTCCGTTGCCGGCAAAATGCTTTCCCGTTATTTTAGGATCAAACAGTTGGGATATTCCAGCCTTTCTTGGGTAGACAAAACTGTTGGCAAAACAGACGTGTATTAATCGGCCGTGCATGTTGGTGTCACAAATGAGATACAAAGATAAGACAATGTGGGACACCATTAAACTGACAAGGATTCAGAGCCTGCCCGGTAAAAAGTTCTGGAAATCGCTATCGCCCACATTTCTTCACTTTGGCGAGCAGGAAGAATTATGTGCAGCTCATGAAGCAGTGCTGAAATCTGAATTTCAGCACAGTTGGCAACAGGCTACCGAAAGTATTATCTGTGGATTAGCTGGTAGAGATCAGTGCAAAAAATACACACGTTCACGTCTAAAAAAACTTGGTAGACGCAGGAAAGACAAGGCCCAGTCATGGGAGTATATTTTACCACAATCGGTACTTCTTCATGCGTGGCTAGCCTTCCGAATGGCCGAAGCTGCTGCAAAACAAACATACACGTCCAATCCTATCCAGATTGATGGTGGAGATAACCATCAAATGCTCAACCTAGTGTCTCAACGTTATACGCCCGAGAACAGGTCTAATGTTGATGCATGTCTCGACAATGACTCAAAAGCAATTGGACTATGGATGGTCGATTATGTTCGAACGGTTCTAATCCCACGGATTAACGAACTTGCTAGAAGATATTTCGGCAAAGCTCATGCTGATATTCCCGAATATTTTCCACTCAAATATAAAATTTATTATACGGAACCAAGTAACTACTGGCATAACCCTGATAAAAAAGGGTGTATACGCTTATTGGAAAGTTGGCTGTCAAAAACAATCCGTGGTCCCAGCTCTGACTTGGAATGTGTGAGTGCAATCGATGTATTTCTGAATTACGTTTCAAGCGTTAATCATGTGTATTCACACTTCACATTCGTTAAAGAACTGTATGCATTTTTTAATGAGGATTCAGAGATATATCGTACTCTTGAGAATGGAGTTTGTCCTGGTGCATTCCATGCCGTTAGGCAACGTATTCTAAACATATCCATAGGTGATATATCAAAACCCCTCTTTCTTCGGCAAAAACTCTCCCCCCCCCGCAAGTAGTATTCGTATGATCCCAACGCCTTATTTAGGGGAGTATTAGACCACCAAGGTACTCCAGTACTACGCGCCACAAGCAGCGTGAGGGTGAACGCTGACATCCATCAGTAACGATGACCGAATCTGAAGCTAAATTTGAGGCCTATTGCAGTGTTAATGCAATTCCGTATACCCGAATAGCAGTAGGAGAAGACAAGACACCTGACTATGAGATTATTCTTGAGGATCAGCGTACTGTCGTGGAAATCAAAGAAATACGACTCAACGATGATGAAATAAAGGTTAAACGCAGGATGGATGAAACCGGCTTCGCGTCTTGGGGTATAAGTAAATTTGGTGAGAGAATTCGCTATAAGATTGATCGGTGTAAACGGCAGTTGGAAACTATGACCGCTAAGCAATACCCGGGCATGCTGATTCTTTATGACACTAGACCCCAACCATTATGCGGAATATCTCCCACTGAAATCGCGGTTGCCATGTATGGAGCACTTACTATTGAATTCAGGTTGCCCAAAGAAATGGGTAAGCCACTCGTTTTCGAGCGGGAGTTATTTGGTGAGGGGAAGAAGCTGCGCTATGATACGCATAATTATATAAGCGCACTTGCGGTCCTCCATGAACAGGGGATCGAGAACACGCTTCACCTCGACATTTATCACAATATCTATGCTTCGCGACCGCTCCCTTTGGACCGGCTCGTAAAGCGAAAAGATATGACACTGTTCACAATCGATGGGCGGAAAGCTGATCAATTCCAGAATTGGCAGCGTATTACAGAATGAAAACAGGGCGTTCCGCTGAGATGATGTTTTGAATTTGGGCGGATAGAGGGTTGTGGAGTGAACGCTCTATGCAAAGTAATCCAGAGTGGTATATGCGGGGTGGTGTGCCACGTGATGTGCCTGGGGGTGCGGCAGCACGCGGCCGGCATCAGTAATGGCTGAATCAAGATGCGGCTACGGATGAGGCTTCGGGGGGTATTTGACGACGGAGGAATCTTGACGGTTTCATCCCGAAATTGTTATGGACAACGTGAGGTAGCGACATCGAAACGGGGAGAAGGCCATGCGGCGACAAACGAAGTGGGTTTTGGGTGTTGTTCTTTTCACTTTCATTGTGCCGCTGCTCCTGTGTGCTGCGCCACCGGGAATGCTTAATTCGGGCAACGCCGAAATTTCCGGCAAGGTGACTGATCTCAAAGGCACCCCCCTCAAGGATATCACGGTCGAAGTCCGGCAGCAGAGCGGCCAGGCGTGGCCCGTAGTAAAGACAAACAACACGGATGCGGCCGGTCTTTACACCGTCGCCGGCCTTGGCGACGGCAGCTATATTGTTGCTTTCGATGACCCCGCCGGAGTCTACGCCCGCGAAATCTATGAAAACACCTTCTTGGTGTACAACGCCCACACGGTTACTGTGACCGCGGCAAGCCCGGCCACCGACATCAATGCCTCGTTGGCGCTGGCGGGAAAAATCTCCGGGACCTTCACCAATTCGGCGGGCTCTCCCTTGCAATTCGCTTATCTCGTGAGTTTCCGCAAAAACGGGGTCGGCTGGCAGCCAATGGAGAGCACTCTTTCTGATGCCGCCGGCAACTATGCCCTGGCCGGCCTGCCTGCCGGAATCTATCGAATTTTTTACACGTACGAAGGCCAGGAGGGTTATTACGACAACGCCCCCGATCTCCTCACCGCCACTGATATTTCCATCGCTGCCGGGCAAGCGGTCTCCAATATCAACTTCACCGTGGGTGAACGCTCCAATGTTGGCGCCATCTCCGGCAACGTCACCGAGGAAGACGGCGTCACCCCCCTCGACCATATTTACGTCACCATCTTCCGTTGGGCGGATATTTGGTGGCAGCGGTATACGGAAGGAGTCACCGATGCCGAGGGCAAGTACCTTATTGAAAATCTTCCACCCGGGAAATACCGCGTCTATTTCGAGGCCTCCCACTATGGCGAGGGCAAGTATTACGATAACGCCCCGGACATTTTCAGCGCCACCGATATCACCGTCAGTGCCGGCGAAACCACCACAAACATCAATGCTGCCATGTCCCCCGGTGCTGCCACCGTACGGGGCGAATCCGGCGCCATCGCCGGAACCGTTACGCAGCAGGACGGCACCACCCCCATCGCGCAAGTCCATGTGACGGCATTTCGCTGGGTGGATGTGTGGTGGCAGCGTTATGCCGAGGGCATCACCGACACCGAAGGCAACTACTCCATCACCAACCTCCCCCCCGGCACATACCGCATTCAATTTGAAGCATGGCACGGCGGTTTCGGTGAATTCTATGACAACGTCCCCGACATTTTCCACGCCACCGATATTACCGTCGAGGAAGGACAAACCACCGCCAACATAAACGCCGCACTGGCGGGGCAGGGCTGCCCCGATTACGAAACCTGGTCCGCATCCATTGACTGGCAGGGGGCACCCAACGGGCCGGCTGATGATGCCGATGGCGACGGCTTCTCCAACGATCTGGAACGCATAGCCGGAACCAACCCCGTTGCGGCGAACGACTTCTTCACCGTAAGTTCCGCTCAACTCACTCCCGCCGGCAACGGTTTGATCCTCGGCACCGCCCTGTTTGGCCGCGCGTATACCGCCCGCTACTCTACCGACATCAGACTGCCGTGGCGCGAATGGACGCCCATCGAGTTGTCCTTCAGCGACGGCCTCATCATTGCCCCCGTCATCCCCAACCAGCCCAACGTCATTTACCGCCTCATCGTTGACTTGGAATAGGGTGGGAAGAACATGTGTTTGTTTTTCTGAATTACGCGCGCCTCGAAAATCCTGTTGTCATTATCCTGCTTGGATTGTAGGGCCGAAACGGTCGCGGACCTTCCGGCGCTCCCGGCGGGAAGGTTTCGTGCCTCAACCATTCCCGCTCAACAAAAGCATCCGGGCTGGATTGTGGAAATCAGTAACAGCCGCCGGCCTCAGCGAGACCGGCTACAGCAGTCGGAATGGGTTGGACTGTAGGCGGGGGCGGTGACCCCGCTGCCATGCGATTTTTTAATCGAAAAAAAACCGATCTCAACGGATTGTCGGGCTGCAACGGCTGCAGGTCTTCCATATGGAAACATTTCTCCAGCGGCGCGTTTGCCTGTGGGCGATGAAGCCCAGCTCGGCGTTTATAGCTGATGTTCGGGTTTGTCGAGCAGTGGGTGATCCGGCGCCAGGCGCATTATCATGTCGCGAAACGGTCGGACGGCATCGCGGTCACCCTGCTTCACGTGGTAGGCGAGCTGGGCAAAGAGCCAACTTAGCCAGGCATCGGGGTGGGTCTCTTCCGGCGGTTCGTAAGTGCGGAGCCAGTCGCGGGCTTCGTCCATGCGTCCTTGACGAGTCATAATGCGCAAGAGGGCTGAAGCGGCGAAGAGATACGTGGGATGTTCGCGGAGAATGTCACGGAGGATAGTTTCGGCTTCGGCGAATCGGCCCATCGCGAGCAGCGTGGTAGCATAATTGAAGCGGGCGGGAAAAACTTCCGGGGCGTTGGTGAACACCTTTTTGAAACCTTCGGCGGCAATGGGGGCATTGGCTGGGTTCTGCTGCATCAGCTCCACCGAGTCCTTAAAGAGCTTGGCCCACTTGGCCGGGGGATCGGGACAAAATCGGTAATCGGGATTCAGCGTGTGGCGTCGAGTGATGACGCTCCGCTGTTTGCCTTTAAACCACAAATCTTGTGGCTTGCCACTGCCAGGGGCATCGCCCTTGAGGAGCATCGCGGCGCGCGTCCGCCGGGCGTCGGGACCGGTGACGCTTCGGGCGATGATCTCAAGCAGCTCACGGGCGGCGGGATGCTGTGATTCGCCCAAAAGAGTCAATCCGTGATCGGCCATATCCTCGCCGGCATTGATGAGGCTTTCAGCCAAATCCACCGCGGCGATGGAGTGAGTGAATACTTCGTCTCGCAGGGCCTGTTGGCTCATGCCGTACACCGGCAAAGGAATGAGTTCATCGGGAGTGAAATAGGGCCAGTTGCCCCGGATAGTGTTGGGGACGGCATGGTCGCGCAGCATGCGGCGGTAGCGCTTGGCCAAGGCATTGGCGGGTTCGCCCGCACGCTGGGCAATTTTCAGGAACTTGGCCGCTCGTTCATATTCACCCAGATTTGCCGCCGCCACGCCGCCGTAAAAAGCCAGTGATTCATTGCGTCCGAAATCGCTGGTTTCCAGCAGGGTCAAAATCTCCTGATGCCAGCCATAAAGAGCCAAAGACTTGCACGTGCGCAGGACGCTGTCAAAGCTGACCGAGTGCATCTCGAGCGCCCGGCGCAATGCGTCCTCCGCGAGTTGCTTTTGTTCTTTGGGGTGGGGCAAATAGCGGCAGTACAGCGCGAGGCTGGCCTGGCCGAACGGATTCGAACGCGGCACGGCCAATGCCTTCTGCTGGGTCTCAATGGCCTTTTCAATTTCGTATTTCTGAAAGTAACACAGCGCCAGGTTATTGAGCGCCGGCGTGTAATCCGCGCAGGCCGCGTAGGCCTGTTGAAAGATTTTGATGGCTTCGTCCAACTCAAGCCGATGCAGCAGCTCGTTGCCCTTGACGTTGAGATCCATGGCGGTGCGCAGGCCTGCATCGGCTGCCGACGGTGGCAGGGGGGCGGTGCCGACTGGCTCGCCGGCGACGTGGAATGTCGCGGAAAACGAAGCGGTATCCGGTTTTTTGCGGTAGCAACAAAACTTGTATTTTTTGCCGCTGCCGCAGGGGCAAGGACTATAAGGCTCGATTCTCATGTCGGGTTGGGGCGAAGGTCTGATTCAATTTTGAATCAGGCTAGTACATGCCCACGCAATTGAAAAATGAAATCTGCGGGAGATGGTGCTTATGAGAGGAAAAACCCTCTCCCGCGGCGGGAGGGGAGGGAGGGTAGGATGGGGCGCGTAATGGCTGGCCTGTAACTGAGGAGAAACCGATGAACAAAATGGCGTTGGGTGTTTGGGCGGTTTGGATCGCAACGGCCGGGTGGGCGGCAGAGACACCGTCGTTCTATGCGGGGATTTCGGGTGGCTTGGCGATGCCCATGAATATGCTGGAGGAATGGAGCTGGCCGGAACGCGGTCAACAGGCCGATCTGAAGGAAGAGATACACAACGGCTTCGTGATCGGCGCGAAAGCGGGCTGGATACCGGCGGTGCTGGGGGGGCGGTTCGCGGCGGAGTTGGAATACAGCTACCGGCGGGCCGAGTTCGACAGGATCATGTCGCCGGGCTTCGCGGCGGGGCCGTACACCATCGCGGGCTTCTATTCCCCGGCGACGGATTCACATATTGAGTTTCAGTCGCTATTCGTGAATTTTCTGATTCGCTATCCGGACGGCAGGGTGCATCCCTACATCGGCTTCGGGCCGGGTGTCACGCGTTGCACGGTGTCGTTCAACGAAGCCGAGTTGACAACCGAGGGTTTTGGATTCGCGGAGTCCGGGGACGACACAACCTTTTGCTGGCAGGCATTGGCCGGGGTGGACTTCGACATCTCCGCGCGCGTGATGGTGGGCGCGGGCTACCGCTACTTTGCCGCACAACCGTCGTTCACTTGGGCGAACGGCACACAGAGCGATTACGACCCGGTCTATCACGACGTGGCGGTGGACCTAAAATTCCGGTTTTAAAAAGTGGCAGGAGAGAACAAAGATGCAAAAGAAACGCATGATGGGCTGGGTGGCTAGAATCGCGCTGGTGGGGCTGCTGGCGGCCGGGGTGGCGAGCGGGCAGCCGGAGATCACCGCGTTCAACGGTAACGGGCAGATTAGTTGGGTTGACCCGGGCGGCACGGGCACGCATTACGCGGTGCAGTGGTCCACGTCGGGCTTGAGCAATTGGATGTCGTGGCAGGATGCGGAGGCCACTTTGGCGGGGCTGGGGCCGACGGGCTCGGCGGCGGTGCCGATGTTCTACCGCGTGGTGGCGCAAGACCCCACCTACAAGCCCACCGAGAGTTATACCTATTTCCAAAAATTGCCGTTGTTTGATCCATTGACCCCGCTGGCCACCAACGAAATGCGGATCACGTTCATGGGCTCGATGATTCCCTTGCCCGTGCGGTTGGCGCAGGCAGAAATGAGTATTTTTGTGGAGGTGGGGTGGAGCAACGATCCCAACGACAAGGTGTATGGCGGGCGGGCACGCGACCAATTCATCTTCGACGCCGGCGCGGGCATTTCCGCCAACTACGCCGCGGCCAAAGTCGGATTCCGGCGAATGGACAAGGTGTTTATCAACCATCTGCACGGCGACCACATGAACGACTTGACGCACATTTATTGTTTCGGCCCAGCCAGCGATCGCAAGTCACCGCTGTATGTGTGGGGCTCGAAGTCCTCCGGCGTGGCGTGTCCCTCCAACGATTGGGATATCTATAACGACGATGGCGTGGTGTACGACGACGGTACGAGCAACTTCTGCGCGAGCCTACGCAGCGCGTGGCGCTGGCACTCGGAGAGTTTCAGTTTCCAGGGTACCAGCTACACGAACTATGTGCCGCCCACCAAGGAAAGCTGGGGGTTGCCACACGATCCCGTGCCCGTGGGCAATGACGACCCACGCGATGCCTACGCCGTGGTGCCGATTGAACTCGATTGGTCGGTGGTGGGTGGCGTGGCCTATAGCAACGCGGACACGGGCGCAACTATCACGCATTTCCCGGTGATCCATTGTCGCCGCGGTTCCATGGGCTACAAGCTGGATTGGCTCACGCCGGAGGGCGCGACCTTGAGCATGATCTACACCAGCGATACCAAGCCCGAAACCAACTGTATCGAGCAAGCCAAGAACGGCGGAAACGGGGTGGATGTGTTCATCCACGAAATGGTCGTGCCGCCCGAGGTCTGGGCCTACAAAAACATGGGCCTCGACGCGCCACCGCAACCCGGCGATCCCAACTACGCCGAGTTTCAAGCCACGGTGCAAGGGCTGACGTTTGTGCAAAACAGCTCGCACACGCCGCAGGGCGCATTCGGGTACATTTTGAGCCAGATTAATCCGCGGCCCAAGCTGACCGTGGCCACCCATTTCCCCGTGGCGGATGACACAGTGGCCAGCGCGTTTGAAAGCGTGCGGGCGCATTGCCCGGATGTCGAGATGGGGCGCGATATCGTGTGGTCGTTCGACCTCATGGTGCTGCGGGTGTTCCCCGACCACATTGAACAGGCACGCGCGGATGTGTCGCGGTACAGCTTCAACCCACCGGTCCAGTTGCCGACCGGCATGCGCCCGCCGAAGTACAACGATGGCATGGGCAAGGGCGATCCCTTCTACCAGATTGACCTCAGCTCGGAAATCCCGCCGGTCTCCGGCGGCGTGACCAACTACCGCGTGGATGGATACTGAGTTTAGTGTGTCGGAAAAATGCCGGGCGTAAAAACGCGAATACATTGCGCCCGCGCGGGTTGGGTTGGCCGCGCTTGGATTCGGCCTTTGACATGGCTCACCCCATCGGTCTAGACTTTTCAGATTGTGAATGTGGGAAAGGACCTCCTATGCGTTACTCCATCCTCTTAAGCGTGATTGTCTTGGCGGTGGGGTGCCGCGAAAAAATGCCCGCCCCCCCGCCAGGCCCGGTTCCCGTGGTGGCCGCCGATGTCATCGTGCGCGACCAGCCGATCTATTACGAGGCGATGGGGCAAACCCTGGGCTCGCAGGATGTGGAAATTCGCGCGCGGGTGGAGGGTATTTTGGAGTCCGTCCACTTCCGCGAAGGCGCCATGGTGGAAAAAGGCGCACTGCTCTACACCATTGATCCCAGCACGGTGGAAGCCAACCTGGCGCAGGCGCGCGGCGCGCTGGCGCAAGCAGAAGCCGCCGATGACAAGGCCCGTCGCGATGTCCGCCGACTGACGCCGCTCTGGGAGAAAAATGCGATCTCCCGCCAAATGCTGGATGATGCCCTTGCCGCGCAACATTCGGCATCGGGCGCGGTGGTGACCGCGCGCGGCGCGGTGGATAACATGGAGATTCTGCTTGGCTACACGAAAATCCATGCGCCGATTGCCGGGCTCATCGGCAAAACCGAAGTCAAACCCGGCAACCTGGTTGGCCGCGGCCAGAATACGCTGCTGACCACGCTTTCGGTGTTGGACCCCATCGCCGTGCGGTTCAGCATCAGCGAAAAAGAATTTCTGACGTTGCAGCACGTGATTCCGGAAGACCAGCAGGCCTTGGCCAGCGCGGCGATTTTTGAGCTGGTGCTGGCCGATGGCTCCTCCCTGCCCGATAAAGGGAAAGTGGTGTTTGTGGACCGGAGCGTGGACCCGGCCACCGGCACCATGCTGCTGGAAGTGGCATTTCCAAATCCAGGGCTGTTGGTGCGGCCGGGGCAATTCGGGAGGGTGCGCGCGCCGATCCGGACGGTTGCGGGTGCAATCCTGGTACCGCAACGCGCCGTGCAGGAATTGCAGGGGACCCACTCGGTTTTTGTGGTCGGCGAGGATGGCCGCGCGGAGTTCCGCCCGGTGCGGGTGGGGCCGCGGGTGGATAACCTTTATGTGATTGAATCCGGCCTGCACGCGGGCGAAAAAGTGGTGGTGGAGGGCGGGCAGAAGCTGCAAAATGGCACGGCGATTGCCCTTCAGCCGGCCGCCCCGGCCAGCGAGTAAGCCATGGCGCAGTTCTTCATCCGCCGGCCAATTCTGGCCATCGTGCTGGCGATTCTGATGGTGCTGATCGGGGTGCAGACCCTGCTCACGCTGCCCATCGAGCAGTATCCGCAACTGTCGCCGCCGAACATCCAGGTCACCGCGGTATATCCCGGCGCGGGCGCCGAGGCGGTGGAGCAGTCCGTGGCCACGCCGATTGAGCAGCAGGTCAACGGCGTGGAGCGCATGCTGTACATGAAGTCGCTCAACTCCAGCGACGGCCGGATGCAATTGAGTGTCACGTTTGATGTCGGCAGCGACATGGACACGGCCAACATGCTCACCCAGAACCGAGTGGCGCAGGCGGAATCGCGATTGCCGGCGGAGGCCGTGGCGCAGGGGCTGACGGTCAAGAAGATCAATCCCAGTATCCTGATGGTGGTGAGTCTGTATTCGCCGAATGGAACCTACGACAGCCTCTTCCTGAACAACTACGCCGTGCTCAATGTCCGCGACGCCCTGTTGCGGGTGCCGGGCCTCTCCCAGGTGGACATGGCCGGCGGCGCGGAATACGGCATGCGCATCTGGCTGCAACCGGACAAGCTGGCCAAGCTGGGCCTGACGCCGGCCGATGTGATGAGCGCCATCCGCGAACAAAACGCGCAGGCGCCGGCGGGGCAGGTGGGGGCCGCGCCCGCGCCCGCCGGGCAGGAGTTCACCCTGACCGTGCGCGCGCCGGGCCGCCTGACCACGCCGGAGGAATTCGGCGAGATTTTGGTGCGCTCCACCGAGGATGGCCGGCAGGTGCGGCTCAAGGATTTGGCGCGCATCGAGCTGGGCGCGGAAAATTACAAATCGTTTGGTCGCTACAACGGCCGCGAGGCGGGCCTGCTGATGCTCTATCTGCTGCCGGGCGCGAACCAGATCGAGTGCGCCAAAGAAGTGTACCGCACGCTGGACGAATTGAAGCGCTATTTCCCCGATGATATGGATTACGCCATCACCTACGACTCCACGCCGGCGGTCTCGGCCTCCATTGAGGAAATCGTCCACACCCTGTTTGAGGCCATTGTGCTGGTGGTGCTCGTGGTGTTCATCTTCTTGCAAAACTTCCGCGCCACGCTGATCCCGTTGGCGGCCATTCCGGTTTCGCTGGTCGGCACGTTCATTTTCTTCCCGCTGATGGGCTTCACGATCAACACGCTGACCATGTTCGGGCTGGTGCTGGCCATTGGCATCGTGGTGGACGATGCCATTGTGGTGGTGGAGGCGGTGATGTCGCACATCGAGCGCGGCAAATCCCCGCGCGAAGCCACCGCGCAGGCCATGCGCGAGGTGACCGGGCCGGTCATCGGCACCTCGGCGATCATGGTTGCCGTCTTTGTGCCGGTGGCCTTCATTGGCGGGCTGACGGGGCGCATGTATGCGCCGTTTGCGCTCACCATCGCGGTGTCGGTGATTTTGTCCACGTTCAACGCGCTTTCCCTGAGCCCGGCGCTGGCGAGCCTGATGCTGCGGCCCGCACATATTGAGCAATCGCCGCTGCGGTGGTTTTACCGCGGTTTCAACCGGGTGTTCACCCGCACCACCGGCGGCTATCTGCGGTGGGCCACCGCGCTGGGGCGGCGCGCGGCGTGGAGCCTGCTGATCATCGGCGGCGTGGCGTTGCTGGGCGGGGGGCTCTCGTCAGTGGTGCCGGCGGGGTTTGTGCCCATTGAGGACCAAGGCATTTTGCTGGCCAACTTGCAGTTGCCGAACGCGGCCTCGCTGGAGCGCACCAGCGAAGCCGCCCGGCAAGTGGAGGAAGTGCTGCGCACCACGCCGGGCGTCGAGTCCTATAACGTCATCGGCGGCATGTCGCTTTTGAGCGGCACCTACACGCCCAACACCGGGACGTTTTTCATCCGGCTGAAACCGTGGGCCGAGCGCACCACGCCGGAGACCAGCTTAATCGGGCTGGTGTTGGGGCTGCGCCAACGGCTGGCGGCGATTCCCGAAGCGGTGGCGTTCCCGTTTGTGCCGCCCTCGCTGCCGGGATTCGGTGCGGCCGGCGGCTTCGACATGCTGCTGCAGGACCGCAGCGGCAACCTGTCGGTGGAGGAACTGCACGAGCGCGCCCAGGCCTTCCTGGCGGCCGCGCGGCAACGGCCCGAATTGACCGGGCTCTTTTCGGCTTTCGACCCCACCGTGCCGCAGGTGGAGCTGACGGTGGACCGCGAAAAAGCGCGCTCGTTGGGCGTGCCGATTTCGGATGTGTTCGCGACGTTGCAGGCCTCGCTGGGCGGGGCCTATGTGAACGACTTCAACCGCTTTGGCCGGCTCTACCGCGTCTTTGTGCAGGCCGACTCGGACTTCCGCCGGCGGCCGGAGGACATCGGCCAATTTTATGTGCGCAGCCGGACCACCAACGCCATGATTCCGCTCTCCACGCTGGTCAAGGTGACGCCTGCCGCCGGCGCGGAGCTGACCATTCGCTACAACCTGATGCGCTCGGTGCAAATCACCGGGCAGGCGGCCGAAGGATATAGCTCGGGCCAAGCCATGGCCGCGCTGGAAGCCGTGGCCCGCGACGTGTTGCCGCGCGAAATGGGCATTGCTTTCACCGGACTTTCGTATCAGGAGAAAAACGCCCCCAGCTCGGTGCCCACCATGATTCTGGCGGTGGTGTTTGTCTTCCTGCTGCTGGCGGCGCTCTATGAAAGCTGGGCGCTGCCGTGGAGCGTCATGCTTATCACGCCGACCGTTCTGCTGGGCGCGTTTCTCCCGGTGTGGCTGCTGGGCTTCGACAACAACATCTATGTGCAAATCGGATTGATTATGCTGATCGGGCTGGCTGCGAAAAACGCCATTCTGATTGTGGAGTTCGCCAAGATGCAGCGAGATCAAGGAGAAGCGCCGCTGGCCGCCGCGATGGCGGCCGCCAAGCTGCGCTTCCGCCCCATTTTGATGACGGCCTTTTCCTTCATCTTGGGGGTGTTGCCGTTGGTGCTGGCCAGCGGCTCCGGCGCCAACGCCCGCAAGATGATGGGCATTGCGGTACTGGTTGGCATGCTGACGGCCACGCTGCTCGGCGTGTTCCTGACGCCCGCATTCTTCATTGCCATCGAGCGCCTGAGTCATCGCCGGCAGGGAGGTGCCGCATGATCCGTCATCGCCATGCCGCCTTGATTTTGCTGCCCCTGCTGCTGGCTGGTTGCGCCACCGGTCCGGACTACCAGCGCCCAGACTTGGCGTTGCCGGAAGCATGGCGCGGCGGCCCGGCCACCAGCGAGTCGCTCGCCGATCTGGCCTACGCGGATTTTTACCGCGACCCGGTGCTGGTTGCTCTGATCACCACCGCGCTGACGAACAGCCCGGACGTGCGCGCCGCCGCCGCGCGCATCGAACAAGCCGCCGCGGCGTTGCGCGCCCAGCGTGCCGACTACTGGCCGGCCGTCAACGGCACCGCCAACTACACCCGCGCGCGAAAAGGAAATCTGCCGCCGGTGCCGGGCGTGGAGGGCGATCAGTTTGATGTCTTTGGCGTGTTGTCCTACGAAGTGGATGTCTGGGGCCGCATCCGCCGGCTCAACGAAGCCGCGCGCGCCCAATATCTGGCGACGGCCGAAGCCCGCCGCACCGTGGAGATCGGGCTGGTGGCGGGCGTGGCCTCGGCCTACTTCAATTTGCGCGCGCTGGACAGTCAGTTGGCCATCGCCCGCGCAACACTGGCCTCGCGCCGTGACATGCTGGAGCTGACGCAAATCAAATTCGACGACGGCAACGGGATCGTTTCGGAATTGGATGTGGCGCAGGCGCAGACGCAAGTCGCCGCCGCGCAATCCGCCATGGCCAACTTGCAACGGGCGATTGCGGCGACAGAAAACGCGCTCAACTGGTTGCTGGGTGGTTATCCGGGCGACATCCCGCGCGGATTGGACATCGTGCAGCAGTGGCAGCCGGAAGACGTGCCGGCAGGCTTGCCCGCCGATTTGCTCCTGCGCCGCCCCGACGTGTGCGCGGCGGAACAAAAGCTTATTGCTGCCAATGCCAACATTGGCGTGGCGCGCGCGGCCTACTTCCCGGCGCTGTCGCTTACCGGCGCGCTCGGATTGCAAAGCGATGATTTGGCCGATTTGTTCGATACCGGCTTGGCCAAGGCGTGGACGTTCAGCCCCAATCTGGCGGCGCCGATTTTCAATGCCGGCAAGATTCGCGCCGGCGTGCGCGTTGCCGCGGCGCAACGCCAGGAAGCGCTGGCCAACTATGAAAAGGCCGTGCAAACGGCGTTCCGCGAGGTGGCGGACGCGCTGACGGGGCAAGAGTATCTCCGGCAACAACTCGCGGCTGATGAAGAAACCCTGCGGGCGGAAACCCGCCGGCTGGATTTGGCCTGGGCGCGCTACGAAGGCGGCGTGGCCAGCTATAGTGACGTGCTCGACGCGCAACGCTACCAGTTCAGCGCCGAGCTGACCGCCGTGCAAACCCGCAACGAGCTGCTGCAATCCCTCGTGCAGTTGTACAAGGCATTGGGCGGCGGCTGGGGATCGTCGGCAGCCAGCCCGACACAAGCGAAAGGAAATCCATGAAAATTTATATTGCTGGCGCCGCGGGCGGGGAGGTCACGGGTTCCGCTTTTTATGTGCAAACCGACCAAGCCTGCGTGCTGGTGGACTGCGGCCAGTTTCAAGGCTCCCGCCAAGCGGAGGCGCTCAACCGCTGGCGCCCGCCCGCGCGCATCAAGCTGAATGCGGTCTTGATTACTCACGCGCACTTGGACCATACGGGCCGCCTGCCGCTGGTGGCACAAAAAGGCCACAAGGTGCCGGTCTATGCCACGGAAGCCACCTTGGAGCTGACTGCCCTGATCCTGCGCGATTCCGCGCATATTCTCGCCGCGGATGCCATGCACAAAAGCCGCCGGCTGGCACGGGCGGGCAAGCCGCCGGTCACGCCGCTCTATAGCTTGGAGGATGTGGAAAACGCCCTCCGCATGATGCGCCCCGTGCCGTATCAGGAGCCGGTGCAGGTCGCGCCCGGCATTCAGGCCATCTGGACGGAAGCCGGTCACATGCTGGGGTCGGCCTCCATCCAGTTGATTGTCGAGGAAGGCGGGCGGCAAAAGCGCATCGTGTTCTCGGGCGACCTCGGCCCGCGCAGCGCGCCGATTTTGCGCTCCTTTGAGCCGTTCCACGAGGCCGACATGGTGTTCCTAGAGTCCACCTATGGCTCGCGCGACCACCGGCCGTTTGTCAACACCGTCGAGGAGTTTGTGGGCATCGTCAATGAAGCCATTGCGGCGGGCGGCAAAATGCTGGTGCCCACCTTCGCCGTCGGGCGTGCCCAGCTCATTGCCGGTTTGCTGGGCTGGATGTTCCGCAACCAAAAGGCGCAGCCGTTCCCCATTTATATGGATAGCCCGATGGCCATTCAGGCGTCGGCCATCTATACCCGGCATCATGAGCTGTTCGACGATGCCACCTTGAAGTTCATTGAGCAGGGTACGCTGCGCGATGAGTTGCGCACCATGAAACTGTGCGTGACGGCGGACGACTCTCGGCAGATCAATCAGGCGGCCGGGCCTTGTCTGGTCATGGCCGGCGCGGGGATGTGCAATGCCGGCCGGATTCTGCACCACTTCAAAGCCAATCTCTGGAAACCGGAAACGCATGTGCTGATTGTGGGTTATCAGGCCGCCGGCACGCTGGGCCGGCAGTTGGTGGACGGCGCGGAGTACGTCAAAATCTTTGGCGAAAAGATTGCGGTCAAAGCGAATGTGCACACCATGGGCGGCTTCAGCGCGCATGCGGGGCAGACCGATTTGCTCGCGTGGCTGGAGGCCATCGCGCCTTCGCGCCCGCGCGTGGTGCTGGTGCATGGCGAAACTGAATCGCGCCAGGGGTTGGCGGTCCAGATTCAACGCCGCTTCGACTTGCCCGCGGAATTGCCGGCGATGAACGAGGTGCTTGAATTGTAATCAGAAGCGGCGCGCAACGGGCCGGAAAATATGAATAAAAAAATCTTTTGGGGACTCACCGCCGGTTTGACGCTGGTCGTCATGGTCGCGGTCGCCGAACCGGTGCCGCCAACGTTTGAGTTTGTGCCCAGCTTGTGGGTGGCCGGCTTGTCCGGCTCCGGCACGCTCCACGGGCAGGACGTGAAATATGACCGCTCCACGGGCGATTTGTGGGAACACCTCGAAGCCGGCGGCTCACTGGCGGGCAAGGTGGTGTGGAACGGGTGGGCATTGGGCGGCCAACTCGACGGCTACCAGTTATCCACCGACGCCCTGACCGTGAATGGCACGCCCCTCGCCGGACAAATGGATACGGACCTGATTTTTGGGGAGCTGGCCGCGGGTCGTGTATTTCCGGGTTGGAAGGAAGGCCAGACGTTCACGCTGGCGCTGGGCTTCCGTTATGCACGCATCGCGAATGACTTGGATGCCCACGGCACCGGCTCCTTTCATCATCGGCAGGATCGTTGGGACCCGATGATCATCCTGTGGCCCAGCTTGCCGCTGCTGGCCAGCAAAGTTCAAGGGTTGAGCCTCACGCCTGCGTTTTCCATCGGCGGTGGTGGCGATTCCAAACTGGTGTATGAACTGTTCCCGCAAGTGCGCTACCAAGTGACTCCGCACCTCGTGGCGCGGGCGGGCTATCGCGCCATCGGCTACCGGGCCAAGCACTCCGCGGACGAACTGAAATTCACGCTGGCGGGCTTTATTGTCGGGCTGGGCGTGACCTTCTGAACGGCGCGGCCCTTTTTGCGGTTTGACATTCCGCGGGCGGGACCGGCACCATGCACAAGCCATGAGAGATTTTCCGGTTGAAGTTGTGGCCTGTTTTGTCGGGCTGGTACTGATTGCGTTGTTCGCGCATATCTTGTTCCGCAAGTTGCGGTTTCCCTGCACAGTCGGCTTGGTGTTTGTGGGCATGCTGCTATTCAAGCTGGGCGGCGTGTTTGAGCCGCTGAACGTCCTGCAACGCGTCCACCTGACACCTAATTTTATCCCGAAAAATGCATTTGGGCATAGGGGTTGCGTCATCACCCGATGAACACTGGGTGATTTGAGGGTGTTATTCGTTTGGATCAATGGTGACGGTCTGTTTTAAGTCTCCTGCGTTTGCGATTTTCCTCGTTATTCTTGGGTGGGAGGTCCAATTGCATTGCAGTTGACCAGGCACAGGGGCAACTCATTGATCTGTCGGAGCCAATAGGTGATTTTCCCT